>Ga0082335_1008158_pt1 | contig 12121 bp, 12 predicted proteins | sample Subgrocontami58m_FD_72375 | JGI IMG/M metagenome (GOLD analysis project Ga0082335, IMG submission 72375) | Subsurface groundwater microbial communities from S. Glens Falls, New York, USA - GMW37 contaminated, 5.8 m (SPADES assembly) (version 2) ...
AAAAGGGTAGTTATCTTAACATTTTTCGTAGATGTATTTATATTTGCGGGTAGTGGATACCTAGTTTATAAACTGAAAACCCCTACAGATAAAAAATGAAATGCGCAAAATTATTAATTTTGTCATTGATAGCAACCTCCCCGTCCTTCCTGTATAACTACCCTACTTTTGCAGGCCGAGATGCCGGGATAGACAAATTAAAGCAAGAACTCATTGAACTCGAGAAGATAACCAAACCGCTTTTAGAAACATTTCGAAAAGTTTCACAACTCGTCAGTCCTTCAGTTGTCAGTTTAAGTACTGAAAAAAAAGAATCTTTAAAAAGTAGTACAGGAGCCGAACCATCGCCACCCTATCAAGATTTTCAACCCAAACGCGATCATCCTACTGAAAATATACCCAAAAAGGGACTGGGTTCTGGTATTATCATTGATGAAAGCGGCTATATTTTAACCAACAACCACGTTATTAGCGGTTTTTCTGAAGATGAAATCACGGTGGTTACTTATAATGGTGAACAAATCAAACAGGTCAAGATTGTTGGCGTCGATCCGAATACAGACCTCGCAATCATCAAGATCGAAGGAGAAAATTTCTTGCCTGCCGAATTTGGTGATTCTGAAGCAGTGCAAGTGGGTGATTGGGTCATTGCCATCGGTAGCCCTTTTGGATACCAGCAAACAGTTTCTACCGGCATTATTAGCGCGAAAGGGAGAACACATGTTATTCCGTTCGTACTTCCCTTTATTTATGAGGATTTTTTCCAAACGGATGCTGCTATCAACCCTGGAAATAGTGGAGGCCCGCTTGTCAATCTCAGGGGCGAGGTCATTGGTGTGAATACCGCCATTGCTACTCGCTCAGGTGGTTTTCAGGGTGTAGGATTTGCGATTTCCGCTGCTATTGCAAAAGAGACTGCTGAAAACATAATGGCTACAGGAGCTGTTGTGAGGGGATATTTAGGTGTGGGAACGCACGATATTAACGATGAGTTGGCCGTATCCCTTGGCCTCAAAGATAAAAAAGAAGTTATTTCCCGTTTTGGCCTGTACGCAGAGATGGGCGCATTTGTTTTGGAGGTGTGGAGCGATACTCCTGCATCAAAGGCTGGCATCCGTCCTGGCGATGTCGTTTCTGAGATAGGCGGCAAAAGGATTGAAAATACAACGGATCTTCAGCATGCTATTCGGCATGCAAAGGTCGATACAAGAATCATCGTGAAAGTCATACGAGACGGAGTAGAAAGTGTGTTGGATGTTTTTATAGAAAGACAGCCCGAAGACCTTGCTGGCAAGACTTATTTGGCTATTCGAAAGATGGATGAACCGACAAAATTCTCTCTGGGATTGGTGGTCAACGATTTAAATCAAGATATTGCAAAATCACTTGGTTTTGAAGGTGAGAAGGGGGTTTTGGTTGTCGACGTTGAGGCGGACAGCCCCGCCGAGCGCGCTGGCATAAAGCCAGGTGATTTAATTACAAAAGTAGGTACAAAAGAGGTGCATTCTGTCATAGAATTCATGTCACTCATGGGCGAATTCTTAGAAACAAATAAGCCAGTCAGTGTCTTTGTAAAGAATAAAGGGTTTGTGACTTTGAAATAAAGTTTTAGTTCACATCATTTCTCACCTGCCAGAATAAAGACCCACGTTACTCAGGTCGATGCCCGGGATTAATGGTAAGGTAGTTCAGGTTTCGAACAGTGCAGTACGGAATATACCCATTTTCCCTTGATTTCCTGTATGCAATATTTATTTTCTTCCTGGTTTTCTTGTTAAAACAGGGTTCATCCTCAGAACATGAGAAGGGATAATCTATAGTTAATACAAGTTTCCCTGCATCTTTAAAAACATCAAGATATCCTTCTAATTCTTTCGTAATATTCCCTGGTGTTTTTTGCCCATCGCCGTCATAACCATAATAAATGTCCTCCTGTCCAATTCCTGTTACGGCATTAATATACTCTTCATGCGCTCCCAACGCAGCGCCATTTTGTGGAAATATGCCGAAGTCTGAATTTTTACGTTTGGCATATTCAGAAATCTTCACAACGAAGTCAACCATTTCCAGCTCAGCCGTTTCTCTATCTTCCCCGCTTTCTCCGCCAGATCCCCAATATTCATAGGCATCTATAATATCAAGATAAACTCCGTCAAAGCCTGATTCGATGATTTTATCGAGATAACTCGTGGACGAGCCATAGATGATAGATTGCCATTCAGGCTCCCAGTATTTTACCTTATAATTTCCTGGCCAATCAGGATTTGACGGTCCTAACCATGATGGAGCGTCTGCGTCAGGTTGACCATCATTATCAGCATCCCAGCTTTCCTCCCAATAAAATCTATAATTTTCTGCCTCTCCAATGCTCATGTACGCCAGTACCCGTTTTGAACCGCTGGCGCTATTTATCAATGTTTCTATTTCCTCTGCGCTAAATCTACCAGATTCACTCCCATCTTCAGAGTAATCTATGATAGCCAAATCAAATTTTGTATCTCCTATAGCGGCCAGGTTTATATCTTGCAGTTGGTAGACAAAATCATTTATGTCATTCCATGGAAGCGAAGATGAAAATTTAGGAAAATCAATCGTCCGGATTTTGTCACTATCGGAGTTCGAACCTGCCATTACGTTTAAGGTCGTATTGCTCAAGGAAACTGACACAGGCAGAATGGTTAGTAATGGAAGGAGTATTATAGAGTAGACCAACAAATTGATGGAATTCAGCATTTTACTCAAAGAAAAAGTGTTTCCTGAGGCTGCCTGATTTTATTCTTCCTTGACGGTATCAGTTGTTGTATCGGGTAATTCCTTCGCAATGTAATCACATTCAGGATATTTACTGCACCCGAAAAAGGCACCGCCCTTTTTTGAACGGCGTTGTATTAATTCTCCATCGCATCCTTCATTGGGGCACTTTATTCCTGTAGGGAGAACTTTGATGTTTCTGCATTTTGGATAGGCCGAACAGCCCATAAATCGTCCCTTCTTGCTAAATCGAATGACCATAGGGCTGCCGCATTTTTCACACTTCTCATTAGTAGATTCGACCTTTGTCGTTTCGCCGGTAAGGGATTTTGTGTTCTTGCAGTTTGGGTATGCAGAACACGCCAAAAATTTTCCATGACGGCTGGCCCTGACTACCATAGCACTGCCACATTTCTCACATTTCTGGTCAGTGGTCTCAGGAGAGGCAGGTTCACCATTTTCATCCAGCGGGAGCGTGCTTTTACATTTGGGAAATGCCGAACATCCCAGAAACTTACCATGTTTTCCCCATCGTATCACCATAGGCTGCCTACAGACGGTACATATCTTAGTGCTTTCTTCAGGAGTTCCTTTTACGCTCTTCATCTCTCCCACCGCCCTTTCTAAATCGTTCTTAAACGGCTCATTAAATTCCTTAAGCACGTCAAGCCATACAATTTTCTCATCTTCAATCTTATCAAGTTCATCCTCCATGTGAGAAGTAAATTTCACATCCATTATCTTTGAAAAATGTTCGACGAGTTTTTCTGTAACCAATGTCCCCAATTCCGTTGCATAAAAGGCACGTTTCTCCTGTTTGACATAACCTCGATCTTGTATTGTGGATATAATCTAAGCTTAAGCCTTACTCTTAGTCGCAACCTTCTTGGGAGCAGGTTTTGCCGCTTTCGCCGCCGCTTTTGCTTTAGTGGTTTTGGCAGCAGGTTTCTTGCTTGTCACGCCGCCCTTCGCCGCTTTGGCATCAATCAACGCCAATGCCTCTTCCAGCGTAATTTCATCCGGTGAAACATCCTTGGGCAGGGTGGCGTTGATCTTGCCGTGGCGGGCGTAAGGACCGTAGCGACCGCTGCAAATTTCCACTGCGGCCTTGTCGTCGGGGTGTTCGCCCAAGGTGCGCAGCACGGTTTTGCCAGCCTTGGCTTGCGCCAGCAATTCCACCGCGCGATCCAGCCTGATGTTGAAGATGCTGTCGCTGCGAGGGATGGATTTGAACTTGCCGTCATGCCCAAGGTAGGGGCCGAAGCGGCCGATGTTGGCGATGACTTTCTTACCGGTTTCGGGATGCGCGCCAAGTTCGCGTGGCAGTTGCAGCAGCTTCAGTGCGTTGTCCAGACTAGCTTGTTCTAGCGGTAATTCTTTGGGCCATGAGACGCGCTTGGGCTTGGTCTTGTCGCCTTCCACCACTTCGCCGAGTTGCACGTAATAGCCGTAAGGGCCGCGCAGCAACAATACCGCTTGTTTGCTGTCGGGATGCGCGCCAAGTTCGCGGCGTGCCGAGCCGTCATCTTCCACTTCCCCGCCCAGACTGCGCGTGAAGTCACATTCTGGATAGCCGGTGCAGCCGATGAAGCTGCCGCGCTTGCCAAGCCGTTTGGACAGGGGCTTGCCGCATTTCGGGCAGGCTTCGTCGAGTAATTCCTGGGTGACATCCTTGCGCTCGATGCTTTGCTTTTCGGTGATGAGCTTGCTAAAGCCTTTCCAGAATTCGTCCAGCACCTGTATCCAGTCGCGCTTGCCTTCGGAAACTTCGTCCAGCTCGTCTTCCAGCGACGCGGTGAAGCCGTAATCGACATAGCGGGTGAAATGCTCGGTGAGGAAACGAGTGACGACGCGCCCGACATCGGTGGGCACGAAGCGTTTCTTTTCCAGAACGGCGTATTCGCGAGCTTGCAGGGTGGAGATGATGGTGGCGTAAGTGGAAGGCCGCCCGATGCCGTATTCTTCCAGCGACTTGACCAGACTGGCTTCTGAAAAGCGCGGCGGCGGCTGGGTGAAGTGCTGTTCACCATACAGTTTATCGAGCGACAATACATCGCCCTCGACCATCGGCGGCAGTTTGCCGCCCTCTTCTTCGGCTGCGTCGTCCACGTCTTCCATGTACACACCGATGAAGCCTGGGAATACCAGGGTCTGACCGGAGGCGCGGAACAGCGTGTTGTCGTCGCCCAAACGAATGTCCAGACTGACGGTGTCGAAACGAGCCGGAGCCATTTGGCAGGCTAGCGTGCGCTTCCAAATCATCTCGTAGAGGCGCGCCTGATCGGCATTCAAATGGCCGCGCATGCTGTCCGGCGTGCGCGCGATGGAGGTCGGGCGGATCGCTTCGTGCGACTCCTGAGCGTTCTTGGTTTTGCTCCTGTAAGCCGGATGGGTGCGTGGCAAATAATCAGCGGCGAAGTTGCTGCTGATGTAGTCGCGGATTTCCTGCACCGCTTCTTTTGCCAGCGACACCGAGTCGGTACGCATGTAGGAAATCAAACCGACGGTCTGCCCGCCGATGTCCACACCTTCATACAGCGATTGTGCGGTGCGCATGGTGCGCTCGGCGGACATGCCCAGCTTGCGCACGGCTTCCTGTTGCAGGGTGGAAGTGGTAAACGGCGGGGCGGCATAACGCTGCTTGGCCTTCTTCTCGACGCGCACTACCTTGGGCGGCAGCTTGGCATCGTTGAGCCTGGAAAAAATCGTGTCGTATTCGGCTTGGCTGCCGATGCTGAGTTGCTCCAGCTTCTTGCCTTGGTACTGAAACAGCTTGGCGGAAAACGGCTGGTGATCCTTGTGGCTGTCCAGATGCACCGTCCAGTATTCCTGCGTGCGGAACGCTTCGATTTCCAACTCGCGCTCGACGATCATGCGCAGCGCGGGGCTTTGTACGCGCCCTGCCGACAAACCCGGACGGATCTTGCGCCACAGCAGCGGCGACAGATTGAAGCCGACCAGGTAATCCAGCGCGCGGCGTGCCTGTTGCGCGTTGACCAGCGGAATGGAAATCTCGCGTGGATGAGCAACTGCTTCGCGCACCGCCGATTGGGTGATTTCGTAGAACACCACGCGCTGCATATTCTTGTTCTTCAAGCCGCGCTTGGCCTTGAGCAACTCGGCAATGTGCCAGGCGATGGCCTCCCCTTCGCGGTCAGGATCTGGTGCCAGCAGGATGTTGTCAACCAGCGCGGCGGCTTTGGCAATCGTGTCAACATGTTTGCTGTTGCGTGCGATGACCTCGTATTGCATGGCGAAATTGTTATCGGTATCTACTGCGCCGGTCTTGGGAACCAAGTCGCGCACGTGCCCATACGAGGCGAGCACTTCGAAGTCATTGCCCAGATATTTCTTGAGCGTTTTGGCTTTAGCCGGAGATTCGACGATCAGAAGATTGGTTGTCATGCGCGAGGTTTAATTTCCATCACAAGGTTAAATTCACCGGCTTTAGCCGGTCAGCTTTAGCTCCGCAGTCTCAGCAAATTAGGAAAAACTAAATCTCGTTCCTCCCTGCTGCTTCTGCACGGTTTGACTGACGCGGGTTTAGTGGACTTCAGTCCGCTGCGTCAGGCAGTGCAAACCCACCTACTTTAGTAGGTGGTAGTTTAATCCATCTGTCCGAATTTTTGGGCACTTCTTCTTACCCACACATCGATGACTTGACGGTCGAGGGACCAGAATGCTATCGCATCTCGCCCTCTTAAGCACTAATCTAGAGTTGCACTTCAAACTTGATTCCGCCCAGTACTCTTGCGGTTTAAATGGATTATTTTATATTCGGGGGTAAAGTTGTTTTCGACGTCAACAGATAATTTTTTTTCTGGCAGGTCTCGTACATGTCCCATTGATGAGCGAACAAAGTAAGACGAACCGAGATATTTGCCGATAGTCTTTGCCTTGGCGGGGGACTCGACGATTACCATATATTTCTTAGTTTTAGGCATATATTTACAACCTCGAAATGTGAGATTTAAGCAGAGGTTGTATTAAGTGTCAAGACATTTTTTGTATTGTATAATGTAAAAATCCATTTGATAATTATAAAGTTTATGGCTAGAATAGGATTTTTATTGTAAATTTCTCAATGTCACTATTGATAATATTTGATTAAGAGGGAGATATGGTTTCTAGTTCTTGGTTCCGAAGGCATCAAAAAACAGTTTATATCGTTATGATCTTTGCAATGTTTGTTTGGGGTATCGGGTATTCCATTATGGAGATGATCCCCAAAAAACCAATAGGAAAGGTGTTTGGCAGGAAGGTTACGCAAAATGAATTTGCGGATATGCTAGGGCGATGGCAAAGATTGTTCTTTTCACAAGCAAAAGATTCGATCGTTTCTCTGGTTTGGAAGCAACTCATGTTTGTAGAAGAAGCAAAGAGGATGGGGATAGTTGTGACAGCACAAGAAGTAGAGAGTGCCCTTCAGGGGCTGGCATTCCAGATATTTGGTGGAGAGGTAAACATGCCGAGGTCGGGGCTTTTGCAATTCCTCTGTAACAATTTCAGGCTTAACACTGAGCAGATCGACCGTACAATAAGAGAGGCATTGCTTGTTGAGAAGCTGGATTCCCTGTTACGATCGTCCACCAAGATGACGACAGAGGAAATCTGGCAGAGATATTCCCTGGAAAACGAACAGGTAAAGTTCAAGGCGCTCACGCTAATGGCAAAGGATTTCCTTGATTCTGCAAACGTAACTGAGGATGAAATTCGTGCATATTATGAAAAGTACAAGAATAATGAATACAATGAGACCGCGGGGAAGCCCGGGTACAAGCTTCCTGAAAGTGTCAAATTAGAATGCCTGATTGCTAAATTTGACGATATGGAAAAACTCGTTTCGGTTAAAGAAGAAGATACGAAAAAGTATTATGAGGACAATAAGGAAACACAATTCAAAATTACCTCTGTAGAGCCGAAACCCGAAGAATCGAAGGAAAATAAGGCCGCAACCAAAGATGCTTCGGCAACCGATAAGAAGAATTCAAAAAAAGAAGGAAAAGAGACCACGAACGACAGCAAAGCTCAGGAAAAGAAATCTTCGCCTACACATAAGCCCTTTGCCGAGGTAAAAGAGGAGATTCGAAAGACCCTTGCAAGACAAAAGGCAATGGAAAAGGCTGCTGAAATCATGAATAAACTGGACGAGGAAATATATGAGACTATGGACAAGACACAACGCCCAAGCTTTAAAGATTTGGCAACCAAGTATAATGTGACGTATGAAATTCCGAAAGGTAAGAAGTCAAAAAATGAATTTCTTACGGAAAATGATCTCACGGAGGTGTTGCCCGGTTCAGACCAAATTGTTCAAGTCGCTTTTGGCAGGGATAGATACGAGCCCTCTGTTCCTTTAGATTTTGTAGAAGGCAAGGTTGTTCTCCAGGTTATTGACAAGAGATCATCTGCACCAGCGCCATTCGAGGAGGTCAGAAATAATGTAATTAATGACCTCAAGCTGGAAAAGGGATTCCTCAAAGCGAAGGAACTTGCCGAAAAATATGCCGGGGTCACCAAGAATAGCTCCTTTGACGATATTGTCAAAGCGATTAAAACGGAATGCCCGCAAAAAGATATTTCAGTTTGTGAAACCGGTTATATTTCTCGTCCTGTTAAGCTTTTCAATAAAGAGTCGCGATACATTGATGCACTCAAAGAAGATCGTCCCAACGTGGCGAAAAAGGCATTCGAACTGAAGCCGGGCCAGCTTGGGGTAGCCGCAGAAACATCGGGAGAAAAGGCCTGCTATATCATAGCATTACTAGATAAAAAATCTGCAGATAAAGCATCATTCGAAAGGGACAAGGAAAACGTAACCAAGCGATATTTATATGAGAAACAAGAGACCTTCCTGGCTGATTGGCAGAGCGACATCAGCCGACACATGGAGATATACACAAAATTTCAATAAGAAGCTGATAATTCACCACGGAAAGATACGGAATATCACAAAATGCCAGATAATGAACAGGTAGGGGAAAACGTTGGAAACGATTTACGGCATAAAGGAATTGACCAGGAAAATTCACTACCCTGTCGCAACCATCGGAATGTTCGATGGCGTTCACCGTGGACATCAAAAGATCATTGAGTGCATACGGCATAACGCCTTACAGAAAAAGGGTGAGTCGGTAGTAATTACTTTTGACCGTCACCCAAAAAACATTATTGAAAATAGGCCCCCTTCCTTTATTACCTCTCTGGAACATCGTTTAAAACTATTTGAACACTTTGGAGTCGATCATACCGTAGTGCTTAGTTTCGACCAGAAACTTGCACAAATGACCGCTGAAGATTTTATCCGGGAGATACTGGTTTCATGGCTGAATGTAAAATGTATTGTACTCGGATTCAATTGTCATTTCGGAAAAGGCCGTGAGGGAAATATAACGCTGGTTCGAAAACTGGCCGATACATACGGTTTTGAGGTATACGAATGTCCGCCGGTGATATATCGAGGTCAGGTAATCAGCAGTACAGCTATTCGTCATGCCATACTAAAGGGGGAACTAGAAATAGCGGAGGGCATGCTTGGCAGTCCTGTTTCTATCCTGGGCACGGTAGTAAAGAAGTCTGGCAGGGGGAGAACCCTGGGATTCCCCACGGCCAATCTCAATCTGCATCATGAAGTCAGACCGCCAAGAGGTGTTTATGGAACACGTGTCTGCTGGGCAGGACATGACCATCTGGCATTGACCAATATTGGCTTAAGACCCACCTTTGCAAAAGAAGAACTTTCCAGTGAAGACGAAACCCTGGAGATCGAAGTGCATATCCTTGATTTTCAGGAATCAATTTACGGATTGGATCTTGAGGTGCAATTTCTCTTTAAGATACGAGAGGAAATACCATTTAAAACGGCAGACGAACTCAAGTCGCAGATCGAAAAGGATAAAGAAGTCCTGCTAAAAAGGATTACATGATTGATATATACAAAAAACTGCCAAAGACAAATTGTGGTAAATGCGGCGTGCCCACCTGTATGGCCTTTGCAGTCAAGGTGAAAAATGCGCAACGTAAAATAAGCGATTGTCCTTTTATAAGCCCGGGAAATATGGAATCGTCTTCCCTAAAACCAAATGTTACTCAGGAGGATAACTATGAACGGGTGAGCAGTGAATTGGAAGTCGATGCGAAACGCACAAATTTCAAAGAGGCGGCTGCGGTCATTGGCGGCCATTTTGAGGCAAATAATGGATGTGAAATTATCAGATTGAAAATGTTAAACAAACCTTACGAAATGCGCAAGGAAGGTTTATTCGAAAATGGAACGTATTGCCGCGATTCGTGGTCAAAGATCATAATGTATGATTATGTTCGCAGAAGGGGAAATAAACCCTTAACAGGCGAGTGGGTTACTCTGGGATACTTTCCTAATACTGCCTCCCATGTGAAAGCATTTCAACGGAGCGCAGAAGAGAAGATTGCAACGGCATTCAACGGTGATATAGACAAACTGAAAGTGTATAGTAAGGAACTGGGTGGAATAGAAACTTCAGGGAAGATGAAGGCTGATTATCTCGCTCGTTTTGACCTGTTACCGTGCATCCCCTTGTATTTATGCTTTTGGGAAGCCGATGAAGAGTTTCCGGCAAGTTGCAAACTGTTTCTGGATAGTAGTGCAGAGGCTTACATAGACATAGAATATCTTGCCTATCTTGTAGAACGGTTTGTAGAATTGTTTGTAAGTTTATAGTATAGGAATTTGCATTTTATTTATGCGTGTTAGCGGGCTATGCATATTATAAGGTTAACATCTATAGTGTGTTATGAATCATGGCAGGAGGTAACTCCTGTTGGCAACCGAAGTATGCCCAAAGGGCAGAAAGCATATAGGCGGGGGTGAAGCCCCCGTATATGAGAAATACCAAATACATAGCCCCAACGGGGCGGCAGAAATTGAGGAATCGTTCTGTCCGGTACGTTTACGTTTTTGAGAACACATTTTGTCTTCAGTACGAAGAATAGGATACCCCTAATATTCAACGATATCAACGACAGATATGACGAGAAATATATATGGAAATAATAATAAATTTCTTTCACCCCTTCGGGCTTGAAAAAGGTATAATTTAATCGTAATTATTTGTGGAAATTTGTGTTCATTCGCGGCTAATATTCTAAAAATGCACATGGAATAGACAATGGCCAATTGCTGGAAATGCGGCATGTACCTCGGAGAAAAAGACGAGTGGAAAAAGATGACAACCACCAAGGGAGACATCTGCATTCTCTGTTTTAACAAGGCTAAAGAGGTTGATGTACCTCGTATACAAGCTGATATAGATGTCTTTTTGAAGGATAAGGAAGAGCACTGACAGTATTTCATTGACTCCATAAAAATATTTTGTTATAGATTTATTAGCATGTTTTTTATCCATCCAATCATACCTTTTTCAGAAAAGGAGGAAGACCATGCGAAGATATGTCCTGTCATTTCTTGCTGCATTGATAACAATACCAGTTGCTGGTATAGGTATCGCTGACAATAAAGATGCTCCGCCGGCCATTGTCTGGGAAAAAAACCTTGAAGATGCAATAGCTAAGGCAAAAACAGCGGGAAAGTCTATTCTGCTGGATTTCTTTGTACCTACCTGAACAGGCTGTAAAACCTTGGGTACCGTGACGTACCCTGACTCCGCAGTAATCAATTACATCAGTAAAAATTTCATCCCACTGCAAATCAACGTACAAACCAATGCAGAAATTGCCGGCAAATATCGGGTATTTTGGACGCCGACAATCCTTATTCTTGATACAAATGGCACTGAATACTATCGCTTTAACGGTTTCCTTCCACCCGATGAATTTATTCCACAATTGGAATTTGGATTAGGTATGATGGCGCTGGAAAAGCAGGATTATAAGACCGCAAGCATTCAATTAAAGTCGGTAGTTGACAAATACACAAGGAGCGATATTGCACCGCAGGCTCAGTATTGGCTTGGTGTTTCTGAATACAAGGCTGTGCACAACGTGGAGGCCTTGTTAAATGCCTGGAGAAAGCTCAAGAAGGATTATCCTGACAGTATTTGGGCGAAGAAGGTGTCCTTTGTAAAGTAGTATTATTCCGGCGTATCTTTTCTTTTGGGGAATTTTAAATCAGGCCTTCGGCAGCTAATTTCCCCTCCCTTGATGGGCAATGTCATTGAATTAAGGGAAGATGTTTCAATTTTAGGTAAAAGCCTAAAGATGGAGTGGTTCGATAAACCCAATACCTGCTGATATTGATAGCCCAAAGGGCTCACATAGGAAAGCCCAGGGCAGCGCCCTGGGTAAGAGTACAACATATTTTAAGCTCTGACAGAGCGTAATAACAACGAAGGGAAAATAATGTCCCAATCGTTAACAAATATTCTTATTCACA
>Ga0082335_1008162_pt1 | contig 12112 bp, 13 predicted proteins | sample Subgrocontami58m_FD_72375 | JGI IMG/M metagenome (GOLD analysis project Ga0082335, IMG submission 72375) | Subsurface groundwater microbial communities from S. Glens Falls, New York, USA - GMW37 contaminated, 5.8 m (SPADES assembly) (version 2) ...
CCGCTTTGGCTGACGGCGCGTAAAGGTGTTTGAGTTCTTTTTTGAGATCGATTTTTTCTGTCATGTTACACCTCGATAATGATACTGATACAACTTTTTAAACCCCAACTTGGCATATAAATTCATCGCCGCCGTATTCTGTGGCACCACTTGCAAATATGTTTGCACCGCGCCAAAAGTTTGCCCCCACTTCATCAAAGCGCGAATGATCGCCGTTGCCGCGCCGCGTTTTCTAAACGCCGCACCCGTATCAATGCTGAAGAGTCCCATCCAGCCGCGCTCGACCACGCCCAACCCTACTGCCGCATTTTGATCATCAATCTTCAACAAGGCATACCCCGCGCGCGGCGCGATGTGCCGAAGAATTTCACGGCGGGCATTTATCGCCCGCGAGTCTGTTCGTTCGCTGAGTTGGCAAAACGCTTCGAACCACGTCTCGCTAAAATTTTCAAATACATTTACTTCATAGTTCGACACGGAGCGTTCTAACACGGCAGCGACAGAAGCGATTTGCACGTCGGTGGGAGTGATGACGGCATAGTTGCGCGCTTCGAGAATCGAATCTAAATCGGGCGGTTGAGTCGCCGGACAGATGTGAAATTTTGGCGGCGCGTTACGGCGCTGATAAAACTCTTCGGCGATCTTGATTCGATCTTCAAGTGTGATCTGATCCTCGCCCAACGATCCCGCCCAAACCGAATTGGCTCGCCCGGTGACGCCGTCATTCCAGCGCAGCCGCCAACCGTCCACGATCTGATTCGTGTGCGCCGCCCAAGCGTTGGCGGCAAGTTCGTCAACGAGTCGAATAATTTCAATTGTCATCTCTCATCTCTTTCCCATCTTCTCCACAGGCTTTCTTCATAGACTCCTTATACCATTCTCTCCATATCCACCTCAAGGAGAAGAGAAAATGATCAAACAAAAATTTCTACTGGCGAGTCTGGTGATGTTGCTCATACTCACTGCTTGTGGACAGCCACAACAGATCGCGCCAACTGTTGCTGCGCCTACGGCGACAGTGTTTGGAGTGCCGACTCTTGCCGCGCCGCCGCCGATAGCTCAACCGACGCAATCGCCAACGCAGGCATCGGCGGCATCCCCTGAGTCGGTGTGTATGGCGCCCGCTCAATTAACTCCAGCGATGACCGAAGGTCCGTACTACAAATCCAACACACCCCAACGCGCCTCATTGCTTGAACCAAGCACCAAAGGAATCAAGTTGGTTGTCAGCGGTTATGTTCTCACCACAGATTGCAGACCTGTGGCGCGGGCGTGGTTAGATTTTTGGCAAGCGGATGCGAGTGGGCAGTATGATAATGCGGGTTACACCTTGCGTGGGCATCAATTTACAGATGAGGCGGGGCGTTATCAATTAACGACGGTGATACCGGGTTTGTATCCGGGGCGCACCGAACACATTCACTTTAAAGTGCAAGCGCCGAATGGTCCCGTCATCACCGCACAACTCTTCTTCCCCGACGTGCCGCAGAACAAAAGCGACGGCATCTTTGACTCCAAGTTGTTGCTGACGATGAAAGATGCAAGTGATGGCAAGACGGCGACGTTTAATTTTGTGGTGAACACGAAGTAGCTATTTGATAAACGTCCCGCTCCGCAGTTCCATTAACGCTTGCTGTATTTCTTGCGGGGTGTTCATAACGAAGGGACCGTAGGGGGCAATCGGTTCACCAAACGGCGCGCCAGCGATGAGCATGAAACGCGCGCCGTTTTCACTTTCTACTTCGATCTGATCGCCATCGTCAAACACCACCATCATCACTGATTCCACTTCATCACGATTCGCGCCAAAGCGTCCCGAACCTTCAAAGAGGTAAGCCAGAGCCGTGTGTCCGCGCGGGATCGAAATGTGGAACGATGATGCCGGACGCAAGTTAACTTCCATGTATAACGGCGAAGCGGCGATCTCGGTCACGGGACCCAGCGTCCCGTCGAATCCGCCTGCCACGAGGCGGACGGCGACACCGTTGTGAGTCACGGTGGGGATCGTCGCCGCGTTCACTTCTTGATAGCGTGGGGTTGTCATCTTTAATTTTGCCGGAAGATTCACCCACAATTGAAAACCGTTGATGATGCCGCTCGCACCGCGACGCGGCATTTCTTCGTGCATGATGCCGCGCCCGCTCGTCATCCACTGCACGTCGCCGGGCCCGATCAAACCGGCGTTGCCCAAACTGTCGCGATGATTGACCGAGCCTTCGAGCATGTAAGTGACGGTCTCGATGCCACGATGCGGATGGAGGGGGAAGCCGACAGGCGGACCCTCGATGGGTTTGTTGAAAGCGAAATGATCGAAGAGTAGAAACGGATCGTATTCGTTAGAAACGCGCGGCGCGATGGAGCGGAGCAGCAACACGCCCGCGCCTTCGATGGTGTGTTGCGGTTCGATGAGATGAGAGATGGGGCGAGAGGTGGTCATTGTTGTGAGCCTTTATTTCACGCGGGCCAAAACAACAACGGGAATGAGTCGCGTGGTGTTGCGTTGATATTCGGCAAAGGTGGGCCTCTCGGTTGCCATCTGGTTATACAGACGTGTTCGCTCTGGTTCCGTAGAAACCGTTGCCTGTACTTGAAATTGTTCGGTGCCGACTTCTACAGTGACCAGTGGATTGGCAACGAGGTTGTGGTACCAGTCGGGATTGGTTAAGGCTCCTGCCTTGGATGCAACCACCACGAGGCGCTCACCATCCGTCGTGTAAGCCACTGGATTGACACGTTGTTGCCCGCTCTTCGCACCTGTTGTGTGTAGAAGGAGCAATGGCTTACCCGCAAACGAACCGCCAACGTTGCCGCCATTCGCCCGAAACTCCTCGATGATTTTCTTATTCCAATCGTTCGGCTTGCTCATGTGTCTCTCCTTTTTCTTCATGCCAAAGTTTCTGTAGAGCATTTTATACGGAAACTCATTCCCATGTAAATGCGAAAAGTTTTCTCACCGTGCGTAGCTCTCTTGACTGCTCACTTCCCAAATGATCGCTGAAAAAATTTTGCGGGCGAAGTTGAAAATGAATCATACACCATCCATGTTGTTGAGGAATAAAAAAAGACTCATGAATGATGACGAGTCTTTTGGTTTAGAGTTGCTCAACGGTTTGCGTTAGTGGCGTGTGGGCGGGCGTGGACTCTGTTTGGGCGCAGAAAAAACTCGAAGCCAGAAAAATGCTTGTAAACTGCGCAGACTTCCCACCGTCAGCTGCAAGCGGTGTTAGCCCGTTTCACTATTTTCAGAAGCAATTATGGTTTGGGCTTCTTGAATTATTTCATAAATTTCTTGGGCTTGCGATGCCTCAACGTCAAACCCAAAATCAACAATTTCCAATTCTCCGAGCAACTCTTGCATGGAATTATGCAATGCAAGCAAGTTCACAACTTGATGATGGCTTGTGGAATGGTTGCCTTTTGTGTCAATTGGATAACGATAGCCAAAAGAGTCGCTGTCTATTTGCTCAAATTCTATCGCATACTTAAGAACTTTATTTGCAAGTTGTAAAAGTGCTTGGTCAGATGGAAAGAGAGCCTTGCAGATTTTTTGAAAAGTATCTGCCAATGGTTTAAGCCGATGTTTGTAAACGAATTGACAATCTACTCTCTGGCTATCTTTGAAAAAGGAAATCAAACCCGCCTTGTAATACAGTCCTTTTAGATATAGTTCAAACGCTTGCCGATACAAAAACACAACGGGATAGGCTTCATAATCTGAGAAGTGAGGTTTTTCTAAAAGGTGTTCTGCTAAAACGGATGCGGCTCGTGTATATCCTTTGGCGAAAACACCAAAATCTTGTTGGGGATTTTGAGTAAACGAGATAACAAAATTATCTCCATCGCTAATCGAATTGTAAAATGCCATTATTCGCTCTTTTCGCTGGCAAAAGATTTACACTGTTTTGAAGGGGCGGGCTAACGAATTAAGGATTGATGTGGCGGAATAAGAGAAAATAAAAATCACGCTTCTCTGTGCATCAGTCTCTGTAAGCATATTATACGGAAACCCAATCTCGTGCAAATTCGGAAAGTTAACTACTCACCGCTTGCGCGTGGAAATGAATTCCCACGCTGTTACAAAAAGTCTGCTGAAGCAGACTGACCCCAACGCGATTTATCGCGTTTCCGCGAAGCGTATCAGCAGGACGATTCATCATCCTGCGAAGGCGTGAGCAGTTACGAAAGTCATCTCGCCGTGCGAAGCCTCTCAACTGACCATCGTTCACCGTTCACCGTTCACTGTTCACTTTTTACTGATCACTGCTATACTTTAACCACGCTCGCATCTCATCCGAGAGCGAGACGATGGAAAAATTCCAAATCCCCAAACGGGCATCTTACTCAAAAGGAGAAGAAAGCCATGTCCACCCAAACAGCTCCACGCAAAAAAGTTACAACACTCACATTTCGTGAGCGCAAAGAACACGGCGAACCGATCACCGTTCTCACCGCGTATGATTACGCTACCGCGCTCGCCGCTGATCGCGTTGGCATTGATTGTTTGCTCGTCGGCGATTCGCTCGGCATGGTCGTGCTGGGTTACGAGAACACGCTCGCCGTGACGATGGACGATATGCTGCATCACGCCAAAGCCGTCGCGCGCGGCGCGAAGACTCCGTTGCTCATCGGCGATATGCCTTTTATGTCGTATCAAGTTTCAATTCAAGAAGCGGTTCGCAACGCCGGAAGATTTTTATCCGAAGCGAACATGGATGCGATTAAGTTAGAAGGCGGACGTGAGATCGCCGCCACCGCCGAAGCGATTGTCAACGTCGGCATCCCGGTGATGGGACACATTGGACTCACGCCGCAATCGGTTCACAAGTTGGGCGGATACAAAGCACAAGGGCGCACCGCCATTGCCGCGCGGCGTCTGATCGAAGATGCGCTGACTCTGCAAGATGCCGGATGCTTCAGCATTGTTCTCGAAGCGGTTCCTGATAAAGTTGCCGAATTGATCTCGCGCAAGTTAACGATTCCGACAATCGGCATCGGCGCGGGCGCGGGCTGCGATGGGCAGGTGTTGGTCTCGCACGATCTACTTGGTATCTTTGATCGCTTCACACCCAAGTTCGTCAAGAAGTATGCAAACTTTCACGGCGAGATGCTGCGCGCCTTCACCGAATACAAAAACGAAGTGATCGCGCATCAGTTCCCGACTCACGAACACACTTATTCGATTCCTGACGAAGAGTGGGATGAGTTGATGGCAGAATTAGAAGAGAGAAGTCAGGGGTCAGAGGTTAGAGGTCAGAAGTCAGAAGTTGGAGTCTGACCTCCGACATCTAACGTCCAACTTCTATCCTAATGATCACCATCGTCGGCACGGGCGCACTTGCTTCTCTGTTTGCTTCGCGGCTTGCACCGCACACACCGCTCACCATGTTCGGTTCGTGGCGTGAGGCGATTGAGGCGATCAACACTAAAGGCTTGATACTCGAAAGCGAATCGGGAGTGCAGACCTTTCGCGTTAAAGCGACAAATGATGTGCGAGAGTGTGCAGGCACAGAGCTGGCGTTAGTGTTGGTGAAGTCTTATCAAACAGAGAAAGTTGCCAAAGAGATCAAAAAGTTTTTATCACCAGATGGCGTGGCACTGACTTTGCAAAATGGTTTAGGGAATTACGAGTTGCTCGTTAATGAGTTGGGTGAAGAGCGCGTGGCGCAAGGGGTAGCAATGCAGGGGGCGAACATGATCGAAGCGGGCAGGGTGCGCGATGGCGGCAAAGGATCGATTCATGCAGCCGAGCATCCACGATTAACAAAGTGGGTTGATGTCTTGCGAAAAGCGAACATCGAAGTCCACGAATCCCCAATCATTAATCTTCAATCTTTAATTTGGAACAAGCTTTTGATCAACGTCCCGATTAATCCTTTAACGGGAATTTTGCGTCTGACCAATAGGGAGTTGTTGAATAATGAAGAAGCGTTACAGATTGCCGACCAAGCTGTAAGTGAGTGTTTGGCGGTGATGGTTGCCAAAGGCATCACGCCGCCGCGCCAGAGTCCGCATAACCGTTATCGAGAAGTGCTTTCCAATACTTCAGCCAATCGCTCCTCAATGTTTCAAGATATACTACGTGGCGCGCAAACAGAAATCGAATCAATTAATGGAGCCGTGGTGCGTGAAGGAATAAAACTCGGAGTGCCAACTTCTATTAACGAGACGTTGTATCGTTTGGTAAAGGCTTTGACTCTATGATGCAAAAACTTTTTTTACTTATTTCACGAATCGGCTCAGACTCGAATGACACTGACGATATGCGTCTGCAAAAAAATTTGCTGGTGTTGGCGTCTTTCATGTTCATTCTGGCGGGGGGGATGTGGGGGTTGATGTATATGGCATTCGGAGAGATTATCGCTGGCGGCATTCCGTTTGGCTATGCGCTCTTTTCGAGTCTAAGTGTGCTGACGTTTGCCATCACTCGCCAATATCGCTTCTTCCGTTTTAGCCAATTACTCCTCATACTGCTTTTGCCTCTCCTGTTGCAAATAGCATTAGGCGGATTCATTAATTCAAGTGGCGTGGTGTTGTGGAGTTTCATGTGCCCGATAGGGGCGTTGTTGTTCGACGAGCCGCGCACCGCGCCGCGTTGGTTTGGCGGTTTCATTGGCATGGTGATCCTCAGCGGCTTGTTACAACCCTTTGTGCGTTTGATAAATAATCTATCGCCCACATTGATCATCCTCTTCTTTGTGTTGAATATCAGCGGCGTGTGCGCGATTGTCTTTACGTTGGTGGCTTACTTTGTGGGACAGAAAAATATCTTCCAAGAGAAAGCCGAGACGTTGCTGCTGAACGTATTGCCGAAAGAGATCGCGGCGATCTTGAAGAACGAGAATCGAGTCATTGCCGATCATTATGACGGCGCGAGTATTTTGTTCGCCGATATGGTTAACTTCACGCCGTTGACGATTGAACTGCCGCCGGTGGAAATGGTGGAACTGCTCAACGAAATTTTCACTCACTTCGATTCGCTCGTTGACAAGCACGATCTCGAAAAAATTAAAACCGTCGGCGATTGTTACATGATCGCCGCCGGAGTGCCGCGCCCGCGCCTCGACCACGCCCAAGTTTTGACCCGCATTGCGCTGGAGATGCACGACTATCTTAAGACGCGAACCTTCAAGGGGCGCGAGATTCGATTCCGAATCGGGATCAATTCGGGTTCAGTGATTGCGGGTGTGATCGGGCGCAAGAAGTTTATTTACGATCTGTGGGGTGATGCGGTGAATACGGCATCACGCATGGAGTCGCACGGCTCGGCGGGTCTCGTCCAGATCACACGAGCCACTTACGATCTGATCAAGAATGAATTTGCCTGCGACCCACGCGGCACGATCAACATAAAAGGCAAAGGCGAGATGGAAGTGTGGGGTGTGGTTGGAGCGAAGTAAAACGTATTCCGTATTGCGTATTTCGTAAAGTAAAACGCGATACGCAATACGAAACACGCAATACGATCAAAATGCAAATTGTTACTAAACTCGACGACCTTCGCAAATTCCGCACATCCCTCACTGGCACCTTTGGTCTTGTGCCGACGATGGGCTATTTGCACGACGGGCATATTTCTTTAGTGAAGCGAGCGAAAGAAGAAAACGATCACGTCGGCGTGAGCATCTTTGTCAATCCGACTCAATTCGGACCCAATGAAGATTTGAGCCGCTACCCGCGCAGCTTGGATCGTGACCTGCAACTTCTATCCTCGGCGGGCGCGGACGTGGTGTGGACGCCGACTCCGGAAATGGTTTATCCGCAAAATTTTCAAACGCATATCAATGTAGAAAATGTGAGTCAACCACTTGAAGGCAAACATCGTCCCGGACATTTTCGCGGCGTGGCAACCGTAGTCGCAAAATTGTTTAACGCCTTCACGCCTGACCGTGTTTACTTCGGGCAGAAAGATGCACAGCAAGTAGTCGTCATCAAACAGATGGCGCGTGATTTAAATTTCCCTCTTGAAATTATTGTGTGTCCAACGTTGCGCGAAGCCGATGGCTTGGCGATGAGCAGCCGCAACACGTACCTCAATGTTGAAGAACGAAAGGCGGCAACAGTTTTGTATCGCGCCCTCACTGCCGCAAAAGAATCATTCACGAAAGGCGAACGCGACGCCGAGACCTTGCGGGCGATCATGTCATCCGCCATCGCCAAAGAATCTCTGGCGCGCGAAGAATACGTTTCCGCCGCCGACCCCGATACGCTTGCCGAATTAAATCTGATTCAAAATGGCGTTTTGCTCTCAATGGCGGCGCGGATCGGCAAGACAAGGTTGATTGATAATTTTATTTTGCCATGAGCCTTGAGCCATGAGCAGTCAGCATAACTGACTCCATTGGCTCAATGCTCAACGCTCAACGCTCAATGCTACTCGCAATTGACATCGGCAACACCAACATCACGCTCGGCATCTACGACGGCGAAATGCTTGGCGCGCGCTGGCGGCTCTCTACCGTGCATGAACGTATGCCCGACGAATACGGTTTGCAGTTGATCGGTTTGCTGCAAAACGCGAATCTTAAAGTGAGCGACATCACGGCGATTGCGATGGCGTCTGTCGTGCCGCCGTTGACGGGCGTGTGGGTGCAGGCTTGCCAAAATTATTTAAAGCGCGAGCCGCTCGTGGTCGAAACGGGTGTGAAGACTGGTGTGCGTATCAAGTATGATGATCCCAAACAAGTGGGCGCGGATCGCATCGTGGATGCCGCCGCCGTTTATAAACTTTATGGCGCGCCCGCCTGTGTGGTGGATTTTGGAACGGCGACCACCTTTGATGCGATTGCCGCCAACGGTGACTATCTCGGCGGGGCAATCGCGCCGGGGATCGGGATCGCCGCCGATGCGTTGTTTCACCGAGCATCTAAGTTGCCGCGAGTCGATCTTGTGCGCCCGCCGTTTGCTATTGGGCGCAACACGGTTCACTCAATGCAATCCGGTTTGTTGTATGGCTATGTGGGATTGGTGGAGGGGATGGTTGCCCGCTTCCGCGCCGAGTTGGGTGAAGAGATGAAAGTGATCGGCACCGGCGGTCTCGCCGAGTTGATCGCCAAAGAAACAAAAGTGATCCAGATCATCGCGCCGTGGTTAACGTTGGATGGACTGAGGATCATATATGCAATGAACAATGAACAATGAGACAATGAAGAAAATCCCAAATCCCAAATTCCAAAAACCCAACTTCCAACTTCAAATCTCCAATCTCTAATCATTATGAACTCTTCTGAATCCTTCGCCAATTATTTTGCTCAAGTGCAAGCAACGCCCGGATGGGATGCGATCCTCAAATCGTTTGCGCGGTTTGCGGATGTGCCGCCGAACTCGCGCGTGTTGGATGTGGGCTGCGGACCGGGCGCGTTAGCCCGACATCTGGTGCGCGAAGGTCACACCGTCACCGGCATTGACGCCGACCCGTTGATGATCGAACGCGCGCAATATCTCTCGGTTGAATCCAAAGCACAGTTTGAAGTGGGCGACGTGACTCGTTTGCGTTTTGCCGATTCGTCTTTTGATGTGGCGCTTGCCACGAATGTTTTGTTTTTGACTCACGACCCGATGATAGGATTGCGCGAGATGACTCGCGTGGTTCGTGATGGCGGCATCGTGGCGATGTTGAATCCTTCTCCAAAAATGTCGGTGGAGGCGGCGACCACGCAAGCGGATGAAAATCGGCTGGAGGGCGTGGCGCGTGTCTCAATTATTAATTGGGCAAAGAACGCCGAAGCGAATCACCGAATCAGTGTCGAGCAGGCGAAAGAGATGTTTGCCGAAGTTGGATTGACACAATTCGACTCGGTAGAGAAAGTGGGAATTGGGCTGGCGTTGTTAGTGCGCGGAGTTAAATGACACATCTTCTCAAAGATAAACACATCCTCCTCGGCATCACCGGCAGCATCGCCGCCTACAAATCCGTTGAACTGGCGAGCAAGTTAACGCAAGCGGGCGCGTTAGTGGATGTGATCATGACTGAAGCGGCGACAAAATTTGTCACGCCCCTCACGTTTCAATCGGTTACAGGTCGCAAAGCGTTTACCGATCTATGGGGCGATGAAGCGCACGTGATTCACGTTGGGTTGGGCGAGTCGGCTGATCTATTCGTGATCGCGCCCGCAACCGCGAACACAATGGCGAAGATCGCGCACGGTCTCGCCGACGATTTGTTATCTGTGGCTGCCCTCGCCGCCCGTTGCCCGATCCTGATCGCTCCGGCGATGGACGGCGGCATGTATGCTCATCCTGCTACTCAATCAAACGAAAAAATTTTGCGCGAGCGCGGAATTATTTTTGTGGGTCCCGCTGAAGGTCGCATGGCGAGTGGTCTCACCGGCAAAGGGCGCATGGTCGAACCGCAAGAGTTGTTGGGTCACATTCGCTACACATTGAGTCGCGGCGGCGTATTCAAAAACAAAAAGGTCGTCGTCACGGCGGGCGGCACGCAAGAGGATATTGATCCGGTGCGCTTCCTCTCGAATCATTCTTCGGGCAAACAAGGGTTCGCGCTGGCGCAGGTAGCATTAGATCGCGGCGCGGATGTGACTCTGATCACCGCGCCGACGAATCAGATCGCGCCAATCGGAGTCAATCTGATCAACGTGCGAAGCGCGGATGAAATGGGTGAGGCCGTCTTGCGAGCGGCAGCCGACGCCGAGGTGTTAATAATGGCGGCGGCGGTTGCCGACTTTAAACCCGAAGCCTCCGCCGATCAAAAAATCAAGCGCAGCGCAATTACTAATTACCAATTACCACTGACCAAAACCGTTGACATCCTCTCCGCCGTTGCCGAACAAAAAGAGAAAATAGGCAAGCCCAAGATCGTGGTCGGTTTCGCCGCCGAGACTCAAAATTTAATTGACAATGCGCGCGAAAAAGTTTTCAAGAAAAAATTGTCGCTGATCGTGGCGAATGACGTGAGCGCGAAAGACGCCGGGTTCTTCGTAGATACGAATCGCGTGACGATTATTGATGCGGGTGGGGGGGCGCAAACGCTGCCACTGATGAGTAAGGCAGAGGTGGCAGAGGCGGTGTGCGAGAGGGTGGAGAGGTTGTTGTCTTAATAAAAAAGACACCGAGTGTTTCCAAAACACTCGGTGTCTTTTTTTAGGTCTTTATCTTTCGTCCAACGGATCCCAGCGCCTTGCCAATCGTTTCAATCAGCAGACTTCCTGTATTGCCTTTAACCACATAGCCATAGACTAACGCTTCTTTTCCGGCAACGCGTTCGTCAATGTCTTCGTAAGCGCTATACACGATCACCGGCGGTGGAGTCTTGACTTTCTTTTGGATCAAATCCAACACGTCGTAACCTGAGATGCCCGGCATCATAATATCCAATACCACAACATCCGGCTTCTGATTTTCGTCAAGGAGCAGTGCCATAGCGATGGCGGCATTATTGGCGGTAAGCACTTCGTAGTTCGCTACCCCCAAGCGTTTGCGGAGGATGGCAAGCACGTCTTCGTTATCATCTACGACTAAAATTTTGGGGTTGCTTTTGACATCTGTATTGCTCATAGTTGCTGATTATAGCGCGATTATTCGATTTGGCGAATTGTCTCCGCCCCATCGTCGTCCTCCTCGAAAGTTTTATCTTCGCGTCGTTCAACTTTGCCGCGTGTGATCTGAAAGAAATCGAAATCTCTGGCGACGAAAGTGTTTGGGAAAACTGTTTTGGCTTCTTCGCGCACTTGCCGCTCGCGGTATCGCCGCGAGATATGGGTGAGGAAAAGATGCTTCACATCAGCGTCGCGCGCCAGAGTTGCCGCTTGCTTGGCGGTGAGATGCCCAAATTGTTTAGCGATGTCCGCTTCTTCCTCGATGTAGGTGGATTCGATCACCAGACCATCGGCGTCTTTGCATACTTCTACCAGATCATTTGTGCGCCCGGCGTCTCCGATGAAAATAAACTTTGTGCCGATCTGAAGATCGCCTAGCACCTGTTCGGGCGTGATCACCGCGCCATTCGTCAGCGTGACGGCTTCCCCTTTGACGAGTTTGCTTCGCTCGGGACCGAAGGGGACGCCTAGCGCATCCGCCTTTTCATTTAAGAAAGGTCGCCGCGATTTTTCTTCAAAGGCGAATCCGAAACAATCTGCGCCGCGATGTTTGACCGCAA
>Ga0082335_1008163_pt1 | contig 12109 bp, 9 predicted proteins | sample Subgrocontami58m_FD_72375 | JGI IMG/M metagenome (GOLD analysis project Ga0082335, IMG submission 72375) | Subsurface groundwater microbial communities from S. Glens Falls, New York, USA - GMW37 contaminated, 5.8 m (SPADES assembly) (version 2) ...
TTGTCCCACTTGCGGCCGTGCGAGTGATCGGATGAGTAGTCGATGCGGTCAAGATGCACGAGGTCGGGGCGGCAGGCGAGCACTGCCAGCGCTTCGATCTCGCCGCCGTGCGTGAGCCCGCCGCAATCGTGCCCATAGAGTTCCGCCGCGACGTAGCACGCCTGCACCGTCAGCACCGTCATGCCGTGCTCGCGGTGCAGCGCCTCGGATGCGATGGCGAGCGACGGAATGTTGCCTTCGTGCCAGTTGATGATCAACAGACGTTTTGCGCCATGTTTGACCGTCGATACGCAGGTCTCGGTCACCACGCGCTGAAAGGTGTCGGTCGACAGCGTGATCGTACCCTCGAACGGCATGTGCATCGGCGTTACGCCAAACGGGGTCGCCGGCAGCAGCAGGCCGTCCATGCGTTCGGCGACCGCGTGGCCGATCGCCTGGCTCGCATAAATGTCGGTGCCGGTGGGCAGGTGCGGGCCGTGCTGCTCGACGCTGCCGGCGGGCAGGATGACCAGCGGATTTTGCTTGAGTTGCTGCGCGATCTCTGGCTGGGTGAGATCGATGAAATGACGGGTTGGCAGCATGGCGTTCATCGGCGGCAAATCGCCTTTTCTAGGTTCATAATTTTGCTTGCGTTTCGCTGATGATATCAGCGATTTTCACGTACTGGCCGTTGCGCGCAAGCGAGGCGAGCGCCGCGTTGACGACCGCGACGGCGACATTGCCGTTGTACGCGGTGAGCTCGCGCACTTCGCCGCTGACGCAGCTCTCGGCGAACATCTCGAGTTCCGCGCAGAACATGTCGCTCGGCGGCAGCTTGATTTCCTCGCGCCTGGCGTAACCGTCCTTGCCGCGCTGGATATAGAGCGTGGAGGTCGTGTGCAGCTTGTCCGGCGTGTCCCACATGCCGAAGTCGATTTCATAATGCATGAGGCCCCTGGAGCCGAAGACGCGCACCGCGAAGATGCCGGGCGAGGTCCAGCACGAGCCGACGTAGCCGATCTTGCCGTCGGCGAATTTCATCAGCGTCATCGATTGATCGTCGACTTCGGCGCCGACCGGCGAGAGCTTGGACGCCATCGAAGTGACGGCGCTGATTTCACCGCCGAGATAGTGCAGCACGTCGAACTGGTGGATTGCAAGCTGCGACAGCGGGCCGCCGGGCGCGCGGTCCTTGTACCAGCGCCACGTCTGGGGTGTGAGTTCGAGTGCGCGCTCGTTCGAGAAATTGGCTTCCATGAATGCCACGCGGCCGAGTTCGCCGCGGTCGATCATCTCGCGCATGATGCGCACGCCGGCCATCAGGCGAGCACTGTGGCCGACCGTGACCGTGACGCCGTATTGCTTCTCGAGCGCCGCGATCCTGAGGCCGTCTTCGAGCGTATGGGCGATCGGCTTCTCGGTATAGACGTGCTTGCCGGCCCGCGCGACCTGTTCGGCCAGCGGCAGGTGCTGCTCGTTTGGAACCGTCAGGATGACGCCCTTGATCGCGGGGTCGGCGAGCAGCGTTTGCATGTCGGGTGCCGCCGGCACGCCCATTTCCCTGGCAAACGCGGCACGCGTGTCCGCGGAGCGGCTGTAGCCGGCGACGATCCTGATCCTGCCGGATTTGGCAACGGCGCGCGTGAGCACCTTGGCCCAGCGGCCGAGTCCGACGATGCCGACTTTGACGGGAGAGGTAGCAGTCATTGCGGAAATTCCTGTGGCATTGAAAAAACGCGATTCTACACCGGGATTGCCGCAGCGCCGCGGCAATTACGTCGTGATCCGTAAAGCCGAATTTTAAATTACCAATCACCCGTCACGAATCATGGCTTTTCTTGCCAGCCTGCCGCGAAGCGCCGATTTCGGATACTCTATTGCCATGTTGCGTTTCCTGCTCCCGTTGTTCGCATTGCTGCTCCCGGCCTGCGCGCTGGCGCCGCACGAGTATCCGCGGCTCGCGCCACCGCGCGCGGTTGAGTTCACGCCCATACGCTCCGACCGTCCGGTCATAGCGCTGGTGCTCGGCGCGGGAGGCGCACGCGGTTTCGCGCACGTCGGAGTCATCAAGGTGCTCGAGGCCGAAGGTATCCGGCCCACCGTGGTGGTCGGCAGCAGCTCGGGTTCGGTGGTCGCGGCGCTTTATGCGGGCGGCTACAGCGCCGCCGCGCTCGAGGACCTGGCGCTCAGTCTCGAAGACCGGGACATAATCGATTTCACGCTGTTCGGGCCGGGCCGGGTGGAAGGCGAAGCGCTGCAGGATTACGTCAACAAGGCGCTCGGCAACCGCTCGATCGAAGCGCTCGAACACCCGTTCGCGGTGATCGCCACCGAGCGGGCGACCAACCGGATGATAATCTTCAATCGCGGCAATACCGGGCTTGCGGTGCGCGCCTCAAGCAGCATCCCGAACGTGTTCTGGCCGGTCATCATCGACGGCACCGAATATGTCGACGGCGGACTCACGAGCCGCGTGCCGGTGCCGGTCGCGCGCCGCATGGGCGCACAGGTGGTGATCGCGGTGGACGTGTCGTGGCGCGGTTCCAGCGACGTCGATGCGGCCGACGTTGCGATCCGGCCCACGACCCCGCGCACGCGCACGCTCGATTTCTCGGCCCGGCTCGAGAGCATCGCCGCCGGCGAGACGGCGGCACGCGCGGCACTGCCGGAAATCCGCGCGCGCATCGCGCAGGCCGAGCTCGCAAATCGCCAGCGCGGTCTCACCGCGGCATTGCACTGAGAGCTTGCCGCGGCACGCGCCCGATGTGCCAGTTTGCGATTGCCCATTGCCACAGTGGCGCGGTTGCCGCAGCGCCGCGGGCCTCGCAGGCCTCGGCAATTTCGCGCGGCGGTGCGTGGCCGAGAAAACTCAGTGCGGCAACGAGTCCCGGCAGCGGCGCGCTGGCATCGATCGCCGGCGCGTGCGTCTGCTTGCTGAGTTTCTCGCCCTGCGCATTGACTGCAACCGCGACGTGGGCATAGCGCGGCGTCGGGAAACCCAGCAACCGCTGCAGGTAGATCTGGCGCGGCGTCGAATGCAGCAGATCGGCGCCGCGCACGATATCGGTAATGCCTTGCCCGGCGTCGTCGATCACTACCGCCAGTTGGTACGCAAACACCTGATCGGCGCGATACAGCACAAAATCGCCGACCTCGGTTTCGAGGTTTTGCTGCACCGGCCCCTGCACCGCGTCATCGAACGCGATGCTGACGCCGCGCGTGTCGACGCGCAGCGCGTGTGCTGTTTTGCCCGCAGCTACGCCGCGGCGGCAGGTTCCCGGATAAACGGGCCCCTCGATGCCGGCGAGCGCCGAGTCGGCGATTTCCCGGCGGCTGCACGCGCACGGATAGATCACGCCGCGTTGCCGCAGCCGGTGCAGCGCCGAGTGGTAAGCGTCGAAGCGCGTGCTTTGATAGACGATCGCGCCGTCCCACTGCATGCCGCACGCGTCAAGCGTGCGCAGAATGTCGTCTGCCGCCCCGCGTGCAACGCGCGGCGGATCGAGGTCCTCGATGCGCACCCGCCATTCGCCGCCGCGGCTTTTCGCATCGAGATAGCTCGCGACCGCCGCGATGAGCGAGCCGAAGTGCAGCGGGCCGCTCGGAGATGGCGCAAACCTGCCGCGATAGACGGAATTCATTTCGGGAACTTGCAGAAAGCAAGTTCAGTCATACTGCGCCATAAAATTCCAAAGTAACTCCTTCCCCCTTGATGGGGGACGGTTGGGATGGGGGTGAAAATGTTGCGAGTTGTGGTGATTCTCACCCCCACCCTGGCCCTCCCCCGTCGAGGGGGAGGGAACTGGTTTACCAGTCCTCACTTGTCGCTTTTGTCATCGCGGCGGCGCATCTGCCTGACGACCCACCAGATCGCAAGCGCGGTCAGCGTAACGTTGAGGATGATGCCGAAAATCCAGAATGCGCTCATGGTTGAGATTGATCTTACTGGATTCCGGCGTTCGCCGGAAAGACGAATATTGACCAGGCACCTGGCAATGTATGGATGACAGCAGGGCGTTGCCTGGGGCAAAATGCCCGTCTGATGGCGGATTTTCTGCGCACTGAATTGCCCTACCGCGCCGACAGCGCGACGCTGTTCGAGGCCGTCGCCGATTTGCCGTGGGCGGTATTTCTCGACAGCGGCCTGCATCACCTGACGCAGTCGCGCTACGACATCATTGCCGCCGAGCCGCATACCACGCTCGTGACCCGCGGCAAGCTGACCGAAATCCGCGGCGATGAGGTCGGGTTGTCCCGCGAGGATCCGCTCACGCTGCTGCGCCGGCACCTGGATAGTGACCCCGCCAGCGCGTGCGATCTGCCGTTTGCCGGTGGCGCGATCGGCTACTTCTCATACGACCTTGCGCGGCGCCTCGGGCGCCTGCCGGCGCTCGCCACGGACGATGACAGGATGCCCGAGATGGCGATCGGCATCTACGACTGGGCGGTGGTGGTCGATCATCTCGAATGCCGCTGCTGGCTGGTCGGGCAGGGGCGGGACCCCGAGACCGACTGGAAGTGGGACCGGCTGATCGCGCGTTTCAGCGCAGCCGCGGTCGAGCGCGCGCGGGTGCCGTTTCGCATCACCGCGCCGCTGGTATCCAACCTGTCGCACGACGCGTACGCCGCGGCATTCCGCCGCGTGCACGACTATATCCACGCCGGGGATTGCTATCAGATCAATCTCGCGCAGCGTTTTGCGGCGCCGGCGGCCGGCGACCCGTGGCTTGCCTATCAGGCGCTGCGCATCATCAATCCCGCGCCCTATTCGGCGTTTCTGAACACGCCGCACGGCACCGTGATGTCGGCCTCACCGGAGCGCTTTCTCAGGCTCGCGCGCGGCCATGTCGAAACCAGGCCGATCAAGGGTACGCGGCCGCGCGCCGGTCATCCGCGGCGCGACGCCGAGCTGGCCGAGGCGCTGCGCGCAAGCGCGAAGGACCTCGCCGAGAACGTGATGATCGTCGACTTGCTGCGCAACGATTTGTCGAAGAACTGCGAGTTGGGCTCGGTCAAGGTGCCAAAGCTGTTCGAGGTCGAGAGTTTCGCCACCGTGCATCACCTCGTCAGCACGGTGACCGGCCGGTTGCGGCAGGGACGCGATGCGCTCGATCTGCTGCGCGGCTGCTTTCCCGGCGGCTCGATCACCGGCGCGCCCAAGCTGCGCGCGATGCAGATCATCGAGGAACTCGAGCCGCACCGGCGCGGCGTGTATTGCGGCGCGATCGGCTACCTGGGTTACGACGGCAACATGGATACCAACATCGCGATCCGGACGCTGGTGTATTCCGGCGGCACGATCCGCTTCTGGGCCGGCGGCGGCATCGTTGCCGACTCGCGGCTCGAGGACGAATACCAGGAAACTTTCGACAAGGCGGCAGCGATGCTGCGGCTGCTGCAGCAGACCGCAGCGAGCCAGGTCGGCGGGTGAAGCCATCTCGAACCTGGCGCCCGTCATGACGTATCATGGCCAGGAACATGAAAGGAGAATCAGATGATGCACGGATCGCTGGACAATCTGAAGGCGGAAGTCGACATGCTGGCCCCGGGGGCTGAGCGCCTCGTCGACAGGAATCCACCGCTCGATATCATCGCCCGGGACATCGTGTTCGGTGAAGGCCCGGTGTGGGACGCGCGCAACAAGCAGCTCTACTTCACTGACATCATCGGCGACACGATCTGGAAGTGGCAGCCGACGTCGGGGCTGGAGGTGGTGCTCAGGCCGTCGGTCAAGGCGGACGGTCTGGCGCTCGATCTCGAGAACCGGATCGTCGTCGCCGGCTGGGGCGGGCGCACCGTGTTCCGGATCGAGCACGACGGCTCGCGCACGAAGCTCGCCGACCGCTGGCAGGGCAAGAAGCTCAACAGCCCCAACGATATCGTCGTGAAGCTGGACGGCTCGATCTGGTTCACCGATCCCGTGGGCGGACTGTACAACGTCGGCATGGTCGGCAAAGACATGCAGCGGTATCTCGACAATCAGCCCGTGTTCCGGATCTCCGCCGACGGCAAGCAAATGACGATCGTGGCCGACGATATCGTCTACCCGAACGGGCTTTGTTTCTCCCCGGACGAGAAGTTGCTGTACATCAACTGCAGCCGCGAGCGGCTGATCAAGGTGTACGACGTGAACTCCGACGGCACTTTGAGCAAAGGGCGGCTCTTTTATCAGTACACCGGCCCCGAGCGCGGCGTTCCCGACGGCATGAAATGCGACGTCGAAGGCAATGTCTGGTGCACCGGCCCGGGGGGGATTTTCGCGCACGACCCCAGTGGCAAAGTGCTCGCCCGCATCAAGACGCCGGGGCATCACCCCACCAATTTTGCGTGGGGCGATGATGACTGGCGTTCGATGTACATCACCAATATCGGTTCCGTGGTGCGCATCCGGCTGAACATCGCCGGCGTGCCGTCGCGGTAAGGGAGAACACACCATGACCTGGGAATTCGAAAAAGTGGCAGGCCCGTACCAAGGCAGGACCGGTGGTCTTGCGTGGGACGGGAACGCAATGCTGTTCAGCGCAGTGCAGGAGGAGCGCGTGCTGCGCTTCGATCCGGCGACCGGCAAGGCGGACGTCTTTCGCAATTACACTGGACGCGCCAACGGGCTGGCCATCGCTGCGGACGGTTCGGTGTTCGGCGCTCAGGAAGGCGGGCGTCGCGTCATCCAGTTCCTCAAAAACGGCTCCACCGCGCCGACCCGGGATCTGCTCGGCGGCAAGCACCATAACCAGCCGACCGACGTCATCGTGGACAGCGTGGGGCGCGTGTGGTTCGCGGATGCATACAACAGCACCGCTCCTTATGGCCCGCCGGTCTATCCGTTCCTCGACCACGCGTCGGTGCTGCGTCTGGAGCGCGGCGGACGGCGTAACTGGAAGTTGAAGCGCATGACGCACGACACCATAGGGCCGCGCGCGGTGCTGTTGTCGGCGGACGAGAAAACGCTGTACGTCGCGGATGGCGACGTGGAGCGGGGCGACGTGTGCCAGCTGTTTGCCTATCCGGTCAAAGCGGATGGGGAACTCGGACCGATCAAGGTGCTGGTCTCGTTAATGTTCGGGGAGCGCGGCTTCGAGGGCATGTGTCTGGACAGCGAAGGCAATATCGTGGCGTGCGCGGGATGGAAGAAAAGTGGAGGCGGACCGGTGATCCACGTGATTTCGCCGGCAGGCACTATCCTTGAAACGCATCCCGCTCCCGCGGATATGCCGATGCGCTGCGCGTTTGGCGATGCCGGCCTCGCGAGCCTCTACGTCACCGCCGGCGACGGCGGACTGTACCGCGCCAGAAATACCGGGCGCCGTGGGGCGCCACTGTAGGGCGCAGCTTCAGCGCGCCGCACGCGCCGGCCCCGCCGAACAACGGACGCAATCACCCCCGAAGGCGCGATGAATCCGCGCCCTACGGCGATGGCGTTGGGCACAGAGTTCACAGGAGGTAACCGATGTCCGCACGATGGGAGGATGCGTTGAGGAACGAAACTCATCAAGACACAAGCAAACGGTGCACATGATATGAGCCTGAAGACGCCGCGCACGCGGCTGCAACGCCTGCCCAAGCGCGGCGCGCACGATTTCGCGACGATAGCAGCGATTCTCGACGAGGGGTTTTTCTGCCACGTGGGTTTCGTTGCCGGCGGCCAGCCGTACGTGATTCCGACCGGCTACGGCCGCAAAGGCCGCACGCTATACATCCACGGCTCGTTTGCGAGCCGCATGCTGAACGAGCTCGCAACCGGTATTCCCATGTGTCTGACCGTAACGCTCGTCGACGGGCTGGTGCTCGCGCGCTCGGGTTTTCATTCGTCGGTCAACTATCGCTCCGTCGTCGTGCTCGGCACGGCGACGGTGGTTGAGGGCGAAGAGAAGGGCGCCGCGCTCGAAATCATCTCTGAGCAGATACTGCCCGGGCGCTGGGCCGATATCCGCTGGCCCACCCGCAAGGAACTGAAGGCAACCCTGGTGCTCAAGCTCCGCATCAACGAGGCTTCCGCGAAGATTCGCACCGGTCCGCCGAATGACGACGAGAAGGACTACGCGCTCAAGTGCTGGGCCGGCGTGGTGCCGTTGCAACTCACGCCGGGCAAACCGGTAGCCGATTCGCGGTTGCCGCGTGATGTTCCGGTGCCGGAGTACGCGCGGAAATTTCCACGCCAGGGCCGCAAAAAGTAATCAAGGGGCGAGGGGAGCGTCGAGCGAAACCGGACTGTCATCCGGTTTCGTAATCGTCAGTAATCGGCGGTCCAGCCGCCGCCGAGCGCATTCATGAGATCAACGGTGTAGGAGAGGTACAACTGGCGGTTGCGCGCGAGCGCGAGTTGCGCGTCATTCAGGGTGCGCCGCGCGTCGAGTACTTCGAGGTAAGCCGAATAGCCCGCCTCGTAGCGCAGCGTGGCGAGGCGCAGCGTATTGCGCGCCCGCTCGGCACGGTCGCGCAAGTCCCGTTCGGCATCGGCGGCAAGGCGCACGTTCGAAAGCGCGTCGGCGACATCGCGAAAAGCCGTCTGGACGGCACGCTCGTATACCGCCGCGGCCTGCCGCGCGCGGGCTTCAGCCTGCTCGGTGCGCGCGGCGTAACGGCCCGCATCGAAGATCGGCCCGGCCGCGCCCACACCGATCGACCAGATTCCGCCGCCGCTCGAGAAGAGGTTCGACAGAGCCGCGCTTTGCGCGCCGAGTGCGGCCGTCAGGCTGAAGGTGGGGAATTGGGACGCCCGCGCAACCCCGATCTGCGCGTTTGCCGCGATGAGCGCGGCTTCAGCCTGGCGCACGTCGGGCCGGCGTTCGAGCAGCGTGGAAGGCAGACCTGGAGGGGGCAGCGGTGGCGCCGGAGCCGGATGCTGATCGCCCGCGCCGAGCTTCAGATCGGGCGCGCCCGTGAGCAAGCCGAGCTGATGGACTGTCGCCTCGCGCAGCCGCTGCAGGTCCTTGATCTGGGCGGCGAACTGGGCGCGGTTCGCTTCGGCCTGATTGACATCGAGCTCGGACACCAGTCCGGCTTCAGCGCGCCGGCGTGCAATGTCGGCTGAATCGACGGTGGCTGCCAGCGTTTCGCCGGACACGATGATCTGCGCATCGAGCGAGCGCACGTTGAAGTAGGACCGCGAAATGGCGGCTGCGAGCGTCAGCGAGACCACATCCCGCCCGTAACGGGTTTGAAGGTACTGCGCGCGCGCAGCTTCCCTCAGCCGCCGCAGGCGTCCCCAGAAGTCGAGCTCGAAAGCGGTGTTGGCGGAGAGCTGGAAGTTGTTGCGAAACGCCGCGGCGCCGGGAGGTAACGTTCCTGCGACAGTGCTCAGGCGCGAGCGTCCGGCGAACGTGTTTGCGTCGATTTCGGGGAAGAGGGTCGCATTCGCTTCGCGCAGAGCCCCTTCGGCTTCTTCGAGCCGCGCGGCAGCGAGCTTCACGTCCGTGTTCTGCGCGAGGCCCGCGGCGACGAGCTTGTCGAGCAGCGGATCCTCGTAAAGCTGCCACCAGTTGGCAGGCACGGGAACTGCCGCACCCGCGCCTGCCGCATCCTCGGGATAGCTGTCCGGCAGAGCGAGCTGCGGGCGCTTGTAATCGGGGCCCATCATTGTGCAGCCGCCGAGCGCCAGCGCGAGGATGAGGATTGCACCGCGTGATCTCATGCGGACTTCCCCGTGGCTTCAGCTTGCGGCTCGGGCGGGGCTTGCTCGCCCATTTTCCGGCGCCGCGCGAACAGCGTGAAAAACAGCGGCACAAAGATCGTCGCGACGAAGGTTGCCAGCAGCATGCCGCCGATGACACCCGTTCCCATCGAGCGGCGCGCGGCCGCACCCGCGCCGCTGGCGACGGCGAGCGGCAGCACGCCGAATACAAACGCGAGCGAAGTCATGATGATCGGACGGAAGCGCAGCCGCGCCGCCTGGATCGCCGCATCGATGGGCCGCATCCCGGCGAGCAGTCCCTGCTGTGCGAACTCGACGATCAGAATCGCGTTTTTCGCGGCCAATCCGATCAGCACCACGAGCCCGATCTGGAAATAAATGTCGTTTTCCATGTTGCGCAACCACACCAGCAGCAGCGCCCCAGCCACGGCAAATGGCACGGCGAGCACTACTGCGGCAGGCAGGCGCCACCGCTCGTAGAGCGCGGCGAGAATCAGATACACCATCACGATCGCGAAGCCGAAGGCGAATATCGAGGCAGCGCCCGTGCGCTTTTCCTGGAAAGCCTGGCCCGTCCACGCCATGCTGTAGCCCGCGGGCAGGATTTCACTTGCCACCCGCTCGACTGCCGCAATGGCCTCGCCCGAGCTCACGCCCGGCTTGCCGCTGCCGAGCACCTTGGCCGCGAGAAAGCCGTTGTAGCGCTCGACCTGCTCGGGCCCGACGATGCTCGTGCTGCGGATCAGCGCTTTCAACGGGATCATCTCGCCGGTGGTGATCGAGCGTACGTGTACCGCGCCAATGTCGCCGGGCTGCGCACGATAGGCTGCATCGGCCTGCACCTGCACCCGGTAGGTGCGGCCCGACATGTTGAAATCGTTCACGTAGAGCGCGCCCATCATGCTTTGCAGCGCGTCGAAGACCTCCGGCACCGGAACGCCGAGCGCCATCGCCTGCTCGAGATTCACTTCCACGAAAAGCTGCGGCACGGTCGGGCGGAAGAAGGTGTTGATGCCCTGCAATTGAGGATGTCTGGACAACTCGGCCGTAAAGGTCTGCACGACGTTCGCAAGCTGCCGTGCATCCGAGTCGGCGCGGGCCTGCACGTAGACCTCGAACCCCCCGGCGGTGCCGAGGCCGCGAATCGCGGGCGGATTGAAGCCGAGCACGATGCCGTCGGGAAAGGTCATGCCCATGCGCGAGATTTCACCGGCGAGCGCGGGGGCCGTTTTCTGGCGCTCGTCCCAGGGCTTGAGCAGGATAAAGCTCGTACCTGCGTTCGGCTTGTTGCCGCCACCGATGATGTCGCGGCCCGGGGCGACGAATACGTGCGCGATCGCCGGGTCCTTCGCGAGCCGCTGCTGCAACTGCGCGCCCGTCGCGGCGGTGCGCTGCAGCGTCGCGCCGTCCGGGAGCATGATCGCGCTGATGAGGTAGCCCTGATCCTCGGGTGGAACAAAGCTCGTGGGGACCCGCGCGAAAAGCAGCGCCGCGAGGGCGAGCACGCCCGCGAACGCGAGCCCGCTCCAGAGGCGCCGCCGCAACGCGAAGCTGACCATCCACAGGAAGCCCGCGGTGAGTTTCGCGTAGCCCGCATTGAAAGGATGGAAAAGGCGCGACTCGTGCTCGCCCGGCTTCAGGAGCAGCGCGCACAGCGCCGGCGTCAGCGTGAGCGCCGTCAGGCCCGACAGCAGAACCGCGATCGCCACCGTCACCGCGAACTGCTTGTAGAGCTGGCCGGCGATTCCACCCAGGAACGCCACCGGAATGAACACCGCGCAGAGCACGAGCACGATCGCGAGCACCGCGCCCGACACTTCGTGCATCGACTCGATCGCGGCCTCTTTCGCCGTCATTTTCTGCTCGCGCATCAGGCGCTCGACGTTTTCCAGCACGACGATCGCATCGTCGACAACAATCCCCACCGCGAGCACCATGGCGAAGAGCGTCAGCGTGTTGATGGAAAAACTGAGCGCGTAGAGTCCGGCGAACGTGCCGATGAGCGCGACCGGCACCGCGATCATCGGAATGAGAGTCGCGCGCCAATGCTGCAGAAACACGAACACGACCAGCAGCACGAGCACCGCGGCTTCGGCGAGCGTGATCACCACTTCCCTGATCGAGGCCCGCACGACGTGCGTGGTGTCGAAGGGAATGAGATAGTCCATTCCCGCGGGAAACGCGCCCTTGAGCTCCGCCATGCGCGTTTTGAGTGTGGCGGCGGCGTCGAGCGCATTGGCTCCGGTCTGCAGGAACACCGCCATGCCGACCGCAGGCTTGCCGTCCACGGAGGTGGACGTATCGTAGCTCTGGGCGCCGAGCTCCACGCGCGCGACGTCTTTGATCCGCAATACCCCATCCGGCCCTCCGGCGCGCACGACGATGTTGCCGAACTGTTCGGGTGTGACGAGCCGGCCCCGCGCGGTGACGGTGTAGGTGAGCGCCTGACCGGCGGGGGGCGGGGCCCCCCCCCCCCCCCCCCCCCCCCCCCCCCCGCGC
>Ga0082335_1008166_pt1 | contig 12104 bp, 14 predicted proteins | sample Subgrocontami58m_FD_72375 | JGI IMG/M metagenome (GOLD analysis project Ga0082335, IMG submission 72375) | Subsurface groundwater microbial communities from S. Glens Falls, New York, USA - GMW37 contaminated, 5.8 m (SPADES assembly) (version 2) ...
GACAAACCGCGTGCTGGCGCTGGGGAAAATTTGAAACCCTTGACGGAAGATTCGGCTCGGTAAAGGTGTGAATACCGCGCGGAAGGAGCCGTAGAGCGAGAGCGGTCGCGCCCTGCACGCGATAACCGTTGACGCGGAAACGCGCATTCACCTTGTGCGCATAGGAGAGGTCAATTGTCTGTTTTTCTCGGAATGAATCCCAACGCGCTTCAGGGACGATGCTTTTCAGCATCAATTCGGTTTCTTCGTTCGTGAGCGTCGGATACTTGGCTATCGGGACGAGTGCGCCGGCAACGCGAAGCATCGGCGCTCCGCCGGCGAAAATATGCAGGTCGGAGCCGCCTTCTTTAACGACGAGATCCAGAAGCTCACCGAGACGCTTGTCAACAGCCATGACATTAACGGGACTTGCCTCCAGCTTCAATTGTGCGCAAAGTTTCTGCGAGCACCTCGGAAGGAATTGCGGAAGCTTTGATAATATAGCCGTCGGCGGAAAGCTGTTTAGCTCTCTCAATATCGGAATCCTGGCCTTGATTGGAAAGGATGAGTATCTTCGTTCCCTTTGCGAGATTTTCCTTGCGTATTGTCTCCAGCGCTTCAAAACCGCTTATGCCCGGCATGATGAGGTCCAGCAGAATGACATCGGGATTTTTGGAGCCTGCTTTCCGGAGCGCGGCTAAGAGTTCTTCACCTCCGCCGAACACGCTCACTTCATGGCCGGCATCGCGGAATTTGACAGCGTAGAGGTCTAAAAGAAATCGGTCATCATCAACTAGGTATACTTTGTAAGCCATATGTCAATCAGTATAGTACATAAATCGTCAATCAATGTCCCCTTCTGGGAAAAGTTCACCGCCGAGAGTATTGATTTCTTCAAACGGTATCTCGCCGGAGAGGGCTTTCACGATGGCATCCTCCCTCATTGTGAGCATACCGCCTGCGCGCGCGGCAACATGAATCTTTTCATCAACTGGGTCTTTGAGAACAACGTCCTCCAACTTCTTGTTCATGCGAAGTATTTCAAAGACGGCCGTGCGACCGCGAGTGCCGTTCGGACACTCCGCCGTCGGGCTCGCGTGATAAAACTCCTTAAACGGCGGTAGCGTCTTCCGATACTCATCCGGCAAATCGGCAAACTCTCTTTCAAGAAACAACTTAATGCTGTCTTTGATTGGGAAGGGCTTCCCCGCTCCTGGACAGAGTTTCCGTACGAGACGCTGGCCGATGACGGCTACCAGAGTAGGCGCGATAAGAAAGGGGTCTACGCCCATATCAATGAGGCGCGGAATCGCACCGACTGCGGTATTAGTGTGAATGGTGGAGAAGACGAGGTGGCCGGTCAGCGCCGCCTGCACGGCGAGTACGGCTGTCTCTTTATCGCGAATCTCTCCAACCATGATGATATCCGGGTCCTGACGCAATATAGAGCGGAGTCCGTTTGCGAATGTGTAATCTATTTCAGGACGCACTTGGCTTTGCGCGACCCCCGGTATCTCGTATTCAACAGGGTCTTCAAGCGACACGACGTTTGATGTCTCGCGGTCAAGCTCCGAGAGCATTGCGAACAGAGTCGTAGACTTACCGGAACCCGTAGGACCGGCTATGAGGATGATGCCGTAGGGAACTTGCATCATCTCGCGAACGGCCTTGAGATTGGCGCCGGTAAACCCGACCGACTCCATGGTCGCCGTCGCGTCCGACTGGTCCAAGATGCGCATCACGACCTTCTCGCCGTATTCAGTCGGGAATGTGGAAACGCGGAAGTCTATGCGGCGTTTCTCAACGGTCGCAGAAAATCGTCCGTCCTGCGGCTTTCTCTTCTCGTCAAGGCGCAATTTCGCAAGTATCTTTACACGCGCTACGACTGCTTCATGAACCTTCGTCGGCAACTCAAGAGATGTGTGGAGGTCGCCGTCCATGCGGAAACGGACGCGCGTCTTCTCCGGCGAGGGTTCAATGTGAATATCGGACGAGTGCCCCTCAATGGCGTAGCGCAGTATCGTAGAAACGATTTTCGTCACCGGAGCATCCTCTTTCAAAGTCTCGTGCGGACCGGCGAGATTCAGCGATTCTTCGCCTGACCCCTCGGAGGCTTCTGCTAAAGCCATCGCCCCGGAAGGCGCTGTAGCCGCAGTCTCATATTCAGACAGCGCCCTACCCACTTCTCCGGAGAGATTCTGGTACGCATCAATCACGCGGTCAAAATCCTGTTTCGTGATAAGAAAAATTTTATACGGGATGCCGATTTTCCCAGAGATGAATTGAAGCGCGTCCAACGCCTCAATGTTGTCAGGGTCGGTAATGCCAACTTCTAGAGCCCCCTCTACTTCGTCTAACGGTACGAATCCGTAATGACGCGCAGAGTCAATCGGAATATATTTGAATACGGATTCATCAGCCGGAGGCTCGCCGAGCGTGCGGACCGGAATGCCGTATTTTTTTCCGGTTTCTTCAAGCGTACCAGTCTGGGACGGTTCTTTGCTCATTTTCCGCTTACCCCTGGAACGACAGCGAACGGGTCAAGCCGTCCGGTCGTCTCAGGCGCGATTGGCGTCGCGAGATCCACAAGCGCCATGAAACGTACGTCCGAAAAAATACTGGTATTGAAGGAGATTGGCTGTAGTTCGCTCACCAGCGTCTGAAAGCGTGTTTGTGCCTGATTCTCGGCAGAAAGAACGGTCAATGGAGGTTCGTTTCCCGTTCTGGTGGAGTAATACCAGAACACTCCAGCGGCAACAATTGTGCCGGCTACAATCAAGATAATAGTGTTGGATTTCATGGTTCAAATCATTAGCGCAGCCAATAGAGACGCACGGTCATCTGATAGTTGTAGACGCCGGTATCCGAACCTTTCACTGTTATATCCCGTACATCCAGGACACGCGCGCTCTTTTCTATCCCTACGAGAAATGTCTGTAGTGCAGAGTATGTGCCAATCGCGGAGAGAGACATATCAACAGACCCGACTGGATTTGCTCTGGCGACCTGTAACGTTCCTGACGACTGGACTGACGATTCGGTTCCCTTGTTACCGGAACCTGTTGAGTCGTTCGTTACAACATCAATATTTGCGAGAGAGAGGCCGGAACGCGCTGCCAACGCGTTGATGTCCAGAATGAGGCCGACATTATCAACAGAGTCAGGCAGAAACACAGACAATCTATTCAGATTTTCCTGGTCTATTGCATTGCGCGCCGAAGCCAGTGCATTTTGTTTTGCCTTGTATTCGTCCGCGGCGGCAAGAGCCTGTTCATCATTTGCGATTGCAACCTTTGTTTCTTTCAACGGACCGGACCACGTCGGCTTCACGTAGGTGAAGAATATGCCGACGGAAAATATCAATGCGAGAGCTGGTAGGACGCGGCTGTTCATAGTTCAATATGATTCACTATGACACTGAATGTAATTGAATGTGTCATAGTTCAATATGATTCACTATGACACTGAATGTAATTGAATGTGTCATAGTTCAATATGATTCACTATGACACTGAATGTAATTGAATGGGTCATGGCGAAAAGACGATAATAGTACGGTCCAGAGTCGCGGAGAGCGAGAAGGAAACTGAATTATCTTTATTGATGTTTATGTTTGAGAAAATTGCGTCCTTTATCCTTCCGTCCTCGGCGAATGCAGTGGAAGCGGCTGCGAGAGCATTAAAGCTTTTTGCGACGCCTCCTCCCTCAACCTTTGATATTCCGTTCTGCCCGATAGAGAGATGCAGCGCGGTAAAACGGACTGTCGTCGGCAGAATCTTCTCAAGAGACGAAAAGAAACCCGAAAATGCGACGTGCCCTTTCAGCAATGTCTCGCTTGATGCGAGGCGATTGCGCAAACGCACAAAATTCTCAACAGTCTTTGAATCTATTTCCGCCTCGGCGGCGAGGAGCTCTGTATCCTTTGAAGCCTTGTCCACAGCGAGAATACGCCCGTAGAAGAAGACGCCGAGAGCCATAAGAAAAACAATTCCAAGAACTGCGTATGCAAAGAAACCGAACGCTCCCGTGAAGTCGGCTCTGAACTTGCGCGGAGCCACGTTTGAGTGGGGAACGAACGATGTCGGTATTGTCGGTGGAAGAGCCATTTCATATTCAGTATACGCTACTCACGCAAGTCTGTGCGCAGCTGCTGTGCACATCGTAGAGTTATTTGCTCAATCGTTTTTTATCTTCCGGCTTTTGTAGAAAGTTCTTTTTTGTCACTACCGAACGCCCAAGCTCTTTTTCCAATTCTTTTCTGGCATTTCCGGCTACCCTCCCGCCCCTATGAGCATCCTGTTTAAGTTTCGTCACACCATCAGATTTTTCTTGCCGATGTATTTCGGTCGTTGATCTTTCGCCAAGCATATTAAAAATAAGTTCAAAGTCGTCCATATGGTCGCGTAGATTTTCTCGCTCCAACCCTTTCAACTTTTTGTATTCGCTCGGCGTGACGCCGAACGTTGCTTTGGAAATTTCAGCTGTCAGAATTTCATAGTCCCTCTGGTCTTTTGCCCCGCGATTTTTCCACTCATCGGTTAGCTCCTCGCGGATTGCGATTCCGCGCATGCGCTTTTCTATCCAGTCTTCGCTATGGCCTTTGAGCTTGTAGAGCATGCGTGTTCGCTTCGTGGCCAGTTCTGGATTCTCTATCTCTTGTATTCGTTCATAACCCACCTTTGCGAGCCAGCGTTTGAAGGGTTCGGCTTTAGGAGACGGGATTGATTGGATGATACGGAAAATTCCCTCGGTGTCGGCGCAATTCAGCTTTTGGGGGCCGCCGGCTGTGGGAATAGAAAGGGGGGTGGCAATTTGCCCCCATCCTGTGGATAACTCAGGATCTCTTCGGCGCATATCTTTTATATAGCCGTCCGGTTGCGCCGAGTCGGTCAAAGCCACTATCACATCGATAATGACAAACCACCACTCGCCGTTATGCAGTGTTCGTCTAATTTCCTTCCCCTTAAACAACGCTATTTTTGTGGTGATTTCTTCGGGCATAAATTGCTGAACCTCGGCAAATCTTCACGCCATAATTATTTTGTTTTCATTTATTTCTCAGTAGTTCTCTTAGGGCTCCTATTGAACCAGTTGTTACGCTCCCAGTTTCTGTCTTAAGAACTACGTCGTCAGGTAAATATAGTTTCTCCGATACCTCACTCTCCGCATGGTATCTTCGATCCGAGAGAGTTACAGAGACTTCTGTGGGACTTTCCCTTTTCATAAGGACGAACGCGTCATCAGGTACATTACCAAATTTTTCTTCTACCAGAGAGAGCGCATTAGACAATACTTCAGCCGCATTTGTCTCTGCAACTTGTTCCGTTGGCGAAGATTCCACTGCACCGCCTTGGAGTTTCGCCAAAAGCGCGGCCGCTTCTTGCGAATCTTTCTCTGCTTGCAGTTTTGCTTGCTCGGCAAGTTCAGCATCTCTTTTTGCCCTCTCTTCTGCGGCCTTTGCTTCGTCAAAGGCTTTATTTTCTTCTGTGGCTTCCTCTCGTGCTTCTCCAACCATTTCACCTTTTGCCGCCTCCATATTTTTAGCTTCTTGGGCTAATGCTCCAACTTTGTCATAATCGCCGGCGGTAGCGGCTTCAGCAATTGCTTGTTTAGTTTGTGCAATGTCCGCCTCGTTTTTATCAAAAGTTTCTCTTGGGTTTTCGTTTGACATAGTTAAAATTGATTAATAATTGCCCCCTAGGGGATTACCTATAGTTTACCACTATCCACAAAAGTGCAAAACATTGCTTTATATCTCTTCAAGCTTCCGTAGGGCGAGGCCGACGGCCACCGCGAACTCGGGGCCGATTTCTTCAAGCACAGGACGCATGAAAGCCGGCGCTTCTGTCTTTATAAACGGGTCCGCTACGCGTACATCTATTGAGAATGTGCTCTTCGCATATGCACCAAGCTCTTTGGTAACTCCGCCGCCTCCGGTAAATATGATGGCCGTGATGGATTTTTTGTGTCCAGTTTCATACTGCATCAGGACTCGTCGCACCTCGGAAAAAATGCGCGAGAAAACGAGCTCTGGGCTGCCCAGCGTACCGCTGCCTCCAATGCCCTCTTCTTTCTTTAAAACTTCGGCTCTGGCGATAGACACATTGCCGGATATGGCTATGGCGCGTGTGATGTCCTGACTGCCGGTGCCTATGGAATGCGAAAGAGCCACAACGCCATGTTCAACAACGTACGTCTTGGTGGAAGCCGCTCCCACGTCAATAACCATGACCGGTTTTATATGTTCTTCAATTACGGCGCGAATAGTGCTGAAAATCTCAATTTCATAGAAACTAGCCGAGAGTCCGGCGCCTGCTACAACTTTTTGAAGCAGAGAAAGCTCATCATTGTGGACTGCAACGAGAAGCACCTCAACAGTTCCTCCGGTTGTCGGCTGTTCAGCGCTAGCCTGCGAAGGACTCATTTTAGGCACGATGAACCAGTCCAGCTGTACTTCAGAAACCGGCACGGGAATATACTTGCGCGCCTCCAGTTCTATAACCGTTTTCTGCTCATCAGGATTCGCGCGATACGGCAAATTAATTAATGTAAGAAAGGAACGCGCAAACGGTATTGAAACCCCGCAATTATTCGTCGTCACCTTCGCCTCGCGCAATAAATCTTTCAGAGTATCGGTAACCTGCTCCGCGGATAGATTGGTCGCCTGTCCAACCTCTCCTCCGCCGTACGGGCCGAGTGCGAGTTCGCCGTAAGTCTCCAGTACGGCCTTACCGTGGTCTTTACGCAATTGCACGACCTTCAATGACGAAGAACCGATATCAACGCCAAGAACACTTTTTTCTTTCTTCGCGAATAAATTACTGAAAAAAGACATACAAGATATATACTACCACGATGGGTCTCTTTGACTTCCTTTTTCCTCCTCGTGTGGACGAGCTCGCACTTCGCGGTATTTCTGACGATGATTTCCTCGCATTAGTAAAGCCGAGAATCGTACCGGAAACACGGCCAGGCACAGTCGCTCTTTTATCATTTGGCGATGCTTCCGTAAGAGCGGCTATTCACGAAGCCAAGTATCACGGCAATGAGCGCGCCTTCCGGCTCCTCGGCTCCGCCCTCGCCGACTACCTCCGCGATGCCGACGACATCCGCACAACAAGGTTGAACCTTGTTTCGCTCGTGCCTGTGCCGCTCGGGAGAGAGAGGAAAAAAGAAAGGGGGTTTAATCAGGCAGAAGAAGTTGCGCGCCGTGCCCTTCGAAGCCTTGACGACCGTTTCGCTCTCAACATAAATCTGCTTGAGCGTGTTAAAGAAACTCAAACTCAAGTGTCACTCGAAAGGCGAAGGAGGGAAGAAAACATGAGCGGCGCGTTTTCTGCTTCGCCAAGGCTACGCAGAACAAGCGCCGCAGAAATCTCTAAATGTACTTATATAATTATTGATGACGTAATCACCACAGGTGCTACTCTACAAGCCGCGATTGACGCGCTTCGCGAGGCTGGCGCGGAGAATGTTATTCCGCTCGCCCTCGCTCATTAATGGCGGCGATATTCACATTCTTTGTGCGAGCCCATTTTGCACTAGCTCGGCTCAATTCTTGTTTGGCTACTGACCATATTATTCTTACAGCTTCAAAAATTCCTTAAGAGACAGCCCGGACTGTTTCAAGATTTTGTGTAAAAGGTCGCGGCCAATCGTGTTACCTCCATGAATAGGCACGCCCGTGCTTCTGCCGGTTCGCGGATGCCAAAGTTTCATATGGCCTCCGCGATGGCTTGTAATTTGGAATCCCGCACGAAACAGGCGACGTAACACTTCACGAGCCGCAAGTATTGGCACTATGCTCATGCAAAGACTTTCGTCGGCTTGCGCAACGCGATGTATCCGGCCCTATGCGCCGCAATAACGGCATCGCCTTCAACGGCGACTTCAATTGCCTCAACTACGTGGCGTTTTGCATCGGCGAGAGTCTTCCCCCACGACAACGCTCCGGATAGACCGATAGCTTCAGCAGTATATCCCCCCATGTCGCGTTCAGACTCAAAGACACAACGGAATGTACCGTATTTGGTTTTTATGTCAGCTGTTTTTTTTACGGTTCTATTCATGTTTCTAGTATAGCACATTTTCAACATCAACACGGACAAGACTAACATTTGAAAAGATACGGAGATTAACGTATTATCACGAAGACTGGAAGGGTGCGGCGAATGGTAAGCCAGCGGATTGCTAATCCGTAACCGCGTAAAAAACGGTTTGTGGGTTCAAGTCCCACCCCTTCCGCCTTTGTAGAAAAAGAATCGCCGCCCTTCGGGCGGCGATTCTTTATTGGCGCGGAATGCATTGAAGAATGGAATGGAGCGGCAGGGCTCGGGCTTCTGTTGTTGATAAACTCATTTGTTAAAAAAGTGGTATTATCAGGTGGTCTTTATCAATTGAACCACTTTTTTATTTTATGCAAAATCAACAAGGATTCGTCGGTGTTTTGATAGCCATAATTTTGGGCGTTATCGTTCTCGGCGGCGGGGCATATTTTGTCATGCAATCAAAGCAATCTCCCCAAACCGCTTCGGAAAATAATTTGGATACTTTGCCGACTACACAGACGACGACCCAAGCTCCCACTAAAACACCCGCGCAACAACAAGAAGACGAGACAATTATCCATGTCTATATGGCAGAGAACACCTCTAAAGAGGACGCAACGCCAGTTATTCAGTTGCTTCAGGGAAATGACGCTGTTTATTCCGCAGCGTATGTCTCAGCTGATCAAATGCTTAAAGACTATGTAAAAAGGCATGGTGGCCCTCCCCGCGACGGCTCATCAACCAGCGACTCCAATCCTTTCAACGGTATGATTCTTGTGCATGTGAAGGAGCCGGCTTTACGCAAAGAAGTTGCAGTATTCGTGAAGATGCAAATGTGGGGATCTGCACCTCCAGGATCTTCACTCTCTCCTATAAAAGATTCCGTAGTTAGCCACGTTGACTGGTAGTTCGGTTGATTATAGTAGAAGTAAGGTATTGTGAGTTATACTAAAAATGTAACGATTAAATACATCTATGAAACTAACGCTTAAAATATTCGGTGTCTTGGTACTCTTAGGGATAGTTGGTGGGGGTGTTTATTATTACCTGTCACAGCCTCGAGTTGTAAGCTCTTATACGGAGCCGGTCACTATGTGTTCAAGTCCTGATGCACGCGATTTTTATGAAAAAGGTACGGCCTCTTTTCTCAATGTTGGAGAAACAGGCATTCCTTCAACGATTACAGACTCATGTGATTATTACGTGGAAGGTCAATTTTCACGAAGTGGCCAGCTCCGACAATCGTTTTGTGAGGGGAATGAGCTCGTGACGGAAAACATTGATTGCGGCATAGATTCTGTCTGTCGCCAGGGGCGCTGTTACAAGGGACCAATCACAGAAGGGAACCAGTTGCGCTCATGGCCTATTTGTCTAGACACGGATGGTGGCATGAATATCAAAGAAAGAGGGTGGGTAGAAGGCCTAGGATCTGGAAGAGATGAATGCTTTGTCTCTTCAAACAAAGCTAATCCGGAAAGTAATGGGAGTCAGACCGATCGATGTTCGGGATCGGATTGCTATGTCAACGAACAGTATTGTAATGGCGATGAAGTTGCACATAAAATTATAGCCAGTCCGAATGGTTGTGAGAATGGTAGCGGTAAGTAAATGAAAAACACATCTAGTTCGTCGAGGGAGCCATCCCCGCCATTTTATAATTTCTCCTAAAAATGGCGGGGATTTGTGCGCGGTGGGAGGGTGGGCAAGCACATAGATTTGAGCCTCACCATTCCTTTTGGAAATTGGTTTGGCGAGGCACCTTTTGTATTTGCATTGAACGGCTCATTTCTTCCCATGTGAGCCGTTAGGCGGGAAGATTTGAGCCGTTCCCGCCCGAGCCCTGCCGCTCCATTCCATTCTTCAATGCCCTCCATACTGGAGCAGTACACCCTGTGGCTCTTTTGTTTCGCTTCGCTCACAAAACAGCTCACAAGGTCTTGCGAACGCTCCGCGTTCTCACCCCCGCCAAAACAAAAATGCATAGGAAGCGGCAGGGCGAAGGGCGGCCCCGCGCATTGCCCGTCCGAAGCGCAGCGCGGAGGAGGGAGTCAGGGCTTCCGCTCGAAAAAGGTTCGCGCAAAGGATATAATGACCCCGCCATGCTAGAATTAAGGGTCAGGGAACAGTCTTTATTTATCAGGTAACGCATACACGCAATGAAAGTTGAACAAAAATCTTGGACAAAAGCCGACGGTTGGGTTGATGTATCAAAAGGAAAGTTGCCCGAAACCCCGCAGTGGGTACTGGTGTTCGGAGGACGCAAACTCCTAGAAGAAGGAGAAAGGTTCAAAGAGGTGAAAGCGATGTATCCAAAGTCGCGTATTCTCTCCTGCTCCACCGCCGGCGAAATTTTAGATACGCGAGTGCGCAACGATTCAATTGCGCTGTCGGCTGTATTTTTCGAGAAAACTATGCTTACGTTCTCTGAAGCTGCAGTAGAAAAGGGAGAGGATAGCTATGAAGCTGGCCGAAAACTTGCGAACGACCTTAAAAAAGAGGGATTGACGCATGTTATGGTATTTTCCGACGGCTTGCGGGTGAACGGAACGAAACTGGTGAGGGGCTTCAACGATGTTCTCCCGAGCGGCGTATCGGTGACTGGAGGACTCGTCGGCGACGGCGCCGACTTCAAGAAAACGCTGGTCGGTCTCGACGAGAGCGGAAAGGAAGGCAACATAGTGGCAGTCGGATTTTATGGTCCTGCGCTAAAGGTTGGGTATGGATCTCTCGGAGGATGGGATCCTTTTGGGATTGAGCGCACAATCACAAAGTCAAAAGATAATGTTCTCTACGAGCTCAACGGTCAGCCCGCACTCAAACTCTACAAAGAATACCTGGGAGAGCAGGCAAAGGGTCTGCCCGGCACGGGACTTCTTTTCCCCTTGCGTCTGCGCCTTAAAAACGGGGGAAAAGAAGTAGAGGTCGTTCGAACCATTTTGGGAATCAACGAAGCAGATCAAAGCATGACGTTTGCCGGAGATATGCCCGAGGGAACGCCCGCGATGCTCATGAAGGCGAATTTTGAACGACTAATCGATGGCGCCTCCGGGGCTGGCAGTATGAGTATAGAATCGCTTGGCTCCGGGAAGGCCGAGCTCGCGATTCTCATCAGTTGCGTCGGAAGAATAATGGTGCTTAAAGAACGCGTGGAGGAAGAGATAGAAGCGGTTCGGGCCAAAATAGGAAACGAAGCGGCGATTGTGGGGTTCTACTCGTACGGCGAACTTTGTCCGGTAGCGCCGACGGAAAAGCAGTGCGAGTTGCACAATCAAACGATGACAATCACCACCTTCCGAGAAGAGTCCCAACCGTGATGCATCACGTTCTCGAACGCCAGCTTAAACGTTTTCTGGGAACGTCGGAATTAGAGAAAATTCCGGCGGAATGGAGGACGTTTCTCCAAGCGGTGAGCGATACGTATTCTCACTCTGACGAAGACCGGGCATTGGTGTTGCGCTCATTGGAGTTGAGTTCGGGGGAGTTCGCAGAACTCAACAAAAGACTCCATTCGGAGAACGAGATCATTGAGCAGAAAGTGCGGGACCGAACAGAGGCGCTCACGAAAGCAAATGAGGAGCTTCGGACACTTGATAAACGCAAGTCGGAGTTCCTCTCGGTTGTGGCGCATCAGCTTCGCACGCCGCTCACGGGGATTAAATGGGCCCTCTCTATGCTCGTGCAGAGCCAGTCGGAACCGCTTTCAGCAAAGCAGAAGAAACTCATCATGTCCTGTGAGGAGGGGAATGAGCGCATGATTACCATTGTGAACGAGATGTTGCACGCTGATCGAATCGGCACGGGAACCTTTGAACTAGCGCTCGTGGCGACGGATATGATAGCTCTTATTTCTGATGTTATTGAAGAACTGCGTCTCTTAACGACCGAGCGCGCTATCACTATTACCTTTACCCACGACACGCCCATTCCTACACTGATGGTTGACCCTGAAATGATACGTTTTGCATTCCAAAATCTACTCGATAATGCCATAAAGTACAGCCCGCCGCATGGCACCGTTGAGGTACGAACCGAGGTACAGAACGCGCTGGTGACCTGTTCCATCACTGATCACGGTAT
>Ga0082335_1008167_pt1 | contig 12103 bp, 9 predicted proteins | sample Subgrocontami58m_FD_72375 | JGI IMG/M metagenome (GOLD analysis project Ga0082335, IMG submission 72375) | Subsurface groundwater microbial communities from S. Glens Falls, New York, USA - GMW37 contaminated, 5.8 m (SPADES assembly) (version 2) ...
GGAAGCCCCCGAGCCGGCCTTGCAGGTCTTCGCAGAGGACACCGGCGTGGCGCTGCCGGGCGACCGCGTGCTCGCGCGGGAGTTTCCCGGCCGCACCGGCCGTCGCGCCGGCGAAAAAATTGGCGGCGTCGTGCGCGTGCTCGCACGCGAGCGCGAGAACATCGTCGGAGATCTGCGCACCGGCCGCGGCGGCTTCGTCGTGCAGCCGGACGATCCGCGCTTCAGCTACGAAATCCACGTGACCGATCCCGCCCGAAGCGGCGTTTCTCCCCCGCCGAAACCGGGCGACAAGGTCGTCGTCCATCTCCGCGAGTGGCACCGGCGCGACGATCCGCTGACCGGCACCATCATCACGCGGCTCGGCCGCACCCACGAGCCGCGGGCGGAACTCGCGGGCATTTTCCTCAAATATAACCTCGCGACGGAGTTTCCGGCCGAGGTCGAACGCGAAGCTGCGGCGTTGCCCGACCGCGTGCACCCGCGCGAAGCCGCGCACCGGCTCGATTACCGCGACCGGCCCGTGTTCACCATCGATCCCGACGACGCGAAGGATTTCGACGACGCGCTGTCGTACGAGATCGTGGCCGGCGGTGACGTGCGCGTGGGCATTCACATCGCCGACGTATCGACCTATGTGCGACCCGGCACCGCGCTGGATCGCGAGGCGCAGCGCCGCGGCAACTCGACCTACCTGGTGGGCGTGGTCATTCCGATGCTGCCCGAGAAGCTTTCGAACGGGCTGTGCTCGCTGGTCGAAGGCCAGGACCGGCTGTGCAAGGCCGTCTTCCTCACCTTCGACCAACGCGGCCGGCTCAAGGAAACCAGCCACGCGAACACGGTCATACGCAGCCGCAAGCGGCTGACTTACAAGCAGGCGTACGCGCTCCTGCTCGAGGACAATTTCGAGCGCATCCGCGCCCTGCCGTTGCCGGCGAAGCACCAGACCGGTGCCACGGGGCGCGCGCTGCGCGATTTGACCGACAGCGAGCTGATGGATCTGCAGGCCTGGATTCGCGCCCTCTGGAGAATCGCGAGCAAGCTGCGGCAGGACCGCATGGCGCACGGCAGCCTCGATCTCGACATGCCGGAGACCAAGATCTTCGTCGACGAGAAGGGCTACGCCGATCGGCTCGAAAAGATCGAACACGACGAGAGCCACCAGCTGATCGAGGAATTCATGCTCGCGGCGAACGAGGCGGTGGCGCGGCTTACGCGCACGCACAAGCTGCCCTCGCTCTATCGCGTGCACGACGATCCGGACGTCGAGAAACTCGAGGAATACCGCAGCCTGCTCGACACTTTTGGGATCAGCGTGGGCGATCTCACGCATCGCGAGGAACTCGTGCGGCTGCTGGAAACGCTGCGGACCCATCCGCAAGGCTACACCCTGCGCACGCAGTTGCTGCGCAGCCTGAAGAAAGCCGTGTACCGGCACACCCCCGACGGGCATTTCGGACTGCACAAGAAGGACTACACGCACTTCACGTCGCCGATTCGCCGATACGCCGATCTCGTGGTCCACCGCGTGTTCGATTTCTATGTCGGACGTCATGGAGGGACGACCTCCGCGTCGCCCGCGGCCTCGCCAAAGGCGAGCAAGCCGCACGCTTTGCCCGCCTGTGGCGGGGAGGCGGGCCCTCCAGATTTGAAACGCGTCAGCCAGCTCGGCGAGCACCTGAGTATCACGGAAGTGAACAGTGCGGAGGCGGAGCGGGACAGCGTGAAGGTCAAACTGCTCGAGTTCTTCGAACGCGAACTGCACCGGCAGCCGAAGACCAGATTTGCCGCCATCATCACCGACGTGCGGCAGAACGGTTTCTTCATCGAACTGGTCGAGTCGATGACCTTCGGTTTCGTTGCGTCCCGCGCGTTGCGCGACGATGCCTACGCGCTCAATAACAGCGGCGATGCGCTGGTCGGCCGCAAGCGCAAGCACCGGTTCGCGTTGAACGGCCGGCTCGACGTCGTCGTCGACAAGGTCGACCGCTACAAGCGGCTGATCGACTTCCTTCCGGCCTGACCATCGCGACCTCCGCATGGGCAGGGTCAAAGTCGATCGGCTGTCTTTCGGTTGCGTCTCCGAGTTGTCGCCAGGAGTAGCGCCGGCTTCCAGCCGGCCAGCCCTCCGAGTGCCGGCAAGATGCCGGCGCTACATCGCCAACCGCCCCCGCGGGCGCACGCCGGGCCAGAGTTGCCAATGTCGCCGGCCGTGTTACGGTTGGGCCTCAGCCCATCCCCGCCGTGCGAACCAATGGCGCGCTCCTGCTTGTCGCGATGGTTGGCATCGCGATCTCTCACCCGGCGATTACGGTCGCCGCCGACCTGTGGGATAGCCGGCCGCTGAGCATCCTCCAGACGACGCCGGCAAATTTTCCGCCGGCGCTGGCCTCGCGGGGCGTCACGCAAGGCGAGGTGCGTGCCATCCTCCACGTGGATCTGGCGGGAAAACTCCTCGACCACCTGATCCTCGCGTACACCGCGCCCGAACTCGCCGCCGAGTTGAATGCCGCCATCCGCGACTGGGAATTCGAACCCGCGCGGCAACGGGGCGAACCGATCGGCGCGCGTTCGGAAGTCACGTTCTCCTTCGAGGCGCGCGGCTTGATCATTTCGGTCAGCGGTGCGGACGCGGTCCGGGCCGGTCCGCCCCGGCTGATCGGCGACGAAATGATTTCGCTCGTCTGCCGCGCCGCGGAGTTGGACGAACCGCTCCGCGCGGTGCACACGGTGCCGCCACGGCATCCCGGCAAACAAGCACCGGCATCGCCGCGGCCGGCCGCGGTGGTCGACTTCTACATCGACGGCGAGGGCCGGCCGCGCTTGCCGGTCGTCACGCGCGCCGCCCACGAACTCTACGCCGTCGCTGCGCTGGACGCCTTGCTGCAATGGCAGTTTGCGCCCCCGAGGCGGCGCGGACAGCCCGTGATCGTCAGGGCCACGCAAATCTTCGCGTTTTCCGAGCGCTCGTGAGGCGTGATGCTGCAGAAGTCGCCCACAAATCACCCGAATGGGCGCGAATTTTCGAGCAGGACCACGGGGTCCGATTCGTGCGCTGCGAGTTTCGCCTTTTGGTGCGGCAAAGACTCACCATGATCTCATTCGCGTTTATTCGCGGGCTACTCCTGCGAAACAGCACTGTTCGTGCAGCGGCGAGCACCAGCGAGCCGAGAACGTGCAAGACGACTCGCTGGCGCTCGTCGCTACAAGCTGGTTTCTTCCCGTCGCGGGCAAGAGTCCCTTTTGCGGTCGAAGCTGCATTGATCCGAGGGAAACGCGCCCCGCTCAGCGCGACGGTTTGCGATCGGCGGAAACTTCGGCTCGTTGGCCTGCGTAATTTCGACCGCCATGAACCACTTTGAATTCCCCGCCCGGTTTCGCGCACTCTACGACCAGGCCGTCGCCCGGTACGCGGACGGCCAGCGCGGGGCCGACACTTATTTCAACGCCGGCGAGAAGGCGTTCCTCGCCGCGAACGGCATCACGCCGCAGCACCTCTTCGATTACGCCGAGGACCACAACAACTACGATGGCGAACCCGGCCACGACCATGCGCTCGCGATCGAATGCGTCCGCCGCGATTACTTTCTCAACGTACAGGGCGGCCGGCCGTCGGGCACGACGCTCGACGAGTCGAGGCTCCCCGCGAAAACCGATGCGGTCCGCGGCATTGCGTGGCTGCCCCGGCTGTTGCCCAAGGCGCGCGCAAAACTTCGCGGCGAACTCCCCGCCTCGCTGATGTATTGCTGCGGCGGCGACCGGAAGTTCTTCCAGGAACACAACATCCTGCCCGCCGAGTTCTTGTCCCTGCTCTGGCGTCACGGCAATGACGACGCGGCCGTGGTCGACTGGGTCGTGAAGCGGCACGGCGCAAAGTGATCGAGCGGCCCGCGAATCACACGAATTGACGCGAATCACCCAATCCTTTGGCCCACGGAACACACGAATAAAACCGCAGACGTTCTTAACAGGGCTGCGACGATCCTTTTCAATCCAACCGCAGACTACGCGGACTACGCGGAAAACGGAGGCCGGGGCTTCCCGCTGTTCGCATGGGCAGGATCAAAGTCGATCAGCTATCTTTCGGTTGGGTCTCCGAGTTGTCGCCATGAGTAGCGCCGGCTTCCAGCCGGCCAGCCCTCCGAGTGCCGGCAAGATGCCGGCGCTACATCGCATGCTTCCGCGTCTTCCGCGTGTTCCGCGGTTAAGTTCCGGGTCTTTTCGTTCGGTTGCGGCTGCCCCGCTGCGGGACCTCTGCGGCCTCCGGTTAAGCGGTTTGGGTGAGTCTGCGAATGATTCGCGTGTTTCGCGGGCGGTTGCCTTGATCGGCTCGTCTCAAGCGTCGGAAATTTTCCGACGCCTCACTGGTTGACCGCGGCGTTTTTGTTTACCACGCTGCCCGCCTCCCCCCTGTCGCTCGTTTGCGTTACCTCCGTTACCCCGCATCTCCCACTCCTCATGCCAAAATACACTCTCAACGTTAACGGCCAGTCCCGCACCGTGGACGTGGCCTCCGACACCCCGTTGCTCTGGGTGCTTCGCGACACGCTCGAACTCGTCGGCACGAAATTCGGCTGCGGCGTCGGCAAATGCGGCGCGTGCGTCGTGCACCTCAATGGTGTGCCGACGAAGAGCTGCATGACGACGGTGTCGACGGTCGGCCGCAAGCAGGTCACGACCATCGAGGGCCTCGCCGTCAGCGCGACCAAGCTGCATCCGGTCCAGCAGGCCTGGTGCGAACTCGACGTCGCACAATGCGGCTACTGCCAGGCTGGCCAGATCATGACGGCCGCCGCGCTGCTGAAGGAGAACCCGAGGCCAACGGATCAGGACATCGACGACGCGATGGACGGCAACCTCTGCCGTTGCGGCACCTACCTGCGCATCCGGGCTGGAATCAAACGCGCCGCGGTCCTCGCCGCAGGCGGAAAGGAGGCCGCGCAATGAAAACGCTTACTCTCGACCGGCCGGTCAATCGGCGCGACTTCCTGAAACTCACCGGGCTCGCCGGTGGCGGCCTCGCGCTCGCGTTCTACATCAAGTCAGGCCCGAAAGCCGAAGCGGCGGAAGGCGCCGCCTCGGGTGACTTCGCGCCCAATGCATTCATCCGCATCTCGCCCAACGGCGCGGTGACGATCGTATCGAAGCAGCCGGAAATGGGCCAGGGCGTGAAGACATCGCTGCCGATGATCATCGCCGAGCAGCTCGAAGTGCCGTGGAAGGAAATCACCATCGAGCAGGGCGACTTCGACGAGAAGCTGTACGGCAATCAAGGTGCGGGCGGCAGCCAATCCACGCCGCGCAACTACGATACGTTCCACCTCCTCGGCGCGACGGCGCGCACGATGCTGGTCAACGCCGCCGCGCAGACCTGGGGCGTGCCCGCGAGCGAGTGCCGCGCGGAAAACGCGTCGGTCCTCCACCCTTCCGGCAAGTCGCTCAAATACGGCCAGCTCGTCGCCAAGGCCTCGACGCTGCCCGTGCCGGCCAAGACAGAGGTGAAGCTCAAGGATCCGAAGGACTTCAAGCTCCTCGGCAAACGCATCCCGCAATACGACAGCGTGAAGATCGCCACGGGCCAGCCGCTGTTCGGCATCGACGTCAAGGTGCCTGGGATGCTCTACGCCGTTTACGAGAAGTGCCCGGCGTTCGGCGGTAAAGCCGTCAGTGCCAACCTCGATCAGATCAAGGCACTGCCCGGCGTGAAGGATGCGTTTATCATCGCGGGCAACGGCAAAGTGAAGGAGCTCAACTCCGGCGTCGCCATTGTCGCCGATTCGACCTGGGCGGCCCTCAGCGCGCGCAAGAAGCTCAAAGTCACGTGGGACGAAGGCAAGGTCGTGAACGAGAGCTGGGACACCTTCCTCGCGGAGGCGCGTGAAAAGGCCGCGCAGCCGGGCCAGAAGACCCTGCGCAAGGACGGCGATCCGGACGCGGCACTCGCCAGCGCGGCGAAGAAGGTCGAGGCGGAATACGTGTATCCGTTCATCTCGCACGCGAACCTCGAGCCACAAAACACCACCGCGCATTGGAAAGACGGCGTGATGGAAGTCTGGTCACCACTCCAAATCCCTTCGGCGGGTGCTGGCCTGGTCACCAAGATCCTCGGAATTCCCGCCGACAAGATTAAGATCCACATCAGCCGCGCCGGTGGTGGCTTCGGCCGTCGGATCAGCGCCGACTACCTGATCGAAGCCGCCGCGATCGCGCACAAGGTCAACGCGCCCGTGAAGCTCACGTGGACGCGCGAGGACGATCTGCGTCACGACCACATGCGACCTGGCGGGATCCACTTCCTCAAGGGCGGCGTCGACGCCAACGGCAAAATCGTCGCGTGGAAGAATCACTTCTTCACGTTCGGCGAAGGCGGCAGCCCCGGCAGCGGCGGAGCGTTCAACGGCGACATATTCCCCGGCGGTGGGATCGCGAACTACCAAGCTGACCAGACCATGTTCGACACCGGCTGGCCGATGGGTCCATGGCGGGCCCCGGGTAGTTGTATCTTTGGATGGGTGCTGCACAGCTTCCTCGACGAACTGGCTCACGCGGCCGGCCGGGATCCACTCGAGGTTCGACTCGAATTGCTTGGCCAGCAGGAAACCAAGGCCACTGGCGGCGCCCCCAAGAAGGGTGGCGGCGGCGGTTACAATGTCGCCCGCATGCGCAATGTCCTGAAGTTCGCCGCCGAAAAGGCCGGCTGGGGCAAGAAGAAGTTCGAGAAGGGCCAGGGCGCCGGAATCGCGTTCTACTTCAGCCACCTCGGCTATTTCGCGCAGGTGGCGGAAGTCACCGTCTCGAAGGAAGGCCAGCTCAAGGTCGATCGGTTCGTGACTGGCTACGACGTCGGCGCACAGGTCGTGAACCTCAGCGGGGCGGAAAACCAAATCGAAGGCTCGGTCGTCGACGCGATGAGCGTGATGATGTATCAGGAACTGAACATCGAGCGCGGCCGCGTCACCCAGTCGAACTTCGACAACTATCCGCTCCTCCGCACCACGGAAGCGCCGACGAAGATCGAGTGCTACAACCTCCCGACGAATCATCCGACGACCGGGATGGGCGAGCCCGCCATTCCGCCGGTCGCCCCGGCCATCTGCAACGCGATCTTTGCCGCCACCGGCAAGCGTGTCCGGCAGTTCCCGCTCTCGCGCACCGACCTGCGCTGGAGCTGAGCCAGACCGATCTTTGAGCGGATGTGGCACGCTCAATCTGAGCGTGCTGTAAGCAGGGAACGAGCTGCGTGCCCTGTTTCAGCGCGGTCAGGTTGACCGCGCCACGTTGCGCACCGGTACGTCGGTTTTGTTTGCGCCCGTCGCGGCATTGACAACGTTGGGTCGCCCACGTTCATGCCGATGAAAAAATCGCTTTGGCTCCTCGCTCTCGCGCCGGTCGCTCTCGCCGCCGCCGCGTCACGTTCGATTTGGGATGGCGTGTTTTCCGCGGAGCAGGTTGCCCGCGGCCGGAAGTCCTACGAAGCCCAGTGCGCCGACTGCCACGGCGATGAACTCCAGGGTGACGGCAAGAAGTCGCCGGCGCTCAAGGGCGCGGAGTTCATGAAGAATTGGAAAACGAAATCCGTCCACCGCCTCGTCGATTCCACCTGGCGGACGATGCCGCCCGAGGATCCGAGGACGCTCAGCCGCGAGCTGTGCACCGACGTCATCGCGTTCGTTCTCTCCGAAAACGGCTATCCCGCGGGGAAAACCGAGCTGAGCCTGAGTGCGCCGGATGTCCGGCAAATCGTCCTCGAGCCGCCGAGAAACAAATAGCGGCTTGCGCAGGCAGCCGGCAGGGCTAGGCGTCCCCCCGAACCGTCGCGGATCCAAGGGAGCACGGCTTGGCGGAACGCCTCGCACTGCCGGCCGAAAGTCGCCGATTCGCGTTTCAGCAGAGCGGCGTCATGGTATGCTCTTGCCGCCATGATCACCTCACGCCGCGATTACATCCTGCGGATCATCGACGAGGTCACGCGCTTGTTGGCGCGGATCATTTTCAAGCGCCGCGCCGGCTCGCCCCAGGAGGCACTGCAATCGCTGGTGGAAGCCTGCGAACGGTTGTTCAGCCTCGAGGCCGACAAGCTGTTTCAGTTCACGCCCGAACAGCACTACGGATTGCTGACGCGCGACGAGCCGCCGGAGATCGCGCGCGACAAGGTCCTGCTCTACGGCGCCATTCTGATCGAGGCCGGTCAGATCTACACCCAGCTCGGCAAGCGCGAGATGGCGCGCGCGAGTTTCCTCAATGCGCTGCGGCTGACGCTGCGCGCGGAAAACGAATTCGGCACCGAGAACCTGCCGCAGTTCGCGCCGAGCCTGTCGTTGCTGCGCGACTTGGTCGCCGGCGAGCCCTTGGATCCGGAAACCGCCGAGTTGTTGCGACGGGTGAACGAATGATCCGGAAGGTAGGGCGGGACCGCTGGGCCCGCCGCGATTTTAGCTCGGCGCAGCGCACGAACGATGGCGCGCCCAGGGTCGCCCCTACCTTTTCCGCCCCGTCCAAGGGTATTCAATTCAACCGCGAAGAACGCGAAGATGCGCGAATCAAAGCGTACCAATTGGCGGACTGGTCAAAGGGTGAATTCTGATCTGCGTGATCACGATCGCTTCTTGCCCTCTGAAATTCGCGTTCACTCGCGTCCTTCGCGGTTTCTCTCTGCATTGATCCGTTCAAGCTAAGGCCGATCAACGCTCCAGCCGCGTGTCCCCTCATCTCGTCTTTTCGTGCCCCCTCAAAACAACTCCCCCTGCACCTGCTCCGGCTGCGGCTTGTTCACACCCAGGAACACCCCGTACCGCTCGAACCAGTCGTTGAGTTTTTCCATGTAGTAATCGGCGTCGTACGGGGCGGCCACCGGATCGTAGAGCGCGAGGGGACGCGCCCGCTGCCAGTCGCTGCCGCGGCCCGCGCCGCGCGCCATCACGTAATACGTCACCCGCTCGCCCATCCGCGGCCGCGGCTTGAGCTGCAACGCCGCCTCCGCCGCGGCGCGGCGCGGCTTCCCGCCCTCAGTCACGAAACGCTCATAGGCATCCGGGCTCTGGCTCAGCGTCTCGCTCTTCGCGAGCTGCTCCACGGGCAGGCCGAGCACGACAAGCTTCTTCCGGTAGTCCTCGAAAATCACCAGCGGCGACTCCGGCGATGCGCCGAGCAGGAACTTGATCAACTGGTCGGAGAGCTTCTTCAGGTAGGGCTCGATCCCGCGCGAACGCAGCGCACTGCCCCGCAGCGTGATCTTCTTGCCGTCGTACAGCGCGTAGTTCTTCGCCTTGTAGCAGAACATCGCCTGGTACCTGCCGTCGTATTCCAGCTCGATGCCGGGCGGCAGGATGGGCGCGACGAGCGCGAGCAACTCGTCGGGGTTCGCGAAATACCTTTCCGACGAGAGGTAGATCCCGTCCGTGTCCGCCTCGAGAATCGTGCAGCCGTGCCGGGTGAACTCGTCGATCAGCGACTGCAGCAATTCGCGGCCGCGCCGCGTGACCTCCGCCGCCAGTTCGCCATCGCCGAAGCGCGCGCCCGAGAACCCGAGGTAGCCGTAGAACGAGTTGATCAGAATCTTGAAATTCGTCTGTCGCGCCTGCGCCTCCGCGCGCTCTTCCGGCGTCGGCGCGGACCGCGCGAGTTGCTTGTACTTCAGCCGGTACTCGCGCAGCCGGCGCAGCAGCGGAATGAAGACGCCGAGCGTGTCGTTCCGCGGATTGCGACCGATCGCCAGCAGCAGGCTCGGGTAAAGCGACGCCACGTCGAAGTGGAGCACGTGCTTGAACACGCCTTCCTGGAAACTCCGCGTGTAGCCGCCCTCGAACGGCTTCACTTCCGGCGGCGCCGGGCACGCCTGCCGCGCGTGGTAGTATTCCTCGAGGAAGAGCAGATCGATCTTCGCGGTGGCGCCCCGCAGCGTCGCATCCTGCAGCGAAAGCGGAAACGTCCGCGCCTGCTCGAAATACGTCGGCAGCAATTGCCCGGCGATGCCCTCGGTCTCGCGCAAATCGTCCGCGAGGTAGGCGCAGAACCGCGCGCGATCCTCGAAGAACACGTGCTGGATCCGGTCGCCCTGGATGTAGGTGCGCTCGCTCTCCTCGTCGGTGATGCCGAAGTAGATCGCGACATCCTTCAATCCGTACGACGTCATCTCGCGCGTCGTGATGTCGTAGAGTTGGACGAGCAGGTAGGTGTCCACCACGGCGCGGCCCGGCAGATCGCAGCGCGTGAAATCGATCCAGCGCTCGGCCACCTTGAGTTTGCTGCTGCGGAAACTCGCCTGCTGGCCGTAGCGCCCCCACGAGCACGCCAGTTTGTGCCGGCGGCACCGCTGCCGCAGGTACTCGAGGTCGAACTTGAACAGGTTGTGCCCTTCGATCACGTCGGGATCCGCCTCGTGCAGCGCGGAGCAGAATTCCTGGAGCAGCTTCCGCTCCGCTTCGTCGGTCATCGCCTCCAGCAGGAGCAGCCGGTTTTTCCCGCCGATTCTCAGCCCGATCGCGATGACGCGATCCTCCGCGCGCGAGGCGTCGGGAAAGCCGCCCTCGGGCGAAGCCACCTCGATGTCGAGCTGGCACCGGCGCAACTGGGCGAACGTGAGGTCGCGGTAGAGCCGTTCGCGCTGTTGCAGCAGAAACTGGCTCTCGAACGGCCGGATGACGTCGATATTGGCGCCGTCTCGCGCCTCGCGCACGAACGGATTGAACGCCCCCGTCGTGTTCGCGTGCGCGAGTCGCTGGTACGGCGCCTCGCCCTGCAGCGACTCTACCTCGATGCCCGGGGGAATCTCCTGCCGCTCCGAACCGGTCCCGAGCCACGCGAACGGCCGCAACTCGGCCGTGCGGGTCTCGCGACCGCCGTCCGGCGTGTCCACCGTGGTATGAACGCCGCCGTCGTCATCGACCCAGACGCCGCAGAGGGAGCGAGGGTGTGATTGAGTAACCGAGTCCGACATGTCGATCAACTTCGCGCGGTCGTGCGGGTCACCGCCTCCTTCCCCGGCTTGTCATTCTGAGCGCCAGCGAAGAATCCAGCAGCGCGAGCGCATGCGTGCATCCTACTGGATTCTTCGCTGCGCTCAGAATGACAACATTGGGAGCTTCCCGCAGGTGACCTCATGTAGCTCCGCGGCTGGAAATCCCGGACTCCACTCAAGATGACGGAACCACCACGCGTTCAAAACGGCCGGTAGTACACCATCACCAGCGCGATCACCGCGAGCCCGAGCACGATCCACGTTAGCGTGCCGACGGCCCCGCGTTTTCGATACGCGACGCCGGTGAGCGCCGAGAGCGCCAGCCACGCCACGAGCTTCACGATAATCCAGCCCTGCATCGCGAAGCCCAGCATGCCCTGCCACATCCGGATGCCGGTCAACAGCACCAGGAGGCTGGCAATCCCGGTCGCGATCAGGACGCGTTTTCGCGTCTCCGGCGCGCCCGCGAAGCCGAGAAAGGTGTACGCCACCAGGACGACGACGGCGGCGACGTGAAGGACGTGAAGCAGGTTGAGTTCGTGCGGGTTCATGACGATGGCCAAAGAAACTGTCCCCTTGCCTGCAAGCTATCCAAAAACCACGGAATTTTCAGTTGCCGCGGCGCGCTCGTCGCGCCACGCGCAAGGCGTTGCGCGACCAGCGCGCAACCTACATCGGTAACGCTGCTCGGGGAGAAGAGCGACCGAGAAAGTAAGGAGACACCCCGCCTGTGCCGTATGCCCAAAGGCTCAAGACCTTTTTTTGTTAAGGTGGACGCCTCCGCCACAGCGTCTGTCTTCCGGTTTACGGCCTGACATCTTCCGCGACGGGTTCAACGCCCGTGATTTTCCTAAGGCAAAGAGCAGTTATTGAAAGCACCTCGAACACTGCAGGGTGTCCGCCTCACCCTAGGTCCCGGGTGGCATGCGTCAAACGGGAATCAAAGTTTGCGCGGTTTAAAAAAATGCGTGCTCGACAAACGCCTTGTGTCCATTTCCGCAGGCCATAACGTCCCGCTCCAATCTCGTAGGGGGCGCGCTCGGCGCCCCCTCGCCAGAGGCGAGCAGGCGCTTGACCGCCTTCGGCACGTTGTGCGGCCAGCGCGCATCCCACCCATTGTCTCCCATCCCCCCCACGCCCGGTTCCCGC
>Ga0082335_1008168_pt1 | contig 12101 bp, 7 predicted proteins | sample Subgrocontami58m_FD_72375 | JGI IMG/M metagenome (GOLD analysis project Ga0082335, IMG submission 72375) | Subsurface groundwater microbial communities from S. Glens Falls, New York, USA - GMW37 contaminated, 5.8 m (SPADES assembly) (version 2) ...
TAATCTTCTTGATGAACTCGCGCAGCATTCCTTCGGCAATTTCAAAGTCGGCAATCACGCCGTCCTTCATCGGGCGAATCGTGCGGATGTCGCGGTGCGTACGCCCCAACATCTCCTGCGCCTCTTTGCCGATAGCGATAATCTTTTTCGTGTTGCGATCAAACGCGACGATGGAAGGCTCGTTCAGCACGATGCCTTTGCCTTTTTGGTAGATCAGTGTGTTGGCGGTGCCTAAGTCAATCGCAAGGTCTGCGGAAAAAAGGTTCAAAATACTCATGAGATAAATGGTCCTTGTCTCAGTTCTCTAATTCATTTGGGAAAGAACAGTTCATTCGTTGGCTCAAATCTCTCGCATCATTATAGAATTGTTTGAATGATGCTGAATTCTTAATCCAACTCTTCAATGGTGCCTTTGTGACGAGTTGAACAAATCTCGCCTGTTTGTCTACTGACCCTGATATTGCTGCATGGACAACAGGTTTTGGATCTTCGACTTCGAGGACTTTCCGAGTCACCCCGAGTTCGTTGGAAAGGTAGTCAACGTCCGCATTAAGCCAACACTCGATGTTCCGCTCGGCAATTCCGACAACAATCATGTGGTGGAAATCGGATACTTTTTCCATCAACTGTCGCTTTATGTCACTTTTCGCATCCACATCTGAATCCACTAGGATGATTATCACTTGAGCCCCTTTTGCATTTAGTTCGATACACACCTTTCTTGCATCGCGCATAACGGCACCACGACCGGTTCCACGAAAATGCCCACGGATTGAAGGAGCGCCGGGACACCAACCTGGTGTTCTAGATTGGAGTCCTTTTAATACGGCTTCGTGAACATTGTCTTCTATGACATAACCGATCGTCATGCGAGCAACTCCCTAAAATGCAATTCCCCCAAAGAGAATTCTCCAAGCAACGGAACGACTTTTTCCTTTGGGAGCTTGAGAAGTTGAGAGTGTGTTGCCCCTAAGTTTTTCAAAACGATTACATAATCCAGTTTGGTTTCAAACAAGTCAATGAAATATGGAGAGTGTGAAGTGAAAATGAACTGCCCGCTTGCCTCACTACTCTCAATACGTTTCAGCAATTCCCGCAACAGCCCCACGTAGATGCCATTTTCAGGTTCTTCTACAATTACAAGGGGAGCATAACCCAGACTCTTTGTTCTGTTTCCATTTGTAAGAAGTACATAAGTCAGTGCGATATACTTCAGTGTTCCGTTCGAAAGACTCTGAATACCCAACCTGTTTCCTTTGCCGTCTTCTACAAACATGTACACCTGTTCTTGGGTTGGTGCAAAGAAGTTGATTTCCTCAACTTTTGGATCGATGCTACGCAAGGCTTCCAGTAGTTTTCGAAACAAACGACCATCCGAAACTTTGAGTTGATACAAAACGGAAGAAAGATTGGAGCCGTCCGGATTCAGAATCTGGTCAAACGGCTTGGCATCAGTTTTTCTTAGCTGGAGAGTATCAAAGTCGTAGTACTGCCATTCAGAAAGGTATTTCTTGAAAAGATTAGCCCTTCGGTTTGTGTCGAGATCATACAGGCGAGAGAGCATTGTCGCATGTGTTGGTTGTTCGGTTGCAACGAACCACCTATCTTCTGTATCCCCGGTAAGAAACGATCTTTCATGTAGCAGTTTTATGCTACCGCCTTCATTGCTCAGTAATGTTGTAGCTTGGAAAGGACCACCCGACACGCGTAGATGTTCATCCTTTACTTTATACGTTCTAGTTTGGGAAGTACCAAGCAACGAAGTTTCAACTGTCAGGGAAAGCTCATAGTCGAACAGCAAGCTTTCGCTTCCATATTGAATTCTGGAGGTGCATTTGAAATCAATCGTTTTTTTGTCAAAGAAGAGATTCGGAAGATTCGTTGCTTCTCCGGTTGCTGAGACGATTGCCTCGGAAAGCGGTAGCCTAACCGACAAGCTCAGGAATCTCAGGGCTTGACAAAAGTTCGTTTTACCTGCATTGTTCATTCCAACAAGCAGATTGAAAGGTCCTGGTTCGTATGTTGCGTTTATATGACTCTTAAAATTATCGACCGAAAACTTGAGTAACATCTTTTCTCCAAATCTAATGTCTGAAATGTCTCACACTCGTAAACACCATCGCAATATCATGCCGATCCGCAGCCGCGATCACCTCTTCGTCCCGCACAGACCCGCCGGGCTGGATCACGCACGTCGAGCCGGCATGAATCGCTTCGAGCAAACCATCGGCAAAAGGAAAGAATGCGTCCGATGCAACGGCTGTTCCGCGAATACCTAAACCCATCTCTGCGGCTTTCCATGCGGCAACGCGAGCCGAATCAACTCGCGACATTTGTCCCGCGCCAACGCCGATTGTTCTGTCAGGAAGCGCGTACACAATTGCATTGGACTTTACATGCTTCGCAACGCGCCAAGCGAACATCATTGCCTGAAGTTCTTCCGGCGCCGGTTTTCGTGTTGTTACAACTTTCAGTTTTTCCATGCCTACGCGTTCGTTATCCGGCTGTTGCAGTAGTAATCCCCCCGGAACACTCTTGATGTCGAGCGTTCGCAATGTGCGCAAGTCGCCGGTGTTTTGAATGAGGCGGCGGTCTTTTTTCTTCTTCAAGAATTGAACAACGCCATCGTCAAAGCCGGGCGCAACGATCACCTCGGTGAAGATTTCATTCATCATCTCTGCTGCAATCCGATCAAGCCGTTGATTTACGGCGACGATGCCGCCGAACGCAGACTTTGTGTCTGTTGCAAATGCTTTCGCGTACGCCTCAGCAAGATTTGGGGCAGAGCCGACGCCGCACGGATTCGTGTGTTTGATGATAGCAACTGTCGGCTCGTCAAAGTCGGCAACCAATAGTGCCGCCGAAGCAATATCGACAATGTTGTTGTATGAAAGTTCTTTGCCGTGCAGCTTCTCAAACATCTTCTTGAAGCCGCCGTACAACACTGCGCTTTGATGAGGATTCTCACCGTAGCGTAAGTCTTGCTCCTTCCGTAATGCAAGATGAAATACATCGGGAAAGAGTGGTTCCTTTGCATCAATGCTGTCGAGATAATTTGAGATGACAGAATCGTATGCGGTCGTGTGGCGGAACACTTCCTTTGCAAGCGAAAAGCAAGTCTCTTCCGACACTACGCAATAGCTTGCCTTCATTTCAGTGATAAGCGACTCATACCGATCCGGGTTAACGACAACAGCTTTATGCTTGAAATTCTTCGCCGCTGCACGCAGCATTGTCGGTCCGCCGATGTCAATCTGCTCAATCGCCTCATCGAGCGTGACGCCGGCTTTCGCAATCGTCTGCTCGAATGGATAAAGATTGACAACCACCATGTCTATCGGCTCGATACCAAGCTCTTCTAATTGCTTGACGTGCTCCTCGTTATCTGCAACAGCAAGCAAGGCGCCATGAATTTTGGGATGCAGCGTTTTGACGCGGCCGTCAAGGATTTCAGGAAACCCGGTGACCTCGGAAACGGAACGGACAGTGATTCCTTCCGCCTTCAAGGCGTTGTAGGTTCCCCCTGTCGAGATGATCTCGACGTTCATTGCGCTCAGCGCTTTTGCAAATTCGGCGAGACCGCGTTTATCAGAAACACTGATGAGCGCGCGGTGGATATGCGGCAAGTCCTCTCCTTTTCAAACAATGTCAGCCTGAGTCTCATAGCAGCAACGCTGCCTTATCATGAAGTTGAATTGTCATTCTGAACGGAGTTCCGATGCTTCTTATCGGGACGAAGTGAAGAATCCACTCTCGAAAGACTGCTGCGCCCCTGGATTCTTCGTCCGCCTGCGGCGGACTCAGAATGACAGACCAAGGACTTAGTCACTGATGTTACGCAACGGCTTATCATCAACGGTCGTTATCATTTCCAAGTAAGCTTCATGTCGCTCCGATGGAGCTTTAGGCTATTTGTCCTCGTCGTTTCTATAAACATTTCGCCCCTCTACGAGGTCGTAGACCTACGGGGCTGTAAATGCATCTCAACTCCGTTAGGGGTGAAATGTTTATAGTACTTTCGCTCACTACCGCTCACCATGACCTTTTGCTTATGAACGACCGTTACGTGTTTTTGAGAATCTTTCCCCCGGCAAACATCTTCAACGCTTCGGGATAAATCTCGTGTTCAATCTTCAAAACTTTCGCTGCGAGTGTTTCGGCTGTATCGTCCGGTGCAACTTCAACTGTCTTCTGCAGAACGATTGCACCGTGGTCGTACTCTTCATCTACGATATGCACTGTTGCGCCGGAGAATTGTTCTTTGGCTGCAACCACCGCTTCGTGAACATGCATCCCAAACATTCCCTCTCCGCCGAACTTCGGCAGCAACGCGGGGTGGATGTTGATGATGCGGTTCTTGAACTCGCTGATGATGCGTTGCGGAACCCGCTTCATGTAGCCGGCAAGGACAATGAAGTTCACATCATGCTTGCGAAGCGTTGCGAGAAGATACTCGACAAATTTTTGTTCGCTCGACAATTTCTTCTCACTGATATGCTCAGTAGGAATTCCATTCGCCCGCGCAATCTCTAAAATTCCCGCCGTCGAATTGTTGCTGATGACGACACGAATCTCCGCGTTCGGAATTTTTCCTTGTTGCATTGCAGTGAGTATCGCCTGAAAGTTCGAGCCGCGACCCGATCCGAAAACAGCAATGTTGAGTGAGCGATTCAACGGTTCTCGAACAAAATTCATCGAAAAGGTAAGGCAATTCTGAAAGAGAATCAATAAAAATGCCCAAGGAATCGGGCATTTCGGAAGATTTTTGTATTTCTGGAACTCGAATGGAAGGAATTAACGAACAGCCGCTTCAAGGAAGTCAATTGACTTCGTTGTGGCGTCCATTTTCACGCGAAGCCCCGCAGGCAGCGTCATCTTTTTTGAGATATGACCGAAGGGAAGATTAGCAAGCGTTGGCTTTGCAAACTTTGCGGCAGAGTCCTGCAGCACCTCTTCGGTTATGAGTGAGGGTTTGGTTGGATCCTTGGGATTGCAGTCGGAAAATTGACCGAGCAACATGCCGTTTGATTTCCTGAAGATGTTGGAGTTGTACAACTGTGTCATCATCCTGTCAACGCGGTATGGCTCTTCTTCTATCTCTTCAATGAAAAGAATGGAATCGGTGAAGCCGGGTTGATATTGTGTTCCGAGCAACGAAACGATGAGTGAAAGATTTCCACCTAGCAAACGTCCGCTCGCCTTGCCTGTATGCAGCGTTTCGACTTTGGGCTCCTCAGGCAGCGAGAGCCTTCCAAGTTTTTTTGTTGATGTCACACATTGCCAGAACATTTCTTCCGTGAACGGATCAATCTGATTTGCCATCTCAACGCCTGCCATCGGTCCGTGGAAAGTGATGAGGCTGCACTTTTTCCAGAAGGCGAGCTGCAACGCTGTGATGTCGCTATAACCCACAAAGATTTTTGGGTTGCGTGCAATGAGTTTGTAATTGAGAAGAGAAAGAAGTCGAGGCGTTCCATAACCGCCGCGTAAGCAGATGGTTGCTTTCACTTCTTTGTCTGCGAACATCGCATGTAAATCTGCAGCCCGTTCCTCATCTGTTCCCGCGAGATAGCCGTTTACCTTTCCAACATTCTCTCCAACTTTTGTGCGATAGCCAAGCGATTCAAGATACCGAACGCCTTTTTCAATTCGTGACGCGTCGGCGGCCGGGCTTGCCGGCGTGAGGATTCCGATAAGATCGCCTTTGTTCAACTTCGGAGGCCGGATTGGTTTTATCATAGCTTGATATTCATAATAGGTTGGTGAGAAGATACCGAGAGGAAAGCGAAAATCAAAGTGTCAAACGGTGAAAAGCTGATTTCTCCACAGTGGAAGGCTTAAGCCGAAAACATGACAATGTTTCTCACATTTGGATCGGGGAAGCTGGGTTCCTTTTGTTTTCTTATTTCTCGGAACATGATGTCTTCGTTTTCCTATTTGTGCGAAAACATTCAGTCCGAATGTGAAACAGATAGAGAATGCTGAATAAATAAGCACTCTTGCGAACCCGAGTAATGGCACATGAGTTGCGGAATTATTATTCGAAGGTTCAAGTATCACAATCAACTCAATCTATTTTTCAAGGAGAATTTCTATGAAACACTTGTTCCTACTTCTTGCGTTTGCGGTCTTGATGATCTCTGTGCACGGTAGTGTTTCTGCACAAGGATATCAGGGGACGCAATACTGCCAAACATGCCATGCTGGATTGTTTGGCAACCAGTACACACATTGGCAAAACACACTTCACTCGAAAATCCACCTTCGACCCGATTCAATTTCTGTCCGACCTCTTGCTGCTTTCACGAGAGGTGATTCAATCGGTGTTGGCATCGGCACAGCAAAAGTCGTCCTGAGCCGGTCGGGCAGCGACTTTTTTGCTCGCGTTGGCGTTGGTGGTGCCAACTACAAAATAGCATTTACGTATGGTTGGGGATTCAAGCAACGCTATTTGGTTAAAATTGATACAGCGTATTACATCTTGCCAATCCAATATAACTTGAGAGGATACCTCAACAATACAAGCGGTACATGGGCGGGGTACAATGCAAGCAATTGGTTCAACACTGACGGCACACCGAAACCAATCAACAACACCTTCCGCACAAAGTCGTGGGATAAGAACTGCATGGGTTGCCATCTCACCGGTGGAAAAGTTGAGCGAGTTGTTGTTGGAAACGACACATCATGGAATGCAACATGGGCTAATAACAACTCTGATTTGAACATCACCGTCGGCTGCGAGTCATGCCACGGTCCATCTACTGGCGGCGCAGGTCCGAATCATCAGATGAATCCGAGCAAACTGCTCAGCAAACAATCGAAGATCGAAGTCTGCGGTCAATGCCATAATAGAGCTTCGTCATGGAGAGGTGCCGGATTGGTCGGCACACACGAGTATAACAAAAACGAACTGAACAACACGTACTTCAATCCTGCTGACACAACGCATCGCTTGGCGGAGTTTATGAACTTAGCAACGCCCGCGAATGCAACAGGCGGTCCCGGCACGTGGTACGATGCGAAAACTGCGCGTCAGCATCACCAGCAGTATCAAGAGATGATTGGCTCGAAACATTATAGCAGTCCATCTGCTAACATGTCCTGTTTCACCTGCCACGTCACGCACAAAGCAACACCGAATCCTTATCAGGTTGTTGATTCATTGACAGTCGGTACGGTGAGGTTCAGAGTCAGTAATGACGACAACACCCTTTGTCTGGCTTGCCATGCTCAAATCTCCGGTCCCTTCCAGTCAGTTCAAAGAACATGGGTGCAGAGCGAGCCAACGTATCGCGATTCCATCGGCAGATACGTGAAGCTGCACACAAAGCACGGTCTCTACGATCCGCTGAACCTTGCCAACACGGGTGGCGACGGACGTTGCAGCAAGTGCCACTTGACGAAGACCGCAACCACAGCAGTATCGTATGACATCCATTCACACACGTTTGCCGTCGTTCCACCGATCAGAACTCGTCAATTCAAAGATTCCACGCGAGTCGCGACGGGGATGCTCAACTCCTGTGCAGCAAGCTGCCATCGCAACCCGTCAGGTTCCACATCAGGGGTCCCGACATTCGGGATCGCGGCCGATCCAACTTTAACAAACTGGGCGGAAGCTACCGACCTTGCTCTGGCAGATACTCTGTGGCGTTACTGGCAAGCGTGGGGCTTCACAGGTGTGAAGGAAGTGAAAGGCGAAGTTCCGATTGCGTTCAATCTCTCACAAAACTATCCGAACCCGTTCAACCCATCAACGACGATCATGGTTGATATTTCACAACGGGCGAACGTGAGGCTTGTGGTCTACAACGTGATCGGACAAGAAGTTGCAACGTTGATGGATGGCGAGTACAACGGAGGCAAATACGCAGTAACATGGAACGGTAGAGATGACGATGGCTTCTTTGTTGCAACCGGTGTCTATCTGTACAGACTTGAAGTTGGCAACTTTACTGCCACGAAGAAGATGTTGATGCTCAAATAAGGAGGGCCTACGGCCCCGTAGGGGTCTCGCCGAATCATAGTTGGCGTTTTAAGGGTTGTGCGCAAAAGCCCGGCGTTTGCCGGGCTTTGTTGTTTAGGATGGATTGGAGATTCCCGAAAATAGAAAACAAAAAATAGCCACAAAGGCACAAAGTCACTAAGGATTCACGAAGGAAATGCTCTTTAAAGTCATGGACGCTATTGTGGAATAGGATGCCCAAGAATCTGATCCTAAAAAAACTTTGTGAACCCTTTGTGCCTTGGTGTCTTTGTGGCAAGCTTTTTCCGTTTTTTGATTTGGGGAATGTCCACTTAGGATGGAGTATTGACTTTCTATGTTATCGTCTGTATTTTGGACGCATTCTGCTGCTTTTCTGTTCTTCATTGTCTTCCCTACTACGAGCCACTGAGCGGCATACACTCGATGGTCTCGCAATCAGTCCAGTGCTCTTTATCATCATTCTTTAGAGTAAGAACTATCATCTTTGCAAGCGTCCCAGGGGAGGAGTTTCCCCAAATCAAAAGAACAAAAAAACTTGCCACGAAGACACCAAGACACTAAGGTTTCACAAAGTTCTTTTTGGTTTTGTCCTTACTCAGTCTGTTGTAGGGGAAAACTTTCTTCGACTTGAACGACGCTTTCTTCGTGAATCCTTTGTGTCTTTGTGACTTTGTGGCTATTTGTTGTTTTTCGTTTTGGGGAATCTCCAATCCCAGGGATTGCACTACAAACGGAAAGAGGATTGCGCAACTGATGTACAACCTAACTTCTGTTCAGCGAAAGGCGATGACATGAAGCCAACAATTCTTATTGCGGTGATAATCACCCTCGGTCTCCTGACACTCAGTATCATCCTGATCGTGGATCTCCATCGGGCAAGTGATAATGAAGTTATCAACCGATTTCATGACCATCAAAGCATGATAGTACGACATCTTACCCGAGAAATCGAACGGTATCTTCGCGATCGTTCGCGCGGCGCTCAAGTCCTTTCCACGTTTGCATCGCTTCAACATCGTGACATGAAGAAGATGGCAGCCGATCTTCAGGAGTACTTTGAATACATGAAGAAAGAGTACGTTAAGGCGATCAGCGTGTATGACGAGAAGGGGACAATCATCTACTCCACGACGCAAGAGGCGATCGGACGTAATTACGCAAACTGCGATTTCTTTCAGTGGGCGACACGGAAAGAGAACAAAGGAAAACAGTTTGTCTCATCGCTCATTCGGGCAACAACCAATCAAATCGAACAACCCACCTATTTTCGTTTCGTCATTGCAGCACCCGTTTATCAAGAAGCTCGCGGCACTCAGTATCCGAAACCCACTCATAAGTTCGTTGGCGTACTCACCTATACGATCGACTTAGAAGAAGTTATTGGCGCGTTTCTGCCGCTCATGAGTACCAACGTCACCAAGGAGCAAGTGTGGATTATGGACACGAGCGGAGCGGTCTTGTTTCAGTCCGAGCATCCGGAGATGATCCTGAAGAGTATCCGCAGACGCGATGAAACATGTATGCGATGCCATGTTTCTTTGGATTATGTCGAAAAGGTTCTTGCCGAAAGGCAAGGAACGATCGAGTACGCATTGAGAGAACAGCCAAAAAAATTAGCTGCTTTTGCTCCATTCAGGTTCGAGAACGCTGCGTGGATTATTGTCGTCAATGCTTCGCTCAATGAGGCCTCAGGGTTTTTGCAACGACAACTGGAGCGAACATTTCTCCTGATTGGCGTCATCGCCGTTGCGCTGGTGGGTGCTTCCGCGTTTATCTATCGCGGCAACCGTTTGAAGATTCAAGCGCAGGAAGAAGCAAGGCAGTGGCGGGAGAAGCGGGAACTGGAGGATAGGATACGCATATCGGAAGAACGTTACCGCACGATGGTTGAGACGGCACATGACATTGTTTGGACGCTGGATACGCAAGGCAATTTTACTTTCATCAACAGACGAGGCGAAGAACTCACCGGCCACAAGATTTCGGACTTGATTGGAAAAAGCTTTATCCGTCTCATTGTTTCGGAGGATTTACCAAAGGTGCAGGAAGTGTTCCTTCAGACCCTGCAAGGCACGCCGCAGAGTTACGAAGTGCTGGTGTATGATAGCAGAGGCAAGATTATGACTCTTTCTGTCAACACAGTGCCGTTGTATGAGGGGGAAAATGTTGTCGGCACGGTGAGTTTTGGACGCGACATCACCGAGCGCAAACGGGCGGAGGAGACCTTGAAGGAAAGCGAACAGCGATTCCGTTCGTTGACAGAGTTTGCGATCACGGGAGTGTATTTGATACAGGAGAGCCTTTTCCGATATGTGAACCCGGTTCTCGCATCCATATTCGGCTATGGTGTGGACGAGATCGTGAATAAGCTTGGCCCCCTCAATTTAACTGCACCCGAAGATCGCGATGTTGTTATTGAGAATATTCGGAAGCGAGTGGAAGGTGAAGAGGATCGTATTCGCTATTCCTTCAAAGGGCTCCGAAAGGACGGGCAGCGCATCGATATAGAAGTTCACGGGGTGCGGATCGATTACAATGGCAAGCCAGCTATTCTAGGGACTCTCCTTGATATTACCGAGCGCAAGCGGGCAGAATCGCTACGATCGCGCTTGAGCCAGGTGCTGGAGTCGATAGCAGGTGATCAGGCATTGCCGCAGGTTCTGGAAGGGTTGGTTCGGGCAATTGAGGAATACGTGCCCGACATCAAGGGCTCTGTGTTGCTGCTTGATGCCACGGGCAAACGCCTACGTCACGGGGCGGCTCCCAGTCTGCCTGATGACTACAATGCAGCCATAGACGGTATTCAAATTGGGCCGTGTGTTGGATCGTGTGGCACGGCTGCATACGAGAAACGCCTAGTCATCGTGGAAGATATCCAGACGGACCCGCTATGGGCGGATTTCTGTGACCTCGCCGGCAAGCATGGCCTACGTGCATGTTGGTCCCAGCCGATCATCGACCATGAGGGAGCGGTGCTTGGCACGTTTGCACTGTACTACCAGCAACCGCGCAGGCCGACTGAAGCTGAGCTTGAGCTCATCAATACGGCAGCCCACATTGCTAGGATCGCCATCAGGCGCAAGCTGGCGGAGGAGGCGCTGTACGTAAGCGAAGAAAGATGGAAGTACGCACTGGAAGGTGCGACTGACGGTGTCTGGGATTGGAATGCGGTGACGAATCATGTTTTCTATTCTCAGCGGTGGAAAAAAATGCTGGGATTTGAAGAACACGAAATTGGTAACACACTGCACGAATGGGACAAGCGTGTTCACCCCGATGACCGCGCATATGTTTATGCCGAGATCAACAAACATTTTGAGGGTAAAACCGCTCTATATGTAAGCGAACATAGAGTTCAGTGCAAAGACGGTAGCTACAAGTGGATTCTTGATCAGGGTAAAGTGGTTAGCTGGACTGATGACGGAAAACCTCTGCGCGTCATCGGCACACACAAAGACATCACCGAGCGCAAGCGAGCGCAAGAAGACCTGCTGCGATCCCTCTCCCTGCTGACTGCCACACTGGAATCAACAGCCGACGGCATCCTTGTTGTTGACACCGGAGGGAAGATCGTTAGCTTCAATCAAAAGTTTGTGGACATGTGGCGCATTCCTGCTTCGATCATTGCGTCGCGGGATGATAATCAGGCGTTGGCGTTTGTCCTCGATCAATTGAAAGATCCGGAGGGCTTTTTGAAGAAAGTCAGGGAGTTGTATGCACAGCCTGAAGCGGAGGGCAACGATATTTTGGAATTCATGGATGGTCGCGTGTTCGAGCGTTACTCCCACCCACAGAGGCTCGCGGGCACAACGGTAGGGAGGGTTTGGAGTTTTCGGGACATCACCGAACAGCGGAACCTCGAGGAGCAGTTTCGTCAAGCACAGAAGATGGAGAGTCTTGGTACCCTGGCAGGCGGCATTGCACACGATTTCAACAATATCCTCGGCATCATGCTCGGCCATGCTTCTCTCCTGGGGGAATTACCCGCCGATCCCGCTACCATTAAGAAAAATACTGAAGCCATCATCAAGGCGGGAAAGCGGGGCGCCGCTCTGGTTAAGCAATTACTTACATTTGCCAGAAAAGCTGACGTGGTCTTCGAATCCGTCCT
>Ga0082335_1008171_pt1 | contig 12098 bp, 10 predicted proteins | sample Subgrocontami58m_FD_72375 | JGI IMG/M metagenome (GOLD analysis project Ga0082335, IMG submission 72375) | Subsurface groundwater microbial communities from S. Glens Falls, New York, USA - GMW37 contaminated, 5.8 m (SPADES assembly) (version 2) ...
GAAGACCCCCTGCAGCAACTGCGGCTGCACCGCGACCACCGAGACCTCGGCCGGCGGCATGCCGCCCTGCGGCGGGCCTCCGGAGGGCTGGCAGGCCGCGAGGACCGCGGCGAGCGACAGAGCGGCTGCGCGAATGAAGACACGCAATCGTAACGGAAAGAACATTCCGGCAGCTCCTTGCACCCCCGCGCGTGCGCTCAGCCGGGGTGCGCCTCGGTGTTGATGAAGAAGTACTCCGGGACGTCCGGCCCCCAAAGGTAGAGCGAATCCTCCGGCGGCCAGTCGCGCCCGTCCCAGGCGCCGCCGGCGGCGATGAAGTCGATGTCGGCGGAATACTCCGCGAACGAACCCCAGGGATCCTGCACGTAATGGAAGTAGTTCGATCCCAGCACGTGCCGGCCAGTTCCCCAGCCTTTCGTGTAGCCCGCGGCCGCCATCTGCGAGGCGCCGCGCCCGACGTGCTCCAGGTCGGGCACGTCCCACGAGCTGTGGTGCCAGCCTTTCGCCTCGCTTCGCCCGAACGCGATCACGTGGTGGTCGCTGCCGTGCCTCGCGTGCAGGAAGGCGATCGCATCCTCGGACCGGTCGGACAGGCACAGCCCCAGGGCGCTCTCGTAGAACGAGACCGTGCGCAGGACATCGGTCGTGAACAGCAGGACGTGCGACAGGCGCCGCGGCCGGACCTTGCCGTAGGACGAGCGGCCGTTTACGCCGCGCTCGCCGGCGCGCGCGCTGATCATCTCGGCGGGGGACTTTGCATCGGGCGAGGTCTTCGGTCCCGCGCGCACCTGGAGCAGGTTCTCGTCGGGATCGCGGCACCAGAAGCCCTCCGCGCTGCCCTCGGGATGGCGCCCGGCGATTTCGGCTCCCGCCGCCGCGACCTGCGCGCGCAGCGCGTCCAGGTCCTGCGCGTAGGCGTTGAACGAGAGGTAGGCGAGCCGCTTTCGAGGGCCCTTGACGAGCCGCCCCCAGCAATGGCCGCTGCCCGAGGCATGCAGATCCAGTCCCTCGCCACTGCGCTCGACGCGCAGGCCGAACGCATCGAAGAACGACTGCGCAAGCTGCAGGTCGGGAACTTCGAGCGCAAAGTGGTCGATCGAGTGGATCCCGCGTCGGTCGTGCGTCATGGTCATCGCCTCCCCGCGAATCGGCGGCCCATTCTAACGACGCGGTCCGCGCGAACGCAAATCCGCGAATTCAACACGCACCCAGGCGCCGCGCCGCGACCCGGTTGGTGATCTCGGTCTTCTGCCCGCCGACGTTGGCGACCGCCGTGATGGTGCCGTTCATCGAGTCGGCGCTGTAGGTGACCGTGCCGCGCGATTCCAGCGCCAGCGAGCCGGCGCATCTCATGGTGAAGGAGAAGGTCCCGCCCGAGTCGGTCTTGTTGGAATAGGCGCAGCCCGAGGCCCCGGGATTCGAGACCCCGCCGAGCACCCGGCTCGGGTCCCGGGCATCGGCCGCCGTCAGGCACTGCGTCAGCTTGAGCGGGCCGGTCGAAAGGTTCGGCGCCGCAGCGACCCGCGAGTCGACCGTGATCTCCCAGAGCCCCGGGGAAAGATCGGCGGCGAGCGCAGGCGGGCAGAAGCACGCGATCGAAGCGAGCAGGACGGGCCTTGCGCGCATGCCGGCGCCTCGCATTCAGTGCAGGTCGAGCGCGTGGCGCTTGAGCGCCTGCAGGGGAACGAGCTGGAGGACGTTCTCGTGGGTCGCATCGAGCACGACTTGAGGCGCCCTTCCCGCCTCCCAGGCCTCGATCCAGCGCAGCACGTGCAGGCACCAGCGGTCCCCCGGCTGCAGTCCGTGGAAGCGCATCTCGGGGCGCGGCGTCGTCAGGTCGTTGCCGCGCGCGAACGAGAATTCGAGGAATTCCGCAGTCACCTTGACGCAGACCAGGTGCGCGACGCCCTCCTCGCCGCGCGTGGCGCAGCAGCCGTCGCGGAAGAATCCGGTGAGCGGTGCGAAGCTGCAGGCGAGCAGCGGCCCGCCGAGGACGTTCTTCTCGTTGTGGGGTGCTTCGCTCATGGGACGGTATTCTAGCGGGGAAAGCGTAGGTTGGGCTGAGGCCGATGGCCGAAGCCCAACACCGCGGCGTTGGACTTCGCTGAAGCTCAGTCCAACCTACTCCCCCGGCACCTTCGGATTCAGCAGATGGCGCCTGAGCGGGCGGTCGACGCCCGATTGAACCGGTAGAGCAGCCCCGGATCGAGGTACAGCTCGTTCTCGTCGATCCGCGCCCGGTAGCACGGGGAGACGACCCCGGCATAGGCGTACTCCATGCCCTTGAATTCGACCGCCCCGTAGATCGGCGCGCCGGAGTAGTGGCCGATTACCTCGGCACGCCGGTCCAGCGCCTCCGCGCGCAGAATGATCACGCCGTAGCGCCGGAAGTATTCGGGGCTTTTCCACTTGGCGAACTGTGCCCTCACCGCCCAATGCAGGGGCAGCGTCAGGCAGAGCAGGAGCACGACGAAGCCGAACAGGTCCAAGCGGCGATCCTTCTTGCGTTTCCACGGATGAAGCAAAGCGTTCCTGGGAACCGCCTTACGGGAAAACGCTGGCCGGAAGGCCGGCCCTGGGCGCGCCGGTCATATCCGCAATATCGGCCGCAAGTGCCGAGCGCTTTAGGCCTTCCGCCGCCATCGCGCATGTAGGACTGGCGCCTGCCATCGATAGGCGCCGTCCTTACCGGGCGTAGGTCGGGCCTGGCGCGAGCGAAGTCCGACATCTTCGCGTCGCTCAGGAGCCCGCCTTGGCAGCGTGGATTGCGCGCCACACCTTGTCGGGCGTCGCCGGCATCTGCAGGTAATCGCAGCCGGCCTGCGCGAGCGCGTCGTTGACCGCGCTCATCACCGCGGCGAGCGAGCCCACCGTTCCGGCCTCCCCCGCTCCCTTGACGCCCAGGGGGTTGACCGAGGTCGGGACCGCGTTGCCGTGCACCTCGAAGGCGCAGAAATCGTCGGCCCGCGGCATGCAGTAGTCGGCGAACGAACCGGTGAGCACCTGCCCGGTTTCCGGATCGGTGAGGAAAGCCTCCATCAGCGCCTGGCCCGCGCCCTGGGCGATCCCGCCGTGGATCTGTCCCTTGAGCAGCAGCGGATTGACGACGCGCCCGACGTCGTCGAACACCATGTAGCGGACGATCGCGATGGAACCGGTCGCCGCGTCGATCTCCACCTCGCAGACGTGGCAGCCGTTCGGAAACGTGGGCCGGCCGCCGTCGTTGAAGGTCGCCGTCTCGTAGAGCCCGGGCTCGAAGCCGCGCGGAAGCCGGGCCGGCGTGAAGGCGCATTTCGCGACTTCGACGATGTCCACCGACTTGTCGGTGCCTGCGACGGTGAATTTCCCTTCGGCGAATACCAGGTCGTCGTCGGCTGCCTCCAGCATGTGCGAGGCGATCCTGCGCGCCTTGGCGATGATCTTTCCGGCCGCCGCGTGGACCGCCGAGCCCCCCATCGTCATCGACCTCGATCCGACCGTCCCGGAACCGCTCACGACCGCGTCGGTATCGCCGCACTTGAAGCGGATGCGGCCGGGCTCGATGCCCAGGGACTGCGAGAGGATCTGCTTGAATGCGGTCTCATGGCCCTGGCCGTGGTCGTGCGTGCCGACCAGCAGCGTCACCGATCCGGAGGCATCGAAACGGATTTCCGCGGCCTCCAGCATCCCGGTGTTCGATGCCTCGATCGTGTTCGAGACGCCGATGCCGCGAAGCTTGCCCCGGCGCCTCGCTTCCTCCCTGCGCGCGGAGAAGCCCGCGTAGCCCGATTCCCGCACGCAGTCCTCGAGGTTCCTGAGGAAATCCCCCGAGTCGTAGGTATAGACCAGGCCGGTCTTGAACGGCATCGCGTCGGCGGGAATCGTGTTGCGCCGCCTCAGCTCGACCGGGTCGATGCCCAGTTCGCGCGCCGCCTTGTCCACCGTGGCCTCGATGACATAGGCGGCCTCCGGCCGGCCCGCGCCGCGGTAATAGCCGACCAGCATGCTGTTGGTGAGCACGCCCGCGACCTCGACGTGGATCGCGGGCGTGGTGTACACGCCCGCGAGGACGCCGAGGTTCTGCACCGCCGGCCCGGCGTTCCGGTCCGAGTTGTAGTAGGCGCCGCAGTTGGAAAGCGTGCGCACGCGCAGTGCGAGGAAACGCCCGCGCCCGTCGAGCGCCAGTTCCGCATCGGTCACGTTGTCGCGCGCCTGCTCGTCGGCGAGCAGGCCCTCGCTGCGCTCGGCGATCCACTTGACCGGGCGGCCGAGCAGGCGTGCGGCGAGCAGCGAGAGCACGTACTCGGGATAGCACCCTCCCTTCATCCCGAAACCGCCGCCGACGTTCAGCGCGATGACGCGGAATCTCGTCTCAGGAAGCCTGAAGATCTGGGTCGCCAGTATGCCCCGGATCCGGTGCGGCGCCTGCACGGTGCAGCGGATGGTGTAGCGCTCGTCGCCAGCGTCGTAATCGGCAAGGCAGCCTCGCGGCTCCATTGAGTTCGCGGTGATGCGGTTGATCACCAGCCTGTGGCGCACGACGTGCGCCGCGCCGGCGAACGCCGCATCCACCGCAGCCTTGTTGCCGACCCGGTGGAAATAGGCCTGGTTATCCGGGCAGCCTTCCCAGACCACGGGTGCGCCCGGCAGGGTCGCGGCCTCGGTGCCGATCACCGCGGGCAGGGGGTCGTAGTCGACCTCGATCAGTTCCGCCGCGTCCTTCGCCTGGAGATAGGTCTCCGCCACGACGAAGGCGACCGGGTCTCCCACGTAGCGAACGCGGCCGCGCGCCAGGTGCGGCTGCGGACTCAAGAAGGCATCGGAGCCGTCACGCCGCTTCCTGGCGTTCCGCGGCCTCTGCATGCCCAGCTCGCGGACCGGCGCGTCCTCGCCCGTCAGAACAAGCAGGACGCCGGGCGCTGCTTTCGCGGCGCTCGCGTCGATGGAGCGGATCGCCGCGTGGGCATGCGGCGATCGCAGCACGCAGGCGAACGCCTGGCGAGGCAGCACGACGTCGTCCACGTAGCGGCCGGCGCCCTTGAGCAGGCGAGGGTCTTCCAGCCTGGGTACCGCTTGCCCGATTCGTAACCTCTCCATTCTTCGCCCCAATGTCGGCACGGCCGAAACCAATCAGGCTGCCGTGATTTGCCTTCCAAACTCTCTCGATTTTGCACAGTTGCGAAGTTGCAACTGTGCAAAATCGAGAGACCAAGATAACCCCAAACCCTGCTCCAACTCTGCCAATAGGCGAATATTGTGGGTTGGACTGAGCGATAACGGAGCCCAACCTACGCGGTAGTTTTAACGGTGTCCCGTGTACTCGAGGATGTCGAGCCCCTGGTTGCGGTCGAGGAGGTAGATCAGGCCGCGCCGGTCCACGTCGACGTCGTTGCTCTGCGGGCTCTCGAAGCCCGGAGCGGGCTCGGGAATGAAATGTCCGACCTCGCGCGGCAGCGCCGGATCGGCGATGTCGACGATGCGCAAACCGCCGCTGAACCAGGTCGTGTAGACCAGGGTGTCGGACATATGCTCCTGGAACTGGTGCGCGCCGAAGCGGCCGACGCGGCTCCAGGGCGAGTCCATTTCGCTTACGTGGAACATCGAGAGTGGCCGGATGGCGTTCAGGTTGCCGACGTCGAACACCCACAGTCCGGCGTGCGGCTGGCCCGGGATGTGGTCGTGCTCCTCGTCCACCGCCACCGCGACCCGGCGGCCCGCCACCGGAAACGGGACGGGCAGCACCGTGTGTGTCGGCTCCGGAAACGGCGGGTGATAATCGTATGCGCCGACGGTGCGCGGCTTGCGGATGTCGGAGACGTCGATGACGCGCAAGCCCGCATGCCACACCGCGGCCCACAACTGGTCTCCCGATCGCAGCGCGTGGTGCAGCCGGTTTTTGTAGCCCAGCCAGGTCGGCGTCTCGCCTCCGGCGACATGCTGGCCCGGCATCCACCAGCGCGATACTTCCTCCGGGCGGTCGGGCTGCCGGATGTCGTAGATGACCAGGATGTTGCCGACGTAGCCCTCCATCTCGGTCGAGATGTAGGCATAGCGTGCGTCCATGTCGAAGCGGTGCACGCCGAAGCCGTGGGTCTTCTCGTAGGCAAGCAGCCGCGGCCGGCTCCGGTCGGAAATATCGTAGATGCGAAAGCCCCCGTCGGCGTAGCCGCGGCCTTCGCGCAGCACCGGGATGTCCTGCGGCTTCACCTTGAGCTCCGCGGCGAGCTCCGCGTCGGTGGGCGGCCTGGAAAGCGCCGCCGAGAGCCGCGCCTCGGCCTCGGGAATCCGCGCCCCGCGGCGCATCAAGTGGCGGTTGTTCTGCTCGACGTTGACGATCATCACGTCCCCCGCCACCCGCGCCTTGTGGCTGTGCGAGTAGCCGTCGGGCAGCATGAGCGTGTGCAGCGGCTTGGGGTGCGCGGGATCGGACACGTCGATGATCGTGGTGCCGTGCGGCGGCTTCATGTGGCCGACGTAGGCGGTGTCGCCGTCGACGGTGACCTGGCCGCCGCCGGGGATCTCCAGCCGCGCGATGCGGCGCACGTTGCGCGACAGCGCGGCGGCGCTTGGGGAAGGGGCTTGGTTCACGATCGAGCTTTCCTTTCCTAATCCGGCACAGCCGGAACCAAACAGGTTGCCTCTTTGGGGGACCCATTCATTTCGCTATTTTGTGAAGTTGCAACTTCGCAACTTCACAAAATAGCGAGACATTGTTAACCCCAAAGTCTTCGCCAAGTCTGTCTACACTTGCCTTGTAAGACACTACCACTCCTCATTGAACGCCTCGGCCTGCGCCTTGCGCTGCCGCCAGCCGCGCCAGAACGGAAGCACGAGCGAGAGCGCGAGCAGCCCCCAAAGCGTGTTGGCGATCGGCGAAGAGAACAGGATCATGAGATCGCCCTCGGAAATGCGCAGGGAGCGCACGAGGTATTGCTCGAACAGCGGCCCGAGGATGACGCCGATCAGGATCGCCGTGACGTGGTAGTTCGTCTTGTGCGCGATGTAGCCGATCACGCCGAAGACCAGCGCGAGCCCCATGTCGAACACGTACTGGCGCTCGCCGAAGGCCGCAACGATGGTCACCAGGATGATGATCGGCACGAGATAGGTCGTCTCGATCAGCACGATGCGGGACATGTAGCGCGCGAGCGGCAGGATCGTGAACATCATGAAGATATACGCAACCGCCATGGAGACGAACACGCCGTAGGCGACCTCCGGGTTGGTGCTGAAAAGGCGCGGCCCCATCACCATGCCGTGGTACTGCAGCACGATCATCATCACCGCCGCCGTGCTGCCCCCGGGGACCCCGAGCGCGAGCGTCGGGACGAGCGTACCCGAGGTGACCCCGTTGTTCGCGGATTCGGGCGCGATCACGCCTTCGGGAATGCCGGTGCCGTAGAGCTCCGGGCGCTTGGACCACATGCGCGACTGCTGGTAGGCGACGAAGGATGCGATGCTCGCACCGGCGCCGGGGACGATGCCGATGAACAGGCCGACGAAGCCCGTCCACACGATGTGCCACCAGCGCTCCAGCGACATGCGCAGTCCGTCCAGCGTGTCGGTCCACTGCGCCCGCATCGCGCGCTGCCGGCCCTTGCTGTCGACGATCAACTTCTCCTCGATCATCACCAGCGCTTCGGAGATCGCGAACAGCCCGATCAGCGCCGGCACCAACGGCACCCCGTCGTAGAGCTCGAGAAAGCCCATGGTCGCGCGCGGCGTGTTGTAGACGTGGTCGGTTCCGATCACCCCGATCAGCAGGCCGAAGAATCCCGCGATCAGGCCCTTCAGCAGGTCCCTCGCCGCGATCACGGCGATCAGGGTCAAGCCGAACAGCATGATCACCACCATCTCCACCGAGCGCAGGTACAGGCCGATCTGCGACAGCCAGGGCAGCAGGGCAAGGGTCGCGAGCGTTGTGATCAGCCCGCCGAACACCGACGCGGTGAAGCACAGCACCAGCGCCTGCTGCGCCTGGCCCTTCTGGGTCATGGGATAGCCGTCGAGCGTGGTGGCCGCGGCGCCGCCCGAGCCCGGGATCTTCACGAGGATGGCGGGGATGCCTCCGGCAAGGTGGTTCGCGCAGTACAGCGCGATCATGAACGCGAGCGCCACCTCCACCGGCACCGCCAGCGTGAGCGGCAGCAGCATGATCAGGGTGTTCTGCGGGCTGAATCCAGGCAGTATTCCGACGATGATGCCGAGCAGGATCGCGGGCCAGATCACCCACCAAAGACCGAACTGCGTGGCGAACTGGCCGAGCAGGAATTCCCAGGTCAAGAGCGTCGACCCCTAGAAGAGGATTGAAATCAGCTTCTCGATCGGTCCGCGCGGAACGTCCGAATCGAGGAAGGCGATGAACATGAGATAGGCGCACGCGGCGACGCCGAGGGTCGTCCAGACGATGTGGGAAGGCTTGCGCGCCCCCATTAGGTACAGGCCGGCGGCCATCGCGAGCAGCAGGTCGAGCGTCAGCCCCAGCCAGGGCAGCGCGGCGATGAACACGACGGTAAGCAACACCATGCCCAGCCGCTTGGGCAGCGCGTCGCGGGGCTTCAGCACCCGGTCAAAGCCCAGATCGGCCTTGCCGCCGGCCAGCTCCACGACGATGCGCACACACTGGATGCCGATCAGGACGACGAGCACGGTGCCGATCAGCACGCCGTTCGCCTTCGCCTCCCACGCGAGATCGGCGATCGAAAAGAAGAAGTACACCGCGAAGGCGAGCGCGAGCCCCGGGATGACGAGGTCGGCGCCGAGCGGCGTCTTGCTCCAGGATTCTCGATTCGACGACATCGTTTTTTGCTCGCGCGGCGACGGGCTCCGGGCCGCGGGATCGCGAGCTCAGCCCTTGGACTTGGCCGAGAGCAGCGACCGGTATTCGTTCGCCAGCTCGATCATCCCTTTCGCATAGCGCGTGCACAGCGCGCGGTCGCCGTACTGGATGGTCTCGACCGGCGCGCCGGTCTTCGCATAGGCTTCCTTGTACGCCGGATTGTCGAAGACCTGTTTCGAGGTCTTCTCCAGCAACGCGAAGCGGTCGGGCATCTTCTCGATCACCTCGGCGTGGACGGCCCAGGACCGGGACGAGTACAAGGGCGGGATCTTGGTGCCGAAGACGGCATTCACCGCCGGCGCGTTGTTGGAATATTTCGCCATCTTGTGGTCGTCGTTGAACACGCCGAGGATGCGCATCTTGTCGCCGAGCGCCGCGATGCCTGCGATCGGAAGCGCGCCGCAGTCCGCCTCGCCGTTCATCACCGCGACCGTGGTCGGATTGCCGCCGCCGTAGGGCACCAGGTTGAATTTCGCCTTGACCGCATTGCCGAGCGCCATCACTCCGATGGAAGCCGGGTGCGGCAGCCGGCTCACCGCCACCGTGACGGTGCGCCGTTTCGCCTCCGCGACGAGGTCCTCGATCCGCCGGAACGGGCTTTGAGGGCGCACGAATACGATGCTGTCGTCCACGTCCAGCCGGCAGAAGTACTGGTAGTCCTCGGGAAAGCGGTAAGGCGGCTTGCGCAGCGCGTACATGATCATTTCGGGACCCATGTTCCCGAACAGCAGGTTGTGGCCGTCCTTTTCGCGCTTGTTCAGGTACAGCTCGTAGCCGACCTGCCCCGCCGCGCCGGGGTAGAAGCTGTATTCGAAGTGGGTCTTGAGCAGCGGACCCCAGAAATCGTCGAACACCCGGGCGAGCCGGTCCGCGCCGCCGCCCTGTCCGGTCGGGATGACCACGCGCATGTTGTGCGACGGGAACGCCTGCGCGCGCGCGGGCGGCAGGTTGGCTGCGGCGATCGCGGCGGCCATGCCCGCAAGCAAGCGCCGCCGATTCGGATTGAATCGCGTCATTTTCGCCCTCCTCCTGTGAGTGCCGGTGCGCCGGCCTCGGTCTTCCCTTGCGGCCGATTATGTCCAAGCCGGCCTGGACGGTCAATTCAAGCGGTGCGCATTCCGCCCCGCGGGACGCAAGGCGGCACCTTCAGATCCTCGACTCGATGTAGGTGTAGATGTAGTTCGACCCGCCGTTCACGTTGCCCAGGAGTTGAGAGGTCCCGAAAATCCCCGAGCGATGGGAGACGCCGACGCCCAGATAGGTTTCGCGCAACGCGCGCATGCCGAACAGGTCGCCGAGGCTCACGTCGATGCTCGGGTCCAGATAGTTGAGCAGTCTCGATGCGTTGCGCCCGCGCCGCTCCTGGTCGCGCACTTCGACGAAGGGCACTTTCTGGGCAAACGAGACGCCCGCACCGAAGCCGATGCGCGTGCGCACCCGCTCGCTCCAGGGGAAGCCGTAGAAATACGCCTTCATGTACGCGTTGAGCTGCCAGAAATCTCCCTGCAGGCCGTGTTCGTGATGGCGCAGCAGCCCGAAGTAGCCGACGAAATCGAGCGGCCAGCCGTTCAGGCGTTCGACGAACGGCCGGCCGATTTCCACCGCGGCCACGCTCGTCGGGTCGTTCGTCCCGGTGGAGTAGCAGGAGACGCGCATGATCGGCAGCAGGTTGCATTCGGTGGACCTCCCGCGCATGAGCTTGACGAGGAGCGGCGTGCCTTTCTGCCACAGCTTGGCCTGCGTCGGCGCGAAGTCGTAGGCAACACCCATGAACGCGGAAACCTGCGTCCGGTCCTCGACGATCGGACTGCGGCGAACGCCGGAGGCCCAGCGTGTCGCGGACAACCCGGCGAGCAGCCTCCAGCGCTCGGTCAGGTTGTATTGCATGTTGAGGCCGATGCCGGCATTCGTGCCGCCGCCCGGCTGATACGCCGGACGCAGCCCCGTGGCCTCGGAAGACCTGACGCCGTAGTAGTAGTCGTTCAACCTCGCGCTGCGCCACGCGAGCATCAGGCTCGGCTTGAGCAGCAGCCCGCCGCTGCGCCATTCGTAGTTGTAGCCCAGGCGCAGCTCGCTCCCCTTGGAGGCGTCCGAGACATCGCGCAGAAGCTCCGCGTAGGCGATTCCCCACTTGCCCCGCCGCTCGTAGCTCACGCCCGCGTCCACGCCCGGGCCTCGCTCCGCCATCCCTGCGAGGCTGTCGGGAATGCGGTCGTACGGGTAGCCCTCGAAGCGGTGCGACAGGAAGACATCGAAGCGGCGATCCGGCGCGCGGTCGAGCTTGAGTCCGATCCGATAGGCGTGGAGATAAAGGAACTGGCCCTCGTAGAGATAGAGCGGCACGAGGTCGTAGCGCATTCCCGCGCCGCGGTACGGCGAACGTTCCGCGCGCCACGCGACGCCCAGGCCCGCATCGCCGCTGCCCGACAGCACGCCGATCAGCGGGTCGCTGTTCGCATGCGCGGAGGGGAGCGAGAGCGCGATGTAGCCCGCGAAGGCGGCCGCCGCCGCGAACGAGGCGCGCAATTCACGCATGTGCGGGCTCCCGGCTCCGCGCCTTCGGTTGTCGCGGGCATTCGCTCGCCACCGCCTCGCGTATGATTTGCGCCAGGCGCTGCACGCCCGGACCCGGGTCGTCGCGCTCGGCAAGAACGAGGTAGAGCTCGGCGAAGCGCTCGCCGCCTTCGCGCAGGAGCAGCGGTTTGAGCGTGCCCGCGGCGAGTTCCTCGCGGATCGTGTCCTCCGGATACCACGCGAAGCCGAAACCCATGCGCGCCGCCTGGATCGAGGTCGCCAGATGGCTCACCGTCCAGCGCCGGGTGGCCTCGACCGAGAGCGCGCCGGTGGTGCGCCGCGTCCCCGACTCGCGCACCACGAGGTGCCGGTGCGCGCGCAGGTCGCGGTTGGTGAGTGGTCGCCCGAGCTTGTGCAGCGGATGATCGGGGTGCGCGACCGCGATCGCCCGAAGCCGCATCAACGGATCGCCGAGGAAGCCCACCGGCACCAGCGGCGAAATTGCGAGGTCGGCCTGTCCCTGCAGGATCGCCTCTGCGGTCCCGCCGAGCACCGATTCGATCAGTTCGATGTGGGTGAGCGGGCTCTCGCCGCCGAAGCGATCCAGGCACTGCAGCAGCAGCCAGTTCGGGAAGACGATTTCCACGGCGATGCGGATCTCGGCCTCCCACCCCGCCGACAGCGCGCGCGCCGAGCGCTCGATGGCGCTCGCTTCGTCCATCAGGACGCGCGCGCGGCGGTACAGCAGCTTGCCGGTCGGCGTGAG
>Ga0082335_1008172_pt1 | contig 12097 bp, 11 predicted proteins | sample Subgrocontami58m_FD_72375 | JGI IMG/M metagenome (GOLD analysis project Ga0082335, IMG submission 72375) | Subsurface groundwater microbial communities from S. Glens Falls, New York, USA - GMW37 contaminated, 5.8 m (SPADES assembly) (version 2) ...
ATCACGGAGTTCCAAAGTGACCCCCGTTGGAACCTCGGTTTCGCCCGCCTCTCGGACGGTCGCTACGGGACCATCCAGATCTACAAGCTCGATACCGCGACCCTCGTGCAGACGCCCTTGTGCAAAGCGCAGGATTCGGCATTTGGCCGTCTCACCGCAGGGACGGCGGCGGGTAACCAGGTCAGCCGTTTTGGCGGCGACATGGTTTGCCTGGACAACGGGAATTTCGTTTCCGTGGTCGAAGACAAGTCCAGGGTTATTGTGGCCGACAGCGACTGCGTCGTCGCCACCATCTTCGCCCCGGACGGCTCGATCGTCAAAGACTCCTGGGTCGTTGTGAATGGGGATATTTGGTCGAACGTCGCGCCCTGCAAAGGCGGGTTTGCGGTTCGTGCGAAGCCCGCCGACGGCTCGGCGACACGGCTGATCTACTTCTACGACAACGCGGGCACGCTCAAGACTGCGGTGGATCAGGCTACATCTGGAGCCACCTTCGACGCGGGTCGCGGTGACGGAACTCGGATATTCGGTCACATCAACAGTCCGTTCATCTACCTGACCGGCAGAGCGGCGAACACCAAGATCGTGAAGGTCGTGGCTTTTGACTCGCGCACGCAGGCGTTTGCGGGGATCAGCGACGTGAACGAAGGCGCGTTCACGGGCGACTTTGATCGCGCGTTTGGAGCGGTTGACGCCCTGGACCGCCTCACGGTTGCCTGGGTCTCGCAGCCTGCGGGTTATGCGAAGCAGCAGGTGGCGGCACGCGTGCTGAAGTTCGACGGAGCGACGAAGAAGTTCACGCCGGTCACCAGGAGTTTCTTCCCATTCGTCAACGTGGCGACCAACGACATCCGTACTTTGCAAATGAGTGTGGCGATGACGACCAAGCAGATCTGCGTGGCGGCCAAGGGCGAGATCAACTATTCGAACAAGCCAGAGCTTGGGCCCGATTCACCGACGGAGGTGAATTTCTACACTGTGTTCACGCATCCGGCGCCAGCGGAAGATCCGACGACGCCGGCGGGTGGGCAGGTGTCCGCCAAGCTGAGTGTTGCGGTTTCCGGCTCGAACGTCGTCATCTCTTGGGATGCCGCCGCGACCGGATTCACCCTGGAGTCGAAGAGCAGCCTCTCTGACGCCTCGTGGACAACGGTCGGAACGGCGAATCCTTCGACCGTTGCGATCGGAACGGGAAGCAAGTTCTTCCGTCTGCGCAAGTAGCCACTCAGAGTTCAGCGCTGAGTTTCACGCCCCGCCCGGTTCTGTGTGAACCGGGCGGTGCCATTTCTTGCGGAGATGCTGTACAGGCTCTTCGAGGCCGCTCCTACCTCAGCACAGGGACGCCAGGGGCGTTTCTTCTCTCCCGTGAGGGTGCGAAGCAGTTCTTCATCTCGTCAGCCTCCATGAGCGCCTCTTTAAGCATGTTCGCAATCTCCAAGGGGCACAGCTTCAACTCGGCGAGCAGTCGGCTGGTTTCGCAATGGCGTGTGTAATGATCTTTCAACCCATGGCCGACGGCGTAGGTCAGAGAGTCGGCTAACTCGATGCAGCAGGCGATGGGATGCTCCGTGCGGCTCAGACCGGGATGATGGTGAAACCAGACCGACGTGACAATGCTCGCGGGCAGCTTCCATCGCCCCAGCGTCTCCGCGCCAATGTTAGCGTGATTGATCCCAAAATCCTCCTCCTCCTGGTCCACGCATGCCCGATTCCTGCGTTTGGCGACGTCGAGGCACTGGCTGTATTCGCGGGGGGCGGCCTTGATTAGCAAGACCTTCCCGATGTCGTGAAGAAGTCCGGCGGTGAAAGCCACTCCGATCATCCCATCGCGCTTCAAGGCCAGCTTCCGAGTGAGAATGCCGGTCAACAAGCAATGATCCCAAAGACCGGTGAGGTGCGTCTCCGCCTCGGGTGGCAGAGCGTACATCTCTTTGCCCACCAGCATCATGACCAGGTCCACCACCGTGTTGAACCCCATTCGCAGGAGGCCATCCTCGATGTTGTCCACCGGTTCGCTTCGGCAATGCGCGGCTGAGTTGCACCATTTCAAGATGCCCGCCGTGAGGTTGGGATCACACCGGATGATATCCTCAATCTCGCTTACGTCCGCATTGGGATCGCGCAGCAGCTCGGCGAGCCTCGGCAGATGGTGGGGAGCCGCCGCCAAGCCCGTGATTCTATTGACCGCCTCAATAATCCGATGCATATCGTTGAGTACTCGCGCACGCTGTCTTTCGCCGTATATCGGCATCTCGAAGGATTACTTAAGCAAGAATTGGTGCGCGCGAGAGGATTTGAACCTCCACCCCTTACGGGACCAGATCCTAAGTCTGGCGCGTCTGCCATTTCGCCACGCGCGCACTGTTCATTATCAATAACTTACAGCAGATCAACGCTAAGCCGTTGACTGTTTCCACGTTTCTTGCCACAGGGTTGCCGTATGAGATGCCGCGCAAAAAGCAGCAACCGCCGTCAATTATACACCAAAGTCCTGGACAACCGCCAGCACGCAATTCGCGGACTTTGGAGACCCCACCGCGTGGGTAATCAGCCTTTCGCCCGCCGCCGATTCCTGATGGCCCGGCGCGCGGCTGGCGTAAGCAGACCGCCATTTTCACGGTGACGAGTCGCTGTCGCATCTCGGCTGGACCTGTCCCGTGAGCTTCGCCAGCTCCCGTTGATAGTCTTCGGGGACATCGACGTCCGCGAGCACTTCGGATGTCGCGATGCCGAGTTCCAGAACATCGTCGGGATGAGCCTGGAGCAAGCCACAAAGGCCGATCCCATCGTATTGCGTCAGGACTTCATCCAGGAACTGGGCCGAGAGAAGCAGGGGGTGTCCGCGCCGGCCTTCATGAGAAGGCACGACGATCGCCCTCCCGAATGCCTGAAAAGCGCGGACCAAGTCGTCGATCAGGTCCGATTGCAACATGGGTTGATCGCCCAACACCACCAGGACGCCTTCGCACCCTTCCGGCAAGGCCCGCAGGCCGCAACGCACCGAACCCAACATATCGCAATCAGGAACGGGATTCGTCACCAAGGTGACCGGACAGCCTGCCAGAGCCTCAGCGACCCCGCTCTGGTCCGATCCCACCACAACGAAGACGTCCGACACCACGCTACGGAGGACTTCGCTCACCACCCGTCCGATTACCGTTTGGGCTTCCCAAGGCAGGAGCAGCTTCTGGCACCCCATCCGACGGGATTGGCCGGCCGCAAGCACAACGGCGCAGATCATCCAACGCTCCTCCTGAGGGGGAGAAATGCCCCGTCGGCCTTGCGGCGAACGGCTATGACCTCCGCTAGAATGCTCGCCGCAATTTCCGCCGGTGTCACCGCTCCGATGTCCAGTCCGATGGGGGCGAAGACGCCGTCGAACGCCTCGGCCGTCACTGCGCCAGAAGCGAGAAAATCCTGGCGCATCAGCGCTACTTTACGCCGGCTGCCGATCATCCCGATGTAGGCCGCCGGTTTCAGCAGGCACGCCGCCAGCGCGGCCGCGTCATGCTGGGGCCCGCGTGTGACGAGCACCACATACGTATCACTGTCAGTGGGGAACGCGGCCACCTCGCGGGCAAAGTCGCCGCACCGAACCGTGGCCTCCGTGGGATAGAGATCGGACCGGGTGAACTCAGGTCGGTCGTCGATGACCGTGATGTCAAAGCCGAGAAGACTCGCCTGCCGTGCCACTGCCTGCCCCACGTGCCCTCCCCCGACGATCAACAACCGCGGTGGAGGGATCAACGGCTCCACCAACACCTCGACCGGGACCTCGCCCGGTGATGCTTCCCGGACGAACACCCGCGGCATCTCCCGCGCAAGACACGAGCGGATGTTCTCGGCTCCGGGGAACTCGGGGCCAGTAGGGATTGCCTCCTTGGTGAACCACCGCATCTCGACCCGTAGAGTTGGCGCGTGGTGCACGGCGGTCAGCAGAACACCGCGCTGTCGTCGCCGACACGCCAAACCCGCCTCGACATACACAGCGCGAGTCTCCACTGCCACGGGGGCGACAAGGATGCGCATCGCGCCGCCGCAGATCGGGATGCCACCCTGGACGCTCTCTCCGTGAAAGGCGAAGTCAAACACGCCAGCACGGCTCGCCGCGATGGCCTCCACCGCCCGGCGTTGAACCCCGGCTTCGGCCGCGCCGCCCCCCAGCGTGCCCCAGATCCTTCCGTCGCTCTCTACGACCGCCTTCCAGCCGAACTTGCCTGGCGTGGATCCTTCGGCCTTCAGAACAACGGCCACCGCGAAGGCCTTATCACGAGTGATCAGGTCGCCGATCGTTTCGTGAATGTTGGTTGATTGTTGCACGGAGTTCATGTGTTTTGGAGCGAGTTCACGGCATCCGGCAGGGCGCGCTTAAGCGGACCAATGCGCCTCCCTCCGGCGGGGTGGTGATCGAGAATCCGCCGCCCACGCCCTCCATGCGCTTGCGCATGTTGCTCAGGCCGTTCCTGGAGCGGGCGGCCTGTTCGTCCATTCCTGCCAGGCCGCGGCCGTCGTCCTGGATCTCCAAAGTGAATCCGTCCGGCTCCAGCCGCAATCGCACCCGGACCAGCGTCGCGCCAGCGTGGCGGACGACGTTCGTGATGGCCTCCTTGAACGCGAGGAAGACGTTGTGCCGGACGTCCGGTGGCATCACCAGTGGGGGAAGTTGATCGGGCACATCCAGGCGGTAGCGCAGCCCGGCGACGGCGAGGTATTCCTGGGCATACTTGCACGCATACGTCATCAAACCATCCAGCGTGTCATTTGAAGGGTTGACTGCCCAGACGATCTCATCCAGCACTCGGGTGGTGTCGCGTGCCGTCTGGGAAATCTGCTGTGAATGCGCCCGGACTTGCTCCGAGTCCTCCCGATCGTCGTGCACCAACTCGCTCAAGAGAGCCATTTGGGTGAGGCTGGCACCTAACTGATCGTGGATATCGCGCGCGATGCGCGCCCGTTCCTTCTCAAGCGCCTCCTCCTGCCTGAGCCGCTCAACCTGGCGCCGCAGCTTCTGCGTTGAAAGGTAACGGACGATGGCGGTAATGGCGGCAAGTAGCAGAGTCGTCGTGGTGGCGAGGAACCACCAGGTCCGCCAAAAAGGGGCTTCAACGGTAATCGCAAGGACGCCGGGCTCCTCGTTCCATATTCCATCTTCATTACATGCCTTGACCTTGAATAGGTAGTGGCCAGGCGGCAGTTTGGGGTAGCGCGCGACATCGTTGTTCAGCGCATCGACCCATTCCGTCTCATATTCCTCCAGGCGGTATTTGAACCGCCCACGATCGGGCGCCGAAAGGTTGATGCTGGTGTAGTAGATGTCCAGATGTTCCTTGCCTGCGGGGACCACGAGCGTTTGCGGTACCCCGGCGGTAAGGGCGTTGTTCCACTGAGGCTGGCCATCGATGAGCGCGGAAAGAACCATGACCGGCGGGGCGTGAAGGTTCACCCTGAGCCGCGTGGGGTCCACCGTGACGACACCTTTGACCGTCGGAAACCAAAGCGCTCCAACCCGGGTCTTGCACGCGCCTGGCTGAGATCCAAAAGTACACTCGCCGGTCGGCAGTCCGTCCGGTTTGCCATAGGTCCGAACCCCGATGAACCTGGTGAGGCCCTCGGCGAAGTCATTCATTTCCCGCTTCCGCACCCGCATAATACCTTTGTTGGACCCAATCCAGAGGTACCCCTGGCCATCTTCAACCAAGTGGCCGATGCTATTGCTGACGAGGCCGTCGCGGGTCGTGTAACGGGTCAACCTTCCCCCCTGCAACCGCCCCAGACCGCCGCCGAAGGTCCCAATCCAGAGAACCCCTTCTTCGTCGAGGTAGAGAGAGGAAATGTCCTCGCTCGGGAGCCCGTCCTGTTTATGAAGGGCCGTAAACTTCCCATCGCGCAGACAGTTCAAGCCCCCCCCTTTGGTCCCGATCCAAAGGTTGTCTTGAGGATCGTTGGGTGGATCGATCCCCCAATGCGGGCAAACGTCAGGGCGCGTTCTCTAATCGTTCCACGCCCGACATGCACCCCTTCATCTTGATGAGCTACAACGACAACGTGAGCAGCCTCAGCACGTTGGCGCACGAACTCGGTCACTCGATGCACGGTTATCTTTCGTGCCGCGCCCAACCGATGATCTACACCCAATACTCATCTGTTGTTGCCGAGACCGCTTCCAACTTTCATCAAGTGATGACACGGGCGCATCTGCTCGACACCAACAGAGATAAAAATTTCCAGATCAACGTCCTCGAAGAAGCGATGGGCAACTTTCACCGTTACTTCTTCATCATGCCCACGCTCGCCCGCTTTGAACTCGAAACACATCAGCGCATCGAGAAAGGTCAAGCCCTCACCGCCGATTCGATGATCGAGTTGATGGCGGATTTATTCAGCGAAGGGTATGGGGGCAAGATGAATGTGGATCGTCAGCGAGTCGGCATCACTTGGGGAACGTTCACCACTCACATGTACATTGATTACTACTCATTTCAGTATTCCATCGGCATCTCCACCGCGCACGCCTTGGGCAAACGCATTCTCGATCATCAACCTAACGCCGTCGCCGACTATCTCAACTTCCTCAAAGCCGGTTCATCGGTCTACGGCATCGAACTCTTCAAACAAGCAGGCGTGGATATGACGACGACGAAACCGGTTGAAGACACGTTTGCGATATTAGAGGGGTATGTGGATCGATTGGAGATGTTGACGAGCAAATAATTAAACGAAGAGACGACCCGTTGGGTCGTCTCTTTTTTTTCACGGTGACGCCGTCACCGCGCAAAAGGCTATCTCTGCCGAACTACGTATCCTCACGCAGTTCCGAAATATCGTCCCAATTACGCCCTCGAATCGCTTCCAGTTGTTCACTCGTCCACCCCATCACCTCGCGCAAGAAAGTCCCCGACAACATTACTTTCACATGGCGGCGCAATTCTTCAGTTGTTTGATCTTGCACCGTGAAATCTTTGTCCTCGCTAATCAGATAATCCACTTTCGCCGCTATCACTGCCAGTGCCACCGCCACATCGGTTAAATCGCGCACCAGATTCGGGTTCGCTTCAATTTCTTCTTGAGTCGGATCAGAGATCAGTTCATAGTCCACATCCCTCAAAAACTTTTCAAACCGATCCAAAAAATCTGGGTATCGCTTCTGTAAATTATGCCGAGCTTGGTTGATCACCAATGGACATAACACTAACCGAAAGTCACCATTAAGCGCATGTCGCAAAACTTCCCGAGGCCAACGCGGGAACGCCGTGCCGGCAAACAATATATTTGCGTCTGTCAACGCGCGAACTTTTTTAGTTGGGCTTGCCATATTGCCCGATAAAAACCTCGCGCTTGCTTTCTTCCAACTCTGCCATCAAGGCGTCCTCACTCAAGCCACGTTTTGCCACCGCGCGCCCAAAGTCGCGCGTGAATTTCTCAAAGGCAACGATCTTTTTATAGCGCAACAATTCTTCATACTCACGCATCGAGAGCAACACCGCCACAGGCGCGCCACTGCTCTTAACAATGGCGTGGTCGCCTAGTTTTCGCAACCGACGAACTATAGATTTAAAGTTGCGGCGCACGTCAGTAGCTGTAATGAAGTGTTCGGTGAATTGAGCCATAGTAAAACTCCTGTGCGAGTGATTATACGCGATCTCATTCTATTATCTTCCCGCCCACCACCTCTTCGCTCACCAACTTCCGATTCGCATCAAACACCAGCGATACTTCGATCTGCTGAAAGCAACGCTCTTTGCCCATCAACATCTTGCGGCAAATATAGGTCTGCTCGCCGCTCTCGCTATACTCCACGCTCAAATCGTTGTTCAAGTTAATTTGCGCGTGGATGATCTCGCCGCAGCGATTACACTTGACGGCGATGGGATAGATAGGTGAGGCGTTAGGTTGAGAAAAAGAAAAAAGTTGTTTGAGGAAGTTCATCTGGCCTCCCGCCAAAATTTTTATATCAAATCCGCAATCTCTTTCCAGCCATATCCCACTTCAAATAGTTTTATATGTTCACCAAACTCGGCTTCTTTTTTGCCAAATTGCACTCCGCCTAGATGTTCGTAAAATCCACGCGCTAAACTATTTTCCTCTAGCACCCACAACATCAGTGAAGCACATCCCTGTCGCTTAAGTTCTTCAGCTATCTCGCACACCAAGCCACGCCCCACGTTTTGCCGATGATACGAGTGCCTAACATGCAATGACATCAATTCGCTATCGAAACCTTCCACCTCTTTTGGCAAGGCATGTCCTAATGCGTAACCTATCACTTCATCCGCTATTACCGCCACCAATAACACGTCTGTTTGATTAGCCGAAATCAAGTCACGCCAATCTTGAGTTTGTTCTTCGTGAGTGAAATGATCTAAATATTCCTTTGGGAAGATGTGCGCGTAAGCGGTGCGGTAACTTTCGATCTGCACCTTAGCTAAGTCCGCGTCATCTTCGATTTTAGCTGCACGTATTTTCATTTGTTAGGACTCACTACCGCCTTTACCACTTTGCCCGCTTCCACATCTTCTAACGCCGCATTCATCTCACCCAATTTATACTCGCGCGAGATCATCTTCTCCCAACCCACGCGATCACCGTGCCGCGCGAGAACGTTGACCATGCGATAGAAATGGCTGAAGTCCGATCCCCAACAGCCGCGAATCTCTAAATGCTTCTTGTTGATTTCCAAATGCGGATTGATCGCCACCTCACCCGCATCGGTGTATTGCCCGACGATCACGTAGCGCCCACCGTCGCGCGTCATCTGCATCCCTTCCTTCACAGCGTGGGTCACACCCGTCGCTTCAATCGTAATGTCCACGCCACGCCCGCCGCTTAACGCCTTCACTTGATCGACTCGCTGCGCCTGAGTCGTCGCCATCACCGAGATCGTTTCATCAGCGCCAAAAGCTTTCGCGGTGGCTAAACGGTTGGGCGGATCACCCAGCACAATGACCGCGCCCGCACCGGAGATCAGCGCAAGGATGGCAATGTTGAGTCCCACTGGTCCACTTCCTTGAACAGCAACTACATCGCCGAGTTGAATCGCCGCGCGCTCAATCGCGTGAACCGCAGTTGGCAAACCACAACCGGCGGCGATCAATCTTTCGGGCGGCACGTTGGCCGGCAAGCGAATCGTTTTCACTTTTGGTTTAAGATAGATGTGTTGACACCAACCGCCGAGCAAACCATCGTTGGCAGAATAGGTGATGCCATACACTTTGCGACTCGGACAGCGCGTGCTGGCTTTGGCGACGAGACAGTACCAACAATTCTGACAAGTCTCATGGACATCCAAGAACGTCACGGTGTCGCCAACGTTTACAGTGCGACCCTCGACGTCAGTCACCGTCCCGCCGGTTTCGATCACGCGCCCCACCGAGACGTGACCGGGGATGATCGGATACGGCACTCCGGCGAGTCGCCCATGATGCAAATGCACATCGGTGCCGCACACTTCGGAGAAAATTGTTTCAAGCAAAATACCGCCCGACTCCACTTTGGCGGCAGGCAAGTTTTGCACTTCGATGGGTTTATTAGGGGCGGTCATGACAGCGGCGAGGGGCATAATTATTTCCTTTGGCTAAATTTTCAGCGCGCGATTCGTTAGATCGGATACATGAATTAAGTTCACGCATCACGCATCACGTTTTACCCTTTTCTTCCAAATTGCTTTTCCAACATATCCACGCTTAAATGAATCATCGTCGGTCTGCCATGCGGGCAGGTGCGTGGCGATTGGCAGGATTCGAGTCGTCGGATGAGTTCGAGTTGCTCTGGCATCGAAAGCGTTTGTCCAGCTTTGACGGCGGCGCGTTTACACACGCGCGCAATGAGTCGCGCTTCAACTTCAGCAGCGAGCGGCGTTTCGTCTTCTTCAAAATCTTCCACGAAGACGCGCACGGCACGAGCGGGATCGATCTTGCCTAACACCGTTGGCAATGAGCGCACCAAAAAGGTGTTACCGCCGAATTGCTCAATGGTGAAGCCGAGATGATTGAGCGTTTCGATCTGTGAGTTGAGCATCGCGGCGGCGGCAGGAGTGACCTCAACGGCAACGGGATCGAGAAGCGGTTGCGATGCCATTTGATTCGCCGCATGTTGCAAACTAAACGCTTCATACAACACTCGTTCATGCGCGGCGTGTTGATCCACCAAATACAAACCATCGGGTCCTTCGGCGACGATGTAGGCAGAACCGATTTGACCGATGACTCTTAGTAAGGGGACATTTGTTGAAGGCAAAGGTTGTTGCCCTGTTGGTAATTGGTAATTAGTAATTACTGATTGTTGATTGCTGATTTCTGATTGATAAGCAGGAGGAATCGAGTCGGCGTCAAAGCGTGGCGGGATGGAAGAAAAATTCTGTCCACTGCCCACTGTCCACTGTTCACTGTTTACTGACCACTGACTCGGTTGTATTTGCGGCACGGGGGCGCGTTGAGTTAAAGTGCGGCGCACGGCGCGTTCAACAGAGGAGAAGGCTTCATCGCTTTTTCTAAAGCGCACTTCGGCTTTGGCGGGGTGAACGTTTACATCCACATCAGGCGCGGGGACTTGCATCATAATCAACACAATGGGATAACGCCCGACCATGAGCATGGTGTGATACGCCTGCATCACGGCGGCAGAGAGGCGCATATCTTGAACCCAGCGCCCGTTGACGAACAAAGTAATTTCTTTTCGATTAGATCGATTCAGCGATGGCGGCGAAATGAATCCGCTTACTTGGATTTTGGAAGTTTGATATTGGAAGTTTGGTTTTTCGTGAAGGGCTTTAGGCCACTCGTCAGAGTCGTCGGCGTCCGCGACGGGTGGCGACGGAAAGTCGAGTGGGTCGGTGGTGAGTTCGATCATCTGCCGCGCAATATCAACGCCATAGACATTGATCATCACTTCGCGCAGATCACCATTGCCCGACGATTGAAAGACGTTACGATTATCAAAGTTAAGTCGAAAGCGCACATTCGAATACGCCATCGCATAGCGCGTGATGAGGTTAGAGATATGCCCCCGCTCGGAGACTTCGGATTTTAAAAACTTGAGTCGCGCCGGAACGTTGAAGAAAAGATTCTCAACGGTGATGACCGTGCCTTGCGGCGCGCCGATCACATTTTTGTTGACCAGAGTCGCGCCCTCAAATTTTATTTGCGTGCCATCGTTTTCAGTTTGGGCGCGGGTGATCATGCTCGTGCGCGAAACCGATGCGATAGAAGCGAGCGCCTCACCGCGAAAGCCCAACGTGCTAACGGAAAAAAGATCGTCGGCGGAAGTGATCTTGGAAGTAGCGTGACGCGCAAAGGCAAGTTCAACTTCATTCGCGGGGATGCCGACTCCGTCATCCGAAACGCGAATCAAGTTGCGCCCCCCACCCTCAATCTCCACGTTGATCGTTTTGGCTTGGGCGTCGAGCGCGTTTTCGATTAATTCTTTGACGACAGAGGCGGGACGTTCAACGACTTCACCGGCGGCAATTTGTGAGGCAACATCTTCGGAGAGGAGACGAATGGGCATAGCGGAATTATAAAGGATGAATGATGAAGGATGAATGTAGAATAAGAGGCAGCGAATGGAGGAGAAAATGATCAATCCCCTGCAATCTGAAACTCAACGCGTCGCCCACAACATCCGCCGCCGCGTGTTGGAGCATACGATTAATAACAATGGCGGCTACTTGAGTCAAGCCTGTTCATCGGCGGAGACGCTTGCTGTGCTTTATACGAGAGTGATGAAATTAAATTCGAGCAACGCGCCGATGATCCCGCCACCGTTCAGCGGCGTGCCGAGCAAAACAAATCCACGTTACACAGGCGCGGCATACAACGGCGCGCACACGCCCGAGGTAGATCGATTTTTTTTATCCGCCGTGCATTATGCCTTGCCGCTGTATTCCACGTTGATCGAAACGAAACGAATGTCGCCCGATGGACTCGCTCAATTTAACGGAGACGGCAGCACCGTAGAAATGATCGGCGCGGAACATTCGCCCGGGTTTGAAGTGACGGGTGGATCGCTCGGTCAAACGATCAGCCAAGCAGGTGGCGTTGCTTTAGCACGCAAACTCAAAAACGAAAGCGGGCGCGCCTTCGTCTTCATGTCCGCCGGCGAG
>Ga0082335_1008175_pt1 | contig 12091 bp, 12 predicted proteins | sample Subgrocontami58m_FD_72375 | JGI IMG/M metagenome (GOLD analysis project Ga0082335, IMG submission 72375) | Subsurface groundwater microbial communities from S. Glens Falls, New York, USA - GMW37 contaminated, 5.8 m (SPADES assembly) (version 2) ...
ACGGTGTCTGCGGGCCATTGTAACGCCACGCGCGCCGTGATCAGGGCGCCACCGAGAGTTCGATAACGGCAACGGGGGTTGCCAAATTTGATCGAAAATCCCGAGTCCGACAGGCTGCTAGGTCATCGGCTCTCTGGGTCCCACCGCAGAGCGACACGGCGAAAGCACGCAGTTTGGGCACGGCTTCCAGCAGTTCAGCTTTTGGATCGTGGTGTTCTTTCATGGCACTTGGCCCTGAGTATGCGCAAGCTCCGACAGCAGCTTCATCAGCCGTCCGGACTGATGCAAGCATTGCTGTCCGATTGCGCGAAATCAGATCGATGGGCGTTCGCCATATCGGGCGCGGTTCCGTTCCAGTTCCGCTGGACCATACGGGACCGCCTTCTCGTCGAATGTGGTCCAGCCGTCGGCGCGATAGCCCTTCTCGCGGACGATTGGGTCTACCCGGCCGTATCGCTGCATCACGGTCTCAACAAACGGGACCCGATCGGCGTCGACCCGGACGGAGACAAGTGTGCCACCGCGGCGCACGCCCTCCGCATAGAAATGGGCAAGCTCCGTGGGCACGCCGGAGCTTGTCAGGGATCCGATGATCCCGCCGGAAGCCCCGCCCACGCCAGCTCCGGCCGCGGCCCCGACGGCGGTCGCGACCAGCCAGCCGGCCGCGACGACCGGTCCCACACCGGGAATGGCGAGAATGCCGAGACCCACCAGGAGACCCGCTCCCGCCCCCAGAACGCCGCCGACCGACGCTCCGGTTTCCGCGCCGACGAGGGCGCCGCCATCCGATGTTTCCGTGGTGCGCTCGACCACACTGGACTTGTTGGCGATCAGGCTGATGTCGGTGTCGGGCACATTCGCCGCTTTCAGATCGCGGACCGTGTGTTCGGCGGCCTCGTAAGAGTCGTACAAGCCGGTGACAATGTTACTTGGCATTCAGGTATTCCTTTTCGACATGACAGCACTATCCGGTTTGGACGCGTTGTCGCAGGATGGCGCCATTCGAAGCGCCTGCTTGGCTCAGTTGCTGACGACGTTGCCCTGGTAGTCGAGGGCAACACGGGTCGAAGCGCCGCTCTTCATCGCGGTGCCGCGCCATATGGACTTGTCATCCTTCGCCAGGTTCTTCACGTCGGTGAAGCCTTGACCCTCTATCCGTGCCCGCGCCTGCCCCTCGGTGAAGCTGTTTGCGCCTTCGAACGGGGCGCCGGCCGGTATCGGCGTGGTGCTGGTAGCGACGGCCGGCGGCATCGTCGAGCCTGTCGTTGCCGTCGGACTGCTAGCGCTCGGGCTGGTAGCGGTCGGGCGGGTAGCGGGTGACATCGGCGGCGTGGCCGCTGCCACGGGTGGGGCAACCACCATCGGCGGAGCCGTCGTCATGGCCGCCGGCGGCTTTGCTGGAGGGGCGCTCGGGGTCGTTTGGGCGACCGCGACACCAATACCAGTCGACGCCAGGGCCATCAGAGTCCAACTAATTTTAGAATACATGAGATCCTCCAGATATATTTTGATCATCAATTGTGATATCGATAACCACTGTGTCAGGCCGTATTCAGCCTGAGTTGCATCGGTAAACGAGCTCCAATTTTCCACGTGTGAGTCCGATTAGCGGGGCTGGTTTCAAGCAGCCCGACCTCGTTCTACTTGTACGGACGACCGTCCGGGCGGCCCGTCATGGTCGCCGTCAGAATAACCGGTCCGATTACAGCCAGTAGGTTGGTACGTTGTAGTACCGGTCGACGGTGCGACCATAGTCGGGTGTCCATTCAAAGTCCGAATGGATGTCGTAATTCGGTGCGCCCGCCAGGGTCCGCTTGTCGAGATTGACAACGTACCCGCCCTGATCCGAATCATACTTCAGAGTCGTCCAGGGCAGCGGATGGTATTTCTCGCCCACGCCCATAAAGCCACCAAACGACATCACCGCATAGATTGCTCGGCCGGTGACCTTGTCGATGATGATGTCGTCCACGGTGCCGAGCTTCTCACCCGCACGATTGTAAACGCCGGTACCGGTCACCTTGTTGGCGGCGATGAGATTTCCAGATGTCATCAGGGCCATGTCAGGCATGGCGAAACTCCTTGGTGTTACAGTGCCTTCCTCGGTTATCAAGCGACCCGCAAGTGGATACGGAGATGTGCCTCGGCTGGCATTTCCCCTTGCCCTAACGATAGTGGTGAGCCGTGCGCTCTGAATGAAGCCTCGGAAAATACCCACACTTGAGGGGGCAATGGCTCGTGGAGGCCAAGCGGGTTCCAGTCCGGCGGCGGGTTGCCGCACTCCGCGGACCGTGAACCGTCCCGCCGCACGCGAAAGATGGAGCCTCACATTTTTTTATGCTTCAATGCGAGGATATCCGAACGAAAGGAAACACGAGCCGACAATCATTCGACCGTAAACGACAACAGACAGGGAGGTATAACAATGCCGGTAATAAGTCGGCGCAATCTCGTGGCAGCCCTTGGCCTGGGTGCCGCAGTTGGTGGCTATCCTGGCCAGACCCGGGCGCAATCTGGTTATCCCAACCGCCCGGTGCGGATCATCGTGCCCTATGCACCTGGTGCGGGGACCGATTTCATCGTTCGCGCGGCGGCTGAACGGCTGTCGCGCCAGATGGGCCAGCAATTCGTGGTGGAACATCGCGGTGGAGCGGCCGGTACCGTCGGCACCGAAACCGTCGCACGGTCGGCGCCCGACGGATACTCGATCCTGATGACGCCGCAGGCCCCAATCCAATTGCTGCCGCATCTTCGCAAGCTCTCCTACGACCCGTTGACCGACCTTGTGGTGATCGGCCGAATGGGTGAATCGATCTCGGGCTTTGCGGTCCATCCTTCCCTCGGCGTGAAGAACATGGCCGAGTTCGTGGCCCTTGCCAAAAGCAACCCGGGCAAGTTCACCTATGCCACCGCGGGGGTTGGCTCGGTGAACCACCTGCGGGCCGAGACGCTCAAACTGATGGCGAATATCGACCTGCTGCATGTGCCGTACAAGGGCGTGGGGGAGGCGCTGCCGGATCTTCTGGCTGGTAACGTGCAGTGCATGTTCGACTCGAACGTGTTTCCGCACGCCAAGGCGGGCAAGCTTTCGCTGCTCGCGATCCTGGCCGATGAGCGATATTCGGAGTTCCCGGATGTCGGAACGATGAAGGAGCAGGGATTTCCCAACTACGACGTTCCGGTGTGGTTCGGCGCCTACGTGCCGGCCGGCGTGCCACCGCAGATCGTCGAAACGCTGCACCGGGAGATCGGCACCATGCATTCGGACGAGGAGTTCCAGGCGAAGCAGTTCGCGGGCGGGATCCGGATCTATCGGGACGCCATGTCATTGACGCAGATGCGGGATCGGGTGAAGGCCCAATCGATGTATTTTGCCGACCTGATCCAGCGGGCCAATATCAGGCTGGACGCGTAGGCTTTTTCCCAACCCAGCCACGCTCGGCGGCACGTGCGATTGCCGTGCCGCCGTGTCGCGCCGCCTGAAGCCGCGCGTCCTCCGCGCGAATGCGCCGGCGAGCCATCCGGTTCGGCCGGATCAGTCCTTGCGGACGATGCCCAGCCGCTCCATGGCGCTCCGGTAGGCCACGATCTGCCGCAGCGCAAACGCGGTGTAGTCGGCCGAGTTCATGTAGCGGTTGGGCTGGTCGAGTTGTTGCAGGATCGCCTCATGCTCGGGTGTGTCCATCGCCTTCTTGAAGCCATCATGCAGGATCCGCACGACCGCCGGGTCCATGCCCTTGGGGCCGGCGAGGCCGAAGGGGAAATTCAGGTCGATTTCCGATTTCAGGCCGAGTTGCGCCAGGCCGGGCACGTCCGGATAGCGCGGGCTTGGCTCTTCGGTCAGCCAGAGCACCGGGCGCGCCTGACCGGCATCGATGATCGGGAACACATTGCCGCCGACCGCGGTCAAATCGATGTGCTCGCCCAGCATCGCCGCAACCTGCTCGGAGGCGCCGCGGAAGGGGACATGGCGCATTTTCAGACCCAGGGGATAGGCGGCGGACTCGAACGCGAGGTGGGTGGCGCTGCCGAGGCCCGGTGTGGAGTAGGTCAGTTTCAGCGGATTGGCGCGTGCCTCCGCAACGATATCGGCCCAGGTCTTCCAACGCGCATCATCCTTGACCGCGACCAGGATGCGGTAGCCGGACAGGCTGATGATGTAGGTGAAATCCTTGGCCGGATCGAAGGCGACCTTTTGCAGGTTCGGGACGGTAAAGATGCCGGCTCCGACATAGGAAATCGTGTAGCCGTCCGGTTTGGCGGTTTGCGCCATCACCGCGGGTCCCACCGTGCCGCCGCCGCCCAGCTTGTTCTCGATCACGACGGGCACGCCGAAGACGTCCTTCGCCTTGCCGGCCAGCAGGCGCAGATAAATGTCGGACGGGCCGCCCGCCGCGAACACATTGATCAGGGTGATGGGACGGGATGGGAAGCCTTGCGGCGCCTGTGCGTGCGCCGAACTGCCGGCGATCGCCAGATAAGCCAGCGCGGTTGCGATGAAAATCGATCGGATCATGATGTCCCCCCGGATGGTGCTGGGCCGGATTGAAGCATCCGGTCGCATAGGATTGGCCTTGGCTCGCTCATACCCGGCGCCGAGGCGCGGATGCGGGGATCGCCCACATCCGGCAACGCTCCGACCCGACCCAACGGGGCGGGCCAGCAGTATCACCCGAGGTGCTTGGCGAAGAAGTCCATGGTGCGCTGCTGGGCAAGTTCATAGTCGGGCTTGCTGAAGCTGCCACGCTCATCGCAGCCGAAGCCGTGCTGGGCGCCCATATAGACGTGGGACTCGACCTTCGGCTGCGCGGCTTTGATCGCGTCGACATCGGTCATCGGGATCGAGGCGTCCTTCTCGCCGAAATGCATCTGCACGGCGCAGTTCGGCCGCTCATCCTTGGTGCCGGCGATGCCTCCGCCGTACCAGCAGGACGATGCCGCGAATTTCGTGGTCCGGGTCGCGCCCCACCAGGCGACGGTGCCGCCGAAGCAGTAGCCGACAATGCCGAGCTTCTTGCCGGCGAGATGGGCGGCGGCGGCTTCGATGTCCGCCATGACCTGCGCGTCGGTCAGCTTCATGCGGTAGTCACGCCCCTTGGCGATATCGTCCTGGGTGTAGCCAAGCTCGACATTGCGTTCGGCACGGTCGAATAGGGCGGGTGTGACCACCGCGTAGCCGGCCGCGGCGAACCGGTCGGCCATGTCGCGCATGTGATGGTTGACGCCGAAAATCTCCTGGACGACCACGATCCCCTTGGTGGCATTCTCCGGCCCCGCGACATAGGCCGAGAACGTGTGTCCGTCCGCCGCCTTAAGCTCAATCGTCTTTCCCATGGCAAAATCCTCCCACCTGATTTGCTCGATCGCAGGCCGCCAGGATGGCTCTCCCGTCGCGATCGTCAATGCTTGCTAGATGAAAATTGCCGGCGGGTCATCTGTCCGGCCCATTGGTTGGCCCCACGGGTGGCTCCATGAGCAGCCCCATGAGCAGCCCCATGAGGCGTTCCCTCGGGCGCTCGGCCAGACGGCCGGAACTGGGCCGGCCTGTCGGGTGTGAGATCAGGGCGCGGAGCGGAGAATGTCAGGCCCTGGCGAAGCGGGCGAACGACACGGCCAGAACCTCATAGATCGGCCGTTTGAACGGCACTGCCATGTCCGGCAGTTCGGACAATTCGGCCCATCGCCAGGCGTCGAACTCGGGATGCGGATCGAGGTCCAGGCGGATATCGCTGTCCCGGCCGGTGAACCGCAGCGCATACCAGCGCTGGCGCTGACCGCGATAGCGGCCTCGCAATGCCACCCCGATCAGGTGCGATGGCAGGTCATAGGTCAGCCACTCGGGATGCTCCCCGATGATCTCGGCGCGATCGGTGCCGATTTCCTCGGCCAGTTCGCGCAGGACGGCGGTGCGTGGATCCTCATCGGCATCGATCCCGCCCTGGGGCAACTGCCACCCGCCCGCCGCCCCTTCCGCATTCGGCAGATCCGCTCGCCGGGCCACGAAAATCCGTCCCTGGGCGTTGAACAGCACGGCGCCGACATTGGCGCGGTACGGAAGGTCCATCAGTTTTTGGTCTCCGCAACGGGCGGCTCCACCAGCGCCGTCACCGGTGCCAGAATCAACCCCCGATTGTTGAGCGAATTGGTCCAGGCGGCGATCCGCTCCAAGGTCATCGGGCGCGGTGCGGTGGCCAGGCCGAGGGCGCTGCCACGATCCTTCGCCAGTCGCGACAGTTCCTCCAACCTTGCATCCAGGGCCTCTCGGCTGGCGGGCTCGTCTATGACGAGATCGACCGAAACGCTCCAGACCACCTTGGAGCGGGCCTGGCCGGGCCGCGCATCGACATAGAGCAAGCCGCGCGATCGCAGCACCGCCAGGACGGCATCCATCTGGTCGGTCATCATGGTGAACCGCTCGCCGCGCATCGGCCCCAGGACACTCGTCACGCCGACATAGCCGCCGAGACGCGACAGGACCCAATCCAGCCGTTCCAGGTTCTGCGTCGGCGGCAGATTGGTCATCAAGGCCTGGGTGCCAGGATCATTCAGTGGAAACCCCTCGGGTTCCATCGGCAAGGAGATCAGGTATTCGTGCCCGGCGATCCGCGCGGCGGAGAGCGCCTTCTGGACGTGCTGAGCGTATGGAGATATCGCCAGGGTCACGCCACCGGGCAGATCGCGGGACGCGGCGATGCTGTCGGCCTCGTTCATGCCGATGCCGGCGACGATCAATCCCACCCGGGCGCGTTTGGTTTCGCGGTCGAAAGCGGCGGCGTAAACCTGCATCGGCATGCGGCCATCAACGGAAATCCGCGGCAGCATATCGGCGCGTGAGGCCGGGTTAGCCTCCAGCAGACCAGGGTCCGGGTCGGCGACCACACCCGGCACGTCGCGTCCCGGGCGATCCTGGGGTGCGATGGATGCCGGCCGCTGTGCGGCGACGACCGGCCGCGGTTCGGGCGCTGGCCTTGCGACCGGCGTCGGTTTCACCTCGGCCTTAGGCACGGCCGGCGTTGGTGGGCCGAGAATTTGCAAGGTCACCGCGATCGCCCCGAGAAGGCCCAGGACGACCATCCAGGCGCGGGCCAGGCCCCACCAGCCGGTGAACATCAGGCGCAGGTGGGCGAGCATGGCGGTCGGACCAGGCAGGTAAGGAGGCTCAGTTCGCCGCGGTACTCTTGCGCGCGATCATCGCCTTGGCCAGGACCAGGGCCTGCTGCAACTGGAAATCCGTCTCGTCCGGCTTGGTCGGGTCGAATTTCGGGAACCCTTCGGGCGGCTTGGAGGGCAGTTCGGCGGCGATCGGCGGAAGATCCGTGCGCGGTGGTACCGGCAGCGCACCGGTGCCACCCTGGTTGCTGAGCACGCGGTTGAGGTCTGATTCGCGCTCTGCCCCGAACCGGATCGGATCTTCGCGCGTTTCCGACACGTTGACGTCCGGCGTGATGCCCAGCGCCTGGATCGAGCGGCCGGACGGCGTGAAATACCGCGCCGTCGTCAGGCGCATCGCACCGTTGCCAGGCAGCGGCATGACGGTCTGCACGGATCCCTTGCCGAAACTGCGGGTTCCCAGAAGGATCGCGCGGTGGTGGTCCTGCAAGGCGCCCGCCACGATTTCCGAGGCCGAGGCCGAACCGCCATTGATCAGCACGACGATCGGCGCGCCCTGCATCAGGTCGCCCCCCTTCGCATCCCAGCGCTGGCTGTCCTCCGTATGGCGCGCGCGGGTCGACACGACCTCTCCCTGGCTGAGGAATTCCGACGACACGGCGACCGCCTGGTCGAGCAACCCACCGGGGTTGTTGCGCAAATCCAGGATCAAACCCTTCAGCTTGCCGTCCGACGCCTGGCGGTTGAGGTTGCGGATCGCCTGCTTCACCCCCGCGGCGGCCTGTTCGCTGAATTGCGACAAGCGCAGATAGCCGATGTCGTCCGGCTGCATGCGCGACTTGACGACCTGGATATGGATCGTCTCCCGGACCAGCGGCACCTCGATCGGCTTGTCGACACTCTGCCGCTTGATCGTCAGCACGATGCGGGAGTTGGGCGGGCCGCGCATCCGCTCCACCGCTTCGTTCAACGTCAACCCGATCACGGTCTTGCCGTCCAGCGCGGTGATGATGTCGCCCGACTTGATGCCGGCCCGGAACGCGGGGGTGTCGTCGATCGGGGACACAACCTTGATCAGGCCCTTTTCCTCGGTGACTTCGATGCCAAGGCCACCGAACTCGCCCTTGGTCTGCACCTGCATGTCCTTGAATGCCTTGGCATTCATGTAGGAACTATGAGCGTCCAGCCCGGTCAGCATGCCGTTGATGGCATTTTCAATGAGTTGGCGGTCGTTCACCGGCTCCACATACTCGGCGCGGACGCGTTCCAGCACGTCGCCGAACACTTTCAGCAACTGGTAGATTTCCGTCCGGGAGCCATCCTGCGCGAATGCGCTGCCCAGCACATTATAGGTCGGCCCGGCGATCACGCCGGCGACAAAGGCCGTCCCGATCAGTAACCCGTTGCGCCAACGCCGCTGACGAACATCCATTGTATACGTCCCTTCGGGTTACGCGCCGCTCTGGTCGTCATGGCCGGGCTCGACCATGCGAGAGGGGCGCGCCCCACCAAACCGAAACACGCAACTCATGAGTCTAGACCGTCTTTTCGCGCGTGCCGATATCTGTCGTCCACTACTCATTTGCGAGCGCAGGGTACAAGGGGTGGTCTGACCGGTGGTCTGGCGGAGCCTATCGCCCCGGCGGTCGCGATCCGACGGGGTATTCGCCGAACCTCCGGCCTGCCGAATTCCAAGCGGCCACGCCCTGTTCTGCCTTGCGCGAGCGTCACATGCGGACGCATCCCGGATTGCGCAAGTTCATCCCGGGCAAAAAAGGACAAGACCCGGGCCGAGGGCGGAACGGATAAGAGCGGCTCGATCGCCATGGTCCAACCGGCAGGGCCGAACCGGGAGTCAATAGCGGCAGGGAAGCCCGTCACTGGACGCCTCCCGTACGGTTCGGGGGGAGGTTAACAGCCTCCCCGACCCCTATCGGAAAACCGGGAGCGCCACATCGGTCAATGGTTGGCGCCGTTGGTATCAGGCGTCGGTCGGTCTCATCCACCTGCAACGCCGATTCGCCCGATGATATCCACCGGCCGAAAGACCGATCCATGGCGTCCCCTTATCGTCATCGCCGGGCTCGACCCGGCAACCTGCGCTTCAACGGCGGGGGCGGGTTGCCGGGTCGAGCTCGGCAATGACGGTGAGGGCGATGGATGGGTCATTCGTTCGGCCGGTTGGTTTGAGTCGCGGACCGCTACGAGCGCCGAGTTCAAGGCCGATCTGCCGGCGGTGATCGAGGTGCCGGCCGGGCCGATGCCCGATCCGCGGGATACGTTGCGGCCGCCACGGAACCGGCCCGCGAGGCGGTGTGGCACAGACGAGCGGGGCGGTCGCACGATACGGGCAACCGCCCCGGGTCGGGTCAAGGTTTCGGTCCGCCGCTCCGCTCGGCTCGCGCCTTCAGGAAATAGGCGCCGGAGACGCTGGCGTGGATGGTGATTTCCACCAGTTGCCAGGGGTGGGTGGCGATCAGCCAGATCGTGGCGAGCAGGTAGGCGGCGGCGATCAGGTGATCCAGGGTGAGATGGCGCATTTTGGTTGGTGTCTCCCGTTGCGATTGCGTCCGGGAGACCCTATTCTCTGGTCATGATGTAATAGTATGTATGAAGACTGGAAGGACGGGAATTTACGATGTGCACCCAAAGAGAAAAGGAAGTATCCGGGAAAAATTCCGGAAAATTTCCGTCCTTCAAGCAACGGTTCCTGAGCCATGTCAACGCCGGCACGCGGCCCGGCCGGAAATCCGGGGCGCAGCCTGTACCGTGGGATGCCGTCAGCCTTTTCAAGGCTTTGGCCGAGATCATGAAGGGCACCGCCCCGGACGTTCGCACCATCCGCAACTGGCTCAACAGCAACGACATCCCGCAGGAGCGCTTCATCGTCCCCATCCTGACCATCCTGTTCGGCGAAGACCCCGCCCTGGCGGAGCAGCGGACCGAACTGCATGACCTCTGGCGCCTGTCGCGCCAAGCGCTGCGTCCCTCCGGGCAGGCGACCCAGGCCGCCATGTCCAACAACCCGCCGGCCCCCGACCCTGTTCCGCTCGCCGCCGAGCAGTGGCAGGTGACGGACGCAGAGAATATCGGCCTCGGTCTGGCCGCGCTGTATCTGCATCTGCCGCCGGCGAGCAACGATCCCGACAGTTTCCTGTTGCAGGTCTCCCTCTCGCTCGCCCAATCCCCCGACGAGATCGAGGGCATTTCCCTCCGGCTCGGCCTGAAAGCCGCGCAGATCGTGCCGGCCTGGACCCGCTGCCAACCGGTCGAGTTGATGGAAGTGGACCACGTGACCGAAGCCGGCGGCGTGTTCGCCGTGACCGGCCCACGCGACGAAGCCTCCGGCCATCTGGCGGGCCGCCCGCTGGCCACCACCACCCTGGCCAGGATCGCACCCACCGGGGCCGGCCTGCCCGAAGTGACCCTGGCTCTGCGCAGCCGCAAACGAGACCTGGACGTGGTGCCGGACGATCCGGACCACGACATCTCCATCAACCGCGCGAAAATCCTGCAATTGTTCCTGCAGGAATGCCAGGTCTCGGACACCGACCGGATGGTGACCTGGAGCCGCGCCCGCCTGCAACGAAAGCCCGACTGATGAAACTGACGGAACAGCAACGACGGATTACACGGGCGATCATGGAAACCCCGTCCGACGACTTCGCCGCTCTGGTCCAGGCGGCTCGGCTGGATCGGACACGCGCGTTCCGGGAAGCCGATCTGCGCCATGTGGACTTTGGCACGGTCGATCTGGCGCAATTCGATTTCAGCGGCGCCGACCTGCGTGGAGCGGATTTGAGTCGAGCACGCAACAAAGAGGCGGCGGTGTTTGCGGGGGTGGTTTCCGATGCAACGACCCGCGGCCTGCCACTGCCGCCCCCGCCGGCCGATTTTGACCTGAAGGAGGCGCACCGACTGATCCTGGCAGGAAAGGCACCCCCCACTCCATGGTTCCCCTATATCACGGAACTGTCGTTTCGGGGAGATGCCTTGTCGGACCTGACCCCGCTCGCCGCTCTCAACGCTCTGCAATCCCTCGATCTCAACAGCACCCAGGTGAGCGACCTGACCCCGCTCGCCGCTCTCAACGCTCTGCAATCCCTCTCTCTCAACAGCACCCAGGTGAGCGACCTGACCCCGCTCGCCGCTCTCAACGCTCTGCAAGTCCTCAATCTCAACTTCACCCAGGTGAGCGACTTGACCCCGCTCGCCGCTCTCAACGCTCTGCAATCCCTCGATCTCAACTTCACCCGGGTGAGCGACCTGACCCCGCTCGCCGCTCTCAACGCTCTGCAATCCCTCTCTCTCCACAACACCCAGGTGAGCGACCTGACCCCGCTCGCCGCTCTCAACGCTCTGCAATCCCTCGATCTCAACAGCACCCAGGTGAGCGACCTGACCCCGCTCGCCGCTCTCAACGCTCTGCAATTCCTCGATCTCAACAGCACCCAGGTGAGCGACCTGACCCCGCTCGCCGCTCTCAACGCTCTGCAATCCCTCAATCTCAACTTCACCCAGGTGAGCGACCTGACCCCGCTCGCCGCTCTCAACGCTCTGCAATCCCTCTCTCTCCACAACACCCAGGTGAGCGATGTGAGCATGTTGCGGCAGACTGGGCTCCGGATTTCTGGCCTGCGTGACGACGTAAAGAAAAATGCAGTGACGGGCGTAAAGAAGGCGCGGAATCCGTTGTCGGTTGCGGCGGCGCGATTCTTGCGAACCAAAAACTGACGGTGTCATTACTGCAAAGCCGCATCCGTTTCGTCATGTGCCGCAACCGGCCAGGGGCGGAGCGTCGGCGCATGGAAGTGCAACAACCCTTCGTGATCTTCGTGCCTTTGTGGTGGAAAATTCCAGTTGAAGTGAACCCTACCCCTGAGACACAGAAAAAGGGCACACACCCAGTTTGGCCTTTCGTCTGGCCTGCCGCAATCGGTAAATCTGGCATTCGGACCGTGTGCCGAAGCAGTGGTGGCGC
>Ga0082335_1008176_pt1 | contig 12091 bp, 10 predicted proteins | sample Subgrocontami58m_FD_72375 | JGI IMG/M metagenome (GOLD analysis project Ga0082335, IMG submission 72375) | Subsurface groundwater microbial communities from S. Glens Falls, New York, USA - GMW37 contaminated, 5.8 m (SPADES assembly) (version 2) ...
CATCGTTTTCGCTCTTCCAGAAACGGCGGCGGCTGCGCCGCACGTACCAGTTAGAGAGGTTGTCCACGAAATCGGCGATAGCCCTGCCGGCAATGGTCGGGTCGTAATTGTCCAGCCGTTCCGTTACCTGCTGTATAAGAGTATTTAGCTCCGAAAGAATCCACCTGTCCAGTTCAGGTCGCTCTTTTGGTTCAGGGACCGAAGCTGTTGCCGGATTATACTTGTCTATTAAAGCGTAGGTAACAAAGAATGAGTATGTGTTCCACAACGTGAGCAGGAATTGGCGTTGCACCTCGGTAACCTGATTGGTGTCAAAACGGCGCACATTACCCGGTGAGGAGGCGGTTAGCATATACCAGCGCAGGGCATCGGCGCCCCGTTCTTTTATAACCTTCCACGGGTCAACCACGTTGCCCCGGGCCTTGCTCATTTTCTCGCCTTTGGCATCCAGTATAAGCCCCAGGCAGATAACATTCTTATAGCACGGTTCACCTTTTACCAGAGTGGATAGGGCATGGAGGGTATAGAACCAGCCGCGGGTCTGGTCCACAGCCTCACAGATATAGTCAGCAGGGAACCACTGTTTAAACCCCTCCGAATCCTTTATTTTATAGCTCTCATTTACATCGGATTTAAAGAGAGGGTAGTGCCACTGGGCGAAGGGCATGGCGCCGGAGTCGAACCAGCAGTCCAGCACCTCGGGAACCCGGCGCATAGTCCCACCGCATTTGGGACACTTAAAAATTACCTGGTCTATATAGGGACGGTGGAGGTCGAGGTCATTTTGCCAGGCCTGTAATCCTGGTTTAGCTTTAAGCTCGTCCCTACTGCCGACGCATTCCTCATGTTTGCATCCCTGGCAGCGCCATACCGGCAACGGCGTACCCCAATATCTCTCCCGTGATAAGGCCCAGTCCACATTGTTGCGCAGCCAGTCGCCGAACCGGCCCTCTTTGATATGCTCCGGATACCAGTTTATCTTCTGGTTGCCATCAATCAACTCCTGCTTTTTGGCCGAGGTGCGGATATACCACGAGGGCTTGGCATAATATAAAAGTGGAGAGCTACAGCGCCAGCAGAAGGGATAGGTATGTTTAATTCGCTCGCTGCGGAAAAGAAGGTTGCGCTCTTTCAATAACCTTGTTATGTCTTTATCAGCATCTTTGACGAATTTACCGGCGAACGTGTAGTTGCCAGTCATTTTGCCCTGCAAGTCCACTGGTTGAACAAAGAACAGGCCCTCCTTGCGGCCGACTTCGTAGTCCACTTCACCAAAAGCGGGTGCGATATGTACGATTCCGGTACCATCGGTAAGAGATACAAAGTCACCAGCTATAACCCGAGCGTCAAATTTGTCGCTGTGAGAAGCCTCTGCCTGGCCGTGATAATCGGCAAACAGCCTGGTGAACGATACATTATATTGTTGCGGGTCAAAAAGGGGCTCATAGCGAACGCCGGCTAAGTCGCTCCCTTTCAACGTGGCTTTCATAGAATAATCCTGTTTTATAACAGATGGCAGCAGGGCTTTAGCCATGATAATTTGTTCAGTCTGGTCTTGCTCATTCCTGTATTCTACAAGGGCATAGTCCGCATCGGGGGCTACCGCCACGGCGGTATTGCCGGGCAAAGTCCAGGGGGTAGTAGTCCATACCAGAAAATAGGTTGGCACATCAGAATAAATGGCCTCCCGGGCTTTATCAGAACCACCCTGTTTGGATAAGTCCAGTTTGAATTTGATATAAACCGACGGATCATCGGCATCATCTTTGTAGCCCAGGGCTACCTCATGGGAGGAAAGCGAGGTGCCGCAGCGGGGGCAGTGGGGCGTCACCCGGAAACCCTGGTAAAGCAGCTTCTTATCCCACAGGTTTTTGATTATCCACCAGCCGGTCTCGATGTATTCGTTTTTCAGGGTTACGTAGGGATTGTCCAGGTCAACCCAGAAACCGATGCGTTCAGTCAGTTCAACCCATTTATCCAGGTATTTGAAAACGCTGTCGCGGCAGTGCTTGTTGAATTTTTCGACTCCATATTCCTCGATCTGTGTCTTGGAGGAAAAGCCGAGGGTTTTTTCCACCTCCAGTTCCACTGGCAGGCCGTGGGTATCCCAGCCGGCGCGCCGCGGCGCATAGAATCCTTTCATAGCTTTATACCGCGGCATTATATCCTTGAATACGCGGGCCAGCACATGGTGAATGCCGGGGTTGCCGTTGGCTGTCGGCGGCCCCTCATATAGAATGAAGGGTTCCGCCCCCTGGCGTTGGGCAACGCTTTTTTCAAAGATTTTGTTTTGTTTCCACAAAGACAGAATGCGTTCTTCCTGGGCTGGAAAATCCACCTTACTGCTTACCGGTTGAAACATAAACTCCTTACATCTAAACCGCTAATATTTGTTTTAATGTCATTCTGCGCCAAGCGATGAATCTCTTGTTAGCACGCAGTTAAAGTACCGCCACGGGCGGGAGATTCTTCGGTCGTCCCGATGAATCGTGACTCTTTCAGAATGACAGTAACCAAAAACAGAGGCCCGCCCCTTAAGGGGCGGGCCTCTAAACCCGCTATACCACCCTGGAATCCCTATGTTTAAAACAACAGGGAAATTAAGGCACTTCCCCTAGACCATTAGGGTTTTACCGCTGAGAACGCTGAGGAAATCTAAAATACTCTGCGCACTCTGCGGTGAAATTCCTGCCATTTAACGCAAGACTTAACCTTAAGGGATTAAAAGGTTTATGCCCCTGTCCTGCTAACGGAGGACAAATCCGTCCCAGTCTAATTTCCTTAAAAAGGATTTCGATGGGCAGCTCAGGAGGGATTTTCGCCAGGGCTGTTCACGTCTGCTTTCACCTTACCAGACTCGCTATACCACGACTTGTCGGGGTTTTAGTGCCAGGGACCTGGTTACTCGTCTCCGTCTCCGCTTTTATACCTTAGGTTAGCAGCCGAGGAATGGGATGTCAAGGGGAGCTTCTATGTTGTTTGACACCCCTAAGCTGCCCCTGATATAATTGCACTGTATGCTTCAATTCAGAACGCCACAAAAAAGGGAGATATAAAGCAACATGCTAGAAGGCAAAAGTATTGATCCCGCTACTTTAGAATTACTGGAAATAGCCGAAGCCGAGGGAATCCCTACCGCGTTCTCGCGGTGTGAGACTATTAAACCCTGTCCGATTGGACGCGAGGGTAATTGCTGCAAACATTGTTTTATGGGACATTGCCGTCTGGTAGGTAAGACTACCACCGGAATATGCGGCGCTACCCTGGAGACAGTCCAGGCCCGGAACTTTACCCGCGCTGCAGCGGCCGGCTCCGCTTCCCATAGCGACCATGGCCGGAATATGGCCCTTACATTGATAGCAGTTGGTGAGGGCAAAGCCCCGGGGTTCCAGGTTAAAGACGAGAAGAAGCTGCGCAAAGTTGCTGGTTACCTGGGAGTACCCACAGATAAGCGCACCTCTCAGGAGATAGCTCTGGATGTGGGTAAGGTTGCCCTGGCCGAATTTGGGAAACAGGAAGGTGAACTGCTGTATCTCAAACGGGCGCCTCAGAAGCGGCAGGATATTTGGCGCAAATTGCAGATAGGCCCTCGTGGCGTTGACCGTGAGGTCAGTGAGGCTATGCACCGCACCACAATGGGTGTTGACCAGGATGCCGAGCATATCCTTCTCCAGGCCATGCGGGTATCCTTGGCCGATGGCTGGGGCGGTTCTATGCTCTCCACAGACATCAGCGACATTCTATTTGGTACACCAACCCCTATCATGGGGGCTTTCAACTTCGGCGTACTCCAGGAAGACCAGGTAAATATTGTTATCCACGGCCACGAACCTACCCTGGCAGAGCTTATTGTAGTGATGGCCAACGACCCGGATTTGCTGAAATATGCCGAATCCAAGGGCGCCAAGGGTATAAATGTAGTTGGCATGTGCTGTAGCGGCAACGAACTTCTTATGCGCCACGGTGTTCCCATGGCGGGTAATTTTCTCCAATCCGACCTTATTATGGCCAGCGGCGCTGTCGAGGCCATGGTGGTGGACTATCAGTGTACTATGCAGGGCATGCAGGCCGTCGCCGAGCATTATCACACTAAAGTTATCACCACATCCCCTAAAGCCAAGATTACCGGGGCTACTCACATTGAGTTCGATGACCACCGTGGCCCGGAAATTGCCAAGCTTATCATCCGCACCGCCATAGACACCTTCCCCAATCGTAAAAAAGTACATATTCCTAACTATATCGAACCGGCGATAGTGGGCTTTTCTCACGAATATATTGCTTACATGCAGGGCGGCTCCTACCGTGAGTCCTTCAGGCCGCTCAATGATGCCATCATGAATGGGCGAATAAGAGGCGCTGCCGGTGTGGCGGGATGCAACAACCCTCATTCCATGCACGACAATGCCCACGTAAATATTATTAAAGAGCTTATCAAGAACGATGTGCTGGTAGTCACTACTGGCTGCGCCATTGCCGGTGGTAAGCACGGCATGTTAACGCCGGAGGTAATGGAATTCGCCGGTCCTGGATTAAGAGAGGTTTGCCAGGCAATTGGCATCCCGCCGGTATTACATATGGGTTCCTGCGTGGACAATTCCCGAATCCTCACCGTGCTCAGCCAGTGTGCTACTGAGGGAGGTCTGGGTGAGGATATCAGCGACCTGCCCGCAGTCGGTATAGCTCCTGAGTGGATGAGCGAGAAAGCGCTGACTATCGGCACTTACCTGGCTGCTTCCGGGGTATATACCATTTTTGGAATGGACTCGCCTGTGGCCGGCAGCAAAGAAGTCACTCGAATGATTAGCGAAGGCTGGGAGGAAAAGACGGGGGGTAAACTGGAGTTCGAGGCGGACTGGCGGAAAATTGTCGAGAAGTCCCTGGCTCACATAGATGCCAAGCGCAAAGCCCTGAAGCTGGAGGAGTACAACCCCCAGAGGTATGCCCATAGCGCAACCTACAGGCCGGCAGACTATTTATCCGAGGATGATTTCAGGAAGGGAAAATATACCCTGTCTAGCAAATAGAGCCTGACGCTTCGTGTTGGGTTTAATCGGCCCGCCCCCGGTGCTCCGGGGGCGGGCCGTAGTATTTAAATAATATGAATTCCCCATTCCGATAAATCGGGACCGCGAAGAATGAAATGGCTTTTTTTGTCATGCTGGAGGAGCCCCGATTTTATCGGGGCGACGAAGCATCTCAAGGTGGGGATTGTGCCTCGCTATTCTTCCAGTACCCCCACGACAATCGGGATTCACTGCGTTCAGAATGACATTGAGCGGCTATTTTCGAAGGCTGCGAGGCGTAAAGGACTTGACCGGTATACTCACTAGCATTAGGATATTTTAAGTAACTGAAATTAGCTATAGGGGTTAATGCATCTTTCGTACTAATGGCAATTAAGGGAGATTTAAGGTGAAAAAATATGGGTTCTTACTCAAGTGGCAATTAGCTTTTAAAGTAGGGGCTATTGCCTTGATTTTTTCCGGTGTGAAATTCATATTCATTATTACCGGTCTCGAGATATTTAACGTGAACCCCTTTTTGCCGAGCTTGTTGGCGGGCACAGTAGTGCTTCTCGGTTTTCTGCTTGCGGGAGTGATGGCTGATTTTAAGGAATCTGAGAAGATACCGACCGAAATAGCCAGCACTTTAAGAAATATCTATGACGAGGGGCTTTACGTTAAGGAGTTGAAGAAAGAGTTTGATTTAGGAAAGCTAAGGTCGAATGTTCATAGAATCGTTACGAGCTTTCTTAATGAAATAGGAAATGGGAACCGTGTAGAAAACACGCTCAAGGAAATAACCCTGCTAAACGGCTCCTTTTTAGATATGGATAGGTTAAATATGCCGCCTCCATATCTGGCGCGGCTTAAAAACGAACAAGGCACCCTTCGGCGCATCATACTTCGCGCTAACTATATTAAAGCTAATTCGTTTGTCGTAGTAGCCTATATAGTTGCCATGATTGCGTCTGCTATCATGCTCATTTTCTTACTTTTACTGAAAACAGAGCCGGCTATTGAAGGCATTGCTGTTTTGTTCGCCATAGCCTTTTTACTTATTTATTTACTTTTACTCATCAGGGATATGGATGATCCCTTTGAGTTCGTGGAAGATGGCACTCCTGCTTTTACGGCGGATGTTAACCCATCACAGCTTTATGACCTCAAACGTGAATTAGAACTCACCGAAAAGAATAGTCCTTGATTTAAGACCAAATAAAGTCAAAGTGGTATATTGGTAATATGAATGGAAACCTCCAGGGTAATTTACGTAGCGTATCTATACAGACCCTCGGTTGTAAGCTGAATCAGGCGGAAACCGAGCTTCTAACCGAGGATTTTGCACAGAACGGCTATAATCTGGTTACACCAGAATCAGAAGCCGATATCTATATACTTAATACCTGTACTGTCACCCATATCGCTGACCGTAAAGCCCGCCATTTTTTAAGGATGGCCCGTCGTCACCACCCCAATTCCTTTATTGTCGCTACTGGCTGCTATGCCCAACGGTCTCCAAAAGAGCTTGAATCAATTGGAGTTGTGGATATGGTCGTACCCCAGCCTGAGAAATCGAGTTTAGTGGATAAGATAGCCGGGAATATTCCTTCTCATCTCTTACTTCCTATATCCCACCTCTCACCTCCCACCCGTTCGACAGGCTCAGGGCAAGCTTCTCACCTCCCAACCGGTCGGACACGGAGCTTTGTTAAAATCCAGGACGGCTGCCATGATGGTTGTGCTTATTGTATTGTTCCTCAGGTAAGAGGTCGGGAGAGCAGCCTACCTCCGGATGATATAATCGCCCGGATCAATTCCAGGGTGGTGCAGGGCTATAAAGAGGTGGTGCTTACCGGCACAAAAATTGGTGGATACCAGTGGGATGGCTTGGGGCTTGGCGGTCTGGTAGCCCGTATTCTAAGGCAAACAGGAGTGGAGCGGCTACGCCTGTCTTCCCTCCAACCCCAGGAGATTACCCCGGAGCTTCTGACACTTTGGGGCGATTCCAGGCTTTGCCGCCACCTCCATATGCCTCTCCAGTCGGGCAGTGATGAAACCCTGTATCGTATGAGGCGCCGCTACCATACTGAAGTCTTCAGGCAGGCAGTGAAGACCATAAGGGAGGCTGTGCCCGATATGGCCATTACTACCGATATAATAGTAGGTTTTCCCGGAGAAAGCGACTCAGATTTCCAGAACAGCCTGGCCTTTTGCCAACAGATTGGCTTTGCCGCCATCCATGTTTTTCCCTATTCCCCACGGCAGGGGACCAGGGCGGCCGGGATGACGCCGAAGATAGATGCCGGGGACATCAATATCAGGGGGCAAAATTTCCGTCAATTATCTCAGCAAAGCTCGATGAACTACCGGGGGCAGTTTCTGGGGACTACGCGCCCTGTTCTCTGGGAGAACGAGGTATCTTCTGGCGTATGGTCGGGGCTTACCGATAATTACCTCCGGGTTTTCAGCCATATCCAGCCAACTTCCTCTAGGCTGGCAAACGGGGTCTCAGTGGTGCGGTTAACCGGGTTATCCGATGATGGATTAATGGGAGAAATTGTCGCTCAGAACCTTATTTTGATTACAGGTTGAATATCCCGTGGCACTATTTTCCACATCCCCTGGGCTCCCAATGGGCGGGAGACCTCCATCCTCTTACCTTCCACCTCACCCCAACAATGAATGACAGGTATCGTTGCCCATCGGCGGATGAATGGCAGACAGGCTCGCGAACGGCCTAAAGTCAATACCGCAAAAGCTTTAATCCCCTGTTTGCGGCAAGCCCGGACGAAGCGTACGGACTTTGTTATGCAGTCGTTTGTCAGGAGCGAGTAAGGCTCTTGCCTTAGCGACTCGGCAATTTTGTCTGCTTTTTGAAGGATAGACTCCATACCGATATCCTAATCCAATCAGTGTAAAAAGGGGTGCGTTTGTCCATAATTCGTGGATTGTACCCCCGATGAATCTGGGGGCATAGGGTTTTTATATCTATGCCCCAGACTTCTCCGAATCCCGACCGGTCGGGATCCGAGAGTCTCGCAAAGCGGACAGTCTGGGGTACTGGAACCCCCCCCGTATGGTTTACAGCATGATGTCTTTTATACAAATACCGACGAAACCCAAAATCAACGGATAATGGGTTTAATTAGCAGTTTATTTTTTACTATCCAGCCAGAGGGTCACGGGGCCATCATTGTGTATCTCTACCAGCATATGCTCCCGAAAACGGCCCGTCTCCACTTTGAGACCGGTGGTGTGGAGTATGTCTATAAAGCGCTGGCAGAGAGGCTCGGCAATTTCTGGCGGGGCAGCGTCAATAAAACTGGGCCGGCGCCCTTTTTGGGTATCGGCCAGTAGTGTAAACTGGCTAACTACAAGAAGCTCGGCCTGTATATCCAGGGCCGAGAGGTTGAATTTACCCTTATCGTCGGCAAAGATGCGCACGTTGACAATTTTATCTGCCAGCGCCTGGGCATCCTGTTCTAAATCATTCCTGGCTACCCCTGAGAGGATAACCAGCCCCGGCCCGATTTTCCCCACCACTTCTTCGCCTACCCTGACCGAGGCCCGGGATACCCGCTGTATTAAAGCCTTCACTCTTTTTTAGCGACTGGCTCTGCCTTTTTCTCAACGGCGGCTTTTACTGGCTCTGTTTTAGATTCAGCGGTTGCCTTTACTGGTTCCGTTTTCTTTTCGCCCGAATCCTTCGAATCCTTAAAGGGCTCTGCGGGGGTTACAGTTGGGCTAGATTTGCGGTTATCGGTTACATAGAAGCCGCTTCCCTTGAATATGACAGGCAAAGGGCGTATCACTCGATGAGTTTTTTCCTGGCAATGCGGACACAAGACTGTCGGTTCTTCATTGAAACCGTGCCTGAGATCAAAACAGAACTTACAACTTGTGCATTCATATTCATAAATGGGCATTGATTACCTCACCTCGGAATTAGAAACTTTCTTACCTAGATAATAATTCTAACATAGTTACAATTTCCAGGCAAGTTAAAGCGTTTTCCAAAATCCGCTACCCGTTGAATCTTGCTAAAGGAGCAGTTCGTTCACCAAATTGGTGAAACATTCCTATTAGGGGCCGAAGTATCGGCCTCCCTTTGTCAAAGAGCCTGCCCTGCCTGCTCTCGGAACGGAGAGCTTGTCGAAGGGGAGATTGAGAGGGATTTTCCCCGGCTGTTAATGTGACAGGTAAATCCACCTTCTATCCCCCTTTGCGAAAGGGGGTAAAATGGGGCAAAGCCATTCCTGTAGTCACACGCAAGCCATCACTGACTTGTTTTGATATCAGGGTTTGATAGTGGATTTTGGTTAATAGAGACTCGTTACTTCTTACTTCCGGTTTCACGCCTTTTCACCATTCGGGTGAGCAGGCAGGTTAATACCAATTCCCCGGCCTGATTCCTGGTATTGTATTTAATCGTCATAATGCCGCGGTCTGGCTTGCTGGTCTCGTGTTTCTCTACTATCTCAACATCCACGTGAATAGTGTCATTAATAAACACCGGTTTCAATGCTCTGACCTGGTCCAGTCCCAAGAAAGCCATACCGGTGCCATGTGCCATTCCCGTGAGAGCTTCGAGTCCCAATGACATAATAAAGGTAAGCGGGCCGGGGACCATCGGTTTGCCGAAAATAGATTGCTTGGTAACAAATTCCCGGTCAAGGAATAACGGCTCGAATAGCCCGGTCAACCCGACAAAGTTTACCAGGTCGGTTTCGGTCACTGTCCTGCCCTGAGTGGTAAAAATATCCCCCACCTTCACATCCTCAAAGTATTTGCCTTCCATAAAAAATCTCCTCTCAAAATGAAGTCAACATTGCCAAGTTTAGCGGGCCGGCGGCGGTGCGTCAAGCGTAGGGCAATTCATGAATTGCCCCTAAATCAACCGCCCTACGGACGTTTCGCCACCATCCTGGTCAACAGACAGGTAAAAACAAGTTCGCCATTCTGGTTCCGGGTATTGTATTTCACCACCGTGATACCGCTGTCCGGCCTCCGAGTCTCGAATTTCTCTACTACCTCTACATCTAAATGGATGGTATCGTTTATGAACACCGGCTTTAAAGCTCTGACCTGGTCCATGCCCAGGAATGCAATTACATATCGAGGAAACCCGGTGAGAGTTTCCAGCCCAGTTGACATAACTAAGGTAAGCGGCCCGGGAATTATTGGCTTGCCAAAAATAGACTGCTTGGTGGCAAATTCCCGGTTAATGAATAGGGGGTCGAACAGACCCGCCAGTCCAACATAATTCACGAGGTCCGTCTCAGTAATTGTCCTGCCCTGAGTTGTGAAAATATCTCCTACCTTCATATCCTCGAAGTATTTACTTTCCATGAAGACTCCTCCCTGAAACTAAACTGGACAAGTTTAGCGGGCTAATTAATATGCGTCAAGAGATAGTTGGATGGTTTTTTACATAATTAAATTGATAATTTACGTTCGGCCTCCCGGCTCACTACCCGGTAGACCTCCGCCAGCGGCAAACCCTTTTCCTGGGCCAGCCTCCGGCAATCTTCGTATTCAGGCGACAGGCTCAGCGCTTTGCCATTGAAGTATTTCAGCTTCACTTTCACTTTCCCTAGACTGGAGGCAAACGCTACTACCTCTCGTCCCGTCTCGATGCGCCGCACCGGTTGGACCCGTAACCCCAGGGTAGAGGTCTCCATGAACAGGGTTTCAACTACCGTGGACTCCAGTTCCGCCGGGCACAGGACGCTCAGTGTGATAGCCGGGCGGTTCTTCTTCATCTGGATGGGGGTAAACCATACGTCCAGAGCGCCTGTTTCCAGGAGTTTCTCCATGACATACCCCGAAATCTCCGGGCTCATGTTATCTATATTTGTCTCAATTAATTGTAGGGACACAGCATGCTGTGTCCTGGTGGGTGGGGTTTCTGTCTCCCCCAGCCATAGCGCCAGCACATTGGGGGTATGGGCGGTATCCTTGCTGCCGGACCCGTAGCCAATACTCTTTACATAAAGTGACGGCTGTTCAAATTTAGCCAGGGTGGTTAGGATAGCCGCCCCGGTAGGTGTAGTCTGCTCAAATGAGAAATGAGATGTGAGAGATGGGAGGTGAGACCCATCCCCCGTCTCCCGTTTCTCATTTCCCACTTCCCGCCTCTCACCTCTCATTGGGGCTCCGGCCATGGCCATTAGCTCCAAGGTTGCCGGGGCGGGTAGATGGTACGTGCCGTGTTCTGTCATAATTGTGCCGCTGCCCGCCGGTAGAGGAGAGCAGTAAACGGCGCTAAGCTCTAAAAGCTCCATGCCGATTACTGCGCCCATGACATCTATTACCGTATCCACCACACCTAACTCGTGAAAGCGGACCTTATCCGGGGCTACTCCATGCACCTTGCCCTCGGCCTGGGCCAATCGGCGGAAAATGGCCGCTCCCCTCTCCTTTATGTTGTCGGGGAAAGACGATGCCTTCACCAGTTTCAGTAACCCGTTCAGTGAGCGCAGTCCGGGATAGGCCTCCACTACATCTACGTTAATGAGAGTCCCCTTTATGTGACGGCGGCGGACCGGCTGAGCCGAAATGGTGTAACCTGTTACATGTAATTTGGATAGCTCTGCTTTTAAGGCTTCCAGGGATAAACCGGCATCTACCATCGCGCCCATAATCATATCGCCGGCAGCGCCGCCTATGGCATGAAAATAACCTATCTTCATTGGTTCACCACCACCCCTTGTGCCGGGCATGGGCATGGGTATGGCCGGGTACGCTTCTCTGGATGGGGTCTATCCACCAGTTGCCTTTACCCAGCACCTTGTCTGCAATCTCCATTAATTTATTCAACATCCGTGTATAGCCGGGAGAATCCTGCTCCGAATTGCCATGTTTTCTCATTACTCCCATGGGGACCCAGCAGACATCACAGTCCAGGATGACAAAATCAGGGTCTTCATGGTGCCATGCGGTTACTTTTTCCAATTTACATAACGGGCAATGAGGGTCGTAGTCTGCCACGGTCTAAATAACCTCCGCTTCTTTGAGCGCTATGATTTCTTGCCAGGAATATTCACCGATTTCCTGAAGCACTTCCTCTGTGTGTTGCCCGAATT
>Ga0082335_1008179_pt1 | contig 12087 bp, 9 predicted proteins | sample Subgrocontami58m_FD_72375 | JGI IMG/M metagenome (GOLD analysis project Ga0082335, IMG submission 72375) | Subsurface groundwater microbial communities from S. Glens Falls, New York, USA - GMW37 contaminated, 5.8 m (SPADES assembly) (version 2) ...
TGACCCGATACTCCCAGCACACCGCCAGGATCGCGCCGCACTGGATCACGATCTCGAACAGCTTGCCCTTGTCGTCGTTGAAATCGAGCAGGTCGCCGGCGAGGATCAGATGGCCGGTGCTCGACACCGGCAGGAATTCAGTGAGCCCTTCGACCACCCCGAGTATCAGCGCTTTGAAGAGAATGACAAGGTCCATGGGCCGGATTGTAAGCGCTGGCGGCGCTCCACATCCGTCGCGGCGGAAAAAGATTGCGCCCGCCGGCCGTTCCCGCATAGTCCCTTGCGCGCGCTCTGGCTCTATGCAAGGAGCCGCACGCAAACGGCTGGCAGCCACATTATGCTAATTTCGCTCCGCTACGCACCCCCGGCGGGGGCGATGGGAGCGAGTTTAGTGGTAAGACGAGGGGTTTGTCACGCTGGCGGCAATTGATTTGAACTCTGTGCATTCATTTGTGTGAGTGCGTCACCTGGTACAATTTACAATCAGCGCCTATTAATCTCAATAACCGGAGAAACTTGTGAAAACCAAGATCTGTGAACTACTGGGAATCGAGGTTCCCATTCTTGCGTTCTCTCACTGCCGTGACGTAATCGTAGAGGTTTCAAAGGCCGGTGGCATGGGGTTCCTTGGGCTTGCCAGGATGCCGGCGGATCAGTTAAAAGTTGAGTTGCAGTGGATCGATGATCACATTGGCGGCAAGCCTTATGGCGTCGATGTGTTAATGCCCCAAAACTACCAGAAGCTACCCGACGTGAAAATCGGCCCGGAAGACCTGCCACAGGAGCAGGTGCAATACCTGCGCAAGCTATTGGATAATGCGGGCATTCCACGGCTACCAGAAGATGACGATCAGGCTATGCTTCGCGACGGTTTGTCCCGTGTCACGCAGACGCGAGAAGAGGAAATCGCTTTGCTCGAAATCGCTCTGAAGCATCCCATAAAGGCGGTGGTGAACGGGCTGGGGATACCACCCAAGGAGGTGATCGATCGTCTGCATAGCCGGGGAATCAAGATCGGCTCATTGACCGGCAAGGTCGAACACGCGATAAAACAAAAAAATGCCGGCATTGACTTTATCGTGGCTGTAGGCACGGAGGCCGGCGGTCATACCGGCAGTATTACATCTATGGTTCTGTGGCCCCAAATCGTCGATGCTGTCGCGCCCACTCCCGTACTGGCAGCGGGGGGTATTGGCGGCGGTCGGCAATTGGCGGCGGCGATGGCGCTTGGCGCCGATGGTATCTGGTGTGGGTCCATTTGGCTTGGCACCAGAGAGAGCGAACTCGAGCCCGAAATGAAGGAACTTTTTTGGAAAGCATCATCTGAGGGCACGATAAGAACGCTCGCGCGTTCCGGGAAACCAGTACGCATGCTCCGCAGCAAACTCACGGAGGCCTGGGAGCAACCCGGTGCGCCCGCCTATTTGCCGATGCCCTATCAGTCCATGGTCTGGTGCGAGCCGGATCTGCGAGTCCGACGAGCAAAACACAAGGATTTCATGTCCTACCCGGTCGGTCAGATCGTTGGCAGCATGAACGAAGAAACAACATGCAGGCAGGTCATTTATAACATGATGACTGAATTCGTCGAGGCAATGGAACGCGTGAACCGGCTTATCGCAACCGACTGAGGTGATGGAACAGCGGCAGACCCGCAGCCGCGAAGATCAATGGCTTTGCCGAGTACCTAGCTGCAATTTCGGCAGTGGAAATAGCCTACCCAACACGCAGGTTGACATTCACGTTTCGGATTACGTTGGCTAGCGGGATCGGGTTAGGGAAACTCGGAATAAGTCCTTCGTGAGCCCATCTTTCTCAACCGACCTCAGAGGCGGCGCTGGCGGCGCCTCTGGAGAGGGGCTCCAGGAAGCCCTCGATACTTGTCTTTAGTCCCCTTCTCGGAGGCGGGAGAAGGGTCCAGGAGAGGAGGTCCACGTCCACCGTGAGGGTGGGAATCCCCACCTTCTCCGCCAGGGTTTCCTTGACTATCTTGGTCATGGCCCCGCCCAAGGAATAGGCAAATCAATGCGGCCGCGAAGTCTGAAGGGCTTGCCGGCGCCCCACAATTTCGTGCTTGAACCCGCCCCGAACCGCGCACAGGCACATTATGAGTGACTGCTGATTCTTCCGTTACAGTCCACTAGTGCGCAACGTCTACCCACGGATAGATGCAGATCTTGACGCCGGAATCGGCGAGTTGGGCGAATTCTGCTGAGCCAGCGCCACTAATCATTACGCTCAGGAGCACGTTATAGCGCGGCGACGTATTCGAACCCATTCACCACCCTGAAATTCTCTGCTATCGTGCATGCATGCTGAAGGACCAGGTCGATCTAGAGGGCGTGCGCCGCGTGCTGGTAACCAAGCTGCGTCACTACGGCGACGTGCTGCTCGCCTCGCCGGTGTTCTCGGTGCTGAAGAACCACGCTCCGCATGTCGAGATCGACGCACTGGTCTATGCGGATACTGGGGCGATGCTCACCGGCAATCCAGCGATATCCCGGGTGTTCGGTATCGGCCGCGGCTGGAAGTCCCTGGGCTGGGCCAAGCAGGCGCGCGAGGAATGGCGCCTGTTGCAGCAATTGCGCGGCCGCGACTACGATCTGCTGCTGCACCTGTCCGAGCATCCGCGCGGCGCCTGGCTGGCGCGGCTGCTCGGCCCGCGCTACAGCGCAGCCGCGGATTATCCGAGGGTGCGCGGCTGGTGGAAAAAAAGCTTCAGCCATCTGTGTCCCCTGCCCAAGAACGGCCGGCGCCATGTGGTGGAACTCAACCTGGATCTGCTGCGCCGCATCGGTGTGCAGCCAGGGGAATCGGAGCGCAAGCTGTGCTTCGTGCCGGGCGAAGACGCGGAGCGCGAAGTGGGCCGTATGTTGGGCGAGCTGGGACTGGTTCAGAGGGGTTATATCCATGTGCATCCGGCCTCGCGCTGGCAATTCAAGTGCTGGCCGGCCGCGAAAACCGCCGACCTCATCGACAAGCTGCAGGTTCTGGGCGAGCGCGTGCTGGTTACCGCGGCGCCCGATGCGGAGGAACTCGACCTCGTGGCACGCATACGGACGCTGGCAACGACAACCTTCGCCGATCTAAGCGGCAAGCTCACGTTGAAGCAACTGGGGGCCGTGTCGCGCAATGCCCGGCTGTTTATCGGTGTCGATTCCGCGCCCATGCATATCGCCAGCGCGATGCAGACGCCGGTGGTGGCGCTGTTCGGGCCTAGCGGCGAGTTCAACTGGGGACCCTGGCAGGTGCCGCACCGCGTGGTCGCGTCCAACCATAGCTGCCGTCCCTGCGGCAACGATGGCTGCGGCGGCGGCAAAATGAGCGAATGCCTGGCCAACCTGCCCGTGTCCGAGGTGCTGCAAGCGGTGCAGGCACTGCAATCGCGCTGATGCCGGACGCGGCACGCGCGCAAGGAGAAACGGCGCGATGAAAATCGCTCTGGTGCGCCAGCGCTATAACCCTTACGGTGGCGCCGAGCGCTTCGTCGAGCGTGCCATGACAGCGCTGGCAAAGCAGGACGTGGAGCTGACGCTGCTGACGCGGGCGTGGTCTGGAGAGACCGGAGCGGGCGGCGGCAGGCGCGTGATCCGCTGCGACCCGTTTTATCTCGGCCGCGTGTGGCGCGACTGGGGCTTTGCCCGCGCCGTTTGCGCTGCCCTGAAATCGCAGCGCTTCGACCTGGTGCAGTCGCATGAACGCGTCGCCTGCTGCGACGTTTATCGCGCCGGCGACGGCGTGCACCGCCAGTGGCTTGCCTACCGCACCCGGGCGGCCGGGCCGTTTGAGCGCATCGTCCTCGCGCTCAATCCCTACCATCTATATACGAAGGCCGCCGAAAAGCGCCTGTTCGAGAGCCCGCGCCTGCGCGCGGTGATCTGCAACTCGAACATGGTCAAGGAAGAGTTGCGCCGCCACTTCGGCCTGGCCGAGGACAAGCTGCACGTGATTTACAACGGCGTCGACCTAGCCGCCTTCAATCCGGCGCTGCGCGGGGAGTGGCGCGCGCGAATGCGCGCTGAACTCGGCATCTCCGATTCAGCGACGGTGTTCCTCTTCGTCGGCTCCGGCTTCGCGCGCAAGGGCCTGCCGCAGTTGCTGCGCGCCATGACCGGCGTGCGCGGAGCGCACCTGATCGTGGTTGGAGACGACCGCGAGCTCGTGCCCATGCAAGGCAGGGCGCGAGACATGAAACTTGCCGATCGCGTGCGTTTCACGGGTGGGCAGGACGATGTGAGGCCCTGGTACGGCATGGCCGATTGCTTTGTCCTGCCCACTCTGTACGATCCGTTCCCGAATGCGGCGCTGGAAGCCATGGCCTGCGGCCTGCCGCTCGTCACCACTTTGCAGTGCGGCGCGGCCGAGTTCATCGAGAGCGGCGTCGAAGGCTATATTTGCCGCAATGCGCTCGACGTGGTCGAACTCGCTCGCTGTCTCAACCTGGCCGCGGCGCCAGGGCAGGCTTTGAGGATGGGCGCCGCCGCGCGGCGCAAGGTCGAGCCCTTCGGGTTGGAGCGTATGGCGCAACAATTGATGCGCCTGTATGCGGAGCTGCTGCAAGCGCGGTGATGCCTTGGCCCGGATCGAGCCGGGGCGCGAATCCGCTTCCTGTGGTTGAGCTTATGGCTCTGATATAATTAGAATTTTTACCACTTTGACGCAGCCTGGAAAATGAGCGTTGGCGAGACCAAGAGCCGGGTGCTGTACCTGCGGCTGCTGCGCTATGTGGCACCCTACTGGCGCATGTTCACCCTGTCGATCCTGACCATGGTATTGGTGGCGGCGACCGATCCCCTGTTCCCGGCGCTGATGAAGCCGCTCCTGGACGGCAGCTTCGTCAACAAGGATCCCACCACCATTCGTTACATTCCGTTCGCCCTGGTCGGCTTGTTCCTGGTGCGCGGCTTGTTCGGCTTCGCCAGCGACTATGCGCTTAACTGGGTATCCAACCGGGTGGTGCTCGATCTGCGCGCCGAGATGTTCGGCCGGCTGGTCAAGCTGCCCACGCGCTATTACGACGACGCTTCCTCGGGCGCGCTGATTTCCAAGCTTGCCTACGACGTGACCGGCGTCACCGCGGCCGCGACCACCGTGCTGACCGTGATGGTGAGGGACAGCCTCACCGTGGTCGGACTGCTTGCCTGGATGTTCTACCTCGACTGGAAGCTTTCGCTCATCACCCTGGTGATAGGGCCGATCATCGCTCTGGTGATCCAGGCGTTCAGCGGCCGGTTGCGCGAAGTAAGCCGCAACGCACAGCAGGCGATGGGGGACATCACCCATGTGCTGGACGAGGCGATCGAGTGCCACAAGGTGGTGAAAGTATTCGGCGGCCAGGATTACGAGCGGCGCCACTTCGGCGCGGCGATCAAGCGCATGCGCGATTTCGCCATGCGTCAGACGATCGCCGCGGGGGCCTCCGTGCCCTTGGTGCAGGTATGCGCCGCCACCGCCGTCGCGGTCATCGTCTACTATTCCACGCAGCAAAGCGGGGTGAGCGTGGGCAGTTTCGTATCGTTCATGACCGCCACGCTGATGCTGCTCACGCCCTTGAAGCACCTTACCGGGGTCAATTCCTCGCTGCAGCGCGGCCTGGCGGCGGCCGAAAGCGTGTTTTCCGTCATCGACGAGCCGCCGGAGGAAGACAGCGGCACGCAGAGCATCGGCCGCGCAGACGGGCGAATCGAGTTCGAGCATTTAAGCTTTTCCTACCCCAACGCCACCCGGCCGGCGCTGACCGACGTCAATCTCAGGATCGCGCCGGGGGAAACGGTCGCCCTGGTGGGGGGCTCGGGCGGCGGAAAAACGACGCTGGCCAACCTGATTCCGCGCTTTTATCAGCCCAGTGCCGGGCGCATTCTGCTCGACGGCGTCGATACCCAGACGCTGACCCTGGCCAGCCTGCGCGCCAATCTCGCCTTGGTCAGCCAGGACGTGGTGTTGTTCAACGATACGGTTGCGGCGAATATCGCCTATGGCCCCTTGGCAGGCGCGGATGAGGCCGCGATCGCCGCCGCCGCCGAGGCCGCGCATGCGATGGAGTTCATCCGCGAAATGCCGCAGGGCCTGCAGACGATCATCGGCGAGAACGGCGTGCGCCTCTCAGGCGGGCAGCGCCAGCGCCTGGCGATCGCGCGCGCCCTGCTGAAAGATGCGCCGGTGCTGATCCTGGACGAAGCGACCTCGGCCCTGGATACCGAGTCGGAACGGGTGGTGCAGGCGGCGCTGGAGACCCTGATGCAGGGCCGCACCACGCTGATCATCGCCCATCGGCTGTCCACCATCGAGAAAGCGGACCGCATCGTGGTACTGCAAAGAGGCAGGATCGCCGAAATCGGCGCGCATGCCGAGCTGCTGGCGCACGATGGCCTGTACGCGCGCTTGTACAAAATCCAGTTCGCTGTTGAAGATGATGCGTCCGGGCGGCAGGATCGAGCGCATGCCCGCGACAGGTCTTCCGCGCCACTCTGAGGCGGCCGCCGGGCGATGCATATCGTTCACAGCGAGTCCTCCTGCGGCTGGGGCGGGCAGGAGATCCGCATGCTGGAGGAAGCGGCCGGCATGCTCGCGCGCGGTCATCGCGTGACGCTACTGTGCCCGCCGGAGGCGCGCATCTACGAGGAGGCCGCCAGGAGCGGCGTGCCGGCGGTGGCCCTGCCGATCGCGCGCAAGGGCCTCGCCGGGCTGCGCGCCCTGCGCGCCTGGCTCGCAAACGTGCGCTGCGACGTGCTGAACAGCCACAGCTCCACCGATAGCTGGCTGGCCGCGCTCGCGCTCCTCGGCATGAACCCGCGGCCGGCGCTGGTGCGCACCCGGCACATTTCAGCCGCCATTCCCGACAATATCGCTACACGCTGGCTGTACCAGTCGGCCACCCGCCGGATAGTCACCACCGGCGAGCGCCTGCGCGAGCAGTTGATCCGCGACAATCGCTTTCGAGCCGAGACCATAGTCTCGGTGCCGACCGGCATCGACCTGGCGCGCTTTGCGCCGGCGGACCGGGCGCAGGCGAAACTGCGCCTGGGCCTGGATCCGGCGCAAGCGTGCGTTGGCATCGTCGCCACCCTGCGCAGTTGGAAAGGACACCGCTACCTGGTGGAGGCCTTCGCCTCCCTGAAACAGAAGGACGCGCGGCTGCTCCTGGTCGGCAACGGACCCGGCTGGGACAACTTGAAGCAGCAAGTGGCGCAACTCGGCCTGGTGGCGCGCGTGCTCATGCCGGGCAACCAGGCCGACGTGGTGCCCTGGCTGCAGGCGCTGGATGTGTTCGCGCTGCCCTCGTATGCCAATGAGGGCGTGCCGCAGGCGCTGATGCAGGCCATGGCCGTGGGAGTGCCCGTGGTGTCCACCTCGGTCGGCAGCATAGATGAACTGGTGCGGCACGAGGAAACCGGGCTGATGGTGCCGCCGCGGGACGCCGACGCCCTGCGCGCCGCCATCGAACGATTGCTGGGTGAGCCGGCGCTTGGCGAGCGGCTGGCGCAGGCGGCGCGCGCCTGGGTGAGCAGCCGTTATTCGCGCGAGCGCATGCTCGACCGCATGGAAGCGGTTTTTCGCAGCGTGGCGGCGTGATCAGGCTCGACGCGGATGTATTGGTGATCATCGTGGCGCGCATCGGCGACACGCTGCTCGCGACGCCGGCCCTGCGCGCGCTCAAGGCGGCAATCCCGCAAGGCCGGCTGACCGTGCTTGCCCACCCCAAACGCCTGGAAGTGCTGCGGCACCTGTCCTTTATCGATGTGCTCGAGGGCATCACCAAGACCTCGGCGCAGGCCCGCGGCTGGCTCGGGAAAAACCGCTACGACCTTGCCCTGGTCTACGGCCATGACGCAGCGCTCCTGCGTTACGCCCTGCGCGCGAGTGCCGCCGTCATCGCGTTTTCCCAGCATGACGAAGCGCTGAATCGCCGGCTTGCGCACGCCGTCGTGGAGCCAGCCGAGCCGCAGCACGCCGTGCTGCACCGGCTGTCGCTGCTCGCCCCGCTGGGACTGGCCGCAGGTGACCTGCGGCTGGCGTATTGCGTGACCGGGGAAGAGCGCGCCGAGGCGCGCCAGTGGCTGGATGCGCATGCGTGCTCCGGCCGGCCCCGGATCGGTTTGCAGATGGCGAGTTTTCCCACCAAGGCGCACCGCGACTGGCCCGTGTCCAGCTTTCAGGAATTGATGGGGCGCATCGTCGCCGCGCACGCGCAGGCACGTTTTCTGCTGTTGGGCGATAAGGCCGCGGCAGAAAAGGCCGCGCCTGTGCTCCGCGCCTACCCGCGGCAGGCAACGCTTGCCGCAGGCAGCGTGAGCCTGCGCCAGAGCGCCGCACTCATGGCCGAGCTCGATCTTTACATCGGTGTCGACACCGGGCCCACGCATATTGCCGGCGCGCTGGGCCTGCCGATGGTAGTGCTGTATCACTCGGCTTACCCGGGGCGCAATCTCGCTCCGCTGCAGCACCCGGCCTGCATCATGATCGAGCATCCGCTGACGGGAAAAAGCGCGGCGACCACGGCTTCCATGGCCGATATCCCGGTCGCGCCGGTATGGCAGGCGGCAATGGATTTGCTGGCGCGAGGGGCGCAGCCATGAGGCCCTGGATGCGCCTTGCGCCTTTCGCCGTGTTTTTGTTCATCCTGCCGTTTCCGGGCACAGTGGCGCTGCGGCTGCTGGCGCTGGCCGTTGGTGTGGCGGCGTGTGCCTGGGTCTGGCACAAAGACGGATTTCCGCACGTCCCGGCAAGCTACGCCCTGTTGCTCTGGACCGGCTGCGCGCTGCTATCGCTCGCCGCCGCGATTGATCCGGCCTATTCGCTGGGCGAGATCAAGAACGAGATCGGCTATGCCATGGCGGCCTATCTCGGCTTTATTACTTTGACTCGAACCCGCGCGAACGCCAATTTTTTCCTCGCGGCGCTGATCCTGGGCAGCCTGGCGCTCGCCGCGATCGCTTTTTGGGAACATTTCGCCTCGAACTCGGCATACTGGAACGAACGCGGCCTCGCCGGCGGCTCCGGCAGTTACAGCACCTATTTGCTGGCACTGTTGCCGGCGCTGCTATGGGCGGGCTGTGTATTGCCGCATAAACAAAGGTGGAGCTTGGTCACGGGCCTGATCGCCTTGCAGCTCGTTGTCGCCGCTCTGGCGGGGCAGCGCGCGTTCTGGCTGGTATTTGCGCTGCAGGCGCTGTTGGCCTTGTATCTGCTGAGGGCGCGCGGTTTTATCGCGATTTCGGCGCCCCGTCTGCGGGCAATCGGCGTGGCTGCTGTCATCCTGTCCGCAATAGCGATCGCAGGCGCTGCGGTGAAGCGCGACACCATAGCCTGGTCGCAGGATCCGCGTATCACGACCTGGCCAGCGGTCTCCGCGCGGATTCTGGAGCATCCCCTGGCCGGCAAGGGTTTCGGCCGGGAAATCATGAAGAAGGCACACCCGGATCTGCTGTCGCAGGAATATCCCGCCGTCTGGCACGCGCATAATCTGTTTCTGAATTACGGCATGTCGCTGGGAGTTCCTGGGGTCATCGCAATTGCCTTGGTATTCTTCATGTTGCTGCGAAAATTCTGGGAACTGAGCCGCGCCGAAGACCGCATCGTCGCCATGGCCGGCATCTGTGGCGTATTGCTGGTGACAGGCGTGGTCGTGCGCAATCTGACTAACGATTTTTTCCAGCGCGATCTCGCCCTGCTGTTCTGGTCCATTGCCGGAATGCTGCTCGGCTATGCGCAACATGCGCAACAGGCGTCGCGCGCGCCGAATACGGCGCCGTCCAGCCGATGAAAATCTGCTTCTACAACGTCACTGCGAGCTTCATCCAGGGCGGGCTGGAAACCTATTGCTGGGAAGCGGGACGGGCGCTGGCGCGGCGCGGACACCGGGTGAGCATTGTCGCCGGCCTCGGCGGCGAGCCGCGCCATCAGGAGGTGGAGCTGCTACGTTTTCCGTTTCGGCGCGAACAGGCATGGCCGGATCTGGGCACGCGTTTTCGCCGGCTGATGGAGCGCTTGTCGTTTGCGCGCCATTCGCTGTCGCATCTGGTGAGCGCCGGCTACGACGCGGTAGTGGTGAACAAGCCTTTCGATTTTCCCGTTCTGTGGCAGGCGCGGCGCAGGGGCCTCGCGGCGCAGACGGTGTTCCGCTCCGGCGGCACCGAGTTTTACCTGGGGGACCGCCAATTTGCCGGCAGCGTCGATCACTGGCTGTCCACCAGCCGCTACAACGCGGCCCAGGTCGAATCGCGCTATGGGCGCCGCGTGCAGGTGGTGCATAACGGCGTCGACGTGGATCAGTTCAAACCGCTCGCGCGCGCGGGCCAACTGCGCGAGCAATTGGGCCTGCCGGGCAGCGCGCGCGTACTCGCGAGCGTAGGACGGCTGGTCGGCTGGAAAGGCTTGCGCGTGATCCTCGAGGCGCTGCCGCTATTGCCGCGGGACGTCCACTATCTGGTGGTAGGCGAGGGCCCGGACGAGGCGCGGCTGCGCGAGCAGGCGGCGCAGCTCGGCCTGGCCGAGCGCGTGCATTTCTGCGGGCGTATCGCGCACGAAGAACTGCCGCAGGTGCTCGCGCAGGCGGACCTGCTGGTGCAGCCTTCGCTGGGCGAAGAGTCCTTCGGCATCACCCTGGTCGAGGCCATGGCCTGCGCGCTGCCGGTACTGGCCTCGCGCCAGGGAGGGATGACCGAGATCGTGCTCCCCGGCGCGACCGGCGAATTGCTGCCCGCGGGCGAGGTCGGCGCCTGGCGTGGGGCCATCGTAGCAATGCTTGCGCAGCCGGACAGAATGCGCGCCCTGGGGGCGGCAGGGCGAGAGCGTGTCGTGGCCGAATTCACCTGGGCGGCCAACGCAGCAAAGCTCGAACGGCTGCTGCAGGAGGGGCGAGCGCCATGTGCGGTATCCTAGGTTTCGCCACCCGCGCAGGCGGCACATTCAGTCCTGACTTGGCCGCGGCCGTCGCCAGGCAGCGCCACCGCGGTCCGGATGATAGCGGCGTGTGGCGCGACGACTGGACTGCGCTCGGCTTTAATCGGCTTTCCATCATCGACCTTTCGGTCAAGGGGCATCAGCCGATGCAAAGCCCGGACGGGCGCTATATCATCGTGTTCAACGGCGAGATCTACAACTTCCCGGAATTGCGCGCCGGATTGGAAGCGCAAGGCGAGACCTTCGCCGGCCATTCGGACACCGAAGTGCTGTTGCGCGTGTTCGCGCGCGACGGCTTCGAGCGCTGCCTCGCGCAGTTGCGCGGCATGTTCGCGTTCGCCGTGTGGGACCGGCAGACGCACACGCTCGCGTTGGCCCGCGACCGCCTGGGCGTGAAGCCCCTGGTCTACGCCGACACCGACGCCGGCTTTGCCTTCGCCTCGGAAATTGCGACGCTGTTCCAGATAAAACCGAATCTGTCGCGCGCCCCCGATTACGCCGCCATGGATCATTACCTCACTTTCCAGTACATCCCGGCGCCGCTATCGGGTTTCCGTACCATCAGAAAACTGCCGCCGGCGCACGCCATGATCGTGCGCGAGGGCAAGGTGGAGCGGGTGTGGCGCTACTGGGACATCGATCATTCGGCGCGCTCCAGTTTGTCCTTTGCCGAAGCCTGCGAAGCGTTGCGCGAGCAAGTCCTGGAGGCGACGCGCATCCGCCTGGTCAGCGACGTGCCGCTGGGGGCGTTTCTCTCGGGCGGCGTCGATTCCAGCATCACCGTGGCGGCGATGGCGCGGCTGGCCGCCGCTCCGGTCAAGACCTATGCGATCGGCTTCGAGGACGAGCGTTTCAACGAACTCCCCTATGCGCGCGAAGTCGCGCGCCACCTCGGTACCGAGCACCATGAAATGACGGTGCGGCCAGTTGCGGTGGACCTGCTGCCGCAACTCATCGAGCATCTGGGCGAGCCCATGGCCGATAACTCCGTGTTGCCGACCTACTACGTATCCGAGTTCGCGCGCGCGAGCGTCACCGTGGCCCTGACCGGAGACGGCGGCGACGAGGTGTTCGCCGGCTACCGCAGGTTCTACCATATGCGCCGCGCCGAGACGCTGGCGAAATTGCGTCTGACGCCGCTCTGGCGCGGCTCCCGCCCGGCCCCCCCCGGGGGCGACAACCCGA
>Ga0082335_1008182_pt1 | contig 12083 bp, 12 predicted proteins | sample Subgrocontami58m_FD_72375 | JGI IMG/M metagenome (GOLD analysis project Ga0082335, IMG submission 72375) | Subsurface groundwater microbial communities from S. Glens Falls, New York, USA - GMW37 contaminated, 5.8 m (SPADES assembly) (version 2) ...
TATCCTCGCCAAAAACCTTATGGCTGGTCGGCATGCCGCGCCGGCAATCATCATCGTCCATCGCCGGCAGATCGTCATGGATAAGGGAGTAGGTATGGATCATTTCCAAGGCGCAGGCCAGGGGCAAGACGGACGGCTCACGGCCGCCCGCTCCCAGCGCTTCCATTGCCGCCAGGCATAGAACCGGCCTCAACCTCTTGCCGCCCGCCAGAATGCTGTACCTCATGGCCCGGAATATCAGGGGGGGGTAATTCTCCTCCCCCGGCAAAAGCCGCTCCAGGGCCTCGTCTACCAGCTGCTTTTTGGTTTGCAGATAAGCCTCGAGACAAAAGGCACCCTCAGCACTCACTTTCCTCTCCCGCAAAAGGTTTGATGACCACAACCTCATCTTCTTTGAGCAGCAGATCCACCCTCCGCTCCGCTTCGTCGAGCCTTTCCGCGCAAAGCCGCGAAAGCTTTATGCCTTCTTCAAAGGCTTTCAGGGATTCCTCCAGCGTCAGGTCCCCGCCCTCCATTCTTCTCAGGATTTCTTCCAGTTTCCTCAAGGCATCTTCAAATTTTTCCCTGGCCATTCACCTTCACTCCCGCAAATTTGCACAACCTCCGCCCGGAAACCGCCGGACGCCAATATTACGTCCACCCTGGAACCGGGCGCCATCAGCTGCGTATCCTTTAAAATTACGCCTCCCGGCCAGAGCCGGGCAATACTATAGCCCCGTCTCAAAACCGCCAGCGGGCTTAAAGTATCCAACCTGATCAGCCCGGCTTCCAGGCGTTTTTTCTTTTCCGCCCAGATGACCGTACCGGCGGCGACGATACCTTTGCCCATATTTTCCAGCAAGTTTCGCGCCCTGTCGACGGAGGCCCGGGGGCTCAAATGGTGCAGGCGCAGATCGGCGGTGCCAAGTCTCTGCCTTTCCCGGACAAGCCGTTGCTGAACGACGGACTGCATCCGGTCCAGACGGGCGTCGACGGACAGGCGCAGGTCGGCGATCCGGCGACCGGGCGCCGGCAGCCGGGCGGTCAGGTAAGCCACCTTTTCGCGGCATCTTTCCGTCAGGCGGCACTGCTGATTCGTCAAGCGTCTTTGCAGGGTCTCCAGGTTGGCCGCCAGATCGGCCTTTACCGGCACCACCAGTTCCGCCGCCGCCGAAGGGGTAGGCGCCCGGAGGTCGGCAACAAAATCGGCGATCGTAAAATCGGTTTCGTGACCCACGGCGGAAACGACGGGAATGCGGGTCCGGAAAATCGCCCGGGCGACTCCCTCATCGTTGAAAGGGGCGAGATCCTCCAGCGACCCGCCGCCGCGGGCCAAAATTATCACATCCACATTTCCCGCGGCTTCGAGATTGGCCAGCGCCCGGATAATATCGCCGGCGGCGCCGGCGGACTGGACGCGGACGGGAGCAATACGGATGGGAAGCGAGGGAAAGCGCCTGCTGGTAATATTCAAAATGTCCCGGATTACGGCGCCCGTAGGCGAGGTGACTACCCCAATCCGCCGGGGGAGGAGGGGCAGCTTTTTCTTGTACCGACCGTCGAATAATCCTTCCGCCTGCAGACGCGCCTTCAACTGTTCAAAGGCCTTCTGGAGCGCACCTGCCCCGAGAGGTTCGATATTATCGACCAGGAGCTGATACTCGCCCCGGGGTTGATAAACGCTCAACCGGGCGCGACAGACGATCTTCATGCCATTTTCCAGTTCAAAGAGCAGCCCTCCCCGGGCAAAGGGCCGATTCCCAATGGCGGAACGAAAAATAACGGCCCGCATCTGGCTGGCCTCGTCTTTCAGGGTAAAGTAAAGGTGGCCGGAGGCGGGCCGGTGCAGATTGGATATTTCCCCCTCCACCCAAAAAACGTCAAAGCTTTCTTCCAGCAGCTGCTTGATTTGATTATTCAATTCCGAGACGGAAAAAACCTTCTTCATGACCTTCAGATTATCCCCATCCCTTTAAGGATGGATAACATCACGGCCGCAGCGATGACGGATCCCACCTGGCCGCCGGCGTTGGCGCCCATGGCCGGCATCAGGAGATAAGACCGTTTGTTGTATTTCAGTCCCTCCCGCTGCGCGACCCGCGCCGCCATGGGAAAGGCGGATATGCCAGCGGCGCCGATCAGCGGATTCACCTTGCCGCCGGTCATCACCCGCATCAGTTTGCCCAGGAGCACCCCACAGACCGTATCCAGGCTGATGGCGAGAAAGCCCAGCGCCAAAATAATCAGGGTTTGCGATTTGAGAAAGACACGGCCATCCATCGTGGCGCCGATAGAAATACCTAAAAGCAGGGTAACCACATTAGCGATCTCATTTTCCGATGCCTTCGTCAGACGCGCCACGACACCTGATTCCCGCATGAAATTTCCCAGCATGATGGTACCCAGCAAAGGCAGCCCCTTGGGGGCGATAAAACCGCCCACAACGGTGATCACCAGGGGAAAGAGGAGCTTCGTCGTCGGCGATACGGACTGGGCCGACGTCTTCATCACGGTTTCCCGCTCCTTTTTAGTGGTGAGCAGCTTCATAATGGGCGGTTGAATGACCGGCACGAGAGACATATAGGAGTAAGCCGCCACCGACACGGCGCCCAGGAGATGGGGGGCATATTTGGAGGTGACATAAATTGCCGTCGGCCCGTCGCAGGCGCCGATGATGCCGATGGAAACCGCTTCCAGTTCCGTGAAGCCCAAAGCCAACGCCAAGGCCAGGGTCAAGAAAATGCCGAACTGGCCCGCCGCACCCAGCAAAAAAGTGACCGGTTTCTCCAGGACCGGGCCGAAATCCGTCATGGCGCCAATACCCACAAAGATAAGCAGGGGAAACAATTCCGTCATGATCCCGGCATCGTAGATGATTCGCAGAAAACCGTCCTCTTCCATGAGCCCCGCCAGCGGAACATTGACCAGGATGCAACCGAAACCGATGGGCAGGAGGAGCAAAGGTTCAAATTCCTTCTTGATGGCCAGATAAAGGAGCACACCGCCCACGACAATCATCACCGGATTAGACCAGTGCATGTGGACAAACCCGGCCCCCAGGCCGGAAAATCCGTTCCAGAATGCCTCTAACATGTTTTTCTCTCCTTACGCTTTTTCGACAGCCGTCTCTTCTTTCTTCAGGGGAAAGATTTTCTTGAGCAGGGCCATAATGGTGCTCATGAGGCCGAGCACCATCAGCGTTCCCCCCATGCCGACCACCAACATCGTTAAGCCAAAAGTAAATTTATCCATGTTTATACATCCCTATGCCTTGTTAAGAGCCATTTTCCCATAAACGCAACCCCGATAAACGGGCCTTAACCACCGCAAAAAATCATCGGGAAAGCTATAACAAGGGTAAAATTATTTAGCAAGCAAAAGAACTCAAAGGGGAATCAGGGCAAGTGATAACAAAAAGACCGATAAACGGGATAAATGAATTAACGGACTTGTTTTCTATTAAGCAAGTCCTAATTTACTCAGGCATTCACTGAATTGCCGGCCACGGCAAGCAATGTCTAACTTCGATCATTGTATCTTGATCCATTCCTGCTCCGTTATAATCCCCTGCACGGCCCGGTCGTATTTGCCCACGGGGGCTTCGGGAATGATCTGGCAGGAAAAGGCCAGACCAACCGTGGGTACATCCATGCCGGCCAGAAAGCGATCATAATAACCGCCGCCGTAGCCGACGCGATATCCCCGCCTGTCAAAAGCCACCGCCGGCACCGCCACGAGATCAATCATCTCTTTGGCAACGGGCGGCCGCAAATCCCTTCTGGGTTCGCGAATGCCGTAATATCCCGGCTCCACGTCGGCAAAGGCGGTGATGGAATAGATCTCCAAATCCCGGGTCTCCGGCTCGCACCGGGGAACCAGGACATTTTTTTTCTGCTCCCATAACCATTCAATGATATAGTCGGTATTGACTTCACTGCCAAAACTCATGAAGATCATTACTGAAGCACATTCCTGCAGCACCGGCAGGCCGGAAAACCGCTCGCCGATGCTCCGGCTCATGATGTCCACTTCCTCCGGCGGCAAGGCGTTTCTCACGGCCAGCACTTTTTTTCTGATCTTTTTCTTAACTTCAGCCAACATGACCATCATCCCTCCACCGATAGATCAGATCAGAGAAGCGCATCCTTTGCGGTCCGGCCAGTATTAGCCTGGATCTTTCTTTGCTTCGTCATACCGGTACAAATTTACCTCGGTTTTTTCCGGCCGGCATTCTCTCTGATCTTTCAGTCGCCACCCGTTAACTTGTCACGCAACACTTGTCAATCATTTTATGGCGGCAAGCGAAGCGGAAAATAGAGTCCCTTCAAATCCCCCCGCACCCGGTTTCTCAAGGGGATACTTGCCATGTTAAGTGCTCTGGCTAAGGAAAGGCTGACGGCAAAGACCTTAACAAAGAGAGCTGACATTATCATTGACATATCGCCCCACATCTCATTATACTCCGCACACTTTTTTAGTTGTGGAGGGGTTAGCCTTTGGAAGCCATCGTTTGGTTTATTGATCTTTTTCTTCACCTGGACCGGCATTTGACAGAGTTGATCCAGTTTATGGGTCCCTGGACATACGTCATCCTGTTCCTGGTGATATTTTGCGAAACAGGCCTGGTCGTAACCCCGCTCCTGCCGGGCGACTCCCTCCTTTTTGCCCTCGGCACTTTCGCCGCCTTAGGCAGCCTGCAGTTTGACGTGCTGTTGGTCAGTCTTATTACGGCAGCAATTGCGGGAGATTCAGTTAACTACGCCCTGGGAAAATTCTGCGGCCCCCGGGTTTTTTGTGAGGAAAGGGCAAGATTTCTTAAAAAAGAGTACCTGGACCGGACCCATAAATTCTATGAAAAACATGGCGGTAAAACCATTTTTCTGGCCCGTTTCCTGCCGATCATCCGCACCTTTGCCCCTTTTGTAGCCGGTGTCGGCAGCATGGCTTACAGCCGTTTCATATTTTACAACGTCACCGGCGCCGTTGCCTGGGTTACCCTTTTTCTGGCCAGCGGTTATTACTTCGGCTCGATTCCCCTGGTCAAAAATAATTTCAGTTTCGTTATGCTGGCAATTGTTATAATTTCCCTGGTTCCGGTGATCGTTGAATCACTTCGCCGGCGTGACGGTTCTTAGCAGGCTTTGATTTTTTTGCGCCTCCCGTGGATGTACTAAATATATGAAAAAATACATTATTTACTTTTCGATCGCCTTGTTGGTATTCGGCACCGGGGTTACAGCCCGTGCGGAAAACAACAATATCGTCAAGATCGGCGGCGATGTCACCGTTGACGAGGGCACGACGGTAAAAAATGCCGTGGCGGTTGGCGGACAAATAACCGTCCGGGGTATGGTTACCGGCCATGTTGTGTCGGTAGGCGGTTCCGTCGTCCTGACTAAGACCGCCCTGGTTAAAGGCAACGTCGTTTCCGTGGGCGGGGTCATCGTCATGGGGAAGGGCGCCCAGGTCCATGGCAGTTCGAAGGAAATCAACTCGTCGGACCTTTCCCAATCTTTGGCTGCTGTCCTGAATGAGGATTGGGAGGGCTGGTCCTGGGTTTTCGCCGTCCTTTCCCTCTTCGTTTTTATCGGCATCCTGCTCATGGCCCTGCTCATTGTCACTCTGCTTCCCAAACCTGTCCGCCTCGTTGCCGGCGCTATCAAAGACTCTCCCCTGAAGGTATTTCTGTGGGGCCTTGTGGTGCTGGTATCGGTGGTGCCGCTGGCCCTCCTGCTCACCATCTCCGTCCTGGGCATTGTCCTCATTCCCCTGGAAATGGCCATTGTCGTCTGTTCGGCCCTGGTCGGGTTCATTGCCGCCGCCCAACTGATCGGCGAGAAGGGTTTGGCCCTTTTCGGCAGACGCAATCAGAGCGTAATTAGTGATATTTTCTGTGGTCTGGCCATATTGTGGCTCATCGGATGGATACCCCATATCGGCTGGATGATTAAGGTGATCGCTGTGGTGATCGGCTTGGGAGGGGTTTTCGCCGCCGGTCTCAATGCCGGACAAAAATGGAGGAAATCCTCTGACAACAGGGAGAGAATAGATGGGGGCGGAACACCTGACGCCGGATGACCGCTCGCTTGCCCAGCAGGTGGAGCAACTGGCCCGGCAAGTGGAAACCCTGACCAAAAGGGTTGACCAATTATCCTTAAAGATGCAACCGCCTCCGGCAATGGCCGGGCCGGCGGCGCACAAGGCGTCCGATGCCTTTGGGGGAGGAGACGCCTCGGAAGAACTGCTTTCCTGGGTAGGCAAGTCCTCGCTCCTGCAGCGGCTTTCCACCCTCTGCTTCCTGCTGGTGATCGCCCTGATTTTGCGCACCGTCACGGACGCCGGCCTGATAGGTCTCAAGATTGGCTCCCTGCTGGGGATGGGCTATGCCGCCCTCCTGATGTTCCTGGGGTGGCGGCGTTATCAGAGGATGAATCCTCTGGCGCCGATCTTCACCATTTGCGGCGCCGTCCTGATGTTTACAGTGGTCGTGGAAACCCATGCCCATTTTGAATCTCTGCCCTCGATCCCGGCTTATATCCTGCTGATGCTCACCGGCCTGGGCATGGCCGCCATCAGTTATTTATACCGCGTTCCGGCGCCGATTTCCATCGGCACGCTGGGCATGTGCCTGGCCGGCGCCGCCATCGACTACCCGCAGCCCTATTTCCCCTATCTGGGAGTATTGCTTTTGACGGCTAACCTGTTGGGATATTTCGCCGCCCGGGCACACAAGTACTCCTGGCTCCGCTGGATCCTCCTTTTGGTAACGATGTTTATGATTATCCAATGGGGGATAAAATTGGGAGTCACGCTACTGACCAAAGAAGCAATGCCCCCTATCCTGGCGCCGCCCTTTTTTCTGCCCATCCTGTTATTGTTCGCCCTGACCTATCCAGTTACGGCTTTTCTCCGGCTCAGGCACGCTATTGCCGACAGACCGTCCAGATTTGATCTCCTGCTGCCGACGATCAATGCCGTTTGGGTGTTCGCGCTGGCCCGGTATGTGGTCTTCGCCATGGGGGAAAGCGTTATCCTCGTGGGCATCGCCGGCGTCCTGGCCGGCCTGGTCCATTTGGGCCTGGCCTTCCGGCTGGCAAAAAGCGAAAAAGACTGCGCCCGCGGGGCCAAAGCTTTTGTTGCTGCCGGTTCCGTCCTGCTGGCAATGTCCCTGCCGGTCACAACGGGCAACCTGCTCTTTAGTTTGCCTTTCCTCTCGGCAGGGGCTTTCGGCCTGACCATAATAGCGGACAAATGGCAAAACGGCACCGTCCGCCTGACATCCTACCTCCTCCAGCTCTATGCATCCGTGGCGCTGGCCTTCCTGATGCTGGCCGCTGAACCGGGGCAATATCTGGCGGGAGGAGCGCTGACCGCGGCCCTGCTCGCCGCTTTTGGCTTCTTCCAGTACCGTTGGTGCCGGAGTCACCGGCCGCCCGCGGAGGGTGCTTTTTTCAACCGGCTGGATAAAGGCGACCTCAGCGCTGCCTTCCTCTTGCTGGGAGCGCTGATGAGCGCCTTCTTCCTCCTGCGGATTGTAGCTTACCAGTTGCTGCTTTTTTCGTTGCCGGTGACAACCGTCCACAACAGCTTCCGCAGCGCCCAGTCGGTGATCATCAATGTAACGGCGGCAATCATCATGCTCTTCGCCCTGGCTCATCAAAAAAAAGAGGTGCGCAATATCGCCATCCTGGTCACGGTCATCGGGGCCGTCAAAGTCTTCCTTTACGACCTGATCGGCGGCCTGCAGGGAATGCCTTTGGTTATCAGCGTTTTTTCTTTCGGCCTCACCACGGCCCTGGAGTCCTTCGGTTTGTCCCGCTGGCACCATTTTGCCCCGCCTTCCACGGAGGGGGAGACCGGCCCGGCCCCCGAAACATCCTTGGGAAAGGAGTCATAGAATATGAGCCGTCTGCCCCTCACCATTGCCACCGGTTATTATGATCGCGTGCGGGCGATCCTGGACGGGCGCACCTGTATCGAAGGATGCGACGTTAATTACGTGGTCCTGCCGGTGGAAGAGTGCTTTCACCGCGCCTGGGCCTATCAGGAGTTCGACGTCACCGAGATCGGCTTTTCCAGCTACCTGATGACAGTTGCCCGGGGCGTGGCACCCTACGTCGCCATTCCGGCTTTCCTTTCGCGGTCCTTCCGCCATTCGGCCATCTATATCCGCAACGACCGGGGCATCGAAAGGCCGGCCGATCTGCGAGGCAAACTGGTGGGAGTACCGTCCTACGAACAGGCGGCCGGCGTCTGGGTCCGCGGACTCCTCAAGGAGGAATACGGAGTCGCACCGGAGGAGATGCAATGGCTCCAGGCCGGAATTGAAGAACCGGGGCGCCGCTCCACCTTTTCACTGACCCTGCCGGAAAAATTGAACTTTCGCCCGGCGCCAGAGGGGGCGACGCTGACCCGGATGCTCGCCGAAGGCGAACTGGATGCCGTATTCTCCGCCCGCCCGCCTTCCTGTTTTGACCTGGGACATCCCCGGGTACAGAGGCTTTTCCCCGACTATCGTGAAGTCGAGCGCGAATATTTTCGGGTGCGCGGCGTCTTTCCCATCATGCACACCCTGGGCATCCGCCGCTCCCTGGCAGACAAGCATCCCTGGCTTGCGTCCAGCCTGCTCAAGGCCTTCACCCAGGCCAAGCGGCTCGCTTACGAGGAGTTGTGCGACGTAAACGCGCTGCGAATCGGCCTGCCCTGGATCGCCGCGGAGGTCGAGGCGACCCGGCAACTGATGGGGGATGATTTCTGGCCTTACGGCGTGGCCGCCAACCGCAAAACGATCGAGACGACGGCCCGCTACGCCTTGGAACAGGGCCTGCTCGCCAGGCCGGTGGCCGTGGAGGAGATGTTCCCTCCTTCCACCATGGATACGGCGCGGGTCTGAGGGCAATTTGGGGAACGTTTAATCCAAAAGCGTGGATTGCTGCTCACTTAGTAATTCGGGCAGAACATGTAAGGACACCGCTGGCGGTGCCTGGGGCGGGGCAAACAGGGCAAGCCCTGCCCTTACATTTCAGAGGTCGGGGGAGGGGGGGATATGAAGAAGATATTCAATGTATTGGTATCCTTGTGTCTGACAATTGCCCTGCATGGGATAAGCTTTGCCGCGACAATTTTCGTAGACCAAACGGGTGCTGGAAATTACACGACCATCCAAGAAGCGATCAACAATGCCGCCAGTGATGATATTATCAAGGTGGGACCCGGCACATATCGTGAAAGTGTAAATTTGAACAAAGCCGTGCAGTTGGTCGGCGCGGGGCCAAATATTACTTTTATCGATTCAACATATACTTCTGAGCAACCCCGGAATGGAATTGATGTAAGCGTCAGCTCACCTGTTTATATATCAGGTTTTACAATAACAGCTCATGGAAAGGGTGTTAATATCAACATTGATTCTGCTACCTGCACGATCAGGAATTGCATCATCTCCGGCAGCGAGACGGGTATATATGCGAACAAGCTCCAGTGCATAATCAATGTAATAAATAATACCATTGTCTCAAATACTAATGGCCTGACCCTAATCGGCAAGTGGAACAGTACGATGAATATCAAAGGAAATATCATCGCCTTTAACTCAGGGTACGGCATAGGTGTATGGGAAACAGTCGCCGGTCAAATAACACTGGCATATAACTGTGTTTATCAAAATCCCCTTGGTAATTATTATCCCTCTACTTTAGCGAATACTGGCGATATTACTCAGGATCCTAAATTAATCGACAAAGATGCCGGCAATGTTGTTCTGGCAAATGTTTCTCCCTGTATCAATACCGGCATCATGGGCATTGCCTATAATGATCCCGATGGAACGAGGAATGACATGGGAGCTTACGCCGGTCCCGATGCCGTTGCCTTCTGGCCCTATATGCCGAATGGACCCGGCGTAACTGAATTGACGGTAACACCGGCCTCTGTTCCCAAAGGCGGAACAATCACTATTCGGGCTAAAGGCTTTGTCAAATAAAGAGGAGGACACGTGCGCTCCATCATCTTGTTTTCCGCAATGATTGTGTTGTTTTCCTCTCCGGCTTACAGCGGGTCTATTGTCGGTGCGGAGTATTACTTTGATACTGACCCCGGGCAGGGCAAAGGCTTGCCATTGATGACCAAGACCGGTGTCGACACCTTGGAAAAAGAAGTTTCCATCCCCGCAAACCTGACGGCCGGTTATCATTACCTCCATCTCCGCCTGGCAGACGATCAGGGAAACTGGGGAATCCCAAGAACGCATCTTATCAAGGTCAGGGGAACGAAAACCGTGACCGCCGCTGAATATTATATTGACGCAGATCCCGGACCGGGTAGCGGGATCCCGTTAAACTCCGGGAACGGACATTTTGAACTGTCAGATATTGATACCTCCACTTTGACGGTTGGCAACCACCACCTCCATGTGCGGATGAAAGATTCGGAAGATAACTGGGGGCCTGACAGAAAATATGTTTTCGAAGTGAGCGAAGCACCGGTCATCCGGGGGGTTGAGTATTATTTTGACGCCGATCCGGGAAGGGGAAGCGGAACTTCCTTGGTGGCGGCGGATGGAAATTTCGACGGTGCAGCAGAATATGTCCAGGGTGAAATTAATACCTCTTCCCTGGAAACAGGGTATCATAAGCTTTACGTTCGGGCGACGGATTCCTATTCCCGGTGGGGGGAAGCCGCACTTGCCGCTATAGAGGCCAGAGCAACCTCCAACCCCGCCATTTCGGGCAAAATAACAACTTCACTTGCCGGATGGACTGATCTGGTTGTTAAGAATGCCGAGGTGTCTCTGAATGGAACCTCTTTCAAAGCTAAGACAGACGAAAACGGCACTTTTATTCTTCCGGATGTATCACCGGGCAGTTATACGATGACTGTGAAAACTGCTGACTTTAAGACACATTCTCAACAGATCACGTGGACCGGGCAACAAGGCCTGATAGTTGACATCCCTCCGATTTCTATCGGAATTTCGGGAATTGCGGGTGATATCGATGGCGATGGTAAGATCAGCCTCATCGAAGCGATTCACGCATTACAAATCCTGTCTGGAACAAGACAGTAGCTTTAGTGGTAATCTGGGACGAGAATAATAATCATGTTGAATTGACAAAGAATGAAAGGATGACGGAAATATATGTATAGAATCATTGTCTTATTGTCAGGCATTATTTTTCTGGCGGCGCCCGCCGCCTACAGTGCCGATGCACCGGTCAAAGCGGTAAAAGTCATCGCGGCGCCCCGTTCCGCGGAGACAGAGCCGGGTGAATGGAAGAAAGTGGTCGAGGCGGCTAAAAAAGAAGGCAAAATCGTGATGTCCGGCGATCCCAGTCAGGTCTGGAGACAATCGCTGATCGACCTCTTCCGCGAAGAATATCCCGAGATTACCATCGAGTATACGGGAATTCAGGGGCGCGATTTCTGGCCCCGCGTCCGGCAGGAGCGCCAGATGGGACAACAACTCTGGGATGTGGCGGCACGGGGTTGTGAACCGCAGGCCTACGATGCCAAAAAGGCCGGGTTTTTTGCCCCCCTGCGCCCGCTTCTGCTCCCGGAAAACGGCGATGACAGCAAATGGATCGGGGGACTGAACGGCTTGTTTAACGACAAAGAAAACAAGTTCATGGCCGGCTACACGATGTACATCCAGCGAACAACGTCGGTAAACCGCGATTTCATTAAGGAAGGGGAGCTAAAATCGCCCGCCCAGCTTTTGGATCCGAAATTCAAGGGCAAGATCGTCATCCAGACGCCTACCGGCGGCGCCTCGTTTCAGGCCCTGGGCAACCTGGCCTTCATGTACGGAGAAAACTTCGTCCGCGACCTCTTGACCCAGCAGAACGTAGTGGTCACGGATGATAAACGGCAGCAGGCGGAATGGGTGGTCAGGGGCCGGTATCCCATCGCCGTGGGCTTCAACGACACCCAGCTGATCCCCTTTGTCAAACAGGGCCTCGGCAAGAATGTGACCGAACTGGAGGACAAGATCATCCCGGTGGCCGTCGGCCTGGGCGGCATCTTTCTTTTCAAGGACGCCCCGCACCCCAACGCGGCAAAAGTGTATGCCAACTGGCTCTTATCTAAAAATACGCAGCTCAAGATCA
>Ga0082335_1008183_pt1 | contig 12082 bp, 14 predicted proteins | sample Subgrocontami58m_FD_72375 | JGI IMG/M metagenome (GOLD analysis project Ga0082335, IMG submission 72375) | Subsurface groundwater microbial communities from S. Glens Falls, New York, USA - GMW37 contaminated, 5.8 m (SPADES assembly) (version 2) ...
TAAAATCGCTAAATATCAGACTGTCCTCGGCAGCCCGGGGCTGGTTGAAAAGATGATACCCGAAAATAAAGACCAGGCTGACGACAAGCCAAAGGGCGATATTCTTCTGAAACGAATTCAAATTGATTCTCCTTGCTGTTATTGCGTTAAACCCTTTTCTGCTCTATGCCCCTCATTTACATTATGGAAGCCGTATTTTCAAACGATTTCTGCATTGAGCACCAGGCGTGTTTTTTCTGTGACCCTCGCCCGTTCGCTGATCCTGCCGGAGGCGAGCCAGATGATGGATTCCCGGTCCGCCAAAAGAGGCAAATGTCGGCGGCGCGCCCAAGGTATCTTATCATCAATGAAAATGGATTTGACTTTTTTTGTTCCCGCCATGCCCAACGGTTGCATCCGATCGCCGGGCAAGACGTTTCTGATAACCAGCGGTGGGCGCAGGGTGTCGTAATCCAGTAAGGCCACCCCCACTCCCAGGGTATCAGGAAGGAAAGAAGAGGGACGATCTGCCCATTGCAGGCTGATAGTGGCCCCCGCCTCCGGGATATGGAACACGCCGGGTACGGCAAGGGCATAGCAATAATGGGGCAGCACCCTGGAGCGGCCGGTGACTCCGGCGTGGCCCCGGCAGGAACGACGGGCAAACACCAGCCGCTCATATTCGCGCCGCAGTAAAACACCGCCCGGCAGATCGAGGTCGGCGCTGCCATGACAGCCCTTTGCCAGGGCAAGAACCGCCCTCACATGTCGGTAAGAGATACCTTTGCCGAAGGGCAAAATCCCGGACAGCAGCGTCCTGATTATCCGCTGCTGTATTGCCTCATGCAGTTTGAGAAACTCCGGCAGGGCCAGCGACTGTCCCTCCGTACCGCAGACAATCCCCTGCTCCTTGAGCCAAATTTCGACTTCCGCCGCCAGGTAGTCATCGTCCAAACGCATGATTTCTGCGGTACGGGACAGATTGGCCGCTATCTGCGGATTATAGCCGTCCTGCAGCAGGGGCAGGAGGTGATGTCGGATCCGGTTGCGCAGATGACAATCGTGGGCATTGGAGCTGTCGTCCATGGAGGTCAGCCCCGTTTCGGTCAAAAAACTCAGGATTTCCTTTCTCGTAACTTCCAGCAAGGGCCGGATGATCATCCCTTCCCGCTGGGGCAACATGCCATGTAATCCCTCCGCGCCGCTGCCTCTGAGCAGATGCATCAAAACCGTTTCCGCCTGATCGTCGAGATGATGTCCCAGGGCAATTTTCGTGGCCTGAACCGCGGTTGCCGCTTCCTGCAGAAATGTGTAGCGCTGGTCGCGGCAAAGCTCCTCCAGTGATTTTCCCGGCTCTTTCAGGGTAATGATATCGACCTTGCGGCTGACACATTTCAGGCCCATCTCTTGACTCATACGGCGGACGAAGGATTCCTCCCGGTCTGCTTCATTACCCCGCAGGCCGTGATTAAGGTGCGCCACCACAAGAGATAGTTCATATTCGGCGGCCATCATGGCAAGCAAGTGCAACAAGGCCACCGAATCCGGCCCGCCGGAGACAGCGACAAGCAGCCGCCCTCCCCTTTCCACCATGGCATGACGAACCATTGTTTTTCTAACTTTATCCAGCAGGATCATGATGTCTTTGCCCAAGTACAAAAGTCAGCCTCAAGCCGTTTATTCAGCACAATATTCCTTTAAGTTCCCACAAACTCTCGCAGGCAAAGTCCGGCTGGAGGGCAAGCAGGGTTGCCCGGCTGGTAAAACCGTTCAACATGGCGCAGGACTTACTGTCCGCATTCTTGGCCAGGTTGATATCGGCGACGCCATCCCCAATCACGACGGTACGCTGCGGGTCAATGCGCAAACGTGAAAGGAGCGGGAGCAAAATCAGCGCTTCAGGTTTGCGGTAGGCAGTGCTCCCCATCCCGATAATTTCCTCAAAAAAGGGGGTTATCTTGAAATGGTCAGTAATTCTCCTGGTAAAATCCCTGTCTTTGTTGGTGATCAGCAACTTTTTCTTGTTGCCGAAAAACTTCAGAACCTCCAGTGCCCCAGGGTAAAGTACCGTTTTATCGGCCAGATGCTCCCCGTAATATTCCCTATAGATCCCTCTGGCTTCCGCCTGACAATGTTTTTGTTCCGGCCCCAAAAAACGTTCCACTAGCTTTTCGAGACCATCCCCGACGAAACTGATGATTGCCTCGTCCGCCAGAGCCGGCAGTTTCAGGGCTAAGCGTGTGAAATTGGCCGCCGCAATCAGGTCGGGAGAAGAATCAACGATGGTCCCGTCCAGATCGAAGACCATCAGATCAATTGGCGACAAGGCGTTGTCTCTTTGCATGATGAGGTTAATATGAGAATGTTGCTATTGAGTCAAGGAAATTCCGAAATATTACCGGTTTCACCTGGTTGCCTTGAGTTGCAGCGAGCCACCCGCAGGGAAGTGTACGGTCAAGGCCACTGAAAGAAAAACCAAGCGGGACTGGGCTTATTTTATTGAAGAAATCGCTGGTCAATACGAATTGTCAAAAAAGAAGTTGCGGCATGGCAGAGAACCGGAGGCAACAAAGGTGCTAAGGCAAACTGGCAATTCACTGCCGAGGATGCCGGGATAAAACTACGCCGCCTCTATCAGACAATTGATGGTTGACGAGACACTAGTTCCCCTGTCCTCAAATTGGCTGAGGTTTCAACACGCGGATCGTTGTTTCCTTTACAAAAGGCGCCACCGCTTGAAAAAAAGCCTGCATGTGGACTGTGCCCAGATGAGCCATGAGGGCGTCAACATCCCGCCAACGCTCCATAATCGTGACCACATTAGCAAGGGGTGGTTTCTGGATGGGGATACCTGTGCTGAAATCCAGCGAAGGATTGTACTCCAAACAGCCGTCTTCATTCCTGACCAGAGGGATCGCTTTTCTTAACTCATCCAAATAATGATTTTTTTTGTCGGGAAACAATTCAATATCGGCAATTACGTAAACCATGGCTTGAATCTCCTTTCAAAACATCTGCATGAAATCGTCAAGTGTTTGAGGGTGCTCATCTAACATAAATGGGGGCAATAATCCAGCCGTAAATTATTGCCGATTTGACTACATGGAATGTTCCTCATCGGGGAATTTGCCGCTTTTAACCTCGGCAACGTATTGCTGCACCGCTTCTTTCATCTGGACGTGGAGATGGGCATATTTTTTTACAAACTTGGGGGAAAATCTTTCAAATAAACCCAACATGTCGTTGATCACCAGAACCTGTCCATCGCAGCCGGCCCCGGCGCCGATGCCGATGGTGGGAATGCCCACGGCCCTGGTGACCTTTTCGGCCAGGGATGCCGGCACGCATTCCAGCACCAGGGCAAAAGCCCCGGCCTCTTCAACCAGGAGGGCGTCTTCCATTATTCTCCTTTCCGTGGTCTCGTCTTTTCCCTGTGGTTTGTAGCCTCCCAACTGATGCACGGATTGGGGTGTCAGGCCCAGGTGGGCCATGACAGGAATGCCGATAGCGGTCATTCTTCCAATCAGTTCCGCCACCTCCCGGCCGCCTTCCAGTTTGACCCCCTGTGCGCCTGCTTCCTGAAGAAACCGGCCGGCATTGCGCAGCGCTTCCTCTGTGGAAACCTGGTAGGACATGAAGGGCATGTCGGCAATCACGAGGGCGCGCTTTGCGCCACGGGCCACAGCTTTAGTGTGGTGGAGCATGTCTGCCATGGTAACAGGCAGGGTGCTGTCATAGCCGAGGATAACCATGCCGAGGGAGTCGCCCACCAGGATGATCTCCACGCCTGCCTGGTCCAGGACAACGGCCGTGGCGCAATCATAGGCCGTCAGCATCGCAATTCTTTCCCCCGTTCCTTTTCTGGCACGAATAGTTGCGGTGGTTATTCTTGGTTCATCCATGAGCGGCGCCTCCTTTAAGTAGGTTGAGGATGATGGCGGCCTTTGTCGGCGTCAGGGTTTGCTTTGCCAGGCCCAGTTCGACCGTTTGCAGCCCCAGCGTGCAATATAGGGGCAACAGTTGCGGCAGCCTTTTCCGTAGGGCGGTCAAGTGTTTTTCGATTGTTTCACCATCGCCGCGGGCAATCGGGCCGGTTAAGGCCTGGATGGCGCCGCTGGTTTCGATATTGGTAAGGGTGCCCTGCACAAGTGGCCAGAAGGCTTGCAGCGCCTCCTTCTCTCCAATCCCTAGGGAGAGGTAGATCTGCTCCACTGAGTGCATCAGGGTGGTCAAATAGTTTGAGGCCAGGCAGGCGGCGGCATGGTAAAGCGGTTTATCCACCTCGGCAACAAAAAAGGGGTGGCCACCCAAATCCCGCACCAGGCTAATGGCCCAATCTTTAAGCGGGGGATCGGCCGTGATCCCGAAAGTGCTGCCGGGGATGCTTTTTATCGCCCCCTCTACCGTAGCAAAAGACTGGAGGGGATGGATGCTGGCCACCAATGCTCCTGCCTGGCGGGCTGAATCCAGCAAGTCGAGGCCGCCGGCGCCGCTTAGGTGAATGACTTTTTTGCCTGCCGTGACGGCGCCGCCACGGGAGATAGCTTCACAGACCGGGGCAATGTCGTCGTCGGTGGTGGTGATCAGGATGCATGTTGCCAGCGAGGCGGCTTCGGCCACATTGCTAAAGGTTCTGCCGCCGGTATAAGTCACACCCCGCTGGATGTTTTCCGGCAGACGGTCAGCAACGGCCACGATCCTGTAACCGGCGGTCCGGAGCAGATAGCCGAGCGCCGTGCCGACTTTACCCAGACCCAGGATGGCCAGGGAATCTTTATCTATCCGTTGCGGCATAGGCGCTATGCACTCCGATCAAAAAAACCTTCCGGCAAACTCGAAAGGCAGACTGACCAGTAAACGATGCGTCAATATATACTATCCAGCCTTCCGTCCCGGTCCCTCTCGTGGATCCAAGCGGTGGCTAAATTAACAGATTGTCAGCACGGTCGTCAAGGTGAAATGCTAAAGACCATACCGAATAAATTAATTCTCGGCATTTTCTGCCACCATTTCGGCTGGTTTGTCGGTACTTCTCCTCAACGCGGAGGCGGTAAAGGCAAACCGCCGGATCACGCCGCCCGGAGAATGGCTGCTCGACAACTTCTATCTGATTGAAGAACAGATTCGCACCGCCAGGAGGCACTTGCCGAAAGGGTACAGCCGGGAACTTCCACGCTTGATGGATGGTCCATCAGCCTCTCGGCCGCGCGTCTATGACATTGCGCTGGAAGTGCGGTTCCTGGCAAATCGGGAAGCTAATCTCTACTTTGGCCTGTTGACCGATTTTCGCGATGCCGAGACGGAAGGACTCCCGGAGGACGAAGAGCACTTAGCTGCCACCCTGCATTCCGTCGGCCGCTGACGCGTCGTGATGCGAAGCTGACTGCGGACCAGACCACCTTTCTCCGGAAGCTGGCCCGCAAGACCTGGGCGTTTTTCGAAACCTTCGTCGGCCCGGCCCGACCCATCCCTTAACGTATTGAACAACGGCTGGCTCTTGTACCAGACGCTGGCTTGCCGTCTCTGGGCGCGGAGCGGCTACTACCAGTCCGGGGGGCCTTCGATTTTCGTGATCAGCTGCAGGACGTGATGGCGCTTATCCACACCGAGCCCGGCCTCGTCCGCGAGCACCTCCTGCTTGCCGCGGGCCGCCAGTTTCCCGAGGGAGGTGTGCAGCACTGGTGGCATCCACCGCAAGGTCGCGGCGTGCGCACCCATTGTTCCGATGATTACCTCTGGCTGCCCTTGGCAATGTGCCGCTACGTTCGGAACACTGGAGATTACGGTGTCTTGGATGAAATCGTCCGCTTCGTCCAGTGCCGTCCGATAAACGCCAAAGAGTATTCATTATTACGATTTACCAACCCGCTCTCAGGAAGCGGCGACTCTCTACGAACACTGCACAAGAGCCATCCTGCGAGGTCTCAACTATGGCGACTTACAAAGTGGAACCCTATGTTGCCGCGGCTGACGTCTATGCGCTTGCGCCGCACACCGGCCGTGGCAGCTGGACATGGTACACAGGGGCGGCCGGCTGGATGTACAGGCTGATTGTGGAATCACTTCTGGGAGTCAGGCTTGAGGTGGACAAGCTGAGCTTTACGCCACTCCTCCCGGATGATTGGGATGACAGGCTGAGAGAATGCTGTTAACTTATTAACTTACTCCTTCGATCGGGGTTAATAGCCCCTTCCTGGAACAGAGTATCCGAGGATTTTGACTGACATACACTCTTTACAACGGCAAGCAGAGGTGTTAGTTCCATACAAAATTTTGAAGCGATTAAAGGAGCTGGGAATCAATTAATGGAAAAACTGGAAAAACACCTATCACGGCCAATAAAAGAGGTCATCACGGAATTTCCGTCCTTGGTCGATATTTTGAATGAGTACGATATTGGCTGTGGCGCCTGTATGGTCGGTACCTGTCTGTTTGAGGACATCGTCTCAATACACAGTCTTTCCCCCGAAGTGGAAAAGGAAATGATGGCCAGGCTTGCCGATGCAATCTCACCTTTGCAGCCTGGAACAGTATCAACCGTAGTAACATCCTTATCCCAACCGCAGGCCCGGGAGAAGACCTATTCACCGACCATAAAAAAGCTGGTAGACGAACACCTTCTGATAAAGAGATGGCTGGTGCTGATACCAGAAGTTATCAAAAACATGAATGTGACTTCCGAAGAAGGCAGAAAGATCGTAGCCGGAGGGATAGACTTCATAAGTTCCTATGCCGATAAGTTTCATCATGCCAAAGAAGAAAATATTCTTTTCAAATATTTTGACGAGCAGTCGGAAATCATCCAAGCCATGCGCAGCGACCACGAAACGGGGCGCAGCCATGTTAAAGCCATGCGAGAAGCACTCCAAAAAGAGGACAAGGACACCATCATCAAACACCTGCAGGCATACGGAGAGCTTCTCGCAGCTCACATCAAAAGAGAAGATGAAATCCTTTTCCCGTGGATGGACAGGAGTTTGTCTGAAACCGATATAAACGCGATAGCAAGTGAATTCGAAGGGGCTGAAGAGTTAATGGGCGCAGAACTTCCGGCTCAGTCCGAAGCATTTATCGCCGATCTTGAAAATGAATAATTCATTAACCATGCGCAATTACTTCAAATACAAAGTTGCAATTTTGGTTACCAAAACATAATAAGGGGTTCTGCTTTAAATGCGGCATTTCGGGGGATAATCGGGGTTGGGATGCACTTTCTGCACTCGTTAGGTTGACATTTATCGGGGTTATAGTCTGTTTCAATGATTATTTTAACTTGACAGGCCATTGATATTTTGTTAGTGAGCGCGGCCTTTTGATATATTTTTTATCAGCTATTATTGGCACCCACAAATAACCGAGGAGTTAATTTACATGATCTGTCAAACCATTAAGAACGGCCAGGATTGCAGCTTTATGACCAAAAAAGGTTGTGGTTTCAACGGTGGCAGCTGCAACATTATTGTGGAAGCTTGCGGTGACTGCGGCAAAATATTTGCGGCAGCATCGGGACAATACTGCAAGGTTTACCCCAATCCCGCGATCAAATGGACCAATGGTAAGTGTCCCACCGCCTCGCACATAAAGCTGGCTATAGTGGAAAGTACACAGAAGATAAATCCGTTGAAGGCTTCGAAGCGGGGCAATAAAGGTAAATAAGAAACCTGAATAAGGCTGCACCATCGACGCAAGTCGGCTTGGTCAATAAAAAACGTAACCATAATTTGTGCTATCTGCCAAACCCCGGCTAAATTCATTACCAGTTTTTTCAGCAGATGATAGCTCTAATTGCCTGCAGTTCTTTTTTGACCAGCGCCAATAGCTTTTTTTCGGGATCGGCGGCTACTTCCTGGCGACCTTTCATTTCCTTCAATCGCCTCCTGGCACCACTGATTGTAAACTTCTTTTCATAGAGGAGCTCCTTTATGACTATGAGTTCCTCTACGTCTTTGCGCCGGTAAAGCCGCTGCTGAGACGAAGCCCGCGTGGGTCTGATCGACTTGAACTCCGTTTCCCAGTACCTGATTACATAAGGCGCTACACCGAGTATTTTACCTACCTCGCCGATACGAAAACAGAATTTATCGGGAATTGTATAAGCCATGCCAGAAGCTTCTCCATTAAATGCAGCCAGGAGATCAGTTGTTATTCGCACCGCCTCCTTTTCAGTGGTTTAAAGACTTGCGGAGCACCTGGCTGGCCTTAAAGTTAAGCACTTTACGGGAGGATATTTCTATCTCCTCACCGGTCTGCGGATTTCTACCGCGGCGGGAATTCTTCTCCTTTACGACAAAATTACCAAACCCGGAAATCTTTATCTTTTCACCATTGGCCAGACTGTCCTTGATTATTTCGAATACCGACTCAACAATAGAGGTGGCATCCTTCTTGGAAAACCCCAACTTTTCATTAACATTCTTAATTATATCAATCTTTGTCATCCCTGCTCCTCCCGTCTCTAGTGTTATCGGTTACTAAACGTTCATACCCTTAGGGTTGCACCTGTCAATAAAATAACCCTTTCCACGATCCTGGCGTGCACACCGGCGATTTCATCATCCGTCAATGTCTTTTCCGGAGAGCGGTAGGTGAACCTTAACCCCAGGCTTTTTAGGCCCTCGGGTACACCTTGCCCATCGTATATATCAAATATACATACTTTTTCAAGCAATACTTCTTCTATTTCACGCACAATCGCGATAACCTTCTCGGCATCCAGCATTTTCTTCACCAGAAAAGCCGCGTCTCTCGTAATTGCGGGAAAACGGGATATCTCCCTGTAGCGAAGAGGTTGCAGAAAAGCACCATTTAAGGCATCAAGGTCGATTTCCAGGACGTATGCCTTACCCTTGAAATGCATAAATTCCATGGCTTCGCTGCGCAACTCGCCTAAATAGCCCGCTTGCCGTCCCCCAAGCATGATCGTACTTGATTTTCCCGGGTGCAGGAATGGTTCGCCCGTTCCAGGGATAAAAGTGTGATTCACTATCCTTAGCTCCGCAAAAACGCTTTCCGCGCACCCCTTCAAGTCGTAATAGTCCACGGCTTTTTGGGAATGGCAAGGAGCGTCGTCCTGCGCGCCCGTGACCAAGCAGACCAACTGGTTTTTTTCGCAGGGCAAATTACCGCTACCCCGGGCAAAAAATACCTTACCAACCTCAAATAGTTTAAGATCAAAGGAACTTAAGTGGACGTTTCTCTTCATCGCCTCGAGGATGCCGCAGAGCAAAGTTGTGCGCATTATTGACTGATCTTCGGAAAGAGGATTTTTGATAACAACCGCGTGAGTGCGTTCGTCGCCTTCTTCGAAACCCAGACGCTGAGTCCATTGCGGTGATACGAAGCTATAGGAAATAACCTCTGAATAACCGCTGCCCGTCAATATTCCCTTTACCTTGTCTTCAATGATTATCCTTTTTTCCTTGAGCGGTGGCACCAGAGAGATCACGGGCAAGGTTGCCGGTATGGCATCATAACCATAAACCCTTATAATCTCTTCTATGAGGTCAATTTCTCTTTCGATATCTACTCGGAAGGACGGGGGGGTAACGAGATAGACATCATCGTCTGTCTCGTCCTTCATTACTCTCATTTCTAATGAGATCAGGGAGCGGAGAATAGCTTCATTCTTGATATCGGCGCCGACCAGCGCGCGGACGCGCGGACAGCGTAAAACGATATTTTTAACAGTCTTAATCTGGCGTGGATAACAGTCTATGGTCCCCTTACAAACAACCCCCTCACCGAGATTGGCAATCAACTGGGCAGCTCGATTTTGCGCTCTGATAACCCCATCCGGATCGACGCCTCTTTCAAAGCGGAAAGAAGCATCACTGCCCATTCCCAACCACTTGGCCGCAGTGCGGATCGAAATAGGATCAAAATAGGCGCTTTCCAGAAGGATTGTTTCCGTTTTATTTGTGACTTCGGAATTGCTCCCCCCCATGATACCGCCCAGCGCCACCGGTTTCTCCCCGTCACAGATAAGAACAATATCCGGTTTGAGCTCACAGTTTTTGCCGTCTAATGTTGTAAACACCTCGCCGGCGACTGATCTCCGCACAATGATGCGGCCTTCTGCCAGTTTAAGATAATCAAAAGCATGAAGTGGTTGCCCCATTTCCAGCATGACAAAGTTGGTAGCATCAACGATATTATTAATCGCGCGCATGCCCGCCCTCTCCAACCTGAGTCGCATCCATAGAGGTGAAGATTTAACAGAGAGATTCTTTATGATCCTGGCGGTATAACGTGCACACAATTCCGGAGCCTCTATAGCAACCGCCGGAAGCTGCTCGCCCGCCTCTTCCGTTTCCTGTAAAGAAATATCTGGCAGCCTCAGCTTTTTGGCCGTCAGGGCTGCTATTTCCCGCGCCAAGCCGATCACGGAAAGACAATCAGGGCGGTTAGGTGTTATGCTTATGGTGAAGATTGTATCCTGTAAATCGAGGGCCTTTCCCATATCTTCTCCCAACGGGAGCGACCTATCTGCCGCTACCGATATGGGATAAACATTGCCTGCCGAACCTTTATCTGCAGGCTGACGACAGAGTATCATGACACCGGTGGCGTCACTGCTGATGCCCAATTCGGCTTCCGAACACAGCACACCGCTGGAAAGCTCGCCTCTGATCTTAGCCTCCTTAACGATACCGCCCGGCAGCAGTGCGCCAATCTTAGCCAACGGCACCATATCACCGCTCATTATATTCAGAGCGCCGCAAACGATGTTGTAACTATTCGTGCCATCCGTTACATCGCAAATTGAAAGATTATCCGCTCGGGGATGTGCTGTTATGTTATTAATCCGGGCAACGACTACGCCACTAAAGGGAGGCTCCCACGCCTCGACAGACTCGACCTCCAGTCCGGCCATGGTAAGTCTGTGGGCAAGCTGCTCCGGCTCGATCTCTATCTCCACATAATCCTTAAGCCATTTTAGACCAACTTGCATAATGTTAAACTGCCGCCTGAATTATAAGTGGTAATGGGGGTTAAAATTGCGCCATAAATCTCTTGTCGTTTTCAAAAAACATTCTTATGTCTGAGATACCATATTTAAGCATCGCGATACGTTCCAAACCCAACCCGAAGGCAAAGCCGGTAAATTCTTCACTGTCGTAACCAACATTTTTAAACACGGCAGGATCAACCATTCCCGAACCGAGAATTTCCAGCCAGCCGGATTGGCCACAAACGCGGCACCCCCTGCCGCCACACATAACACAACAAATATCGACCTCGGCACTCGGTTCTGTAAATGGGAAAAAGCTCGGGCGAAATCTTAGTTCAGTGCTTGAACCAAACATGTATTTCAGAAAGGCAGTCAATAAACCTTTAAGGTCGCTGAAGGCAATTCCCCTGTCTACCAGCAACCCTTCTATTTGATGAAACATGGGAGTATGTGAAATGTCAGAATCACGACGGTAAACACGTCCAGGGGAAAGTATTCTCAACGGCGGACGCATCTTTTCCATAACCCGAATTTGTACAGGCGAGGTATGGGTGCGCAAGACGATGTTTTCCTCGACGTAAAAGGTATCCTGCATATCCCTGGCAGGATGGTTCTTAGGAATATTCAGAGCTTGAAAATTATAGTAATCAAGCTCAACTTCCGGACCTTCCACAATGGGAAATCCAAAGCCGGCGAAAAATGCGCATATCTCGTTCCGAATCTGCGTTACCGGGTGTAGCCTGCCGGGTCGAACACCCCGCCCCGGAAGCGTAGTATCAATCTTTTCTTGAAGAAGCCGCTTGCTCTTTTCCAAGCAAAGGCGCTCCTTTAGCGCCGCATCTATGGCAGAAGCAAGGTCATCTCTAATCTCGTTGCAAAACCTGCCGAACAGGGGACGCTCCTGCGCAGGAACGGCGCTTATGTCGCGCAGGAGTTTAGTCAGCAGCCCCTTCCTGCCCAGGTACTTGATGCGTAACGATTGAAGATCATCTTCCGTCAGGACCGCCGCTAATTCCTCTGCGGCCTGCTTACGAAGCCCCTCCAGCATCGACTTCATGCCGCTGATGCACCCCTGGCAATATCAACAACTGCGGCAAATCCCTGAGGATCGTTCACAGCCAGATCGGCCAGCATTTTTCTATCGAGAACAAC
>Ga0082335_1005964_pt1 | contig 12079 bp, 8 predicted proteins | sample Subgrocontami58m_FD_72375 | JGI IMG/M metagenome (GOLD analysis project Ga0082335, IMG submission 72375) | Subsurface groundwater microbial communities from S. Glens Falls, New York, USA - GMW37 contaminated, 5.8 m (SPADES assembly) (version 2) ...
GCGGAAACGTCGAAGATTCTCGAAATCCTTGGACCATGTAGCGGACTTATCCTCAGCGATGGCTTCAATGTTGTGCCCGGCACTTCTATTGAAATGCTCGAGGCGGTGAGAAACGCCAGCAAGAGATTTGGCATCCCGCGAAAAGCGGCGTAGAGAATAATGTAGATTGAAAGCGACTTCGTCGGCAGGAGGGATGATGAGCAGTTCGTCGAGCTAGGACGAATGCGAAGAATGGCAAGAATCATGAGAATCAGAGTGCAGAAAGATATGCCAATCTGTTTCGTTAATACTCGCGAAGTACGACTATGAAAAGACGGGATTTTCTTAAAAGCCCCGCAATCGGAATTTTTGTTCCGGGCGCAATCACGCTCCAGGATTTCTCTGCAGTCGATCAGGAATCGGGTGTGAACAATGCCGGAGAAAAACCAGACGCGCAGAGATTTGAACAGAAGATGCATCCGGATTTCATGACGTATATGGAAGGCATCGAGTATTTCTATCTCGGAAATGGTGACATCCAGGGGGCAGTTCAGTACTCTCCGAAAGATTCTCGCGGGACGTTTTTGGGATTCACATTGATGGATCCGGAAAACTTCTGCAGAAAGTGGAGCACGTTTCTCTATCATCCTGAACGGGGATTGGCGAATACGAAACTTGGTGTGACGATCGGTGGAGAGAGCGCTGTGGCAGATAACAAGAGCGGCATGTATTACGGCGTCAAAGGATATTCGGTGACGCCGGAGAATTTCATTTCAATTCAATGGAAGTATGTCGAACGAGTTCCTGTTGTGTCGGTCGTATGGCGAGCCGGGGAATGTGAGATAGAAGAAGAATATTTCACGCCGAGCGAAGGAGCTGTTCTCTTTCGTCGGGTTAACGTGAAGAATCTCCGCAGCAACGAGCTGAAAGTAACGCTCAGCCTTTCCCTCTATGCAAATTTTGGTTTGTTTACCACCATTCACACAGACGATCAGAAAAAGTTTGCCGTTGCGTCCGGATTGGCGAAGATGAAACTCTTGTCTCTTGAAAAAAATCCAACAGTTGCAGGGCGATACGATGTCCGCGTGGATCTCGGGAAACTCTCACCGAACGTGCGGAAACAAGCGACGTATGTCTACGCCATCAACGATGGAGAAACAATCTTCAAGAAGAAAAACTTTGAAACATTATGGAAGGAAACGGCAACATACTGGGGTGCTCGCAGCACGTTTGAGACCGGCAGGCCTGTGCTCGATAGGCTCTTCAACGTTTCGAGAACGGGACTCAAATCCGCAATTGCACGCAGTGGTCGCAACGACGCCGGTATTTGGCAATACAACATGGAGTGGCTCTTTGAACAGGTGCTGGCGATGGAAGCATTGCTACGGGCAGGATTTGTCAGTCAGGCGAAAGTCATGCTCGGGAAAAATCTCAAGTATAGCATCTGCTTCGACGGCCGTACCATTGAGTCGAGCAGGTGGTTCGGGTTTGAGTATACCGAACTTGTACAGAACGGAATTCTTCTCTACGAAGTGTGGGTGTACCTGAGCTGGACGGGAGACTATGATCTGATAAAGAAATACTGGAACAAGGTTCGCCTTTGCGGCAACTTCCCATTGATGGAAGTATTCCTCGATCCGCAGACGAAGATGGTTAAGAACAAACGCGAGTTTTGGGAGCGGAGCGATTCCTATGGTGTCGAAAATGGATACGAGCTTGCGTATCAATTCTGGGTTTCATTCGGTCTGGAAAAAGGCGCACTCGTGGCTGCAAAGCTTGGGGACAAGGAGACAGCGCGGCGATGGTCCAAGGCGGCGGAAGAAATGAAGCAGACAATGTTCAATGATTCGGTTTTCAAATTCATTGAAGACGGCCATCTCATCAAGCGTCGCACGATCGACGGACGATGGCAGAAGAATTTCATTCCCCCCGACCGAAAAAGAATGCCCCCCGGCTCTCCCATCGCGATTGAAGAGGAACCTTCATCTGAGCCCGACACCGTCGAGGTCTTCCCGATTGTTTTTGAAATGATTGACCCGCGCAGTGAATTGTCATCGAATACCTTGCAATGGGTTGAGCAATTGTGGGATCAGCGATGGGATGGCGGCGGTTATCCGCGATATAATGTGACCAGCGAAGATAACCCTCCGGCACCTTGGCCCATCCCTTCTGTCCTCGTTGCACGTGCGCATGCCGCGGCAGGCAACGATGAGAAAGTCTGGCGTGTGCTGAACTGGTTATACAACATCCCCGGCGGAAAATCCGGGTCGCTTTTTGAACGGATGGGACAGAGCATCACTCCACCAATGCCGCCGGTCGGCGTGAACGGGTGGGTGTGGTACGAACTAATAGCACTCTGCATTCATCATCTACTCGGTTTCCGACCTGAACTCGATCAGCTCTTGATACGACCGCACGTACTCAAAGGACTCGACACCATTACATCACATCAGACTCTGCGAGGCTCGGTTATTGATTTAAAGATTCGAAGATCCACTGGCGAAAGCTTCGCTCTTATTAACGGAAAGAAGATGGAACTTTCTCAAGCAACACTGAAGCTCCCGTTCCCACTTCAACGAAACCTGTTGATCGAAATGAACCTGGCAGGATAGTAAATGAAACGAAAAGAATTTTTTCGAGCGCTTGCGGGAGTTGTCGCGGGAACAGGTTTACTCTCAAAGGCACGAGCCATGGAAACATCCGGTTCTCCGAGATGGCCAGTAGTAAATCCTGATGATGAGCAATTCTGGAAGTTCGTTAGGTCGCAATTTCCTTTGACGGATGATCGTGCGTACTTTAACACAGGCGGTCTCGGTGCATCTCCGTACGTTGTGATCGACGCAGTGAAGTCCAAGATGGATGAGCTGGAAAAAATTTCCGAGACGGGTCATACCGAGCAGCTCTGGAAGGAGATCAAAACTTCCGCAGCAGGTCTGCTTGGCTGTGATGCGGACGAATTGGCTTTCATGCGCAACACGACCGAAGGTATCAATGCCGTTTGCAACGGTCTGCCCTTCAAGAAAGGGGATGAGATAATCACCACGACACACGAACATGTCGGCAATTCGGTTTCATGGCTTGCGTTGCAAAAACGCACGGGCGTCGTAATTAAGTTCTTCGAACCTTCCACCAATTCGGCGCAAGAGAACATTGACAGGATCCTGAAGCTCATTACCAAACGTACCCGCCTCATAAGCATACCACACGCCACGACGACCACGGGTCAAATTCTCCCGATACGGGAAATTGCAGGTCTCGCGAAGAGCAAAGGAATCTGGCTCTTTGTTGACGGAGCTCAGACGGCGGGCATGTTCCCGTTTGACTTGCATGAGATGGGATGCGACGCCTACGCAACGAGCGGGCATAAGTGGCTTCTCGGGCCAAAGGAGACTGGACTCTTATACGTCCGAAAGGACATGTTGGAAGTGATCGAGGCAAAGTTCGTGGGCGCCTATTCAGACAATGGCTTTGATTTTCAGAAGGGGACACTCAATTTTCATCCGACAGCTCAACGGTACGAGTATGGAACCGTGAGCATCCCACTGCGGGTCGGCCTCGGTGCTGCGATAGGGTTTATCCGGCAAATAGGGATTGAAAATGTTTGGAAACGGGATCAGGCACTCGCCACTCGCCTTGTCGAAGGACTTTCCAAAATTCCTTTTATCAAGATTCTTTCTCCGGCGAGCGGAACGGAGCGAAGTGCGATGATTACGTTTGTGCATGAGAAGATTCCTTACCTCGATCTTCAAACGCGTTTGAACACCTTCAAACTGCGCACGAGGGGGGTTGGCGAAGGAGGGGTGAATGGTTTAAGGATTTCGTGTCACATCTATAACACGCTCGAAGAGATCGATCGGTTGCTCGAAGGTCTTCGGACTGCATGAACAGGAATACTCCTATGGAATCTTTTACTCCCGGACCGGAACCACAGTTTGCATTTGGTGCATGGGCATTCATGGGCGGCATGGATGACCGCTTCGGCAAAGGCTACAACCCGTTTCCTCTGAAACTGGAAGAGGTCTTTGAAATGACTGCGAAGATCAACGGGATGTCATACGTCTGCGGCCACTTTCCAAGTGAATTCCCAGACGATGCGGACTTACTTGCAAAGTTCGCACGCGAGTACAAGGTCGGCATCGGCAGCGTGGTGGCGAAGACGTTCGGCGCGAGGTTCAAGAACGGCGGCTTCTCGAATCCCGATCCCGTTATTCGTCAAGAGGCAATCGCCAACGTGAAACAATCAATGCAGCTCAATAACATGCTGCGACCGATCATGAAGGAGATCGACAAGCCTTTGGGTTGCCAGCATGCCGTGCTCTGGCAAGGCAACGACGGATCGAACGGCCTCTTCCTCTGTGATTATTCGAAAGCCTGGGGTCTCATGGTGGACGGCTATATCGAGGTCCTTGAGTCCGTGCCCGGATGTAGCATATGTCTTGAGCCTAAATCCGGCGATCCCGCTGAGGATATGTTCGTCCGGGAAACGATTCACGGCATCTTTCTTGCGCACGCCGTAGAAACCGAGATTCGTGCACGACTGAAGGAGAGGATCCTCAAAGGAGAACCCGATCTCAAAGCAGCAGAATTCTTCGAACAATTCGATAAGGAATTCTCCGCTGTCAGAGGAAGAATTGTCCAGAACATCGAGTACGGCCATGCACATATTGCCGGCGGGAAGCTTGCGGAAAGCATTTGCCTTGCGCTTGATTTCGGAATCCTGAAGCAGCTCGATCTGAATGACAACCGCAAGCACTGGGATAACGATCACATACCCGGCAGTGATAATCTCAACGAGATTCTTGAAGCGGAATACTGGCTGTACTGGAAGGGCTTCGACGGTCTTTGGAATTTTGACATCTGGCCTCAGCGAGTCCCGGGGGAGACGAAGAAAGAAACCATCCGTCGCTTTGCAGAACATCTCGTCGAATGCATCAATGCAACCCTGTATCGCCGTGAGATTGTCAAACGGCTCCCTCCACCGGAGGAAATGCAAAAATATTTTCGGGATCCGGATGAGACGAACATCAGCAAGCTTCTTCGGAGTGTGATGAACCAAAAACTCAGCTTCCCGGAGGCGAGGTATCGCGGTTGATGGGAACTCCCTACCTGATCGGTTTAGATATCGGCACATCGGGTGTCAAGGGAATTGTCATCAGTCAGGACGGCAAGACCCGGGCATCAGCGACAGAATCCTATCCGCTCTCGACGCCGAAACCGAACTGGGCAGAGCAGGATCCGGAAGACTGGTGGATTGCAACGACGAAAGTGCTGAAGCAGTTGACCGCCTCGATCGGGACAAGGAAGTCCGACCTCAAAGCGATCGGACTCTCGGGACAAATGCACAGTCTCGTTATCCTCGACAGCGAATCGCGAGTGTTGATGCCCTCGATTCTCTGGTGTGACACGCGGACGGACAGAGAATGCAAGTGGCTCAATGACACAATCGGTCAGGAAGATCTCAGGAATCTTGTTGCTAATCCTGCGCTTGAGGGATTCACACTTCCGAAGATCCTTTGGGTTCGTGATCATGAACCGGATGTTTACGATCGTATTTCAAAGGTGCTTCTACCGAAGGATTACATTCGGTATCGCTTATCGGGAGAATTTGCTACGGAAGTTTCGGACGCAGCCGGAACATTGATGTTCGACGTGGCGAGGAGAAAATGGTCCGAGCCGATCTTGTCCAAGCTCTCGATTCCCTCGTCGTGGCTTCCCGCCGTGTTTGAGTCGGTTGACGTTTGCGGGAAGGTGATTCGCCCCGTCAGCGATATGACCGGTCTACCGGAAGGGATTCCTATTGTGGGAGGAGGTGCCGACAATGCCTGTGGTGCAGTTGGATGCGGCGTAGTGAAGGAAGGAAGAGTTCTTGCCGGCATTGGAACGAGCGGTGTTGTCCTTGCGCACTCAGCGGTCGTCAGAAGCGACCCTGAGATGCGCGCCCATACCTTTTGTCACGGTGTGCCGCACTCATGGTACGTCATGGGAGTGATCTTGATGGCGGGAGGAGCCTTTCGTTGGTACAAGGATACATTCTGCCGCGGGGAAATCGAACGAGCGGAGGCGAAGGGAGTAGACGTCTACGACCTTCTCACGCAGGAAGCTGAGACGGTCCGCCCCGGATCGGACGGATTGTTCTTTCTTCCATATCTGAATGGCGAACGGACGCCGCACAGAAGTGCAAGCGCCCGCGGGGCGTTTATCGGAGCCACCATTCGTCATGAGAAAAGACATTTTTCCAGATCCGTCCTCGAGGGAATAACATTTGCGATGCGGGATTCACTCGAGATCATCAAACGGCTTGGGATTCCGCTTCATCAAATCAGGCTGACGGGAGGCGGGGCGAAGAGCAGGTTCTGGAGACAGTTACAAGCCGATGTGTATGGTCGCGAAGTCGCTCTGGTGAATTCAATGGAGGGTCCGGCCTTCGGCGCAGCTCTGATGGCCGGCGTTGGTGCCGGTATGTATGCAGACTTGGCGGAAGTTACCGAAGAACTTGTTGCGGTCACTGAGACTCTCGAACCCACAGATCGATCTTTGGTGTACGACGAACAGTATCAGATTTTCAGTTCACTCTATCCTGCCCTCAGCAAGTCGTTCGACAGGATTCATCGGCACATCATCCAGTAAGACGTGAGTATGTTCAGCTATGACACTCCAAGAGAATAATCATCTGCCAACGATTTCAGGAAAGCGATGAAATCAGCCAACGTCCTCGACTACATTGTTGTTGCAACATATTTTCTCTTCATGCTGGGGATTGGAGTCTACTACTCGCGGGTCAGCAAAGGGGGAAAAGATTTTTTCGCCGGGGGAAATATGTTGCCGTGGTGGGTCTCAGGCATGTCGCTCTACATGGCGAATTTCAGTGTCTGGATTTTTACCGGAGGTGCGGGATTCGCGTACTATGCGGGTTGGTTTGCTCTCATTTATTTCGGGATCGGTGGATTTTCCTATTGGGTTGGCACTGCCCTTACTGCGGTCAAGTGGCGCCGATCGAGATCAATTTCTCCCACTGAGTACACGTGTACGCGCTACAATGTTGTGACGCAACAACTCATCGGCTGGGTCATCGTTGTGAACTTCACACTTTCTGCGGGGGTGCAGCTTGCTTCAACGAGCAAGCTCCTTGCGCCGGTGCTGGAGTTGGATGTTACGCTCGTGGTTCTGGTAACGGGCATTGTAATTCTTTTCTATTCCTTCATGGGCGGACTCTGGGGTGTGGTTGTCACGGACACGCTGCAAGGAGTTATTCTGCTTGCGACAGTGTTCATTGTTGTTCCTGCAAGCCTGTACCTTGTAGGCGGATTCGGAAAACTGGCAGCAGCGTTGCCTCCTCTGTCGTTTGATCATGTCTACAACGGAGTGCACTATGATGAACATTGGCTTCTGGCGATCTTTCTCATTGCTGCAATCGGATTCGCAGCGGGAGGAGCGCAGCGGTTTTTCTCGGTGAAGGATGAAGAAGATGCGAAGAAAGTCGGATGGCTCGCAGGTGCGCTGTCCCTGACGGGTCCCTTGATCTTCGGCATTCCTCCTCTCGTCGCTCGAGTCATCTGGCCCGATTTATCTCAAGTGGATTTCTTCAAGCCGTATGCGACGAGTAATCCGCAGGATCTCGTGTACATCGGTTTGTGTTTACTAATCCTGCCCAACGGACTTATCGGCGTGTTTCTTGCGGCGATGCTCTCGGCGACGATGAGTACATTAAGCGCGGTATATAACATGGTGTCGTCGATTCTTTCGCGTGACATGTATCAGGGACTGTTCCGGCCGGAGACAACAGACAAGCAATTGCTCAAGGTCGGTCGGATCATGTCTCTCGTGATCGGCTTTGTTGTGACCGGCCTTGCTCTTGCATTTGTCCACAGCCAGTTCGGGATCTTTAATTTGCTTGTGACATTCTTTACGGTCTTCAATATTCCCGTCACGGTACCGACGGCCTTCGGACTTATCTTCCGGCGGGTGCCGAAGTGGTCGGCAAGTGCCGCTATTGCGTGGGGACTGATCGCGGGAGCGACTACAAGATTCATCCTCGGATGGGATATCGGTCCACAGGTTTACCTTTCCTTTGCGCTTACCTTCGGTGTGTTTGTCACTTCTTACTGGACAGGGAAGCTCTATAAATCGAACAGGTGGCTCATTGCAGCGATGAGTCTTTTACTTGCATCAGGTTTAAGCTGGCTTTTCACTCATTCTGCGGTTGGAAAGCTTTCAGATATTCAATACGCGTTCGCCATCGTTGCAGGCGTTACACTAGGGCTCAGTCTATTCGGGTTCGCGAAACTGTTTGCGTCTGAGACCGATGAGCAGCGCGAGGTTATCAAGGAGTTTTTCAAAAAGCTCGACACGCCCATCGATGTCGCAAAGGAAGTGTTTGGCCAAGGGAAGAAGCAGGTTTCCACATTTCCGCTTGTTGGCGGGACAACAATAGGAATGGGAATTCTGATGAGCCTTATTTTTCTAAAGGACGTTTCCCCCGAAGAAACAATTGTTCTTGGCGCCATCATCGTCCTATTGATTGTTGTCGGATCCCTGATGTGGTTCTTTGGAAAAAAATCAGAAATTCGAACGGCTGCGCAATATGAAGATCGCACTTCATAATTGGTCCAGCAAATCAAACATATTATTAGGAGGCCATTGACAGATGACGCTATCGCAAGAACAGATCAAGCAATACCATGACAACGGCTATATCGTAGTTCCTAATTTGCTGAGTGAACAGGAAGTGGATGAGTTTGTTGCGTACGAGGCAACACAAGATCAAGAATGGAGAAACCATCTCGACAATCATAAACGAGATGAGCCCTGGGCACGTGTCGCGAAACATCCCCACATCGTCGGCATCATACAGCAGATACTCACGAAGAAACCGATGATTGTGCAGACAATGTATCTTGAAAAACGACCAGCCGAGGCGGGAAAGGGGACGGCGTTGCATCAAGATAGCCATTACCTGCCGAATGAGCCGGACACACTCATGGCATGCTGGCTGGCGATGAGTGATACCGATGGTGAAAACGGCGGGCTGTGCGTTGTTCCCGGATCGCACACAGCCGGATTGTATGCAACGCACAAAGCAACAAACCTGAAAGACCATCAGGTGTGGGAAAGCGAACATCTGATGCGGGACCGCGACGGGAAAGAGTGGAAGGAGAAACTCTATTCATTTGAGATTGATAACCTCGACACTTCAAGCGTTCTGAATTTGAAGGTGCCTAAAGGAAGCGGCGTGTTTTTCAGCAGCCACACGATTCACGGCTCGTATGGCAACAGATCGGCGGGCAGAGTCCGGCGAGCTTTTGCCACACACTTTGTCGCTGAGTCCACGTGGGTGTTTCGCGCCGATGTACAGAATGTCGTTCCCGCAGTATAGCGTACGCCGATAGTAGGCTGCTGAAAAATTCTTGTTGACTGTTTATAGCCACGACCTTTAGGTCGTGGTTAGATGGCAAATAGAACTGTTTCGGGCTTTAGCCCATGAACACACGCGTATTTAGGCTAAAGGCCTGCGAAGCTTTGTTATTCTCTTCCACGAGCTAAAGCTCGTGGCTATAGTCAAACTTTTTCAGCAGCTCTCTCTAAAGAAGATCAGATGAAAGAAACCTACATCCGTACAGGTAATCCGCAGATCGATGCGCTCGTTCCGCGTATCCAGAATTTCTTGCAGCATGATGTCGCCGAATACAATATGATGGGAACGAAAGTACGTGGATACCGAACACCTGATGCCCCGAGTATATGGATTCGCGATCACTCCGATATGATGCGCGGAGCGAAATACTGGGAACATGATTTGAAAAGCGCCATCGACCATTTCGCCGAGACGCAGACTGCGCGCGGCTGGCTCTTCGATTACTTCACGATGACGCCGGAGAAAGTGCCGTGCGAAAAAGAAAACTGGGCGAAGTATGTGCGCGTTCCGGTTGAAGCGGATGTTGAATATCGGTTCGTCAAGGCCGTCTACCTTGCATGGCAAGCCACGGGGGACGATGCATGGCTGCAACGCATGCTGCCGCATCTTGAGAAAGGTCTTGCATACATCCTCACCGACCCCTGGCGTTGGGACAAGAAGCACAAGTTAGTGAAGCGCGCGTACACCATAGATACGTGGGATTTTGACTACACGGCGGGGAGGCATTCGTGGCTGAACTTCCAGATCACGGACAACACTTTCTGGGGGATCATGCACGGCGACAACTCCGGCTACTACGAAGCATTTGTGCAGATGAGCAGGTTTTACACGCATCTGAAAAACCGCAGGCGCGCCCAGTACTGGCGGAAGTTCGCGGAGGCGTTCCGCAAGCGCGCGAACAAGGTCTGCTTCAACGGACGGTTCTACACGCATCACGTGCCGCTCGTTCCAGTGACGATCGATGGTGTCGACGTCTCCGAGCAGCTCAGCCTCAGCAACCCGATGGACATCAACCGCGGGTTGGCAACGCATGAGATGGCGGTGAGCATTCTGCGGGAGTACCGGAAGCGCGAAGAGACGACTAAGGCGTTCGCGCCCTGGTTCAGTATCGATCCGCCGTTTCCTGCCGGTATCTTTGGTGAGGAGAAAATTGTGCAGGGCATGTATTGCAACGGCGGCATTATGCCGCTGGTGGGAGGAGAGATTGCGCGTGCGGCGTTCGAACATGGCATGGAACAGTACGGCGTGGAGCAACTGCTCAAGTACGAGGAGCTGACCGCCAACAATGAGTCGTACCTCTGGTACTTTCCCGACGGACAACATGCAACGGTTGAGACGAGTACGAGCCCCGATGCGTCGCCGACGGATGGATGGGGATCATCGGCAATGCTGTACGCACTTATGGAAGGACTCGCCGGTATCGCGGATGAACATAAGCTCTTTCAACGTGTGCGGCTTTCCCCGCGCTGGATCGCAGCCGACTGCAATGAAGTAACTGTCGGATGCACCTATGCTGCGTCGCAGGCTGCGATCGCATACGAGTTTCTTCATCGTCCTGAACAAAAAGAGATCAATCTCCTGATACAGGGGAAGGCAGATGTTGCTCTTCATCTACTGTTGCCTAAAGCTGCGAGTGCCAAAGCCGTGAAGGTAAATCATAAAGCGGTGAGGTTTACAATGAACAAGATTGAGAACAGTCCTTACGTTGACGTGATGTTTCCCGTCAAGAAGAAAACGAACGTTCACGTTCAATACTCATAACTGATGTTACGCAGAATAGAGTTTTTTCGTTTGCTTCGACAAACTCACCCTAAATCCCTCTCTTGGGAAGAGAGGGACTTTGTTGAATCCCCGCACAATCCTCCCCTTCTCTTTTCAAGAGAAGGGCCGAGGGGATGAGTTCGCAGCAATGACCACGACACTTTTCGTTAACGAAGGTAGCTTTGCGTAGCATCAGCTCATAATACTCTTTGAATCCAATTCTTATGAAAAGAAGAGATTTTCTTAAAACTCCCGGACTCAGCATTCTTGTCCCGACTCTCGGAATACAAATGCTGCCGGGATATACGGCCTTAGCCACACCGGAAGGTCAGGCCACAACTGACAATTCAAAATTCCCGCAGAATCTTCACCCGGATTTTATCACGTATCAACCAGGAATTGAATACTTTCTGCTCGGCAACGGCGATATTCAGGCTGTTGTGCAATACTCTCCAGTACAGGATGTTGATCGTCCGCAGTCATTTCTCGGACTCACGCTGATGAGCTCTGAACACTTCGCACGGAAGTGGAGCACATTCCTCTTTCATCCTGAAGCGGGTCTCGGCCGGACGATGGTCAGTATCGTTCTTGATGGGAAGCAATTTGGTCCCAACCCGGAATCATTCCGCTCGATTGATTGGAAATACGTCGACAACGTTCCGGTAGTGGCGCTTCGCTGGAATGCCGGTGTCGTTGATGTGGAAGAAGAATTCTTTTTGCCGGCAGAAGGTGGGGTCCTCTTTAGGCGTGTGACTGCGACGAACAATGGATCGACAGCGGCTGCACTAAAGGTGAATGCCGGACTCGTTCCTAACTTTGTGCTTTTTGATGATATCTTCACCGAAGACCGAGCGGTAAATGGCAACGGATTTTTCAACGTGCGCTTGTTGACAGATGAAAAAAACGTGACGACATCGTTCCGATACT
>Ga0082335_1008184_pt1 | contig 12079 bp, 9 predicted proteins | sample Subgrocontami58m_FD_72375 | JGI IMG/M metagenome (GOLD analysis project Ga0082335, IMG submission 72375) | Subsurface groundwater microbial communities from S. Glens Falls, New York, USA - GMW37 contaminated, 5.8 m (SPADES assembly) (version 2) ...
TATGTATGGTAGGAGCCAACTCCTGTTGGCGACCGGGCACACCCGCCGTTGTGAATTGCCGGTCGCCGTCGGGAGACGGCTCCTACCTATAAAACATCAAGTTGCCGAAGGCAACCTAATTTATTACTCGAACAATGCATTCACGAAGGTATCGGCATCAAATTTCTCTATATCGTCTGCCGTTTCACCCAGCCCAACAAATTTTACGGGGATGTTTATTTCGTTGCGCATACCCAGCACGATGCCGCCCTTTGCAGTACCGTCTAATTTTGCGAGGAATATGCCTGTCACGTCTACCGCCTGCTTAAACATCTTTGCCTGTGAGATCGCATTTTGTCCAGTTGTTGCGTCGAGCACCATCAACACTTCATGGGGGGATCCAGGGACTCTTTTGGAAATGACCCGTTTGATTTTGCTGAGTTCATTCATGAGATTTTCGTGGGTATGAAGGCGGCCTGCGGTGTCAACAATTACTACATGAATACCCCGTGCAATGGCAGCTTCTAAAGCATCGTAGGCAACTGCTGCAGGGTCAGACCCGGTTTGATGCTTTACGATCTCAGCGCCAATACGCTTACACCAAATATCCAGTTGGTCCACGGCTGCCGCCCTGAAGGTATCGCCGGCTGCCACCAGGACCTTTTTGCCGTCTTTAATAAGCATGTTTGCAAGTTTTGCTATGGCTGTGGTTTTGCCGACTCCATTTACCCCAACCACCATGATAACCGTCGGGGGATTGGGGGCATACTGAATACCGGTTTGCCATGCCCGTAAATCTTCTTTCAATCTGTTTTTTATGAAATCGTGTATCTGTGATGTCTCGGTTATCGCCTTGGATTTCCATGCTTCGTGCAACTCGTGGATTAATTTCTGGACGGGCTTTGCGCCGATATCCGCGCCAATCAGGATATCCTCCAATTCCTCAAGCACAGATTCATCGATCTTTCTCTGAAACGAAAAGAAAATTTTTAATCTGGACCAAAAACGACCGCGGGTCTTTTCTAACCCTTTCTTTAGTTTTTCGGATGAAGTTAAAGGTTTCCTTTCAACCTTCTCTTTTTCTACCGTAGGTTTTTGCGGGACTGAAACTGGCTTTTCAACAGGCGCTTCTCTAATGACAGGTGCCGGCGATACCGAAACTGGTTTTTCAACGGGTTTCTCTGTAACAACCGCCTGTTGGGAAACAGGAATCTGCTTTTCAATGGGTTTCTCTTTTACAGGTTTTTCCCGAACAACCGTCTCCTGCGGAGCCGGAATTGGTTTTTCAATGGGTTTTTCTCTGACAATGGCTTCCCGTGAGACTGGCGATGGTTTTGCAGCGATTTCTTTTCTTGCAATAGTTTCCTGAGATACGGAAACCGGCTTTTGAGTTTCTTCTTTTGGAAGAACAGTTTTTGGTATAGCGGTAGTTTCCGGCGTTATTAAAACTAATTTTTCAACACCATTTTCTATAACGACGGTCTTCCGTGGCTCTACGGTGGAGTTTATTAGTCGAGACCAAAAACCGGAACGAGTTTTTTCTGATGTATTCTTTTGCTTTTCTGCGTTGGCTTTTATAGTAGTTTCCGGTGTTTCTGCTTTTTTATCAATCATGCTGTCTTTATCCTTCTTTGATGGCAGTTCCATCGATTATTATCTCCTGTACAAACTTTTACAAATAAGCAACTTTCTTAAGTCTGTTATCATCCGGCTACCGTAAACATTCGGTAAAGACGTTATGCACTGCCCATTCCCCACTTCCGTGAGGACAAGTGTCATTCCCGAATGCTTCCCCGTTTTCACGAGGACAAGCTTATCGGGAATCCACCGCCCATCAGCACACGCCTGGATTCCCGCTAAAAACATGCGGGAATGACATGTGTAAGTCGTGTTTACCGAATGTTTACCGGCTACCAACGGTAGCTATTTTAAAACTCCCCTCTAAAAAGAGGGGCTGGGGGTGTGTAGGTAAGCAATTAACACACCCCTTAATCGTTCGACTGAGCGCTCACGACGAAGTCCCCTCTTGCTAGAGGGGAAATTATCTGTCTGATGACATTCCTTGTATGAAAATGAAACGGCTTTACTGTGGGCGGCATCTTTGTTTGAGCTTGCTAACAAGGTCTCCTGGCACGGTTACTTTTGCAATCGGGGTATCTATCTTTCTTTCCCCGTGGAAATCCGAACCTCCGGTTTCTACCAGGTTGTATTTCTTCGCTATCTTCTGGTATTTTTTAACTGCCTGTGGAGTATGTGATGGGTAATATACCTCAATTCCCTGCAAACCGTATTTTACCAGGTCTTCTATAACATGATCCCGTAGAGTGAGTCCTGGATGGGCAAGAACTGCCACTCCTCCGGCAGCTATGATTAATTCAATAGCCTGTTGCGGGTTCAGCGTTTTTTTAGGAACATACGCAGGACCCTTGTCACCTATGTATTTCGAAAATGATTCCAGGATGTTATCGCAGTAACCGTGTTTCCATATCGTTTCTGCCACGTGCATGCGTCCCGGAGAGCCTTTTCCTGCAACACGAAAAATCTCTTGTGGATCAATATTGACATTGAGACCGCGTAATTTTTCTACCATTGCATAAATACGCTTTAAACGGTCTTCGTGAGAGAGTTTTAGTATTTTTTGCAAAGAAACATTATGAATATCGATAAAATATCCAAGGATGTGAACCTCCGAAGGACTAAGATATGCAGAAAGTTCTAAACCCGGAATGATATTGAGATTTTTACCCTGTCCGTATTTACAAGCTGCTACAACGCCATCAACAGTGTCGTGATCCGTGATAGAAATGGTCGAAATGCCAAGCCGAATGGCCTCGTCGACAACTGCTTCCGGTGCCATGGTGCCGTCTGAATAGTTCGTGTGTACGTGCAGGTCGGCGTTCCCATAATCGATTTCTGGAATAACCTGCTGAATAGAGATGGATTTAGTATCCTTCAATAATTTTCCATTCCCATACTGGGTATAAATTTTATCTAAAATTCCATTTACAAATGTTCCCGAATTTTTCGTGCTGTATTTTTTGGCGAGTTCTATGGCCTCGTTAATCGAGACCTTTGGCGGGATATCGTTTCTGTGCAGGAGTTCATAGACCCCCAAACGCAGAATATTTTTGTCAATAACAGCCATGCGGCGTAATTCCCAGTGTTCTGTGACACTCGATATCTTTTCGTCGATTTCTTTAATGTGCGACCTGCAGCCGTTAATAAGTGACATGGCAAACGAATAGATATCGGTCTTTTCAGCGCTTTCTTTGCAAAAGGTGTCGATATCACTGATGATGCCATCACCACATAGGTCGAGCTGGTAAAGGGCTTTAATGGCGAGTTCACGGGCAATCGTTCTGTTACGCATGGAATATTCAGTTTTTAGTAAGAGCAATTAAAAAAAATCAATAAGATAATCGTATTTCTGTCATCGTTCGGAATAAGCGGTTATGTGGGAGAGGGATCTAAATACCAATGATAGATCAACGTCTTTTGATTGTTTTTACACCGGTTTGTATTTGATCAAAAAGATTCACCATCTCTAACGCAGATAAAGCAGCCTCAGCTCCTTTATTTCCTGTCTTTGCGCCCGCACGGTCTATTGCCTGCTCCAGAGTCTCTGTGGTAATTACGCCATTAATAGCTGGAATTCCTGTTGATAATCCAACGTGTGCAATTCCCTTGGCTGATTCGCTTGCAACATAGTCGAAATGGGGTGTTTCTCCGCGTATAACAGCTCCCAAACAAATTATTGCATCATATTTTCCGCCCTGTGCAGCCTTGAGGGCTGTAATTGGTATCTCATAGGAACCAGGCACCCAAAAGGTATCAACATCCCCTTCTTTTACGCCGTGCCTGGTAAGTATATCAATGGCGCCGTCTAATAAACGCTTTGTTATAAAATTGTTAAATCGGCTAACAATGATTCCAAACGTCTTTCCCGTGCCAATTAAATTCCCCTGGAAGTCGCTACCCATAATAATTCTCCTTTTTGGGTCTGGAGATAAGATTAATTATTGCTTGATCCGCTCAAAAATGAAATCACTTCACGAGAATAGTAGCATATACCCAGAAATCTTTCAAGGCTTTTCTCTGTGTTTTTAAGTTTTTTTATGCTCTTGATCCCCCTTAGGTTTCATTTGTAATTTCAAGGCATTCAAGGAAATTTGATTTTAGAAATAAACTATTTTTAGCTTATATCTCGTACACGTGTGATACTAGTATTATTTTGTTGATTAATGCAACACCTTGTGGTAGTAGTACTATTCACTAATCTTTTGTGCTTTTATCGGAGAATTCAACTATGACAAAAGACGAAGTTTTAAAAATTGTATTAGAATCACCTTCTCTGCCTACCTTGCCAACGGTTGCATATAAACTCATTTCGATTTCTTCGAACGAAGAAATTGGTATGAAGGATATTGCAAATCTCATATCAAAAGATACTTCCCTTTCAGCAAAAGTGTTAAAAATAGCCAATTCCGCCCTTTACAATCTTCCTTGTAAGATAAGCACCATACACCAGGCTGCATCAAGGCTTGGAATGAATGCGATTAGAAACATTACTCTTTCATTTTCTTTTTTATCCGTAAAAGCGAAGAGCAAAAAGGTCGTATTTAATTATGAAAAATTTTGGGAACAATCCTTGTCTAATGCCGTCGCGGCAAAACTTATCATGGCAGAGATCGGCAAATCCGATTGGGAAGAGGTTTTTGTTGCCGGACTTTTACAAGATATTGGAGAACTGATTATAGCTACCTCATTACCACAACACTATGAGCAGGTATTATTAGGGGCGTCTTATAGCGAAAAAGACATCGTTGAACTCGAACAGCAAATCATGGGAGCAGACCATGCATTTATTGGATATGAGGTTGCCAAAAATTGGGGATTTCCCGGTCAGTTATTAACTCCTATTCAATACCATCATTGTCCGGAAGGCTATAAAGGCAATGATAAAAAGCTCCAGCTTAGCGTTGACGTTGTCTATTTGTCGGGAATAATCACCAATATTCTCTATTCGAAAGATCCTCAGAAGTACCACCAAAAATTTCTCAGCGAATCCAAGACAATGCTTAACTTCGACGATGAAATCATTGACAAGATATTAAAACTTGTTGTCTCGGAAACAACGCAAACCGCCAGTTTATTTGGCTTTCATATGGAGAATTCCAAGTCGATTGAAGAAATTCTGCAAGAGGCAAATGTCGCGCTGAGCGCTATAAACATAGCGTACGATCAAAAGAACAGGGAACTCGTTACCGACAAGGTCCAATTGCAAAAGCTTACGAAAGAGCTCGAAGAAAAAAGCAAACGCCTGGAGGAACTCGTACATCTCGATAGCTTAACAGAATTATATAATCATGGCTATTTCCAAAGCTTTCTTGAAAAGGAGATTAACCTGGCGATACGCAAAAATGCAACGCTCAGTCTGATTATGGCAGACGTTGACTGTTTCAAATATTTTAATGACAAATATGGGCATCAAGCCGGTGATTTTATTTTAAAAGAATTATGCAAGTTGATGCGAAAAGCGCTCCGTGACTACGATATGATCGCTCGTTATGGCGGTGAGGAATTCGCTATTGTTCTTGTTGAAACGACCGGGCAGGAGGCTCAGATTGTGGCAGAAAAACTACGAGAATCAATTGCTCTGCATACGTTTATCGATAATAACAAAAAATATACGATTACCGTAAGCCTTGGGGTTGCAGAAATGAAGCCTGCCGTAGATACTTTCACAAAAAATGATTTTATTGGCTTTGCGGATAAGGCTCTGTTTCAGTCCAAGGAGAAAGGCGGAAACAGCGTCACATTCTATGCTATACCCAGAAGAAAAATGAGAAACATCTAATAATGTATTAACGCTCCTATCCAAATCATACGTATTTCAAGTCATTTTCCCTTGTGTGAAATCCCTTCGACAACCCCTTGAATTGTTCCTTGTAATTTTAAAGGTATGTTTGTAATATAAATCCACTAATTTTTTATTGCGACTTCAAGAGTAAAGGTCGATGTCGCGTATCAATAAACTTACTGGGGTTCGAGTGTGGGAAAGTTAGAGACAGAAGAAGTAATTGATGAAATTGAAAATATAAGGATGTCACTAGGTACGCATCTTGAAGAGTTGCGGCGCAGGGTCGTTTATTCCGTTATTGCCATTGCTTTATGCTTTGTAGTATGCTGGTTTTTTAAGGTACAGATACTGGATATGGCAAAAAACCCGCATAAGTTCGCCATGACAAAAGCAGGCCTTTCCACAGAATTACAGGTGCTGAGTTACCAGGAGGGCTTCTATGCCTACATGAAATTATGTTTTATAACATCGGTTTTTTTTGCCTATCCAATCATCATTTACCAGATATGGCAATTTGTGAGCGTGGGACTGTACAAAAAAGAGCAAAAGTATATACTTTTATTCCTTCCCATTTCTTATGCGGCTTTTGTGGTCGGGGGACTCTTTGGGTATTTTTTATTAATTCCCTTTGGTCTGCAATTCCTGATCGGCATCCTCGGTCCTGGCATCCAACCCATTATTACCATGGGGACATATGTCTCATTTGTTTTTATGCTTACAGTCGCATTGGGCTTGGTATTCCAGCTACCCCTGGTTATGTTACTCCTCTCAAAGATCCGGTTTATTACGCCTGATAAATTTATATCATGGAGAAAGTATGCTATTTTAGTAATCTTCGTCATTGCAGCTATAGTCACCCCACCTGACCCGTTTACCCAAACTATGACCGCCGTCCCCATGATCGTCCTTTACGAATTAGGAATACTCATTTCAAGACCTACGAAAAAGGGATTCATAGTTTTAGGCGCTATAGTCGGGGGCGGGGCGATTATATTGGCGGCGGTATTCTTTTATCTGACGCATAAGGGTGGAGAAATCGGCCTCTTGAATGCTCAAGGGAATATCCAGGTTCTGTATCCTGGAGGTAAGGAATGGAAGAAGGTATCGAACCATATCAATTTTCGGAACGGAATTACCTTGAAGACCGGCAGCGAAGGAAAAACCGCCATATCAACAAAAAAAGGGGTTGATGTGGGAATAGACGCAAATACCGAGGTGCATTTTCACGATGCGTGGAAGATCAAGCTGAAGACCGGACAGGTCCTTATTTCCATGAAAGAATCAGAAGTTCCTTTCGAAATCGATACACCCAATGGCAGGATACGCACAAACAAAGGAACTGTGAATATCCAGGCGGGGGATTTTGAAACTATTGTTACAGCAGTAAAGGGTGAGGCTACATTGCTCGTGGAGGGCGAAGAGAAGAAGTTGCTGGAAGGACGGCAACACAAGATGACCATTGGCGGTGAACCAGTAGATATCGGGGCTATTATCAATTGGTCTGAAGGCGTGTTAACCAAATCCAATGAAAAAAAGTAACAAGGAATGACTCTATTAAAAATACCTTGACCTTTGAAAGGCGTGGTGGAGGAAAGCACAATGTCTTATAAAAAGAAATTTACCGGGTTTATTACAAAGGGTAAGCAGAGAAGATACTCATCGTGGTATTTCTTCATTGTAATGTTATTTTGTTTTACGCTGCCGGCTTTTCCCGAAGAAATACTCATACCTGGAGACTCGAAATTAGAAGAGAGCTTCTCTGGATTGAGTAAAAAAGGGCAGATAGAAAAGGAATTTCATCTGTATGCTACGGATGGTTATCAGGAAATGGCCGATGGAGAATTGATATATTTCTGGGGTTTTACTCACGCAAAAGATTTTGTCGATGTCGGAGAAATCAAGACGAAAGAAGAAAGAGACGCGAAATTACTGCCGTTAAAAGTGCCTGGTGACGAGGTACGTCTCATATCTGGTAAGAACTACGTTGTCGTTTTGCACAATGCGGGATTTTATGAAACTGAAAAACATTCCGGTGTTCATGGTGTTCCACATACTATTCATTTTCATGGATTAGATTTAATACCAGCATATGATGGCGTGCCAGACTTGCCGTATACCCCTGTGTTTCCTGGAGAGAAGTATCGATATTTGTTAACGATGCCGGAAGAAATCGAAGGGACGTACATGGGACACTGCCATGTGGATACCACCAATCATCTCATGGCCGGGATGTATTTCCCGGTGATCGTAGAAAAAAAGCCAAACGAAATCTACGGGTATAAATTCGATAGAGAATATACGCTCATCATGAGTGAAGTTGACAGCGAATATATGGAGATGCTCAGGACTGAAGGCAACATACGGCGTGGCTTAGATTGGAAGTCGAATTATTTTATGCTCAATGGCAGAATATTCATGGATAATTTGAGTAATCCTTTGTCTACGGTTAACGACCCTAAGACGAGAATCGTCGCTTACGAAGGCGAGACTGTTTTGATTCGATTGATGGCCGTAGGGTATAACCATATCTTTTCATGGCATCCACACGGGTTTCATGGGTTGGTAATCGGGACGGATGGGAGAAAGTTAAGTTATCCGTATGAAAAAGATACCTTGCTTATTGGTTCGGGTGAGCGGTATGACATTTTGTACAAAATCCCTGATTTTTCTGCCAAACGAGGATGTCTGTCATGTAATTATGGACCCGGTATCAGCATAGCGCATGACCACAATATGATGGGGATGGTAAGTCAGGGAATTTACCCGCATGGTCCGCAAACTTTTTTTGACGTGAGATCAAAAGTACGAAAGCAAATAATAAAAGATACACCTGAAGAAAAGAGATAAATTTATTTTTACCTGCATTATCGTAAGGAATTATGATTTAATATTTGCGATGAGCATCTGAAATCTTATAGCGTAAATTGAGATTGTTTTTTTAATCCAGTTGGATTAGGAGACACAACGGTGTTAAAAGTAGGAATTATTGGCGCCACGGCCTATACAAGCCTTGAACTTATAAAAATCCTCCTGCGTCATCCAGAGGTGAAGATTACGTATCTCGGTGTGCGACGGACTGACCGTCCAAAGATATCTGATATTTTCCCAGCCTTAAAAGGACTGCTTGATCTGCCATGTGAAACGATTGAGCAGAAAGAAATATCGGGAAATATCGACCTTGCCTTTATTACCCTGCCGCCGACTATCTCCATGCAGTATGTCCCGCTTTTTACGGGCAAAGGGATCAAGGTTATAGATTTCAGCGCCGATTACCGTTTTCGTGATAAGTCGCTTTACGAAAAGTGGTACAAGGCGCAGCATACGGATAGTAAGGGGATAGAGACCGCCGTTTATGGCCTTCCTGAGCTGTTCAGGGAGCAAATCAAAAAGACTAATCTGGTTGGCAACCCCGGCTGTTATACCACTGCGACGATATTGGCACTGGCTCCCTTACTCACAAAAGGGCTTATCCATTCAGAGGATATAATTGTGGATGCCAAGTCGGGTATATCAGGGCGCGGGCGTGAACCCAAAGAGGATACTCACTATTGCGAATGTAATGAGAATGTCGAGGCATACAGCGTGGGAGGGCATCGCCACAGCCCGGAAATCGAACATATCCTTTCCATCAAAACAAACCAAAAGGTTTCTATTCAATTTGTTCCCCATCTTATACCCATGAATCGCGGCATTCTGTGCACAGTCTATGCCAAACCGAAAGTAGGGGTGAACGGCCGTTCGTCCCTGCATGACGATGAGGTATATAAACTTTACAGGGAATTTTACGGTAAAGAACCCTTTGTTCGCCTCAAAGAAGGCAACGAAATGCCCAGAACGAAAGATGTAATTTACACAAACTTCTGCGATATTGCCACGAAGGTAACCGAAAACCGCATCATCATTCTTTCTGCAATTGACAATCTCATCAAAGGCGCATCAGGCCAGGCAGTCCAGAACATGAACGTCATGTGCGGATTTGATGAAAAGATGGGCTTGTTATAAGCAAGGCATCTTTTGTAACCATTACAGAAGCAATTGAACTTTATAATATTCCTTGACTAATAAAATTGTAAGCTTTACAATTTTTGTAAGAATAAATATTTTAGTAAGGAGAATAATAATTATGATACTGACATCAAAAATTACCTCGAAAGGTCAAATTACCTTACCAAAGGAAGTGAGGAAACTTTTAAATGTGCAGGAAGGAAATGTTATAGTCTTTGAAAAGGAAAACGATAAAATTGTAATCAAACCAGGTAGAACCCTTCGGGACTTTAAAGGTTTATTAAAAGGCGTAAATGAGGAAGAAAACTTCGATGAGATAAGAAAAAAAGCCAAAAGTATGCTGGAAAGAGGGTTATTCAAATGATAAAAAACATTTCAGGGATATAGAGGGAATCGAGATAACTATTTTATAATTTGCCATTATGTTCAATACATAAAGGTATCACCATCCTTCAAGAGATGACCCCGTTCTCTGTACAAATCTTCTATTGTGTCAATATCTACTAATGTCTTCAAAATACTGCACGATAAATTATTTTTCTGTATTTTTTCCATCGTTTGCTTAAATACCCGGTCTGTGCTCCAGTCAATATCAACAAATAAATCAGGAACAAATCCCTGTTCAAAACTTACAGGGACAAGTCTTGACATACCTAACAGGTAATAACCGCCATCCTTGCACGGTCCGATAACAATATCTTTCTCTTTTAAAACATCAAAGGCATTTTCAATCAGTGTCGCATCTATCTCCGGACAGTCCGTTCCTACGATTATGCATTTTTTACAGCCTTTTTCTTGTAATATTTCTTTAAACGCATTGGACATCCTTTCTCCCAAGTTACTACCTTCTTGAGGGCTAAACTGTGTTTTTACTTCCCGATTGCCCTGTATGAAGGGTTTTAGCCAGTCCTTAATTTCCGTTTCCTCGTCAGCAGGTGTGAAAAAGATATGTACGTCGTATGTTCCTGGATTTTTTGTGAGAATGTTTTTGATAACATTTTCAGCAAGTAATTTGTAAATTGCACATGCCTTTTCATTGCCGATATCCTTTGCCAAACGGGTCTTTACCTTTCCGGGTTCAGGATATTTGAGGAAGATAATTAAGGCATTTTCCATTTTCACCGCAAAGACGCAGGGTACGCAGAGAATCGAGAGAATAATATTGCTTTCCCATGAAGCAAGAAAACAGAAGTCGAGGAAAGTATATATGAGACAGACATAGCAGTTATGAAGACTGCTATGCATTTCTTGATTTTGAATTCTTTCAAAGAGAAAGAATTATTATTGAATGGATGTTTTTAACCTAAACCGTTGTCTGCGATACAGGCTGCTGCAGAGACGCCTGTGCGGCTGCAAGACGGGCAATGGGCACCCTGAACGGAGAGCAACTTACGTAGTTCATGCCGATCTTATGGCAGAAGGCGACGGTTTGGGGATTTCCGCCGTGCTCACCGCAGATACCGACCTTTAACGCCGGACGAGTGCTTCGTCCCCTCTTGATCCCGATTTCCACCAGTTGTCCAACGCCTTCCTGATCCAATATCTGGAATGGATCCTTTTCGAGAATGCCTTTCTCTATATATTCAGGCACAAAGGAACCCACGTCATCACGGCTGAAACCAAAGGTCATCTGGGTAAGGTCATTGGTCCCGAAGGAAAAGAATTCGGCGTGTTTTGCAATCTTATCAGCTATGAGCGCCGCTCGCGGCAGTTCAATCATGGTGCCCACCATATACTCAATCTTCATACCCTTTTTCTGCATTACTTCTTTTGCAATTCTGTGGACGTCGTCTTTCAATAAACCAAATTCCTGCTCAGTGCTAATAATGGGCAACATGATTTCGGGATATACCGTAACGCCCTTTTTCTTCACGTTGCAGGCAGCCTCAATGATTGCCTGTACCTGCATGTCGTAAATTTCAGGATACGTAACACCAAGGCGGCATCCACGATGTCCCAGCATGGGGTTCAATTCGTGGAGTGCGGATACCTTGTCCTGCACCTCTTTAAGGCTGATCTTCATTTGTTTTGCCATTTCTTTTTGATTGTATTCTTCCTGCGGCAAAAATTCATGAAGAGGCGGATCGAGAAGTCGTATCGTAACCGGGAGCCCATCCATGGTCGTAAATATCTGCTCAAAATCACGACGCTGTATGGGGAGTAATTTCTTGAGAGCAGAAATGTACAGACGCAAAGGCTCTGTAAGTTCTTTCTTAGCCTGCGCGAGTTCCTTTT
>Ga0082335_1008185_pt1 | contig 12079 bp, 2 predicted proteins | sample Subgrocontami58m_FD_72375 | JGI IMG/M metagenome (GOLD analysis project Ga0082335, IMG submission 72375) | Subsurface groundwater microbial communities from S. Glens Falls, New York, USA - GMW37 contaminated, 5.8 m (SPADES assembly) (version 2) ...
GCACCGGGACCTGCTGCTCGTCCTCGGCCACGACGTTGCCGGCGAGCGTGCGGCCGTCGCGCGTGGTGATCGTGACGAGTTGGTAGCCCTCCTGGATGACTTCGCTGGGATTGATGATTTCGGTGAGGATGTAATCGAGGTTCGCGCGATTGGAGCCGGTGAGGTCGGGGCCAATCTTGCCGCCCGCGCCGTAGATCGTGTGGCAGGCGAAACAGGTCCGCTCGAAAATCGCGCGGCCGTTCGATGCGTTGGCTTTGGCCAGCACTTCGTCGGAGAGCAGCCGCTTCCATTTCGCCATGTCGGATTGTTTGTCCTCCGCCGGTTGCACGATCGGTCCCCAGAAATCGACGAACGATGGACCGACGACCCGCTGGAGCTGCCGCGCGGCAAACGCCGAGATGTCGCGCTTCGGAATCGCGCCACTTTTCAACGCGTTCACGAGCGGATCGGCGGTGGATTTGCGACCCGAGAGCGTGAGCACGACCTCCGCTTTTTCCGAGGCAGAGAAGCTCGGGTAACGCCGCAACAGCTGATTCGCCACGCGTGGACTGTCGTAGGCCGCGAGCGCCCGAATCGCATCGCGCCGGAGCGCCAGTTCGTCGAGCAGCGAGAGCGTCGGATCGAGCGCAGGAGCATAGCTGTCGCTCGCGAACGCCTGCAGGATCTCGCGGCGCTTCTCGGCCGAAACCGACACATCCTTGAGCGTCGCGAGCTGGGCGGCGGCGGCCCTGGCGTCGCCGAAAAGCTGGCCGATCCGCGTGACCAAATCGCGCAACCCCGCATCCGCACCCGCGAGCAACGTGGCTTCGGCGGCAGACCAGTTCCTCGGCGCAGCCGCCTCGCGACGACCGAGCGCAGTGAGCCCGTCGCGCAGGCCTTCGAGCAGCGCCAGGCGCGTGGCGGCCTTCGCGGTCACCACCGCATCGACAATCGCCTCGAGTTGTTTTGCGGCGGTCGCGCGGCGTGCGACGAAGTTCGTGATCAGCGAAAGTTCGCTGCGGGTCGCCAGGGCGAGCGCCTTTGCGGCGTTGTCGGCCACGAGCGGCTCCACGCCAAACCAGATCAGGTTTGGCAGATTGTGATCAGTCGCATCTTCCGCATGGCGCACCAGCCCTTCGAGAATTGGCCAGCGCTGGCTGGAGGGCAGGCGTTGCACCGCGGAGGCGAGATAGAGCCGCACGACGGGCGATGGGTCGGCGCGCGCCATGAGCGTGAATTTCTCCACCGCACGCTGACTCGGCGCCCGATCCTCGCAGAGCAGCTGAATGGCCCACGCGCGCACATAGACCTCGGGGTCGTCGAGCAGCGCGAAGAGTTGCGAATCGGAAATGTTCTTCGTCACATGCAGCGCCCAGAGCGCACGGAGCCTCGCCGCCGCGGTCGGCGCCTGCGCGAGCTGTTCGCCGAGTTTTTCCGCCACGCGCGGATCGAGTTTGCCGGCGGCAGCGCGCTGCTGCAGCTGCAGCCGCGCGCGACGGACATACCAGTCGTTGTGGTGGGTCTGGAGCTCGACGAGCTCGAGGTCGGACTTCGCGGCAATATCGAGCCCGGTCTTGCCGGGCAGACCTTTCGGCGCGAAACGGAAGATGCGGCCCGTCTCCTGTTGGTTGACGGTGATGCCGCAGATATCGGCGTCGTGCCAGTCGAGGATGTAGACCGCGCCGTCCGGCCCGATCTCGATCGAGAATCCGATCCACATCGGGTCGTTGGCGAGGACGGCGTCGTCGCCGTGGTGGCCGACGAAGCCGGAGCCTTTCGGCTCGAGGGTGTCCGTGAGCAGCGCCCGCTCGTGGAGGTTGGCCATGAAGATGCGGCCGCGATACTCCGGCGGAAATTCATCCGCGAGGTAGATGCGCGCGCCGCCGTGCGCCGAGCGATGCCGGTGATCGGCGATCGTCTTGATGTCGGAGTAGACGTAGGGGTTGATGTGCTTGCCGCCCTGACGGTGATACACGCCGCCTTGAATCACGTGCCACAGGTGCGGAATCACGCAGGCGGTGATGAACGCCTGCCCGTGATCGTCGAAGTCGAGGCCCCACGGATTGCTGAAGCCGTGCGCCATCACCTCGAAGCGATCCTTTGTGGGATGATAACGCCAGACGCCGCCGTCGATCGGCTGCGGGTCCTTCACGGCAATGTTGGCGGGGAACGGTTCGCCGGGACGGTAGAGTTTGCCGCCATCTGCAGGTTTGCCGACCTGCGAGGACGTGAAGAGGCCCTGGCAGCCGTAGAGCCAGCCATCAGGGCCCCACGTGAGGCTGTTCACAACTTCGTGGCGGTCGCGGATGCCCCAGCCGGTGAGACGCACCTCGATCGCATCGAGATCGGCCCGATCGTCGTGGTTGCGATCGGGGACGAAGAGGAGATTCGGCGGCGCGCCGAGCCAGAGTCCGTCGAAGCCAACGGCGATGGCGGAGGGAAACGGGATGCCCTCGAGGAAAACCTTCTGCGTGTCCATCCGGCCGTCGCCGTCGGTGTCCTCGAGGATGAGGATGCGGCTCTTGCCGCCGCCGCCGGAGAAGCCGCGGTTGCGCGCCTCGTAGTCGTGATTCTCGGCGACCCAGAGCCGGCCGCGATCATCCCAGCAGAACGCCATCGGCTGCGAGATCATCGGCTCGGCGGCGGTGAGTTTCACCTCGAAACCGGCGGTTACGGTCATCTTCGCGACGGCCTGTTCGCCGGTGAGCACCTGCGCTTGTTTGCCCTCGGCGCGCGCGAGATTCCAAAGGATGCTGTCGGAGCGCTCGCCGGTGTAGCCGCGCCACGCCTCATCGACGGCCACGTCGTTGAAAGCGCCTGTGTAAACCATGAACTGGTGGCGGAAGATGGCGGCCTTGTCGCGGGCGATCTTCCATTCGCCCTGCGAAGCGCGACTCGGCCCGACGCCGAGTTGCTGGTCGACGCGCCACGGCAGCGGGTAACCGTTGTTGAGCGGATGATCGAAGATCGCGATGTGCGCGAGGTCGGTGCGGCCGTCGACCTTCAGGCCGACGTCGACCCACACGGCGCGCTGTTTGTCCGCGCGCTCGTTGCGCTGGCGGTTGCTGTTGATGACGGCCCCCTCGATGCCCTCCTTCCACGGCATCCGGACAAAGAGGCCGCCATAGTCATATTCGCCGATCGTGAGGTCGACGACCGCCTGGCCGGTCCACTCGAGATCGAGCAGGTAACGCCCGCCGAAATCGCGCATCGACCACACCTGCGTTTCCTGCATCAGCGGCTTTCCGTCCTCGCCCAGCAGATGATACGTCGTCGACCACTTCACTTCCTCACCCTGCGGGATCAGCGCGGTGGTCGAGACACGCTTCCAGAAACCCGCACCCGGATTGTGGAAAAAATCACGGCCGTTCAGCCGCGTGATGCCCCAGTAGATTCCCTCCTGATGCCGGTGGTGCGACGGGCTGAACTCCGTGAGCACGCCCTTGCCGTCCGGCGCCACCAGCGGGTGCAGGTAGGGCCGGTGTTCGGGACCGGCGTTCTGGACGACGATCGCCTTCGGGTCGCCCGCGCGCGAAATTGAAATCGTGCCGGCCGCCGCATCCTCGCGCAACGTGAGCGGTCGCGCCAGTAATGGCGCAACTGACACCGTCACGAAAAGGAGGCTGCACAGGAGCTTCGAAACGAATCGGGCGAGCATAGGGGCTTGGGGCAAGGCCAATAGCTTGGAGCAACCCAACCGGAATCAGAATCATTTTCCGTTCGCGAGCTTCGACATCACGCCGTCGAGCCACGCGAACGCGATATTCTGCATCCGCGTTGAACTCGTGCGGCACGTCCCCGGGTCGCGTGCCGAGAGCTGCGGCTGGCCGGCGAAGCCGGCGCCGCCGCGATCCGACCAGGATATCCTCGCGAGTACCGGCTGACGCGGCAGATGTCGTTCTTCTTCAATCTGCGGAATCTCACGGACTCGCCCGAGAACTTCAAAATCTACGGCCCGGTGTGCAGTCATGAATGCACACGAAGGGCCAGTTGCATAGAGGCAGACCAAGGGCCAGCTGGTCCCCTGCCAGATGGCAGTCGGTCCTTGGTGTCCGGCGCCTGCGGCCACTTTCGGGAAAATGGCGGCGGGCTTGGCATCCGTCCAAGTGAAGACCCGACCGCCGCGCCGTCTTATCCTGGTCGAGCGACGAGCGCGGTTCGCCCGCTTCGACGCATCCTGCTCACGGCAGCGGCCCAATGATCGCGCCGCCGTGGGTGTTGTTGTACGCGTCGAACCACTGCTGCGCGAAGTTCAGGTAACTGGCCGGATACGAGGCGCTGTTCTGCAACACCGTCTCTCCCCAGTATATAAACCAATAGGTGAGCCGCTCGCTGCCGTTGATATAGCCGCCGCTCGCGTAGTTGTATTCGGACGCGATCAACTGCTTCGACAAAAGTTGGGACGGATCCGAGGTATTCGCGGACAGGATCGCCAAGGCACCCGTTTCCTGGATTCCCGCATACTGGGGCAACGCCAGGCTGGCGATGGTCAGCGTGTAGCCGAGCATTTGTTCGGCGGTCACTTGCGTGCCGCCGGTCTTGCCGGCCAGGGCCTTCTCCAAATTGTTCTTCCAATAGCCGTGGGAGTAGCCATTCGCTTTCATCCCGTTGATTGCGGAGAATCTCAGACCGTAGCCAACCGGCGGAACCGGGATGTCAGACGTCCCAACCACGATGGTATGGTCCATCGGCAGAGTGCTGGGCGACAATCCCGTGACATCACCCGGCACCACGACATAGGTCCCGGTCGCGACGTTGCCGAACGTATATACGCCCTGCGCGTTCGTGAGCGTCACGGCCACCTGCTGGTTTGTCGCCGCCGCGCGCAAGGCCACACTGACGCCTGCCAGGCCGGGCTCGCTGGCGCTGCGCACACCATCGAAGTTGACGTCGAAAAATGCGGTGCCACTCACGGTACGAATCGAGCCGAGCGAGGTCACTTCAAACGTGCGGGTGGCCTCGGTCGTCAGCGTCACCGTGGACTGGTCGGTCGCCGTCGCGACTATCGTGTGCACGCCCGGCGTGACAACGAACAAAGACACCGTCCCGGTGGCGGATTGCTGGCCGATGCCGCCGGACACGACGGTCAGCGGCGTGCCGTCGAGAGTCGCCGCGAGGACCGTAATCTTGCCATTGGCCGTCTGGCTCGACCCGGTGAAAATCAACGGAATCGTGAGCCCGGAGCCACCGGACGGCAGCGGATAGCTGGCGCCCAGAGGCGGCGACGTGATTACCACTGTCGGTGGGACCGGCGGCGCAAATTCAACGACACTAAAGCTGACTGAAGTCGATACGTTGCCCGCAGCAGTCGTGCCGCTCGCCGTCAGGTTGTGCCCCACAGCGCTGACTGCCAGCATCGTACCGGTCGTCGTCGCCGTCGCAGTGCCGAGTCCTGTCGTGCTGTAATTGGCGGACGGGATAACGACACCGTCCAGCGTGGCGCTCACCGCTGTGACGGTCGAGTTTGGCGCACTCGTAATAAATGTGAAAGGAATGTTGAGCGCAGGCGTGTCAGCCTGATGCGTGAACACCTGGCCGTTGTAGGGATCCGTGATGACAATCGCCGGCGCATTGACCTGAACCACGAAGCCATTGGAGGTGCTGGTGGTCCCGTTGCTGTTTGTGCCGCGCACCTGCACCGTGTACGATCCCGCGGCTGAAACCGTCATCGAGGCGGTTCCGGTGGCGCTGGCAGTACCAAGTCCGGTGGACGCGACCGAGAGCGGCAATCCGGCCAACCCGGGTCCACTCAGGTTAGCATCGATGATTAGGATTGGATAGTCGACGGTTGAGGTGGCGGCGAACACCAAGGGAATGGTGGCGGGCAGCGCGCCGACGTTGTACGTGAAGGTCGTGCCATTACTCGGCGTCGAAATCGAAACCACCGGTGGATTGCTCGGCGCGATCGGCGGCACAGTCGCCCGGGCATTGATCGAGTGGCCGGTGTCGGTGACAGATACCGGCCAGCCGGAGGTGGTGATTTGGTACGAGAAAAAAACGGACGTGACGTCGGCCGGCAACACCGTGCGCAAGTCGGGCATCGAAAATGTCACGGTTACGGGAATCGTTTTGCTTGGCCCCGAAAAAACGAGCTGGCTGGGAGAAAAGGAGACGTAGGTCGCGGCCGTATTGACGTCGCCGTAGGGCACGGTGGTGGGTGTAACGACGAAGCCGATCGTGGCATTTCCAACGAGATTCGAAGGCGACGTCACGTTCAGGACGTACGTCTGCGTGTACGGCATGTTGCCCTCGACGGATGCTGACGTCGGGCTGTAGGAAACGGCCCCGATGACGTCTTTCGCTGTGGCGGAGCCCGCAAAAACTGCCGCAATGATACCAAATCTAATGGAGGTCGCACAGGCGATGCGAAGCAAGTTCATCGGCGTAATCTGGGGGAAAAGACTTTTGGCACTGGATCTGTCCAGACGTTGTAGGTAATAGACCCCAGCGTCGATACAAAACTGCTGCCTATGTGTTTTACCCCATCGTTTGACGCCATTGCCGTACGTAATCGGTGCAGCCACAGCCCGTAGAATTACCATCTAGCGGCGCGCCCGTAGCGGTGCCGGCCCATCTGCACTGACGCCAGCTAAATAACCCATTGGCGGCCAGCATGCGTGCCCTTGGCACGGGTAGGGTTAATACCCCAAAATCCTCGTTGACCTGCCGGCAGTTTTCTCAGACAAATGCCCGTCGCGCCTCCCATGCCCAGAATCGTCCAACGCTCCGAGTGTGCATGCCATCGGACGGGATGGCAGCGAGTCAGAAGCGTGCTCGCGGCACTGCTGATTGCTGGCATGGGTTGCGAAGCAAACGCGCAAGTAGCGATCTCCTGGAGCGCGACTTCGAACGGGACGTGGGGTACCGGGTCGAATTGGACCGGCGGGGCTGCGCCGGCCAATAGCCTCACGACGAACTATGCGTCGTTCAACAATGCGACGGGCGTCACGGTCACGACGAGCACGACGCAAAGCGTCGCGGGAATCAATTTCGGTTCCAGTGCGGGCGCCTACACGCTTTCGAACACCGGTGGCGCGGGGAAGACGCTCACCCTCGGTGCCTACGGCATCGTCACGTCGAGCTCAGCCAATCAGCTCATCACCGGATCGAAACTGACGCTCACGCTCGGAGCGGCGTCGTCTTTCCTCGTCAACGGCACGGGCAACCTCACGATTTCGGCGAGCAACGGGGCCATCGGTACGACCGCGACGAATACGCTCACGCTCGGCGGCACCGGCAGCGGTACCGGCACCATCTCGTCGGTGATCTCGGGCGCAGGCTCGGTGACGATGTCCGGCGCGGGAACGTGGGTGCTTTCCGGGGCGAATACCTTCACCGGTGCCACCGTGGTCAATTCGGGCATTCTCCAGGCGACGAGCAATGCCGGCGCGCTCGGCGCCGGCGCGCTGACCATGGGTGGCGGAACGCTGGAACTGGCAAACGACACCGGCCTGTCTTTCGGGCGAGCTACGACTGTCACGTCGACGAGCACGATTGTGGCGGACCGCTTGACCGCCGGAGCGGGGGTCACCCACACCCTGGGCACCCTTTCGATTGGGGCACAAACTTTGAACGTCGACGCGGGCGCCAACGTCACGAGCGGCACGGCGGGCATCACTTTCGGCGCGACGACGCTGTCCGCCAGCGGCGCGGTGTTCGACGTGGGAACCGGAGTGAATCTGACCCTGGGCGTCCTCACCGGGAACTTCGATTTCACCAAGCAGGATGTCGGCACACTCACGTTGAATTCCGCCTCCACGCGCAGCAGCGGTGCAACGATCGTGTCTGCCGGTGGGCTCCAGCTCGGCAGCAGCTCTGCGCTCGGGACGACCGGCACCACCTTGACGCTCGGCACCGCCACGCTCGATCTGGCCACGAACACCTCGGTCAACGCCTACGACACCACCGTCACGGGTTCGGCGACGATCTTCTCCGACCGGTCGACGGCAGGTTCGGGCATCACCCATACGCTGGGCACCCTCGCGATTGGCGCGAACACGCTTTCCGTCGCCAGCGGGAGCAATGTGTCGGCGAACACGGCGTTCGGACTCACGTTCGGCGCGACGACGTTGAATGGCAGCGCGATCTTCGATGTCGCCAACAATGGGACCGGCATTGGCACGCTGACGCTCGGTGCCGTCGGCGAGTCGGGCGGCGCTCGCGCGCTCACGAAGCAAGGGGCCGGCACCTTGGTAATGACGGGAACGAACACCTACACGGGTGGCACAACGCTGTCGGCCGGGACCCTCACGGTGAACAGCGGCGCCGCTCTCGCGGGTGGCACGGGTTCGCTGACGGTCAACAGCGGCACGCTTAACCTCAACAATGCCGCCCAGACGGTCGGCACGTTCAGTGGCGCTGGTGGCACCGTGAATCTTGGTGCAGGACACACCCTGACCGTCACGCAGGGTGCGGACGCCACCTATGCCGGCACGATCGCCGGCAGCGGCGCGCTCGTCAAGGACGGTGCGAACACGCTCACCCTGTCGGGGAGCAACAGTTACACTGGCGCGACGACCATTAGCCTCGGGACGCTCAAGCTGGGCGCCGCTGGTGGCGCCACCAACACGCCGTTAGGCACCACGGCGGCCGGAACGACGGTTTCATCCGGGGGCGCGCTGGATCTGAACGGGTTCACGCTCGGCACGGCTGAAGCGCTCACGCTGAATGGCACGGGCGTCGGCTCCACCGGTGCGCTGACCAACTCCGGCGCGGCGGCCAGTTACAGCGGCGCGGTCACCCTTGGCGCGGCCAGCTCGATCGGGGGCACCGGCAACATCTCACTGGGCGGTGCTCTGAGCGGGTCGGCGGCGCTGACCAAGGCCGATGCGAATACGCTGACCCTCTCCGGCAACAGCAGTGGTTTCACCGGCGCGCTGAACATCAATCAGGGCACGGTCGTCGCCACGACGAGCAACAATGCGCTCGGCACCGGCACGGCCGGCACCACCGTCGCGAGCGGCGCGATGCTGGCGTTGCAGGGCGGCGTCTCGGTGGCGAACGGCACGCTGTCGCTGGCCGGAACGGGGGTCGGATCTGCTGGCGCGCTGACCAACAACAGCGGCAACAATACCTGGAACAACAGCATCACCTTGACCGGCGCAGCGAGCATCGGCACGCAGGGCGGCATCTTGACCATCGGGGCGACCTCACCCGGGTTCGCGCCGAGCGGCGACACCGAGCCGTCGGAAAGCGGGTTCATCACCCTCGGCGGGAACACGCTGACGTTCACCGGCGCCGGCACCGGCATCGTGGTGAATGACCGGATACGCGATTTTGCCGGGCAGACCTCGCGCACCTCCTACAACTATCCGCCGCTGACGCTGGTGGCCTCGCCCGAGACCACGACGCCCAGCAACGTCATCGTGAACATGACGGGCGGGGGATACGTGCAATACCTCGCAAACGCCAACAGCTACACCGGTACGACCACGGTGCAGGCGGGCACCCTGATCCTCGATACCATCACCAACGCGGGTGCGCCGCACGACCCGAACACCGCGTCGTTTCATGCCATCAACGGCAACCTGGTGATTGGCGACGGCGCCGGTGCGGCGGGCTCCGCCGTGGTGCAGCTCGGCAGCGGCGGCTCGGCCAACGAGGTCATCGCGCACACCTCGACGGTCACCCTCTACCAGGACGGCACGCTGAACATCAACAACCAGGCGCAGACCATCGACGCGCTCACCTTTACCGGCGGCTCCGTTACGCTGGGCACCGGCACGCTCTACCTGAACAACGACGTGACGGTCAACGCGTCGGCGGGCAATACCGCCTCCATCAGCGGTTCGACGGGCTATGTCAGCATGACTCTGCAACGCACGGCTGGCGTGGATACTGGCCCCGATGCCACGCGGACGTTCACCGTCAACCACGGCGCCGGCAACACGTATGACCTGACGCTGAGCGGCATCCTGGCCAACGGCAACCTGGTGAAAGCGGGCGACGGCGTGATGATGTTGAACAACAACAACACGTTTGTCGGTACCACTGCGGTCAACGCGGGCATCCTCAACGTCCAGTCGGGCACCGACGTGAGCCAGCGCAGCGGGCTGGGCGCCGGCAACGGCACGGATGCGCAGGGCACGACCGTGGCCGGCGGCGCCACGCTGCAGCTGCAGGGCGGGATCGCGATTACCTCCGAGAAGCTGAACCTCTCCGGCACCGGCTACACGTCGCTGGGCGCCCTGAACAATCTCAGCGGCAGCAACACGTTTGGCGCCGCGGCGACCACGCTGATCAATCTGAATGCCGATGCGACCATCACGGCCAGCGGAGGAACCCTGACGATCCCGACGAACATCGGCTCCTCTTCGAATAACGCGCTGACCTTCGACACGGCCGCCGGTACGACCGTCACCGTCAGCGGCGGCATCAACACCGGCACCGGCAGTTCGACCACCGTGACCAAGGCCGGCACCGGCACGCTGGTGCTGACCGGCAGCAGTTCGTATCAGGGTGCGACGAACGTCCAGGCCGGGGTCGTAAGCGTGCAGAACAATTTCGGTCTCGGATCGGCGCTCGCCGGGACGACCGTGGCCAGTGGCGCGGAACTGCAGCTCAGCAATGCGGCCAACGGCAACCTGAGCATCGGCGCCGAGGCGCTCACGATCAGCGGGGCCGGAATCGGCGGCACCGCCGGCGCCCTCCACAATGTCGCCGGCACGAACTCCTTCGGCGGTCTCGTGACGCTGGCGGCCGCCTCGACGATCAAGAGCGATTCCGCCACGAGCCTGACCCTGAGCGGCGGCACCAGCAGCGCTGGCTACGGCCTCACGATTGCCGGCGCCGGCAGCACCACCATCAGCGGGAACATGAGCAACAGCACCGGCAGCCTGACCAAGAACGATGCCGGCGCGTTCACGTTTGCCGGCACGGTCAACGGCACCACCGGCACGGTGGGGGCAGCCCACCTCAATGCCGGCACGATGACGGTGGGCAATGGCACGCAGACGACGACGCTCAACACCGGCGCCTTCGATTCCGCGGTGAGCACCACCCTGCTGATTGCATCGGGTGGCACGGTGGTCGCGAACTACGCATCCGGATCGACGACGTTCTCCGGCGCGCTGGCCGGCAGCGGTAATTTCGAGAAGGCCGGTGCGGGCACGCTGGTGTTCAATAACTCCTTCACCGCCGCCAGCCTCACGCTCACGTTGAGCGGCGGCACACTCTCGTTGCTCGGCGGGGGCTACACTTTCGGCACGATTCACATCACGGGCAACACCGTCCTCGATTTCAACAACAGCGCCGGCACGTTCCTTTCATCGGCGCAACTCGTAATCGACGCGGGAGTGACCGTGACCGTGCAGAACTGGGCGTCGGTGGCGAACAATGCTGCGCTGAGCACCGTATGGTACGCCACGAACACGGTGAATGCCGGCACGCTCGGCGGCACCGATATCAAGGGCGGCACACCCCTTTCGCAAATCACCTTTACCAATTACGGCGGCCTGACGACAACGTGGGTCTCGGGCAGCCACGACGGTTGGTTCGATCACGAAATCCGGCCGACGCCGGAGCCGGCCACGTACGGTGCGATCCTCATCTCGGGTTGCCTCGGCTTGCTGGGTTGGCGGCGTTATCGTCGGAATCGCAGCGCGGCGGCATAAATCGCGAGCGAACTGGCCAGCGGGCGCGGACCGGTTCGCGGGATCGGGAAAAGCACGGCACGCGGGTTGGCCGAGGGAGTTGCACTTCGGCCCATGGCCCAGCAGGCTTGTCCCGTGCGAATAAAATTAGAAGGTGATTAGCGAACCGCCGCCGGCGATTAGGCTCACTTTTCTGCGCGCACGCTGCCCACAATAAACTCGCCGGTGCCGGGTGACGCGCACCAGATTCCGGACAATCACATCCCAAACCCTTGGCCTGCCAACTTCTCCTGCGAGAGGTCGCTGGGTCGCAACGACAACATGAAACTGCCTTACTTCTCCAAATGGAGCGCCGCCGCATTGGCGGCGACCGTCCCTTCAATTCTTCGCGCAAGCGAAGCCGATATCAGAATCCCCGATCTCAAACAGGTCCGGTTTGACAGCCTCGGCGGCGTGAGCGGGGAAATGCTGATGTACGTCGGCATCCTCTTGTGCGCGATGGGGGCCGT
>Ga0082335_1008186_pt1 | contig 12078 bp, 10 predicted proteins | sample Subgrocontami58m_FD_72375 | JGI IMG/M metagenome (GOLD analysis project Ga0082335, IMG submission 72375) | Subsurface groundwater microbial communities from S. Glens Falls, New York, USA - GMW37 contaminated, 5.8 m (SPADES assembly) (version 2) ...
GGTGCGCGCAGTGCCAGGTCGCGCCTTCGTCCAGGCTCACCTCCACGCGCGTGATGCCGCCCATGCCGCTCCAGGCGAGCCCGCGGATCTTGTGCGATCCGCGGGCCAGCGGTGAATCCTCATCGAGCGGGTCGATGATGATGCAGCGCACGCCCATCGCGGTGATCATTTCCTTGTGCGGGTCGTCGGGCGATTGGCCGTACACGAAATAATGCTTCTGGTAGTAGCACTCAGGCATGGTGTTGAGCACTTCGATCTTCTGCAGCCATTTTGCCCACCAGTTGCCCGACCAGCCCGGCACCACCGCGCGCACCGGCGCGCCGTGCACGTGCAACAGATACTCGCCGTTCATCGACCACGCGAGCAGAGTGTCGGGGTGCAGCGCTTTCGCGAGCGGCAGCCCTTTCTCGTAGTTGATGACACCCGGGTCCACCAGCTTGAAGTCCGAGCGGCCGACCGAGCGGTATTGCACGGCAAGATCCGGCTGTCCGCGATCGAATCCCTCCAACCGCACCGCCACCGCACCGGGTTTCAAGCCTGCTTTCTTGAGCACCTCGGCTAACGGCACACCCGTGAATTCGCCGGCGCTGACGGCGCAGGTCGTAGTCGATTCGTTGCCGATCTCGTCGGTCGAGGGAACCTCGTTCTGCTCGCGCATCGCGGCGCGCTTCTGCATGTCCTGCTGATTGATGCGCGACGGCTTTTTGCCGCCTTTCCCCAGATAATCGAAAAATCCCGCGTCATTCCCGGCACACTCGGTCACCGCGCGCACCGTGCGCCCCGGCAGCTTTTGCAGCTCCCTGAGCGAGAGTTCAAGCGGCCGCGCGACTTCGCCGCCGACAGTGAGTATCCAGTCGTCGGGATGAATCGGCTCGGGAACTTCGAGCTGATTGACGACGTAATAGGCGTCGGTGGGAGTAATCAGCCCTTCGAGATCCGTGATCGGCGCGCGGCCGTTGATCACGCGCCCCTGGGCATCTTTGCCGGCGATCAGCGCCGCGCGCTTCCGGTCCGGCCACCCCAGAACCCAATCGCCCTCAATCTCGCGCCGCGGCATGCCGCCTCCCCGTGGATAAATGGCCCTGTCAGCCGTCGATGACCGCGACGACCTGGCCTTCGGCAACCGGTTCTTTCTCCTTGACCAGGATTTCCTTGAGCGTGCCCCCGTCTTCCGTGATCACGGGAATTTCCATTTTCATGGATTCGATCACGATCAACGTGTCTCCCGCGCCGACCTGATCGCCGGGTTGTTTCATGAGCTTCCAGACGGTGCCGGTGATTTCGGACTTGACTTCGATTCTTGCCATTATTCGCATCCTTGTTCGGACAGCCCCGCGCTGTAGGTATGAATCAGACGGGGAAGCCGAAGTATAACATCGCGCGGTGCAGCATTGGCCGTTGTAACGGTTCGCGCGAGCGCGTACCATAGTCACGCTGCAATTCATCGGCGCTCGCACATACCGGGGCGCCGCATCATCCATCATCGAGGAACCGCCATGCCCGCACTGCCGGTAGTAAAAGACTCCGCACTGACGCTTGAGGAACGCGTCGCCGTGCTCACCTTCAGGCGCAATGATGTGCGTAACGCCCTGTCCAGCACGGAACTCGCTTCCGATATTGTGGCGACGCTCACGTGGGCCAGCGCCAGCCCGGAGGTCTCGGTGCTGATTCTGACGGGGGAGGGAAGCGCGTTCTCGGCCGGCGGCAACATCAAGACGATGGGTGAGCGCGCCAAGGCGCCGGCGTTCGAGCTGCAACAGAACTACAAGAGCGGAATTCAGCGCATCCCGCTCGCGCTGCACGAGGCGGAAATCCCGGTGATCGCCGCGGTCAACGGTCCGGCGATCGGCGCCGGCTTCGACCTCGCCAACATGTGCGACATCCGCATCGGTTCGACTAATGCTTCATTCGGCGAAACCTTCGTCAATCTGGGCATCATCGCCGGCGATGGCGGCGGGTGGTTCCTGCAGCGGCTGCTCGGTTATCAGCGCGCGGCCGAGCTCACGTTCACCGGCCGCATCGTCAAGGCCGAGGAAGCCCTGCAGTTGGGCATCCTGCTTGAAGTGACCGAACCCGATGCGCTGCTCGCGCGCGCGCGCGCGCTGGCGCAGAAAATTTCCTCCAAGCCGCCGCTCGCGGTGCGCTACGCCAAGCGGCTGCTCAAACTCGCGCAGCAGCAACCGCTGTCCGAGCATCTCGAGTTGTGCTCGAGTTATCAGGCGCTGTGCCACAAGACCGAAGATCACGCCGAAGCGCTCGCCGCCTTCTTCGAAAAGCGGCAAGGCAAATTCAAGGGGCGATAATGAGGCGCGCGCTGGCGATGGGGCGCCACCTGCTTGCTGCTGCCGCATTGGCCGCAGTTGTCGGCAGCGCCGGCGCGCAGGAAGTGAAGCTGCTGCCCGCCGACGAGGGGGCGCATGACCCCAGCTGGACGGCCTTCAAAGCGCGCCTGCTGGCGGCGCTGGCCAAGCGCGATCAGACATTCGTACTGGGAATCGTCGACGCCAGGATCCGCAATACCCTCGGGCCGGACGGCAGCGCGGAATTCAGAAAGCTGTGGCAGCCGCATGCCGCCGACAGTCCATTATGGGTAGAGCTGCCGAAGTTACTTTTTTTGGGCGGGGTTTTTGTCAAACGCGACCAAGGGGCAACCGAGTTCTGCGCGCCCTACGTTCGCTTCAATTGGCCGGACAACGCGCCCGCGGAGGCCTCCGGCGCAATCCTTGTTGCGGACGCGCTGATGAAAGCCAAGCCCTCCGCCGCTGCGGAGACGCTGCAGACGCTTTCCCACGATCTGGTCAAAGTGCTCAACTGGGAAGTCGCGGATGAGGACCGGGAAAACAAACAGCAGTGGGTCGGGATCCAGACCAAGGCCGGCGCCGGATTTGTGCCGGAAGAGCAGATCCGCAGCCCGCTCGAGCACCGGGCGTGCTTTGCCAGGCGAGGTGCGAGCTGGCGCATGACCGGACTCGAAGCCGGGGAATAAGAGCGGTGACTCGTGATTGGTGATTCGTGATTGGTGGAAACCGGTTTTGCTAATCACCAATCACGGCTTTTAATAGCTTGTCGGCCAGTTGGCGAGTTTATGCTCACCGACGCCATTTTTCAGGCGCATGCGGTGCACCGCCAGGGTGCGGATCAGATAGTCTCGCGTGTCGCGCGGATCGATCACGTTCTGGGCTTCGTAGAGCTCGGCCAGCGCCCACGCCGACGTATCGCGCTCGACCTCTGCAACCAATTGCTTGAAACGCTCCGGGTCGTCTTCCTGCTTGAGCCCGTGCAGCACGTTCACGCTTACCGCGGGATCCATGAAGCCGAGATCGGCCATCGGCCATAGTGCCACCTCGTCGGCGCCCTTGCCGCCGGCCATGTTGATGTAGGCCTGCCCATAACTCTTGCGCAGGATGATCGTGATCTTCGGCACCGTGACCAGCGACAACGCGTTCATCCAGTTGATGACCTTGCCCGGCATGCCGCGCATCTCGCCCTCGACTCCGATCAGGAATCCGGGCACGTCCACCAGGAACACGAGCGGCACGTTGAACGAGTCGCACAGCACCATAAAACTCGTCACCTTCTGGCACGCGTCGGCGTCGAGTGCGCCGCCCTTGAACAGCGGGTTGCTGGCGATAAAGCCCACGCTCCTGCCGTCCAGCCGCGCCAGCACGGTGGCGATCGACTTCCCGAACCGCTCTTTAAGCTCAAAGCCGGAGCCGGTGTCGACAATTGCGGTGATGATCTTGCGCACGTCGTAAACCTTATTGCGCGACCCTGGCAGGATATCGAAGATTTTCCGGCAGGCGTCGTCCGAACCCGGCGGCACCGGCTGCTCGGGCGGCGGCTCCATGTGGTGGCCAGGCAGGTAGGCGAGGAAGCGCCTGATCGCATCCAGCGCTTGCTCGTCGGTTTCAACCGCGAGATCCGCCAGCCCGGAAATACCGGTGAGCAGTTTCCAGCCGCCGAGTTCCTCCGCGTCGATCGGCTTGTTGATCGCGATCGAGGTCACGCCCGGGCTCGCGATCGCCATGACCGCGCCCTTGCGCATCACGACGAAATCCGACATCGCGGAGTACCACGTCGATGATCCGTAGCACGCGCCCAGCAGCGCGGACACCCACGGCGTTTCCCTCAACCGCTGGTATTCGGCGGGATCCTGGGCAATGATTGCACGCCCCGCGGCGCCCATGCGGTCCGGCATGCGCGCACCGCTGGATTCACCGAGGAGAATCAGCGGCAAACCGCGTTTTGCCGCGACCTGCTTCACGTGCTTGATCTTCTTCATGTTAATCACGGACGACGATGCACCGAGCACGGTGAAATCATTCGATACGAGCGCGACCTCGCGGCCGGCGACGCGCGCGAAGCCGGCGACCTTGGCATCGGCCGGCGTTTTGTCGCGCACCTCGGGGCGGATACCCACCGCGAACATTCCGGATTCGACAAAGCTGCCCTCGTCAACCAGGTAATCGATGCGCTCGCGCGCGTTGAGGTGACCTTCGGCTTTGCGCCGGGCAAGCTTGTGCGCGCCGCCCATCGCGAGTACGCGCGCGGTGCGCTCCCGCAATTGCTTCAGCAAATCTTCAAATGGCACTGCGTGTACCCCTTCGGATTCGGACACTCTATCGATCTTTACAGCACCCACGCGCGGCCTGCAGAAAAAATTTGCCCCGGAGGCCGTCCGGGGCAAATTCGGGTGTTGCTGTACGCGAACCGCTCAGTCGTTCGCTTCTTCAAGTATCTGGCGCTTCTTGCGGAACTGCGGCAACACGATCATGGCCAGCAGCGCAAACGAAACCAGCAGCATGCCGAGCGAGATCGGGCGCGTGAAGAACACGCTCGGGTCACCGCGCGAAATCAGCATCGCGCGGCGCAGGTTTTCCTCCATCAGCGGCCCCAGCACGAAACCCAGGATCAACGGCGCGGCCTCGCAGCCCCACTTCGAGGCATAGTAGCCGAAGAAACCGAACAGGACCGCCATGTAAACATCGAACGAGGCATTATTGATCGAAAACGCGCCGATGCAGATGAACAGGCAAATACCGGGAAACATCAGGCGGTAGGGAATCTTCAGGAACTGCACCCACATGCCGATCAGCGGCAGGTTGAGTATCACCAGCATGCCGTTGCCGAGCCACATCGAGGCAATCATGCCCCAGAACAGATCGGGCTTCTGCGTCATCACCTGCGGTCCGGGCGCAATTCCCTGGATCGTCATTGCGCCGACCATCAGCGCCATCACCGCGCCGGTCGGGATGCCGAGTGTCAAAAGCGGAATGAAACAGGTTTGCGCCGCCGCATTGTTCGCCGACTCGGGACCCGCGACGCCTTCGATTGCGCCTTTGCCGAAGCGTGTCGGATCCTTGGAGAGTTTTTTCTCGAGCGTATACGAGGAAAACGCCGCAATCACCGTGTGCGCGCCCGGCAGGATGCCGAAAATGGTGCCGATTGCGGTGCCGCGCACGATCGGCCCGATTGACATCCTGACGTCGTCGCGCGTTGGCATCAGGCTGTGCACCTTTGAAACCTCGACGTGTCTGGCCAAGGCCGTCTGCCCAAGGTTGCTGATGATCTCGCCAAATCCGAACATGCCCATCGCCACCGAGACAAAACCGATGCCATCGGACAACTCGGAGATGCCGAAGCTGTAGCGCGCGATACCCGAGTTGACGTCGGTGCCCACGATACCCCCCAGCAGCCCGACGAGAATCATGCCGATCGCCTTGATCAGCGAGCCGCTCGCCAGCACCACCGCCGAAATCAAGCCCAGCACCATCATCGAAAAATACTCGGCGGCACCGAATGCAAATGCGAGTTCCGCAAGCGGCGGGCCGAACAGCGCGATCAGAATCGTGCCGACGGTGCCGGCAAAGAACGAGCCCATCGCCGCGATCGCCAAAGCGGGGCCGGCGCGGCCCTGCTTGCCCATCTGGTAGCCGTCGATGCAGGTCACCACCGACGAGGACTCGCCGGGCAGGTTAACCAGAATCGCAGTGGTCGAGCCGCCGTAACTCGCGCCGTAATAGATGCCCGCGAGCATGATCAGCGCCGGGGTTGGAGGCAGATTGAAAGTGATCGGCAGCAGCATCGCGATCGTCGCGACCGGTCCGATTCCCGGCAGCACTCCAATCAGAGTGCCGAGCAGGCAGCCGACGAAACAATAAGTCAGGTTCTGCAGGCTCAGCGCAACGGTGAAGCCGAGCAGCAGGTGATCATATAACCCGGAAAAATCCATGGAATACGCTCCTTATAGTCGGCTAATCAGGACCACGGAAACAGCCTGAAAGGCAATCCCAGCCCGTGGTAGAAAATTCCCACGCACGCAGCGGTCATGACCACAGAGTTGACAGCCTGCTCTTTCCACTTGAAATCCCAGCCGCCCAGCGAGCAGAACGCCATCGTGAGAAGCGACGAGATGATCAGCCCGGCGCGGTCAATGAAGAACGCGAAGAGCAATACGGCACCGAGGATGCCCAGCAGCGGCCGCCAATGGGTTTGCGTCGGGGGTTCGCTGCCGTGCATGAAAAACGAGCGGAACACGAGAATCATCCCCAGCAGCACCAATAGAACACCGAGGATGGTCGGGAAATAAGCAGGTCCCATCCGGACTGCCGATCCCATCGGATAGTTCGTCGCGAAACCCGCGAAGAATCCACCGATGCCTATGTACAAGATCCCGGCGTTGAAGTCCTTCCGGTCGCGGTCACGAAACGCCATTTTTTCCCTCCAAGCGATGGATGCAAATTCTTTTCTCAACGCGCGGATCCAGGCCGGCGCGCCATTAATTGCCGGGCATCATATCCTGTTTTCTGGCATCTGGCCACTAGCCTGCCGTGGCCCGAAAATCAGGCGCTGCGGGCCTCCTTTTCCAGCTCCGGCCGGTAGCGGCCAAAACAGGCGGCGCTATTCATTTTCGAGCGGTGAAACAAGGCTTTCTGCGCCGCCGGAACGTTCGCGGCCAGGCCTTGCCACGCCTTGAGTGCGGGCGCCTGGAGCGCGCGGCCGTAGGAAAACGACAGCGGCCACGACAGCGTTGCCCCCGTCGCGTTCATCGCGTTAAGGTGGGCGGTCGCCAGTTCGTCGCTCTGGCCGCCCGACAGGAACACGATGCCGGGGAGGGCGGCCGGAACGGTTCGTTTGAGGCAGCGCAGCGTGGCTTCCGCGACCTGCTGCACCGAAGCCGGTTGCGGGCAGCCCTTGGCGGCGATCACCATGCTGGCCTTGAGGATCGTGTGCTCGACGCGCACGCGCTGCCGGTAAAGCGCATGGAACACCGCGTGCAGCGTATTTTCGGTAACCTCAAGGCTGCGCTCAAGCGTGTGGTCGCCGTCCATCAGCACCTCGGGCTCGACGATCGGCACGATGCCTGCCTCCTGGCACAGCGCCGCGTAGCGCGCGAGGGCATGGGCATTGGCCTCGATGCAATAGGCGCTCGGGAGCTCCTTGCCTATCGTGATCACCGCGCGCCACTTGGCAAAACTCGCGCCCAGCTTCTTGTATTCAGCCAGTCGCTCGCGCAACCCGTCGAGGCCCTCGGTCACGGTTTCGCCGGGCGCACCGGCAAGGTTTTTCGCGCCGGCATCGACCTTGATGCCGGCAAGGATGCCGTTCTTCTTCAGCACGTCGACAAACGGGGTACCGTCCTGCGCGACCTGGCGGATGGTCTCGTCATACAGAATCATGCCGCTGATAAACTGCGACAGGCCGTCGGCGGTGATCAGCAGGTCACGATAGGCGCGACGGGTTTCGACTTTGGACTCGATCCCGATCGAGTCAAAACGCTTCTTGATCGTGCCGCCGGATTCGTCGATCGCCAATAGGCCTTTGCCCGGGGCAACCATGGCTGCCGCAGTCGCGGCGAGTTCGCGTTCAAACATGTTGGTCTCCTGCTGGATTACGTGAGTGGTGTCAGGACGGGGGAGAGGGATCATTTTAGCGCCATTCCAAAATCGGCGGGCCTCATGAGCGCCGATGCTCGCCGACTTTGACAATCTTCATGGTATTCGTGCCGCCGGCCTTGCCGAACGGCTCGCCGATCGTCAGGATAATGTAGTCGCCATGGTTGACCGCGCCGCGCTTGAGCAGTTCATCTTCCGCCATGTACAACGCGCGTTCGGGGTTGCGCGCGCCCTTGAACTTGACCGGGTAGACGCCGCGGAACAAGGTTACGCGGCGTCGCGTTTCGACCACGGATGACAACGCATAGATCGGCACGTATGAATTCATGCGCGACATCAACAACACGGTCTTGCCGCTCTGCGTCATCGCCGCGATGGCCTTGATATTCAGGCTGTTGGCAGTGAAAATCGTCGCGCGCGCGATCGCCTCCTCGAGCCCCGCCGGCGGCTCGTCGCGCCGCCGTTCGGCAATAAAAGCCTCGTCTTTTTCGGCTTCCAGGCAGACGCGCGCCATCGCCGCAATGGTCTCGACCGGATATTTGCCGGTCGCGGTTTCGGCCGACAGCATCACCGCGTCCGTGCCGTCGAGCACCGCATTGGCAACATCGGATACTTCGGCGCGCGTCGGAATCGGGTTGCTGATCATCGACTCCATCATCTGCGTCGCCGTGATCACCAGCTTGTTGCGGTCGCGCGCCATGCGGATCATGCGTTTCTGCAGCGCAGGGACCGCGGCGTCACCGATCTCAACCGCGAGATCGCCTCGCGCGACCATCACCAGGTCCGAGGCATCGAGGATTTCCGCCAGCGCGGGAACCGCCTCGGCGCGCTCGATCTTGGCACAGATCATGCTTTTGCCACCGGCCTTCAGCATCAGGTCGCGCGCCCACTGAATATCGGCGCCCGAGCGCGGGAACGAAACCGCGAGGAAATCCGCCTTCAGTTGCGCCGCGGTCTTGATGTCCTGAACGTCCTTCGCGGTAAGCGCCGGCGCAGTCAGCCCGCCACCCTTGCGGTTGATGCCCTTGTTGTTCGACAGCTCGCCGCCCTGCTCGACCAGGCAGAAAATGCGCGGGCCGTTGACCTCAACCACCCCGAGCACGATGCGTCCGTCGTCGAGCAGCAGCGTGTCGCCGGGCGAGACATCCTGCGGCAGATTCTGGTAATCGAGTCCGATGCGGCCCGCGTCGCCGAGCTTGCACTCGGCGTCGAGCACGAATTTATCCCCCGTGCTGAGCGTGACGCGGTCGTGCTCGAAGCGGCCGATGCGAATCTTGGGGCCCTGCAGATCGACCAGCACCCCGATCGAGCGGCCGGCTTTGCGCGCCAACGCGCGCACCAGCTCGACGCGCTCGACATGTTCCCTCTCTGTCCCATGGGAAAAATTCATTCGCACCACGTCAAGACCCGCTTCGATCATGCGGGTGAGCGTCCGCTTGTCGCTTGACGCAGGGCCGAGCGTGGCGACGATCTTGGTGCGGCGGGGCATCAAATCAGGGGTCGCGTTAATGCGCGCGCTGCTCGAGGATTTCGACCGCCGGCAGCGGTTTGCCCTCGAGAAATTCCAGGAATGCGCCGCCGCCGGTTGAGATGTACGAAACTTTGTCGGTGACGCCATACTTGGCGATGGCCGCGAGCGTATCGCCGCCGCCGGCGATCGAAAAAGCTTTCGATTTGGCGATGGCGCGCGCGATGCAGGCCGTTCCGGCGCCGAACTGATCGTATTCGAATACGCCCACCGGCCCGTTCCATACGATGGTGCCGGCCTGCGCGATTATTTCCGCCAGCAGGGCCGCCGTCCTGGGGCCAATGTCGAGGATCAGGTCATCGGGGGCAACTTCAGATACCGGTTTGGTGGTTGCAACCGCGTCGGCTGCAATCTGTTTTGCGCACACCACATCGACGGGGATCGGCACCTCGCCGCCTTGGCCCTTCGCGGTGGCGATGATGTCCCGCGCTTGCTGCGCCAACTCGGCCTCGGCAAGCGACTTGCCGATCGCATAGCCAGCGGCGAGGATGAAAGTATTCGCAATGCCGCCGCCCACGATCAGCCGGTCGACCTTTGCTGCAAGCGATTTCAGGATGGTCAGCTTGGTCGAAACCTTGGAACCCGCGACAATCGCAATAAGCGGCCGCCGCGGCTGCCGCAACGCCTTGCCGAGCGCATCAAGCTCGGCCGCCAGCAGTGGGCCGGCGCACGCAACCGGCGCGTACCGGGCGATGCCGTGAGTGGTCGCCTCGGCACGGTGCGCGGTGCCAAATGCGTCGTTGACATAGATGTCGCACAGCGCGGCCATTTTCCTGGCGAGCGCGTCGTCGTTCTTTTTCTCGCCTTTATTACAGCGGCAATTCTCGAGCATCACCACCGCTCCCGGCTTGACGTCGACTGCACTGACCCAGTCACGCTGGAGCGGGACCGGCATCGCGAGCAGTTCGGACAGCCGTCGCGCAATCGGCGCCAGCGAGTCTGCGGGTTTGACTTCGCCTTCGGTCGGGCGTCCGAGGTGCGAGGTCACCATCACCGCCGCGCCGGCGTCGAGCGCGTAACGAATCGCCGGCACCGAAGCGCGGATGCGCGTGTCGTCGGTTATCCGGCCGGTCGCATCCTGTGGCACGTTGAGGTCGGCGCGGATGAACACCCGCTTGCCGGCGAGGTTCAGGTCGGTCATTCGAATTACGTTCATCGGATGAAGCGCGAGGCGTCAGGCGCGAGGCATCAGGCGAAACATGAGTGCTCTTCGCGCCTCCCCGTTACTTTGCATTCATCAGCGCGACCGTGACGTCGAGCATGCGGTTGGAAAAGCCCCATTCATTGTCGTACCACGCCAGGGCCTTGACCAGCGTGGCTCCGGTGACTTTGGTCAGGGTCGCATCGAAAATACTGGAAGCCGGATTATGGTTGAAATCGACCGACACCAGCGGTCCCTGGTTGTATTCGAGCACGCCTTTTAATTCGCCGGCGGCTGCCGCTTTCATCACTGCGTTGACTTCCTCGACGCTGGTCGCGCGCGCGGCCGTGAAGACGAGGTCGACCAGCGACACATTGATGGTCGGCACGCGCACCGCAAATCCGTCGAGCTTGCCGTTCAATTCCGGCAGCACCAGCCCGACCGCAGCGGCAGCGCCGGTCTTGGTCGGGATCATCGACATCGTTGCCGAGCGCGCGCGGCGCAGGTCTTCGTGATAGACGTCGGTCAGCACCTGGTCGTTGGTGTAGGCGTGCACCGTCGTCATCAGGCCGTGCACGACGCCAATTTTTTCGTGCAACACCTTAACCACCGGCGCCAGACAGTTGGTGGTGCAGGAGGCGTTCGAGATCACGGTGTGGCTTGCCTTGAGACTCTGGTGGTTGACGCCGTAGACCACCGTCGCGTCGATGTCCTTGCCGCCGGGCGCCGAGATGATTACTTTTCTGGCGCCACCCTTGAGGTGAGCGCCGGCTTTTTCCTTGCTGGTGAAAAGCCCCGTGCATTCGAGCACCACGTCAACGCCGAGCGCGCCCCACGGCAATTCGGCCGGATTGCGTTGCGCCAGCACTTGGATGCGGTCGCCATTGACGACCATGAATTCACCATCGACCGCGACCGTGCCGTTGAATTTGCCGTGCGCAGTATCGTAACGCGTCAGGTGCGCGTTGGTCTCGGCATTGCCGAGGTCGTTGATCGCGACGATCTGCAGGTCGTGCTTCTTGCCCGACTCATAATGCGCGCGCATGACGTTGCGCCCGATGCGGCCGTAGCCATTGATAGCAACGCGAATAGTCATGCCCGAAGCTCCTTGAAATCCGAAAGAACGCTATTTTACCGCCAACACCCACCCCGCCAAGCCCTACCCCGGCGCGGATTGATCAATATCAAACGTGTCCCCGCTTCCCGGTCACAGCTGCAACGCCAACGAGCATGCGTTATGCCCGTCTCGCGCGCCCCCTACAAAACGCTGTGCACGGTCGTCACCACGTTGTCGACGCTAAAGCCGAAATACTTGAACAGCTCTCCGGCCGGCGCCGATTCGCCGTAACGGTCGATGCCGACCACGGCGCCCTTGGGGTCGTCAGCTGCGCCGACGTATTTGCGCCAAAAGCCGGTCACACCGGCTTCCACCGCCACCCGCGGCACACCCCGTGGCAGCACGGACTCGCGCCACGCCGGGTCCTGGCGGTCGAATACATTGGTCGATGGCATCG
>Ga0082335_1008188_pt1 | contig 12075 bp, 7 predicted proteins | sample Subgrocontami58m_FD_72375 | JGI IMG/M metagenome (GOLD analysis project Ga0082335, IMG submission 72375) | Subsurface groundwater microbial communities from S. Glens Falls, New York, USA - GMW37 contaminated, 5.8 m (SPADES assembly) (version 2) ...
GTTCGGGCTTCTGGGTGGGACGTGACGCAGGACGACCATGCTGGTACGAACGGCCTCTACCGACCAAGATTGCCAACGGTCTATCCTGCCTCACCTTCAAGATACAAGATTGCCACTCGCCAGAGGCGACACTGTCGTCGGCCCTCCTTCGTCGGGCCTCGCAATGACAGTTCGGCGTGAGTTTCCTTGACGAACTTCAGGGACAGGACACTAGCGGCTGGCGCGCGAAGCCATCTTCGGCCTCATCCGCACCGGATTACGGTGAGGCCGAAGATGGCTTCTATTTCCTTACAAATTCCTCATGCCACCCCTATTGACACTCCGCACCGCGCCCTCTACCTTATGATATAGGGAGAGTCTATCACAGTCATTGACAAGATTTATCAATTTCCTGGGTTCAGGGGTGTTGCTTTTATGGCTGTATGCCTCCACTCTCGCCGTTGAGGTGGGCTATGGAAGAGATGGTTGAGATTCGCTGGCACGGTCGCGGCGGACAGGGTGTGATCCTGGCCAGTGAGATCATGGCGGACGCTGCGTTGCTTGAAGGCATGTTCTTCCAGGCGTTGCCGGAGTTTGGGGCCGAGCGCAGCGGCGCGCCTATACGGGCCTACACCCGCCTCAGTTCCCGACCAATCCAGGTCCATTACGCCGTCACCGAACCCGATGTGGTGGTGGTTCTGGACCCGACCCTCATTGCCGCCGGTGATCTGACCCAGGGACTGAAACCGGGTGGCCTCATCCTCATCAACTCGCCCGAATCTCCGGAGAAAGTCCGTGCCCGATTAGGCTCCTCCGCCGGATCGCTGTTCACCGTGGACGCTAGCGCCATTGCCAAACGGGCCATTGGCCGCAATATTCCCAACGTCCCCATCCTGGGCGCCCTGTTGGCGGCCATCCCACTGATCTCCGTTGCCAATCTTACGGACGCGGTGGAGCGACGGATGCGGGGCCGAATTCGTGAGGAAGTGATCCAAGGGAACCTCTCCGCGCTCACTGAAGGCGCGAAGCAACTGCGGCAGGAGGAGCTAGCGCACCGCAACGGCCACCTTGCGCAGAAGCAGACCGCGCCGGCCCCGAATCCCGAATCATGGAGGGGGCTGACACCCGGCGCGGTCATCCTTAATCCCGGCAATTCCGTGGAGTACGAGACCGGCGTATGGCGCTCCGAGCGGCCTATCATCGATTGGTCACGCTGCAGCCACTGCCTGCTGTGCTGGATATACTGCCCCGATAGCTGTTTCCATGTTGAGCAGCAGCGCCTCGCGTCCGTTGATTATGCGCATTGCAAGGGATGCGGCATATGCGTCGTCCAGTGTCCTACCAAGTGCATTGAGATGGCGCCTGAGCTGACGTTCCAGGAAGGATGAGACCTTTGGCACAGAAGCAACCCGGCATTCCTGCCCAACAACTGCAGGGCCGCATGGTAGCCATGAACGGCGGGGCGCTGGTGGCGGAGGCCATGCGCCAGATTAACCCAGATGTCGTGGCGGCCTACCCCATCACACCCCAAACCATCCTCATGGAGGGTTTCAGCCAGTTCGTGGCCGACGGCTTGGTGGACACCGAGTTTGTGACGGTGGAGAGCGAGCACGCCGCGTTGAGCACCCTCATCGGCGCAAGCGCCGCGGGGGCCCGGACTCAGAGCGGGACCTCCGGAGCGGGCCTGGCCTTTATGTGGGAGCTGCTCTGGTGCGCCGCGGGAATGCGCCTGCCCATTGTCATTCACCTGGTCACCCGCTCGCTCTCTGCGCCCCTTAACATCCTGAGTGACCATACCGACGCCATGGGGGCACGGGACACGGGATGGGTCCAGCTCTTTGCCGAGGATGGCACCGAGGCCTACGACAATGCTATACAGGCCGTGCGCATCGCCGAGCACCCTGACGTGCTCCTGCCGGTCATGTCGGCCCAGGACGGTTTCCAAATCAGTCACAGTGTGGAGCGCGCACAGCTCCTCTCCGACGATGCAGTCCGAGCTTTCGTGGGCCAGTACGTTCCCCAACACAGTCTCCTGGACGTGGACCACCCCGCGACTTTCGGCCCGAATGATGACCGATACTACTTTGCCCTGCACCGACACGCCCAGTTTGCTGCTATGGACAACGCCCTCCCCGTCATTCTTGAGGTGGGCCGCCAGTACGGGGAGCTATCGGGGCGCAGCTACGGCGCTTTTGAGTCGTACCGCCTGGAGGACGCGGACTACGCGGTCGTCCTGATGGGGTCGGCGGCCGGCGCGGCCCGGCTCGCGGTGGACCGGCTGCGTGAGCAGGGTATCCGGGCAGGCCTCCTGAAGCTCCGTGTCTTCCGCCCATTTCCCGCTGCGCTGGTGGCTCAGGCCCTGCAGGGGAAGCGGGCAGTCGCGGCAATGGACAAGTGTGCGGTCTTCGGCTCCCAGGGCGGCCCGCTGTTTTTGGACATTGCCACCTGTCTCATGGTCAGCGGCGCCGCCCCCTTCGGCATGCTGGACTACGTCTATGGCCTGGGGGGCAGGGACCTCATGCCCGAGCACGTTGAATTGGTCTTCCGGGAGCTGCAGGCTGTGGACGGCGGCGCGGACGCCGATCCTGTCCAACGGTTCCTGGGTCTGGAGTGAAAGGCGGCATAGCATGGCGGCAATAAATCTGCTGGAGCGGAGCGCGCAAGAGGATCTGCTGGCCCCGGGGCACCGTCTGTGCGCGGGCTGTGGGGAGAGCATCATCATCCGTCAGGCTCTCCTGGCCATCGACGAGCCGGTGGTGATTGCCACCGCAACGGGCTGCACCGAGATAGGCACTACCCCATTTCCCTACACCTCCTGGAAGGTGCCGTGGATTCACGTGGCCTTCGAGAACGCCGCTTCCGTCATAGGCGGGGTCGAGTCTGCGTACCGATCCCTGATCCACCAGGGCAAGATGGAAGACCGGCCCATTCGCTTCATCGCCATCGGCGGGGATGGCGCGACCTACGATATTGGCCTTCAATGGCTCAGCGGCGCGCTGGAGCGAGGCCATCGCTTCACCTACATCTGCCTCAACAACGAGGCGTATATGAACACCGGCATCCAGCGCAGCAGCGCAACGCCAAAGGGCGGGTGGACCACCACGTCTCCTGTCGGGCGGGCCGTGCCCGGCAAGAAGGAGCCCCATAAGGACCTCACCGCCATCATCGCAGCCCACAACATCCCCTACGTGGCCCAGGCAACGCCCCATGGATGGAAGGACCTCATGACAAAGGTGCAGAAGGCCGTGGCTGTTGATGGGCCTTCTTTCATCAACGTCCTTGCCTCATGCAACCGGGGTTGGCGGCACGAACCAGCCGAGGCCATCTCCATCTCCAAGCTCGCGGTGGACACCTGCGTCTGGCCGCTGTTTGAGGTGGAGGACGGGGTGTGGAAGCTGAACTATCGCCCCAGCAAAAAGAAGCCTGTGCTGGAGTGGCTCAAGTCTCAGGGGCGCTTCGCCCACCTGCTGCGGCCGGAGAACCAGCACCTGGCAGAGGAGTTCCAAGCCACTGTGGACGCGGAATGGGAGAAGCTGCAGCGGCGCTGTGCCATAGGCGCTCCGATCTAGGGCGGGGGTTCACGGGTCAACGGCGACGCCCGCCGTCACGCTCTTTGCGGGTTTCTTCAAGGAGCTATTGACCCTGACAGGCCGGCCCCACGGTGGATGTCGTCTGACCCGCTAATGCCACCACGGCCTTGCCTGATGACCCCTTGGATGTTGCATTATTTCCTGTGCCTGGTTCGGATGGCGCCGCACATGCTGCAGCCGAGGCTCATCCCAGCCAATCTGCTATTAAAACAGCGCCTTTTCTGATCCTGTGAGCGTGCATCGCATGTCGCCTTAAAACTACTCGGCGCAGCTTTGTAAGCTCTTCTCTGAGACGGCCGATCTATGGCTTCACCTTGATTGTCCAGGTATTCCCCGAGGATATGGTGCCTGGCCTCGGCGTGTATTCCAGCAGCCGTGGCCCGGCGGCCCAGAGACCGTCTTGAGCGAGCACTGGCAACAGTACCGTATTGTCACGATCGTACTCGATAATTTTCTTGATGAGGACCTCTCGCTTCGCTGGGTCCAGCTCACTGTCAAACTGCGTAGTCCACTCTGCGAGCTGAGGATGAGCGCCGGCTGAGACGCCTGATGCATAACCGTAAAGACCGCCGCTCAAGAAGGTGCTGACTATCCACCCCTTCTCGCCGGAGAAGCTGGTCAAATGAGTCCCTACTGAAACGGGATCCAATTTCCCTGACCGAGCGACTGGCGCCCAAGAACCCCACTCCCACGCCCGCATTTCCACCTGGATACCTAATTTCTCCCACTGCGACCTAATGACCGGCGCCACCTGGGTCCAAAGAGGAAGGGTCGGATATTCATAGTTGTGCAGAGTGATCTTTAGGCCCTTTCCGTCAGGATACCCCGCTTTAGCAAGCAGTTGTCGGGCTTTGTCCATGTCTTGTTTTATAACTGTCTTACCCCACCCCGGAAAATTAGGCATGTCCGGGTTCCAGGTAGAAACCGTGAGCGGGCGAGCATAACCTTGGTAAATGCCCTTCGCAATGGCTTCGCGGTCGATCGCCAAACTCAGGGCCTGGCGTACCTCTAGCTTACTCAATGGATTCGAAGGATCGCCTTGGCCGAACATATAGAGCAGCATCCCGCCAATGTTTGGCACCTTGAGGGGACGTATTGAACTGTCCCCCGCCAGGGACTTCAAAGACGTGACAGAAATCTGCGCGAGGTCCGCCTCCGCCGTTTTGAGCATTGCCAGCCGGGTAGTCTCTTCTGTGACATTCACATAACGCAGGTTCTTGACACCCGGCTGTTGGGAGAAGTGCTGGTAGTCCACTGCCTCTAACTCCAGGAACTCCTGCTTAGACCAGGATACGAACTTGAAGGGACCGCTCCCCACCGGCTTCTTCAAGAAACCAGCATCACCTACTTGTTCTATGTACTTCTTTGGGACGATTGAATAGGCGCTTCCAGATACGGAATTAATAAATGTCCAGTCCGGCTCCTTTAGCTTAAATATGACTGAATCACCTTTGGCCTCCACACTTTCGAGAAGGCGATCAAAATATGCGGTGGTGTTTGGGAGAGCCAGTCGTCGTACTCGGTTCATGCTGAAAATCACGTCTTCCGGCGTGAGTTCATCTCCGTTGTGAAACCGAATTCCTTTCCGAATTTCGAATTCTACAGTCTTGCCATCTGAGGAAACGGTCCACTTGGATGCCACCCCTGGCCCAAGAACAAGACTATCTGGAGGTGTTTCCGCGAGACGGCTGTAGAGAGCCTCCAAGCTCATGAAGTCGCTGGCGCCACCCTGAAGAGCCGGGTCAACCGTGCCCGTTGTCTGGGGTGACAGGGCCACCACAGCGCGTCCTACAGGCCCCTTCTCTAACTCGCCGGTTATGCCTCCCGGCTGAGCAGGCGCTGAGCAACCCGCGCCGAGAATCAGGCTGAACACTCCTGCCATGACCATAAAGAATTTATATTGTGTTCGTGTGAACATTATTTCCCTCTTTGCAAGACTAATCTTCCAGACACCTTAAGAACGCTGTAGCTGGATTGCGCTGCCTCGATAAAGGAAACTCCTCTGATCTATTACTAAACACTCTCTGCCAGTTAGGACTTGACTTTAATAGTCCACACATTGCCCGAACTGGTGCCGGGCCTTGGCGTATACTCCAGCAGGCGTGGACCGGCGGCCCAGAGCCCGTCCTGCATTATCACAGGCACGCGAACCACGTTGTCCCGGTCAAACGCGAGAATATTGGTAATCAGGGTCGCTCGTTTCGCGGCGTCCAACTCACGATCGAACTGCTCAGCCCAATCGGCCAATTGCGGATAAGCGCCGTCCGCAGTGCCCGAAGCAATAGAGTAGAGTCCGCTTCGAGTGAAATAGGGTATCGCTCCCTTCTCGCCGATGTTGTTACTGAGGTGGGTGCCCACAGAAACGGGATCCAGCTTCCCGCTTCTAGCAAAGGGCGCCCAAGAGGCCCACTCCCAAGCCCGCATTTCCACTTGGATGCCGAGCTTTTCCCAGTCCCCCCTAATAACTGGGGCCACCTGGGTCCACAGCGGGGTCCCGGGGTACTCGTAGTTGTGGAGCGTAAGCTTTAACCCCTTGCCGCCAGGGAACCCGGCTTTGCTGAGTAATTCAGCAGCTTTGTTCAGGTCTTGTTTGATGGGCGTCTTTCCCCATTCAGGATAATAAGGGGCCTTCGGGTCCCAGGCGGAAACCGTCAGAGGGCGAGCGTACCCCTGATAGATCCCCTTCGCGATGCCTTCCCGGTCGATGGCGAGACTTAGGGCTTGCCGCACCTCCAGCTTGCTCAAGGGATTTGAGGGGTCCGCTTGTCCGAACATATACAGCACCATGCCTCCGATGTTGTCGACCCTTAGGGGGCGGATGGAATTGTCCCCCTGCAATGACTTCAACGAGGGGATGGATATCTGGGCAAGATCCGCCTCTGCCGTCCTTACCATTGCGAGCCGAGTAGTCTCCTCAGCCACAATAACGTACCGCAGCTGCTTGACTCCCGGCTGCCAGAGGAAATGTTCGTAGTCCACCGCCTCCAAATCCAGGTATTCCTGTTTTGACCACGAAACGAACCTAAAGGGACCCGTTCCGACCGGAGCTTTGAGGAAGCCCTCGTCCCCTACCTTCTCAATATATTTCTTCGGCACGATGGCGCTCGAAAGCGAACCGATCACTGTCCAATCCGCCTCCTTGAGGTTGTACACCACCGAGTCCCCGTTGGCCTGAACGCTGTCCAGGAAGCGGGTAAAGTAGATCTGGTTGTTTGGCGCCCCCATTCTTTTGACGCGTTCCACGGTGAAGACCACGTCCTCGGGCGTGAGCTCGTCCCCGTTATGGAACCGAATCCCCTTCCGGATCTGGAACTCGACGGTCCTGCCGTCTGGACTGACAGACCACTTTGTGGCGATCGATGGCTCACGAATGTTGAGATTCTCCAGCGCGGTTTCCGTGAGGCGGTTATACAAAGCTTCGTAGGTAATGAAGTCACTGGCGCCCCCCGAGAGAGCAGGGTCCGGGTTTGATGTTGTTTGACCCGCTAATGCCACCACCACCTTGCCCGACGGTCCCTTGGCCGACCCTTCGGGAGTCTCCCCTCCTTGCTGAGCAGGCGCTGAGCAAGCCGCGCCGAGAATGAGGCTGAAAACTCCTGCCATGACCACTAGGAATTTATGTGGTGTTTGCGTGAACATTGTTCCCCTCTTTGCAAGACTAATCTCCCAGACACCTCAACAACGCTGTAGCTGGATTGCGCTTCCTCGATAAAGGAACCTCCTCAATTGTGCGTGGTCCGAGAACCTCTCCCTGCCTGCCGGTTTCGCCAATGGCTCACTGAGGAGGGCAAACCTTCAGGTCAGTGGCCGACGAATGACGTTGAAATATCCTAAGAATTGTCTGGCATCATAGGCCTGAACGACGACAAAGTCAAACTTATCACTAACCAAAGACCGACTGCCCCCCGCGCCGTTGCTGCCGGTCAGGACGGAATTGTTCGATGATCCCTTGCTCTTCAAGCTGCGCGATGGCTTCGTCAGAAAGGCCCGCGACGTCGCGCAGGATGTGAGCGGTCTGTTCTCCCAGCTCAGGGGCCGGGCGGTCCACGTTTGTGGGAGTTCGGGAATACTTCACGGGGTGGTTGGCCACTTTCAAGGTTCCCTGGCGGTCACCGGGCAACGGGAGTTCAACCAGAGCTCCCCGCTCCGTGAGGTGAGGGTCGGTAAATAGTTTGTCCACGCTGTTAACGGGCGCATTCAGGGCGGCGCCCTCCAGGAGCGTTGTCCACTCAGCGGTAGACTTGGTTCGGAAGGCTTTAATGAGCTCCGGTTCCAGCTCGGCGTGGTGCTGGGTCCGCAGGGAGTTGGTCTGGAAACGGGGGTCAAAGGCCAGGTCTTCTCTGCCCAACGCCACGCAAAAGTATGCCCAGTCACGGACGCCCGCTACCACGATGTGTCCATCTGCGGTCGGGAATGCCTGGAAGGGTGTTAGAAGGGGATGGCGGCTGCCGATGGGCGCTGGGACCTCGCCCGTGGCGCTGTGGCGCACAACGGCGTTTTCCAGCAGGGCGACCTGTGCCTCCAGCATGCTGGCGTCAACCTGCTGCCCAAGCCCGCTTCGGCTGCGCTCCACCAATGCGGCCAGCACGCCAACAGCCATGAAGGTGCCCCCAAGAATATCTCCCACCGAAGCCCCTGCGCGCAGGGGCGACCCTCCCGGCTCCCCCGTGATGCTCATCAATCCACCCAGGGCCTGCACGATGACATCGAAGGCTCCTCGCTCGGCGTATGGCCCCCACTGGCCAAACCCAGAGCAGGAAGCAAATACCAGCCGGGGGTTTATCTGTCGCAGGGTTTCATAGCCGAAGCCCAGGCGCTCCATGGCTCCGGGCTTGAAGTTCTCCACCACCACGTCCACCTGACGCGCAAGGGCGTAGATAACCTCCCGTCCCTGACTCGACTTAAGGTCCAGGGCGATGCTCTGCTTGCCGCGGTTGATAGAGAAGAAGTAGGTGCTGAAGCCCTCCACAAAGGGACCGGGCCCCCGCTCTTCTTCGGTCTCACCAACGCGCTCCACCTTGAGCACCTCCGCGCCCAGGTCGGTCAGTATCATGCTGCCGAAGGGTCCTGCCAGCGCCCATGTGAAATCGAGTATCCGTATTCCAGTCAGGGGTCCTGCCATGTCGTCCTCCAAGAAGAAATAGTTGCTGATCCAGTTATTCCAGAGGGGCGCCTAAAACTTAGTCCACCGGCGCTGAAGGTCACAACTCGTGGATCGCAGAGAGACGGGGCCTGCGAACGCCCCGATGCAGTCCTACATCTTGATGGATATTTGTCCGAGTTACGCGGCGTTCAGGGGGGAATTGATGGAGTTCTGCGGCCGATACGGTGGCTCTCAGGTTTGAGGTCTGACAGCAGGTATTGCGATATGGCTGGCTGAGCAGGGTTGTTTCCTCACCTACCATCGCGACGCGCGAGCGACTCTTCTGCAAACTGGGCGCCTATTTGCTTCGACTGGGCAATCTGTTAAAGGCAATCTCCTGCACGGGTTGTTGAGCGTCACCTGGACAAAAGTGGAAGCACAAACTAGTGCTTAGTTTGGTAAATCAGCGTATGAAATAGCACAGGTTGGTTCCCGCTCGCCCTGAGCTTGTCGAAGGGCGGCCTCGTGGTTCGACAAGCTCACCACGAGCGGACGTAAATAACACGCCTTTTCGCAACTAAGCCCTAGCATCGTGTTAGGTAAAGCGCTACGGTATCTTCTCCAGGGCCGTTAGGATCCGCTCTGCGGTTACGGGGATCTGATCCACCCGAGCGCCCACGGCGTCGCAAACGGCATTGGCCACAGCCGCGGCGCCCGCGATAATGGATGGCTCTCCCACCCCCTTGGCGCCGTACAGTTCGTTAAGCTTCTCACCGAAGTTCATCAGCTCAACCTTTATTTGGGGCAAGTCGAGCGCTGTGGGCATGCGGTAGTCCAAGAGCGAGGGGTTTCGCAGGATACCGTTGTCGTCCCAGATAAGCTCCTCGGTGACCCCCAAAGCTATGGCCTGGGCCACGCCGCCCTGAATCTGCCCCTCCACCAGGGTGGGGTTGATGGCCTGTCCCACATCCTGCACACACACCGCGTCCAGAATGGTCACCAGCCCGGTGTCCGGGTCAACCTCCACCTTGACGGCCACGGCTGAAAAGGTAGGAACCCTTGCTCCTGCCCCGGTGTTGCCGATGCCGATGAGGGAGGGGGATGGCGTTCCTTGCCCCGAGGTCCGGGCGGTGACGGCCTGGATGGTGAGACCGCGATCCGGAGAGCCCTTCACGCTGATCGTGCCGTCAGAGATCTCCAGGTCGTCCCGCCTGCACTCCAGGGTGGAGGCGGCAAGGTTGAGCAGCTTGGTTCTGGCATCCTGGGCCGCCGCCTGCACGGCTCGGCCGGCGCTCCGCAGGCTGGTGCTGCCGGCGCTGTTCCCCGCGTAGGGAGCGGCATCGGTGCTGCCCCCATACACCTTGACGCGCTCGATGGGGATACCCAGCTCGTCCGCGGTGATCTGGGCAAAAGACGTGTGAATGCCGGTGATATCGTGCTGGCCTACCAGCACAGAAGCTGAACCATCCAGGTTAATGGTCACCATAGCGTTGCCTCTGCCGGCGCCGGAAAGACGGCCGCCTCCGGCAATGCCAATGCCCTGATGGGGGCCCATGTTGTGGCGGCTCTTCCAGAGATCGGTTTCTCCTAAACGCTGGAGCAGCTCTTTATAGTACATGGGGCCCCACGGCCGTCCCGCGGGAGGAACGGTGCTGTCCACGGCGGCGTTCATGATTCTGAACTCAAGGGGGTCCATCCCCACCTTGCTCGCCATCATGTCCATGTGAGACTCTATGGCGAAGGTGCCGTGGGGCTGGCCCGGCGCCCGCAGCGCGCCCACGGAGACTTTGTTGGTCATGACCTCAAGACCCTCGATGTCGTAGTTGGGGATGTCATAGGAGCCGCCGACCGAGTTGCAGACGGCAGCAATGGGCCCGCCCGGATAGGCGCCGCAGTCCACAATCACCCGCGCCTTGAGGGCAACCACCTTGCCCTCCTTGGTGGCGCCCGTCCTGAGCTCGATGATGGCCTGGGGCGATGGGTTCGCCGCCTTCAGGTCATCGCTCCGGCTCATGACGTACTTGACCGGCCGCTTTACCGCGCGCGCCAGGACCGCGGTCAAGGCTGCGGTAAAGGTCTGGTTCTTGCCGCCAAAGCCGCCGCCCATCTCCACGGATTCGAAGGTGATGCTGGTCTCGGGAATGTTCAGGACCTTGGCAAGCTCTTCCCTGGGCCGGAACAGCCCCTGGCTTGAACTCCATACGGTGTAGTGTCCGGAGGGGCTGCAATCCACCACGGCCGCCTGAGTCTCGATATAGCCCTGGTGGGTCATGGAAGCCCGCCACGTGTGCTCGACGATCACATCGGCGGCGGCGAAGCCCTTTTCCACATCTCCACGCTGGTACACCAGCCTTTGGCTGAGGTTCGTGCCCACTCGCATCTCCCGCTCTCCCTGGGGGAGCTGCTCGGCGTGGTGCATCTGCTCCTCGGAGCGGTCCACATGGCCCAGGCGTTTTCGCACCATGGGCGCCTGCTCCTTGATGGCCTCCATTGGATCCACCACGGCAGGCAAGGGTTCATATTCCACCTGGATCAGATCCAGAGCCTCCTCAGCTATATATGACTCTTCGGCCAGGACGGCAGCTACGGGTTGCCCGTAGTAAAGGACCTCATCTACAGCCAAAGTGGCCTCGGAGCGAGTCCCGGTATCTGCAAGAATGTCCGGGATATCCTGTGCCGTGATAACCGCAGACACACCCGGGTAAGCTTTGGCTCTGCTGGTGTCTATACTTTTGATGGTGGCGTGCGCGTAGGGGCTCCTCAGTATCTTAGCGTGGAGCATCCTGGGAAGCTGGATGTCCACTGTGTAAGTTCGTTTGCCGGTAACTTTATCGGCGCCTTCTAGTCGGGGGACACCCTTACCAACATACGAGGATGTAGCCATCAGGTCCTCCATTCACCTAAATCTAGGGGATCTATAACTAATGGTAGACAATGTGGCCTTAGTCTACGACTTTGTGTTCTGTTCCTCAAACTTGGGCATAGTATACGCCTCAACGCGACGGGAAAAAAGCGACGCCAGGGGGTGATGGTGTCAGGTGGTGCGGGATGGTCCCAGGGCTATTCACGGGCCCAACGTACAGACTTCCCCAATGCTGTGTAGCGGGTTCTCCGCAGTGGTTATGACAGCGTCCGATTCCGGCGTCATAACCCTACCTACCCTCAGATCACGCGGGGACAGGAAAGGCGCGGCAGGGAGTGGGTTGCGGCCGAAATCGGGGCAGGAGACGGCTTTCTTCCGTCAACTAGTGGTCAGTCACTCATGAATTGCAGGTTAACTCGAAACATCCGCTTATGGTGAGCTCATCGAGTCTGAGACTCTCAGAGTCGAACGACCTGTCGAACCATGCGTCGCTCGCCCTTCGACAAGCTCAGGGTGAGCGGATAGACGGCAACTCATTTTAAGTGTGACAGACCACTAGT
>Ga0082335_1008189_pt1 | contig 12075 bp, 14 predicted proteins | sample Subgrocontami58m_FD_72375 | JGI IMG/M metagenome (GOLD analysis project Ga0082335, IMG submission 72375) | Subsurface groundwater microbial communities from S. Glens Falls, New York, USA - GMW37 contaminated, 5.8 m (SPADES assembly) (version 2) ...
AAAACCCTGATCATTAGTAATTTAGCTTGTCCTTCAAATTTGAAAAATTTGGAAGGGTAATTTGATACTACCATTTATTGAAGGCAAAGTCAATGGTTTATTTTTCCATAAAAAAGCCCCCGAAAACCAGATGGTCTCGGGGGTAAGTTGCCACGGGCATGGTTAAGCAATGGCTAAGTGGACGATAAAATTATGTCCTGCTTGGAGGTAATGTACCTCCAAATTTTGGCCATCGCCCAAATCCAACAACGCTGGTGTCCTGTACTGATTGTAAGGATGAGCTGTTGGAATGCGGAATTCCGCCGGATGGCCTGGCGTGGACTGAATGAGCAACCGCTCTTTTTGAGCAACTGCCAATGCAACGTCGGGCGTGGCATACAAGATACCTCTGCGCCTTGTGCCTCGACTGCTCATTGTTGGAGCGGTACTGGCAAGATGACCGTTGAGACCGTCGGAGTTTACCCAAATGATGATGGCTAAGCGGTCATTAATACCAATGACTGCTCCGTTGGCAGGCGACGGAATGGTAGCGATGGCACGACTCATTGATTACTCCTAAAGTTGGGTGGGAATGAAATTGTGAATTCTTGTGCTTAAACAAAAACCGGTCTTTTTGGGAAAGGCCGGCTGGCGTTTAAAAACAAAAAACTCTTGAGCAAGAGTTTCTATTTTTATTATCTTCCCCGTATTTATCCGCCGAAGCCCTAAATTTATTGAGAGGCGAAGGCGGATGGGCTGGATTTAGCACCTTCTTTGCTTTTAAAACAAAGGGTTGCTGGCTGTCATCGGGCTAGTTCCCTTAATATACAGCTCTCTTGATAAAGTATTCGATTTTCAAAGTATTTTAAGTATATGCTTATTTAATTACCTTGTCAAGAATACCGTACTTTAGGGCCTCGTCGGCGGTCATGTAATAATCGCGGTCGGTATCTTTTTCTACCTTATCCAACCTTTGGCCGGTATGCTTGGACATGATTTGATTTAAGTTATCCCTGATTTTTAAAATCTGTTCGGCCTTGATTTTAATGTCGGCGGCCTGGCCTTCGGCTCCGCCCATCACCTGATGAATCAAAATTTGCGAATTGGGCAAAGCCATTCTTTTGCCCTTGGCGCCAGCGGCCAGCAACAAGGCGCCCATGGAAGCGGCCAAACCCACGCAAATGGTGGAAACATCGGGCTTGATATATTGCATGGTATCGTAAATGGCCAAACCGTCGGTAACCGATCCGCCCGGCGAGTTAATATACATTTTAATGTCCTTTTTGGAATCTTCCGATTCCAAAAATAACAATTGGGCAATAACGCTGTTGGCCACGTTCTCATCAATGCCAGTACCCAAAAAAATAATCCGCTCTTTAAGCAAACGCGAATAAATATCGTAGGCCCGCTCGCCGTAAGTTGATTTTTCAATGACTGTTGGAATTAAATGCATATTTTTAGTTGTCATTCCGAGCGAGCCCAAAGGGCGAGTCGAGGAATCCCTTATCGGTTGATAATACGGACAAGGGATTCCTCCGCTCGCTACGCTCGGTCGGAATGACAAGGTTAAGTTAATCAGTTATCTGCCACTTATTTTCATTATATACTAAGCGTCCGTTAATAGTAAAGCCGGCCGCTTTTTTATGGCCACCGCCGCCGAATGATTTAGCCAGGGCCGCCACGTCCACGTCGTCCCGGGTGGTGCGCAAACTGCCTTTAATAATATTATCCTCCGTTTGAACTAAAACCATGGCTATTTTGGCTCCGGCCAGTTCGTTGAAAAAATTGCTGATGCCCGAACTGGCCTCGACCGAAACGCCGCAGGCAGTTAAATCCTCTTGCGTAATCACGGTAAAAGCCAAATCGTATTTTTGATTGAACTGCAAACGTTCAAAAGCCCTGCCCCAAAGTTTAAGCAAACCCAAACTTTTATTGCGCAAAATGTTTTCGTTGATCAAACGATGCCGCGCACCCAAATTAAGCAGATGCGAAGCCGCTTCCAAAGCGCTTAAAGAAGTGGCGGCGTTGCCGAAAAAGCCGGTATCAAAAATAATGCCGTTCAATAAAGCGGTAGCTGTTTCCTTATTAATCGGAAACTGCCACAACCTTAACAGCTGATAAACAATTTCTGAAACCGAACTTTTTTCGGGCAAGACCAGGTTAAGATCGCCAAAAAAATTGTTGGAAGCATGGTGGTCAATGTTGATTAAAGTGAAGTTGTTGACCTTTGGCAATAATTTATCAACGCCCGCGTAATGCAAATCGCCGGAATCAACCACCGCGATCACGTCGAATTTTTCTGCAAAAATTTTCGGGTCGGCTTTAACTTCGTGAACCAAAGGCAAAAACTGATACTGCTCAACTGGTGCGTCCAGACAAAAAAGCGAATAATCCTTGCCTAAAGATTTTAAATAATAGGCCAAAGCAATTAAAGCGCCCAAAGCATCGCCATCGGGCTGTTGATGGCCGATCACTAAAACCCGCCGGGCTTTATCCAGAGCTTGTTTGATTTTTTGAATGGTTTCTAACTCTGTAATCATAATAAGCTAGCCATTATAATGGTACCCAACGGTAATGTCAAGGGAATAAAAAAGACCTGGCCACGTAACCGTCATTGCGAGCCCCGAAGGGGCGCGGCAATCCCGTTGTACTTGGTATAAACACCGGGATTGCTTCGTCGCTTCGCTCCTCGCAATGACGAAATGGCCAGGTCTTTTTTATTCCTGATCTTCCTCTAAAGCCCGTTCCACGTTCCTATGTTTAAGGGCAAAATCATCAACCTGATAACGCAGGCGGGGCAAAATTCTTAAAACCATATGCTTGCCCAAATATCTTAAGGCGGCAGGGGTAACTTTTTTTAAAAATTCCAGAGCCGTGCCGGATTTGTTGACCGGCAAAACGCTGACCTGGATCAAAGCGTTTTCCAGATCATCGGTCATGGTTACCCCCGTCAGGGTGATAAAAATATCCCGGGGCGGTTCCGCGTCCTTAATTAAAAAAGTATTGAACTCCCTTATTAAAATTTCCGCCAGTTGTTCGGCTCGCTGTGACATAAATAAAATGATAACCCTGATATTTACTGATTACCCGGATTTAATTACACCTGCTTAACTTGTAATTGCCTCTCCTTAACTTCTTCCTGATAAATTTCCAAAACATCATGCTCCTTAATGACCGGTTCGCCGATAAATTTAAAGCCGCAGTCCTCGCCCTTAACCGCTTCGGCCACCATTTGCTTGCCGGACCGCAGTTCCGCCAGTTCGCCCATCACTATAAACTCGCCCGCTCTAATAACCTTGGCCTTGGTTTTAGCCCTGACTTTGCCTTCCAAAATCTTGCCGCCGGCAATCATGGAATTTTTTTCCGTTCTAAAAACCGCCAAAATTTGAATCTTGCCCAATTCGGTTCTGACAATCTGGGGCAGTAACAATTTTTTGAGACGATTCTCGATTTCTTCCAATAATTTATAAATAATTTCGTAATAGCCAATTTCCACTTTTTTATTCCGGGCCAGCTCTTCGGCTGAAGGAAAATTTTTAACCCGAAAGGCCACAATCAGGGCGCGAGACGCCTCGGCGGCCAAAACATCAACGTCGGTAACGTTGCCCAAACCTTTTTTAACCACTTTGACTTTTACTTCCGGATCGGCAAAACGGGACAAAGATTCCAAAATGGCTTCCTGGGAACCTAAAACATCCGCCTTAAGCACTAAATTCAGGGTGGGCACATCGTCTTTACCCTCTTCCTCTTTAGAAATGGTGGCGGCAACCTGATCCGCGGCCCTTAAAGACGCTTCTTTTTTATAGCCCGCCTTTTTTAACATTTCCTTAACCATTTTTTTATCGGCCGTTACTTCCAAAATGTCGCCCACTTGCGGCACTTCTTTTAAGCCCAAAATTTTAACGGGCATGGACGGACCGGCCGAAAGCACGTCTTCGCCTTTAAAATTCTTAAGCATGCGGACTTTGCCAGCCACCTGCCCGACCACGATTAAATCGCCCGGCCGTAGGGTACCGGCCTGGATCAAAACCGTGGCCACCGGACCTTCGCCTTTATCAATATGCGATTCAATGATCGTGCCCACCGCGCGCACCGTTGGATCGGCTTTTAAGTCCTCCAGTTCCGAAACCAGCAAAACCATGTCCAACAGCTCGCCCAAGCCCTGCTTGGCCTTGGCGCTGATGGGCACGCAGACGGTTTTGCCGCCCCAATCTTCGGGGATCAGATTTATTTCCGCCAGTTCTTTTTTAACGCGGTCCACGTCCGCGCCTTCTTTATCTATTTTATTGATGGCCACCACGAAAGGCAGATTTTCCTGTTGAACCAAATTGATGACTTCCATAGTTTGCGGCTTAAGACCGTCGTCGGCCGCCACCACGATAATGGCCACGTCGGCGATTTTGGAACCGCGGCTCCTCATGGATTTAAAGGCCTCGTGGCCCGGGGTATCCAAAAAAGTAATTTTTCGGACTTTATCCGAAAAATTATCCCGAGCGGAGCGAGAGATCTCTTTATCGCTCTGTTCATGTTCCGGGTGAAGCTCAACCTGATAAGCGCCGATATGCTGGGTAATGCCGCCCGATTCCTGATCCACAATGTTGGTTTCCCTGATGGCGTCTAACAGCTTGGTTTTGCCGTGATCCACGTGGCCCATGACCACTACGACCGGCGGCCTGATAATCGCATTGGCGCTGTTGGCGTTTTTTAAAACCTCTTTGAGTTTTTTATCGGTCGCTTCCACCTGGATGCTTTGCGCTTCTTCCGCGGACATTGCTTCCACTTTAAACCCCAAGTCCTCGCCGATAATGGAAGCGGTAGCCAAATCAATTCTTTCATTTAAACTGGTCATAATGCCGTTCTTCATCAGTTCAGCCATCACTTTAACTACTGGCAAACCAAGTAGTTCGGCAAAATCCTTAACCACGATCACTTCGGGAATTTTAACGGTTTTGGCAAATTCCTTGCCAACAGAGGCAACCTCGTCTTTATCCGAAAGCTTGATTTCTTTAACCTTTTGCTCGCTAGCCGAGATTTTGCTTTTTTTTCTGTCCGCTTCCACGGCCACAATGATCTTATCAACTAAATCAGGACTAATTTTAATGGCGCGACGGCCAATGTCAAAACCGAGCTCCGGCAGTTTAGCTAAGAGCTCATTGGTGGTCATTTTTAGGCGTCGCGCCAGTTCAGTAACATTCATATGAACACAACAGTACTAAAATATGGGAAAAATGTCAACCCCTTAGCGCTTTTTTCCCAAGAAAAGTGCTAAGGGGTCAACCCGCCGATTCGGCGGACAAGCTCTGCCCTGACCCCATATTTAGCCAGTTTCCTTGACATAAAGCCGTAATTCGGATAAAATGGTTAGTCCTCCATGCGAAATGCGCCGAAATCTCTTAAAAACCTCAATAATGTCGCAAAATACCAGCTCTCAAATCAGGGAACTGATTGCCAAGAGCAAAAAAATCCTTATTACCACGCGCAAGCAGTTTACCGGCGACGGACTGGCTTCTTGTTTGGCTTTGCTTTTAATTTTGCAAAAACTTAACAAAAACGCCGAGGTGGTAATTGATAATTTTAAACTGCCGGATAATTTGAAATTCTTGCCGGGGGTTGACCGGGTTAAAAATGAGGTCAAACGGCTGAAAAAATTCATTATTAATCTGGATATTTCCCAAACCGGCGTGGAGGCCTTAAATTACGATATTCAAGGCAATAATTTAAGAATTCATTTAACCCCTAAATTTGGAGTTTTTACCCCTGAAGATTTAAAATTTGAAACCAGCCAGTTTACCTTTGATTTGATTATTGCGGTGGATACTCCGGAATTGGAAGGGTTGGGCAAACTTTACGACCATCATCGCGATATTTTTTACCAGATCCCGGTCATTAATATTGACCACTCGCCGAATAACGAACAATACGGCCATGTTAATTTGGTTGATTTAACCGCCGCATCAACCGCGGAAATTATTTTTCAATTAACCGGCCAATTGGGTGATTCTTTATTGGACCAAAAAATCGCCACCTGTTTGCTGGCCGGTTTAATCAGCAAGACCAAAAGTTTTAAAACCAATCAGGTGACTCCACAGGCCTTAAAGATCGCCGGCGAACTGATTAATTTGGGCGCCAACCGCAAAGAAATCGTCACTCATTTGTATCAAACCAAAACTATTTCTACTTTAAAGTTGTGGGGCAGAATTTTAAGCCGTTTGCAAGCGGATCCGACTTTTAAAATGGTTTGGTCAAAACTGGACTTGCATGATTTTACCGAAGCCGGGGCTACGGCCAAAGACATCTCTGGCGTCATTGAGGATCTAATCGCCTCCAGCCCGATGGCTCAAATTATTATTCTCTTCTATCAACTTGGCTTAAACCAAACTAAGGTCATTTTGCATACCCAGGATTTAACCAACGCCCTCGCCTTAAGCCGGCAATTTACTCCGCTGGGCGACAAAAACAACGCCTCTTTTGTCGTTAATGCCGATCTGGAACAAACCGAAAACCAAGTGCTCACCGCCATTAAAAGCCAGATAAATTCCTAAGGACTTTGAATTTATAGGTTTTTTGATATAATGACTCTAAAATAGGGATGCATAGCTCAGTTGGTTAGAGCACCAAACTTATAATTTGGGGGTCGATGGTTCAAGTCCATCTGCATCCACCAAACCCTTGTCATAAAACCTTTTTTATAATAGAATAGCGAAAGTTAAGGGGTTCGTAGCTCAGTTGGTTAGAGCGTCACATTGACATTGTGAAGGTCAGAGGTTCAACTCCTCTCGGACCCACCAGAAAAATAATCATTAATAAACACTCTTATGCAAGAAGGAATTATCAAAGTCGGCAGGCCGGAAGAGATTTTTGAACCCTTTGAAGCATCGGAACGAGTCGCAAAAATCCTTACAGACTTAGAGGCAAAAAGCAAGCTAACAGCGGCTGAAAAAGATGAAGCGCAGTCGGAACTCAATAAATTAATGAGATTCTTAACAGATGATCAGGAGCGTCAAAAATTTCAATCGCGCTTAGAAGAGATTCTGAAAAATTAAAGTTAAAACCTAAGGCGTTTGATTAGTTATCAGATGCCTTTTTATTTTAACGATTTTATGGTATTTTTACCCTGATGAAAAACATTACTTATAATCAAAATAGTAAGGAACGGCTGGATAAGTTTTTGAGCCAGGAACTGCCTGATTTATCGCGCTCGCAAATTCAAAAAATGATTAAAGGGGAAGAAGTTTTAGTTAACGGCAAAATCGCGACTGTCCATTATTGGTTAAAGAACGGCTACGTTATTTCTTTGGTTAAAAAGGCGACAATTTCCAAACAAGAGTTGACTAAAAAGAAAGCGGCCGTCAAACTGCCCGAACCCAAAATTATCGCAGAAACCGCCGATTATCTGGTTTTGGATAAACCGGCCGGCTTACTGGTTCATCCGGCCAGTAGTGCCAGCGGCAAAACTCTGATTGACTGGCTGGTTAAAAAATATCCCAAAATTAAAAAGGTGGGCGAAAATTTAGAGCGCCCGGGCATTGTCCATCGTTTGGATAAAGACGTTTCCGGCCTTATGGTCATTGCCAAAAACCAATCAATGTACGCTCATTTAAAAAAACAGTTTCAAACCCGCCAGGTTAAAAAAATCTATCTGGGCCTGGTGTACGGACAAGTGCAGGCCGATGAGGGCACCATCGACTTCCCCTTAAAAAGATCGCGGCTGTCGGGTAAAGTAGTGGCCATGCCCAAGGGAACGGAAGGCAGAGAATCAATCACGGCTTTTACCGTAATTAAACGGTTTGCCAACTATACTTATTTGGAGATGGATTTAAAAACCGGCCGCTCGCATCAACTAAGAGCGCACCTGACCGCTTACGGCTATCCCTTAATCGGCGACCAGCTTTATTTTAACAAAAAAAACAAAGATAAATTCAAGCTGGGCCGGGTGTTCTTGCACGCCCACAAACTTTCCTTTGCCGATTTATCGGGTAAGCATCTGGAATTTATCAGCGGCCTGCCTGAAAATTTAAATAATATTGTAAGCCAACTGTCATGAAAAATATTGTAATTATTTCCGGGCCAACCGGTTCCGGCGAAAGCACCATTACCAATTTGTTGCTTAACAAATATCCGATTTTTAAGCGGCTAGTCACCGCCACTTCCAGACGTCCGCGGTTAAATGAAAAACACGGCCGGGACTACTATTTTTTTACCAAAACCGAATTTAAAAAACTGATCGCCAACGGACAGATCATTGAATATACCTACATTAAAAACCGCGCTACCTATTACGGCACTTATCTGCCGGATTTGAAAAAAAAGTTGAAGGCCGGTTACAATATCGTTGCTAATACCGATTGGATAGGCACAAAATTTTACTCTAAACATTATCAGGCCGTAAGCATTTTTATCAAACCGGAATCCTTAGCAGTAGTTAAAAAAAGATTGCTAACCAGGGAACCCAATATCTCAACGGCTGAACTGAAAAAACGTCTGATTAATGCCGCCAAAGAAATTAAAAAAGAAGAAAAATATTACGCTTATACGGTTATTAACCGGCAAAACCGCTTAACTAACACTTTGCGGGAACTGGTCAAAATCCTCAAAAAAGAAGGTTATCGTCTGAAAAAATAAAGGGTTGACAAGAGGGGGCTTTTTGGTTATCCTTAGGTCTAGTTTTATTATTAACCAATCTAATATGACCGTCAAAAAAACAGAAAACGCCAGCCAAGCTGGTTTTCCTGAAATCAAGCCGGGCATGACCGTCAGGGTCCATCAAATCATCAAAGAAAAAAACGCCAAAGGCGAAGAAAAGGAACGCGTCCAGGTCTATGAAGGCATGGTGATTGCCCGCCGGCACGGTTTGGAACCAGGCGCCACTTTAACCGTGCGCAAGGTTTCGGAAGGCATTGGCGTGGAAAAAATCTTCCCAATTTATTCCCCCAACATCGCCAAGATTGAAATCAAAAAATCAGCCAAGGTTAGAAGGGCCAAGCTTGATTATCTCAAAACTTACAAAAAGAAGCTTAAGGAAAAAATCGTTAAATAACTTTTCATCGGCCCGGTTAACCCGGCCGACAGGCGCGGGTGCTGTAATGGTAGCCAGGCCAGCTTGAGGTGCTGGTGTCCGTAAGGACGTGGAGGTTCAATTCCTCTCCCGCGCACCAGGGCGTATAGCTCAGCTGGTTAGAGCGTTTGGTTTACATCCAAAAGGTCCCTGGTTCGAGTCCAGGTGCGCCCACCAGAGGGCTGGTAGTTCAGTTGGTAGAACACCGCATTCGCATTGCGGAGATCAAGGGTTCGACTCCCTTCCAGTCCACCATAATATTTCTAAATATGAGATTTTTAATAGGTTTAATTATCATCGCGGCTGGCTTTATACTGGTTTGGCAAGCCAATTGGATTGTACAAAACTTTGGCCATATTCCCTGGGCCGAAAAGCACCTTGGTTATGAGGGCGGTTCGCGTCTGATGATCAAGCTGATCGGCTTGCTGGTCATTTTTATCGCCATGCTTTACATGTTCGGTTTTATTGAAGGCGTGATTTGGTCGATCTTCGGTTCGTTATTCGGCAAGCGAAGTTAAAACGCCGAGCTTGCTCGCATAAACAAGCTGAAGCGCGATTACAACGAGGGCCCTTAGCTCATTTGGTAGAGCGCCGCGTTTGCATCGCGGAGGTGGCCGGTTCGATCCCGGCAGGGTCCACCAAATAAATTTTATCCGGCCAGGCCGGATTTTATTTTTTACAAAATAGTCAACTTGACTATATTAATTATGTAAAAAGTAATGTATAATAACCAAGCGATTGATTATTTAAAAAAATTTGTCGATAGATGATAATTAATAACTCTCATCAATCAAAACTTTAATTGACTAAGAGGGAGGTGAGTTATATGGCAACCAAAAAAAGAAGGGTAACTAAAAGAAGAGCGGCCCCCAAAAAAAGAAGAAAGGCGGCTAAGAGAAGAGCTGCTCCAAAAAGAAGAAAAGCCGCTCCCAAAAGAAAGAGGGCTACTAAACGAAGACGCCGGTAAATTTCTTTTTAAAAATAAAATCCCCCGCGATCCATGCTTGATCAGGGGATTTTGTTTACCCAACGCTTTCTAAAAAGAGGCTGGGTTTGCCAGATTTTTGGCTAAAATAAGCTATTTTGCTGTTTCTTTTGCTTTTCGGACTCGCTGAATATTTCCACCTTGCCATAACGACCGTCAAAGCCCGGAATCAATTTTAAATTGCCGTTTCTGACTCTAACTATGCCTTCGGCTATTTTTGGCAAAGTGATTTTGTTTAATTCTTCAACCGATAAATCCAATAAAATCTTGAATTCATTTTCACCGTGTTTGATTAAATTAGCATATTCAGCTTGAACTTTCTTTGAACCCTTGCCAACATCAAACGCATCCGCCAAAATATCCTGCAAGGGCACAATGCTCTTGTAAGGAATAAATTTAGATTTATCCACTTTTATTTCATCACGATCAGCTAAGTTATCCACACGATTTAAAACGCCGACCGTCACCTGTTTTTTGCAAACCGGACAAACGCCCTGATTGGTTTTGGTTTCTTGAGGCGTCCAACTGATGTTACAATCGCGATGCCCGTCATAATGATACATGCCTTCTTCGGGAAAAAATTCTATAGTCGATAAAAACTTTTTCTTATCTTGATTTTTAACGGCTTCATAAATTTCCTTAAACGAGGGTTGGCTTAATTCCAAAACGTTGGCTTCCCGGCCTAAATTTTGCAAACTATGGGCGTCGGAATTAGACATTAAAACAATCTTATCAAGGCCGGACAAGCGCCAGTTCATCAGCGGATCGGAAGACAGGCCGGTTTCAATGGCATAAATATTCTGGCTTAGTTCTTCATAACATTCGGCGATGGAATCAAAGCCGGATTTGGAACCGAAAATGGCAAACCAGGGCGTCCAGGCGTGGGCCGGCACGCTCAAATGCTCTTCATTGATACTTAAACAAATCTTTAACAGTTCTTTGGCGCTCATGCCGATAATCGGCCGGCCGTCGGAGCCCAGTTTACAACCCCGCTTGGTCAGCTGCTCGTTTAATTGGCTGACAAAATCCAAGTTGGGCGCCAACAGGCAAACGTGCAAACGCCGGACCTTGTTGCCTTGGCTGTAAATGCAGGAAATCTCGTTGGTCAGCATAAAAAGGGTTCCGGTGGGGGAGCCCTTGAGTTGATATAAGCCGGAATATTTTTCTTCCAGCTTGCTTTCAATTTCCTTAAACCAAGCAGGGTGCGAAAAATCGCCGGTGCCGATAATATTAATGCCTTTAATTTTTGCCCACTGATCAATATTGGCCAAAGTTAAATTTTTGGAACAGGCGCGGGCATATTTGGAATGAATGTGAAAATCACAAATGTAGCGCATAATTAAAAAGTTAACCAAGATTTTTTACTAAATAATCCTGATCCTTTTTGGCAAAACCCAGCTTGGCGTATAAACCTCTGGCCACGAGCGTTCCGGTGGTCAGTTTTATTTGTTTGATTTTTTTCTCCTCGGCTGATTTTAATAGATTTTCCATTAAAGCTCTGCCAATGCCCTGACCGCGAAAACTGCTATCCACCACTACTTCTTCAATCCAGCCGATTAAGCCCTTGGAAGGAATGGGATACCAGGCCAGGCCGGCTAAACCGACAATTTGGCCATTTAATTCAGCAATATAATATTGATAATGATCGCTTGATGCCATTGACTCCAAACGCTTAACCAAATTTTCCGGCTCCAAAATGTTTTTGGTTAACTGGGGTATCAGCAACGCCACCGCTTGAGCGTCTGCTTTTTTAAATTGACGGATGGTAATCATACTATAATATATTAAGTGAGCGAGGGCAAGAAAATTTTTTTCAGTCCGATGGCTAAGTCCCCCCGAGAGAGCCTGGGCGAGCTGCAAACGAGACCCAGGGGAGTCGAGGGAGGGAGCCGAGGACAAAAAAATACTTACTTGACCGAGCGAACTTAATTAATCAATCCCACTTCTCGGCCAACTTGAGTTAAAATATCCAAGGCCCTGTCCAAATCCTGGCGGGTATGGGCGGCGGAAATCTGGGCGCGCAACCGGGCCTGGCCTTCGGCCACCACCGGCAACC
>Ga0082335_1008191_pt1 | contig 12074 bp, 10 predicted proteins | sample Subgrocontami58m_FD_72375 | JGI IMG/M metagenome (GOLD analysis project Ga0082335, IMG submission 72375) | Subsurface groundwater microbial communities from S. Glens Falls, New York, USA - GMW37 contaminated, 5.8 m (SPADES assembly) (version 2) ...
CGGGGACCCCCGCGCGGACGACCGTGAACTCGCGCTTCCCGCTCACCATCCAGGTCGCCTCGTGGGCCAGGCTCGGCATCGCGCCGTGGCAGACGGGGTTCCCCGCGTCGAGCGAGACGCCCTCGAGAACGGTGATCTGGTCCCCGTCGCGGTGGACCCACAGCGAGAAGGTCCCCTTCCCCTCCGTGAAGCCGCTCGCGGTCACGGTGACCTGGAGGTACTCCTTCCCGTCGCGCGTCCCGCCGTCGGCGACGGAGAGGCGCGCGGAGCGGCCGTCCTGGTCGACGTAGTCCCAGGGCCCGGCGCCTCGGTCTCCGGGGAAGAGGAGGACCCACAGCCCGAGCAGAAGGTCCGCCCAGTTCCACGCGACGAGATCCATGACCTACTCCTTTGCCTTCTTCGCCTGCTCGACGCCCGCCTCGACGGCCCCGCAGATTCCGCACTTCAGCCGCATCTGGCAGGACTCGCACGCCGTCGCGACCCGAGGGTCCGCCGCGACGGTCGAGGTGATCGTCGCGTGGAGCCACTCCTCCTGGGTCGAGGAGAGGGCCTGCCACTCGTCGGAGGAGAGGATCCCGCGGAGCCCCTCGCGCCACGCGGCGAGGGCGTCGTTCACCTCGCGTTCCTTCGCGAGCCGCGCGCCGGGCAATTCTCCGCCTGAGGCGTCGAGCGTGTCAAGGCTCCACGGGCGAAACGAGGCCGCGTGGACCGCGGCGCACATCTCGCAGGGCTCGATGCGGCCCGTGAGGTGGTACTGGCCGTCGGGGCCCTTCTCGATCACCTCGTATCCCTTCACAGCCATGTGGAAGACCTCGGCGGTGGGGGAGAGGACGAAGCAGACGCTGCGAAGCCGAGCGGTCATGTCGGCCTCGACGAGCTGCGCGATCGAGGGGGCCGCGGGGAGGGGCGCCTCTCCGCGTCGCGCGAGGTCGACGGCGTCGATGCGGGGGGCGAGCCGCGCCTGCAGAACGCGGATCTGATCGAGGTGCTCGGGGGCGATCTTGCCGTCGCGCGCGAGGTCGACGAGGCCGGGCGTTTCGATCCGCGGCGGGCCGCCCATTTCGCAGATCCAGCCTCCCGCGGAGGCGGCGCCGCAGAGGACGAGGACGACGAGGGGGACTCTCATGGTGCAAACCTCGAAAAGAGTTGAGGAACCCTACGCAAGCCGATTGCCAACGGAAGGCGGGCAGAAGAGGCGCCCCATCCATGGGTTGCGGAGGGGCGCGTCCGGGGCACGCGGCCTCGTGGAGACGCCCTGCCCACGGCGTGGGGAGTCCTTCCCCACGCGGAGTGATTCAGTCTGGACGGATTGCAGTGGTGGACAACCCGGTCCTGACTGGGCTGTGGATCGAGCGGTAGACAGAGAGGTTCGCGTCAGCGCGCCATGGAGAGGCTCGCGTAAGCGAGCCGTGGAAAGGCTCGCGTGAGCGAGCCGTGGAACGGCGCCCGTGAGGGCGCCACCCTACTCGCCGTCCACGCACAAGAGGACGCCTCTCCACCGCGCGAGGAATTCGCGCTTCGAGAGGGTGACCTTCCCTTCGATCGAGTCGCCGACGAGGACGCCTCCCTCGTCGGCGTGCTCCTGTGCGAGCTGCGTTGGCCCGTGCACGTGAATTCCATGCCCATCGATCTGGTACATGCATGGCTGAGAGGCGTCCGAACTGCTCTCGAGACGCGGGGCTCCCCGCTTGAACCGGCGGCTCCACGTCCTCTGCTTGATCCTGTCGCCGCCGAGGTCGCGCGCCTGGAGAAAATGATGCAGGAGGCCCTGGCCGCCCAGATGTTCGAGGAGGCTGCCCGCCTGCGAGATCTCCTCGTGCCGCTGCGACAGGATCGTGAGAGGTTGGAGCAGGAGCGCACGGCGGCCTCCACCGCTTCATCCCTTGCCACGCCTGCGGGCTGGGCGACCTGCTTCACGAAAGAGTCCCTCGCGATTCTCGAAGCCGCCAAGAGTGCTGCAGAGGAGAGGGGGCGGCCAGGAATCGAGCCCGTGCACCTGCTCTTGTCTATCCTCGCCGCACCCGAGAGTCGTGCCTCCAAGGTGCTGGCGGCCATCGCGATCGACATCGAAGCGCTTCGATCCCGCTTCGAACCGGCTCCCGTCGACAAGCCCGCGCTCGCTAATCTCGATCCCCTCCGAGTTTCCCCGGGCACGATCGACGCTCTCCTGGTCGCCTCGGCCGAGGCGGGAGGGCTCGGGTGCGAAGAGATCGGCTCCGAGCACCTCCTCGTCGGCCTCCTCTCGGTGCGCACCGAGGCGCCAGCGCAACTCCTCGGGGCCGAGGGCCTCACGCTCGACGCCGCGCGCTTCGCCGCGCTGGAGCTTTCGCTCGTCCGCGGAGGCTAGGCAGCCGCGCGTAGCCCACTCGATCTGCGGCCGACTACTGCGCCGAGTCACCCCGCCGGCGCGTGGCCTCCTCGCGGATGGCGCGAAGCGCATCCTCCATCGTCAGGCCGGCGAACAACGTGTCACGCTCGTGCACGTAGTCTCCCCGACCGGGGTCGTACTCCATGAGGAACCGGATCGCTCCCGACACGCCAAGGCGTTCGGTGAGCGCCTTCCAGCCCTCTCTCCGCAGCTCGTAGTTCGACAGGCTCTGCCCCAGCGGCACGCTCATGACCCCACCACGATTCCACTGTCGAATGGTCAGTATACGCGGGCTCGAATCGACGCCGCAAGGCGCGAAACAACGCGCGGGCGTCGAGCCTTGAGCATTACGCCTTACATGCCCATTGCACATTGACGATTGCGCATTCCGCCGCAGCGGCGCTACCATCGCCCGGGCCATGTCCGACGCCCCCTCGACGCCGAAACTCCCCTCGCACGACCCTCCGCTCTCCGACGCCCACACGCAGCGCGTCGACCCTCCCGCCCTCGACGACGCCTCCCGCCCTACGATGCACCTTCCCGAGGCCTCCGCCGCCGGCGAGCGCCTCACCGACACCCGCGACTTCAAGGGCGTCCCCTTCGGCCGCTACCGCCTCCTCGTCGAGCTCGGCCGCGGAGGCATGGGCGTCGTCCACCGCGCCTTCGACACCCAGCTCCGCCGCATCGTCGCCCTCAAGCAGATCCTCGGCGAAGGCGGCATCACCCGCGCCCAGATCGACCGCTTCCTTCGCGAGGCCCGCCTCGCCGCCCGCCTCCGCCACCCTCACATCGTCGGCGTCCTCGACGTCGGCGAGTTCGAGGGCCGGCCCTACCTCACCACCGAGTACGTCGAGGGCCGCTCGCTCGAGGTCCTCCTCCGCGCCGCCGTTCCCCCCGAGCAGGCCCTCCGATGGGCCAAGGCGATCGCCGAGGCCCTCCAGTACGCCCACGACAACGGCATCGTCCACCGCGACGTCAAGCCCTCCAACGTCCTCATCGACAAGGACGGCCGCCCGTTCCTCACCGACTTCGGCCTCGCGAAGGAGGTCGAAGAACCCGGCGTCGGCGGCACCACCCTCACCCTCTCCGGATCCCTCGTCGGCACTCCGCAGTACATGAGCCCCGAGCAGGCGAGCGGCCGCCCCGAGCGGATCGGCCCCGCCGCCGACCAATTCTCCCTCGGCTCCGTCCTCTACGAGATGCTCACGGGAAAACTCCCGTTCCAGGGAGGCGGCCTGCGCGAGATGCTGAACGCGATCTCCGAGCACGACCCCATTCCCCCGCGCCGCCTCCGTCCCTCCGTCGATCGCGACGCGGAGACGATCTGCCTCAAGGCACTCGAGAAGGACCCCTCGCGCCGCTACGCGCGCATCGGCGACCTCGCCGACGACCTCGGCCGCCGCCTCGCCGGCGAGCCGATCCACGCGAGGCCTCGCACGCTCGCCGAACGCGCGATGCGCGCCTTCTCGCGCCAACGCCGCGTCGCGATCGCCGTCCTCGGGACCGCGGCGATCCTCGCGGCGATCGGCGTCCCGATCCTCCGCGATCGCGGGCGCCACGCCGCCGACGAGAAGGCCGCGCGCGAGGCGGCCGACCTCGCCGCCGCCGAGAAGGGGCGCGCCCTCGCCGACGCGCAGGCGGTCCTCGAGAAGGCCGGCCGCGTCCAGACCGTCCTCGCCCGCTGGACCGCCCTCGCCCCCGTCGTCCAGGGCCTCGACGCGATCCACTACGACGGCAGCCTCACCGAGCAAGAGTTCCGCCGCCGGGCGCAGGAGCCGTGGGCGCGGATCGAGCGCTTCTGCGAGGAGACCCCCTCCGACTCCGCCTCCCGCGCCGTCGCGCGCGCCCTCTCGGGGTGGGCCCGCCGCCTGACGGGCCACGAGGACGAGGGGACGACCTGGATGCGCGAGGCCCGGACGATCGACCCCGACGTCCCCTATGGCGCGCTGATGGAGGCGATGTCGACCTTCGCGGACTACGTCGGCGCGCAAGCCCTCCCCGCGTTCACGATGACCCCGGGGTCTCTCAAGTTCGGCCCGCCCCCCGCAGAGCGGCCGGAGATGAAGACGCAGCGCGAGACGATCGAGCGCCTCCTCGCCGAGGCCGCCTCGGCGCGCGTCTGGGGGAAGGGGCTCGAGCAGGATTTCCGCGGGGCGATCGACGCGATCCGCGCGATCCAGGCGGGGCGCCTGGAGGAGGCGGAGCGCGGCCTCTCCGCCGCGCTCGGGGCGCAGGCGCTGCAGGGGTTCGAGGCGGACCTCCTCCTCGCTCGCGCGAAGGTCCGCTACGTCCAGCGTCGTTTCCGCGAGGGGGTCGAGGACGGCGAGCGGGTCCTCGAGCTGCGGCCGAACTTCGCGGTCGGGTGGCGCTACCTCGGCGACCTCCTCACGGGCCTGGCGATCGAGCGGATGGCGAAGGGGGAGGACGCGCGCGACAGGTTCGACCGGGCGATCGCGCGGTTCGACGGCGCGATCGAGAGGAGCGTCGGGGCGTATTACGCCGTGCGGGGCCGGGGGATCGCCTGGGCGCGGAAGGGGGACGCGGAGCAGGCCGCGGGGGTCGATCCGCGGAAGTCGCTGCGCGCGGCGCTCGCCGACTTCGAGCGGGTGCTCGGCCTCGCGCCCGACGAGCCTTCGGCGCGCACGAACCACGGAGCAGTCCTCTTCAAGCTCGCCGAGGTCGCGCAGGCGCGGGGGGATGATGCGGTCCCCCTGATCGACGGCTCGATCGCCGACTTCGAGGCGGCTGCGCGCGCGGCGCCCGACGACGCGGACGTCCACTTCGCCCTCGGTCAGGCGCTCGTCGTGCGTGCGGTGGAGGGGAGGCGCACGGGGGAGGACCCGAGGCCGGGGCTCGGGCGTGCGGTGCAGGAGCTGGACCGGAGCATCGCGATCGACTCGAAGGAAAAGTACGCGCTGGCGCGGCGTGGGCAGGCGTACTACGAGATCGCGAGCGAACGGACGCATCACGGGGAGGACCCTTCCGACGCGTGCCGCTTCGCGGAGCGCGACCTGGCCGCGGCGCTCGCGCTCGCGCCGGACCTGGTCGAGGCGCTCCTCTCGCGCGCAAAGACGCGGCGGTTGCTCGGCGAGTGGACGCTCTCGAAGGGAGGCGACCCGTTCGCTGACTTCACGCGGGCGATGGAGGACCACGACCGCGCGCTGGCGGCGCACGACGGCGACGCGCACGCGTGGAACGAGCGGGGGCTCACGTGGACCTCGATGGGGTACGCCCGGATGTCTCAGCACGCGGACGCGCGCGACGAGCTGCAGAAGGCGATCGACGACTTCGGGGAGTCGCTCAAGCGGGCGCCGAACGACGCGGACGCGCGGAGCAACCGGGGGATTGCCTGGACGCGGATGGGGGAGGCGCAGCGGGCGTGCGGGGTGGACCCGCGGGACGCGTACCGCAGCGCGGTGGAGGACCACTCGGCGGTGCTCGAGGCGAACCCCTCGCACCTGAACGCGTGGGTGAACCGGGCGCTTGCGCGGGTGACGCTGGGGGACGCGGAGGCGAAGGCGGGGAGCAACCCGCAGGAGACGTGGGAGGCGGCGATCGCGGACCTCGCGGAGGTGACGAGCCGCGCGCCGTCGTACTGGCGCGCGTACGCCTCGCGCGCACTCGTCCTCCAGCGCCTGGGGCGGAAGGAGGAGGCGGTGAAGGCCTGCGAGGAGGCCCTCCGCATCTGCCCCGGCCAGCCGGACGTGACGAACCTGCTCGAGTCGCTGCGGAAGAAGTAGGGGTACGCTACTTTCGTTGGATCGACTCGATCGCCGACTCAGCCTCCCTCTGCACCCGTTCATCGGGGTCCTCGAGCGTCCTCTCCAGCGCGGGCAGGGCCTCTCCCGCAGCCGGACCGATGAGCGCGAGGGCGGAGGCCGCGTCCGCGCGCACGTCCGCATCGTGGTCCGCGAGCGCGCGGACGAGCGCGGGGACCGCGGAGGCGGCCGCCTCGCCGATCGTGCCGAGCGCCTGGGCCGCGGCGAGACGGACCTCGCGATAGTCGTCGCGGAGGAGACGGGAGATGGCGGGAATCGCCACCGCGGGAAGTGCGGCGAACTTCGCCAGGCTCGACACGGCCGGCTCGCGCACGAATGGGGCGTCGTGCGAGAGCGCGGCGAGGGGCAGCGGGATCGTCGTCTCGGGCGCGGGCCATACGCCATCTGCCGCGGCGTCCCGAACCTCGGGTTCGGGGTCCCCGAGCAGCTCGAGGAGGATGGGCGTCGCGGTGTCGGTCCGGCTGCTCGTGGCCGCGAGTCCCTTCATGGCGAGGCGCCTCGTCTCCGGGCCGCCATGGCGGACCGCCTCCAGGCAGGTCGGGATGGCCCCCTCGCCGATCTGCCTGATGGCGTACTCGGCCGCGCCCGACAGGTCCTCTGGCCCGTCGCGCATCGCCCCGAGCAGGGCGGGGATGCTCGGCCAGGCCTCGCCGGTGAATTCCTGGAGGGCATAGGTCGCCATTTGCTGCAAGTGTGGATCGGGGTCGGCGAGCAACTTGATCAGCGCGGGGACCGCGCGATCCGCGTCGCGATGCGCGAATCGGGCGACGTCCCACAGACCGCGGAGGGCCGCCTCGCGGACGATGGGCGACTCGTCCGAAAGGCCTGCGAGGAGGCGAGGGAGTCCGTCGAGGCGCGTCCAGCAGCAACCGATGGCGAGGGCGCGGGTCGCCGGGTCGCGGTCCGCGGCGACCTCTGCCTCGAGCTTCGCCTCCTCGTCTGCTGGGAGGAGGCTACTCCGGAGCAGCGCCGAGAGGGCAGCCGAACGGATGCCCGGGGCGTCGTCCTTCAGTGCTGCGCGGAGACAGGGCAACGCCGGCGCCCCCAGCTTGCATAGCCCCGAGGCGGCCTCCCATCGCACCTGGTCGTTCGTATCGCTCAGGAGGTGCGTGAGGACGGCCAGGGCGACCTCGGGGTCCACGCGCGCGAACGAGACGAACTGGGCGGCCCTGCCTCGCAGCTTCTCGCGGGGGCCATCGAGGACCTCCAGAACCGTGGGCAGGTCGCTCTTGCCCCACACCAGGAGGGCGTCGAGGGCGCGCGAGGCGGCCGTTTCCTCGGCGTCGAAAGCGGCCTTCCGGACCGCGTCGACCGCCTCGGGCGAGTCCTTCCCGCATCCTTGGAGGATCATGATGGCATAGACCCGCTTTTCGCAGCTCCCCGTTCGCAACAGGTCGAGCGCCTTGGGGGAGGCCTCCGTCCCAATCCGCGAGAGCGCGAGGGAGACGGCGCAGTCGTTGCTCTCGAAGGTGTCGCGCAGCTTCCAGAGCGCGGGGATCGCCTCGTGCGCCGTGGGCCCAATCCGCCCGAGGGCGCGGGCCGCGGCCGCGCAGGTCTCGCGGTCCTCCCGGCCCAGGGCCTCGATCAGCACGGGGATGGCCTCCTTCGCATCCACGCCCGCGTGCCCGATCGCGTCCAGCGCGTACGAGCGAACTCGGGCATCCGCGTCGTTCACGAGCGGGATGAGCGCGTGCACCGCGGGGCCGACGTGCCCTTGCACCGAGCGGAGGAGGCAGGCCGCCGAGCAGCGGACGCCTGCGTCCTGGTCCGAGAGGTCGGAGACAAGCGAGGCCACCACCTCGTCGCGTTCCCGATCGATCCCGCGGAGCAATGTGGCCGCGATCCGCCGGACGTCTTGATCGGCATGGTGCAGCGCTGCCGCGAGCGCGGGGGCAGCCTCGTCGGGGAGGGGCGTCATCTGCCCGAGGGTGCACAGGGCGGCCCGCAAGAGGGGGATCTCGTCGGAGGAGGCTGCCTTCACCAGCTCGGGGATCGCGCGCTTCCCCATCGCGGCGAGCGCCGCCTGCGCGAACGATCCACTGCCCTGCCCGGGGTCCCGGAGGGCCTCGAGGAGGATCGGGATGGCCTCGTCGCCGAGCGGGCCGATGGAGGAGAGTGCACCCAACGCAGAGGATCGGACCTCTTCATCGGGGTCCTGGGCAGCGTGGAGGAGCGCATCGACCGAGCCGTGCGCCGCAACGCCGATCCTGCCAAGCGCGTAGGCTGCGGAGGAGCGGACCTTGGGCGACTTGTCTTGGAGTACGACGGCCAGGTCTGGGACCGCCTCGGCGGCCGATTCGGCGAGGTCCCCGAGCGCGCAGGCCGCCAGATCACGGACCTCCTCATCAGCGTCGTGCAGTGCCGCGGCAATTCGCGGCACGGCCCGCGCGGCCGTGTGCTGCGTGCGCTTGCCCTCGATGGGGCCGGCGACGGAGCCTCCGACATACCCACGCTGCGGGGGCTCATCGAGCCTTGCGAGAGCAGCCAGAGCCGTCCTGCGGAGTTGCACCTCGTCGCTGCCGAGCCGTTCGACCCAGTACGCGACGGGGTCGATCGCGGGGAGGTCGTCCTCCTCCGCCCTCGCCTTGGGATGGGCGCATCCGATGACGAGGAGGGCGATGGCGAGGTAGCGGTTCGCTCGCGGCATGGGCAATCGAACGTGCCAACGCATCTCGGGTTCGCCTCGGCCCGAATCGGCTAGCGGGAGGCCTCCGATTCGGTCGGTGGGTCCTCCGCTGGCGATGTCGCGCCGCCCGACCGGCTCCGCGCCTCCTCGATCCGTTTCTCCGTCTCGAGCGTCTCCTCGAACGGGTTGCCGATCTCGTGCTGCGACTCCATCGTCTCGAGCGTGCGCATCCCCTTCGCGAGGTCGGCGTGGACCCGCGCGAGGTACTCGTGGTACTCCGACGCGCTCCCGAGCGAGGCGCTCCAGCCGGTGCCCTCCTGCGCGACGCGCCTCACGTTGTATGCGTGCCTTCGCGCCCAGTCCTTGTGGAGGGCGAGGAAGGCCTTCCCGGCGCCCGGCTTCGCATCGCCGTCTGCGTTGTAGCAGGCCTGCCAGACCTTGAGCGCCTTCTTCACCTCGATCGCGAAGAGAGATGGGTCGTAGTAACCGGTGATGTAGTGGAGGACCGTCCCGTCGGGGGCGAGGAAGAACGTGCAGATGTTCTTCGTCGGGAACCAGACGCGGCTCGACTGGTAGATCGACGCCTCGGTGGCGTACTCGCAGTTGTGGAAGCCGGGCTCGCGGTTCTTCCACGCAGAGACGAACGACTTGTTCACGAGGTCGGCCACCTTCTTGTCCGAGAACGTCACGGTTCTCATGATGTGGCCGGCGGCTCAGGTCCCCTCCCTGTCCATGTCGCCGACGAGGACGTGGAAGAGGAGCGGGCGGTGCAGCTCGCGCGCTCGCGCAAAGGCGGCGTCGAGCGAGTCCTCCCACTGGACGCCCTTCTGGTAGCCCGGCCACGCGCAGGGGACTCCGTCCTTGCAGCAGTCGTGGGGCGTGCCGAGGTCGACGCCGGGCTTCGCGAGGAGCGGAGAGGCGACGACAAGGGCGATGGCGAGCGCCGCGAGGTGACGCATGGCGACCTCCGAACGGGTCGCCCCTGACGCGGGGAACTTGTTGCAAGCGCCGCACCAGATTGCGGGTCATCGGTGTCCGAGACCGATCCGCTCGGGTTTCCTGGGATTGCGTCGAGCGGGGCGGGCGGCGCGGTCCGAGGCCCTGTCAACCGCCTTGACATGCCGCTCGCCGCGGCGTGGGCGATTTACATCGAATCTGTGAAAGGGGTGGGCGGCGGCCTACCATAGAGGAGCGAAGCCGCCATTCTGGGAGGTCACATCGATGGGTCGCTTCGGGTTCGCGTTCGGGCTCGTCTGTCTGGCGACGCTGGCCGCCGAGGCGCAGTCGAAGGGGGACAAGTCGCTCGTCGTCGATCACCTCTGCGTCGATGCGAAGGACAACGTGATCCCGGCCGACGCGCTGAAGAAGGCCCAGGGACTGCGAATCGTGTTCGGCCATCAGTCGGTCGGGTTCGACGTGATCCATGGGCTGCAGGCGCTGAGCGCCTCGAAGCCCGCGAGGTACCGGCTCACGATCCAGCCGCAGATCCAGGCGGCGTGGTTCAGCAGGAACGCGGGGCTCGGGGAGTGGTTCGTGGGGAAGAACGGCGATGCGATCGGGAAGGTCGACGACTTCGAGCGGCAGGTGCGCGCCGGGTTCGGAGACCATGTCGACGTCGCGATGATGAAGCTCTGTTACGCCGACATGACGGATCAGGCCGACCCGCAGGCGATCTTCGAGCACATGCGGGAGGCGTACGAGGGGCTGGAGAAGGACTACCCGAAGGTGCGGTTCGTCTGGTGGACGGTGCCGGTGCCGAAGCCGGACCGACTCACCGAGAAGCGGACGGCGATCAACGACCTCATTCGCGCCTATGTCCGCGCCCACGGGCAGACGCTGCTCGACCTCGCGGACCTCGAGAGCCACGACGCGAGCGGGAAGGCGGTCCTGCACCCCGGCGGCGGGGAGAAGCTGGACGAGGCGTACTCGCGCGACCAGGGCGGGCACCTGAACGACGAGGGCGGACAGCGCGTCGGCCGCGCCGTCTGGTGGCTCCTCGCCCGCGTTGCCGGTTGGGCCGGGTCGAAGTAGGCGGGGGGGCGGGCTACGGGCCGTCGACGAACTCGACGGGCGTGCCGACCTCGATGAGGTGCGCGAGCCGCACGGCGTCCCAGTTCGCGAGACGAATGCAGCCGTGCGAGCCCGTTTTCCCGATCAGCTCGGGCCACGCCGTGCCGTGGATGCCGTAGCCGGGGAGCTCGAGGCCGATCCAGGCGAGGCCGACCGGGTTGCGCGGGCCGGGCGGGATCGTCAGCTTGTGGTCGACGTCCTTCACCTCGGGCCACTTCTCGGGGTCGAACGTGTAGTCGGGGTTCATCGCAACCGCCTTCACCGAGGTCGCACCCTTCGGCCGCTTCTCCACCGACGCCGCAATCGAACAGTGGAAGAGAGCAATCGGCGCCCCCTTCGCGTCGCGCGCCGTGACCGTCTTCTCGGCGAGGTCCACGATGAGGGTCGCCGCCGGTTCGGAGGGAGCCGCGTCGGCGAGCACCGCAGGGAGCACGACGGTGCCGCCTGCAGCCAGGCGATCGAAATCGACCTCGGGATTCAGCCGCCTCACCGCGGCGACCGTGCAGTGACCCCTCTCCGCGAGGAGGTCGATCATCGACTCGTAGGTCATCGCCTTGAGGCGCGCCCGTTCGTTCCAGTCCGCGGGAACGTGGCCGATGAGCGAGGGGTCCTCACAGGTGATCACATACGGCGCCGTCGCGGGTAGGTCGGCGGGGACGATGTCGGTGGCGGCGAGCGAGGGGACCCCTCTCGCGCGCGCAAGTGCCGCGAGCGCGAGCGCGGTCTTCCGCCCCGAGGAGCCGTCGATCAGGCCGGGCGAGAAGCCGAGGCGATCGAGGGCGACCTGCAATCGCACCGTCTCGGTCCACGCGTCCCCCTCCTCCGCGCAGAGAGGCGCGGCCAGGAGGACCATCAGCGCCAGCGGGACGCCTCGGGGCATGTCCTATTCATCGACAGGACGCCCCTCACGCTCAAGCCCCGACCCGCACCCCGCCTGCAAGTCCACCCCTCTGGAGTGCCTGAGCGCAATTGCAGGAGACATGGAGAGGCGCGCGTGAGCGCGCCGTGGTCTGGCTCGCGTAAGCGAGCCAGCGGCGCGGCGGGGGCGCGTTCCGCGCGGCCCCGCCCCCCCCCCCCCGCGCGGGGGCCCCCCCCCCCGCGCCGGAAACCCCCGCCGCGCCCGAGGCTCCCCCCATACCCGACCGTCGCGCCATTCAGAAAGAGCTCTCCTCCGTGAAGAAAGAAGCGGTCGCGCTTCAGAAAGAACGCGACAAGCTCGCCGCCCAGATGG
>Ga0082335_1008194_pt1 | contig 12068 bp, 3 predicted proteins | sample Subgrocontami58m_FD_72375 | JGI IMG/M metagenome (GOLD analysis project Ga0082335, IMG submission 72375) | Subsurface groundwater microbial communities from S. Glens Falls, New York, USA - GMW37 contaminated, 5.8 m (SPADES assembly) (version 2) ...
GGGCGAGACCTAGGATCTCGTGCCGCAAGGCGTGAGGGTTCGAGTCCCTCCTTCCGCACCAGATACAACTATCTATCTTTAGGAAATTCCAGACACGCGCGTTCATGGTTTTGCTAACATTTTGCTAACCATGGGCGCGGCGAGCAGCTAACCACGGGCTGAACCAGCCCTGTCGGCCATCAGGCCTGCAAACCGCTGCGCCGCATCCGCTTGCAGCCCCGCCGCCACGTGGCCATAGACCTGCATCGTGAAGGCCGCCGAGGCATGCCCGAGGCGCTCCTGGACTACCTTGGCGTGGACTCCCGCCTCGATCAGCCCGGCGGCGTGGCCGTGGCGCAGGTCATGGAGCCGGAGACCCGGCGACCCAGCCTTGTGCGCGAGATCGTGGAAGGCGTGGCTCAGGCGGTTGGGGTTCATGGGCTCGCCAAGCGGGCCTGAAAACACCAGGCCGTTCTCCTGTCGGGCGGCCCCCAGGGCTAGGCGGAGCTCATTCTGGCGGGCCCGGTGTGCCTTCAGGACCGCGACCGTGTCTTGGTCCAAGGCTATCCCGCGACGGCCCGACGCCGACTTGGTCGGCTGCATCACCACGCCCACGCCGTTGAGCCGCTGGGCCGTCTGGACGATGGAGGCCACGCCCCGGGCCAGATCCACACCCCAGGCCGCCACCACGGGGCAAGCCAGCAGCCTCTGCCGGGCCTGCTGTGGGGTGGCGTAGCGATGGCGCTCGATCAGCCACTCCCGATTGTAGCGCTCCTTAAACTCCAGCAGGGCGAGGCGCAGCTCCTCCACGGTCTCGAAGGTCCGCACCCATAAGAGCTGCTCCTTCAGGGTGCGGATGAAGCGCTCCACGCAGCCGTTGCCCTCAGGCTCCCGCACGAAGGCCGGGCTGGACGTGATCCCCAAGAAGCGGAGCTCGTCCTGGAAATGGTCACTCATGAACTGGCTGCCGTGGTCGTGGCGCAGGGCGAGCCCACGGGCGATGTCGGCGCTGTAGCCGCCCAGGTGCTCCCTGATCCCCTGGCGTAGCGGCTCCAAGGCCTCGAAGCGGGTGCCTGGGCGTGCGGCGTGGATGCCGACGCAGTCGGCGGCGCAGTGGTCCACAGCCAGGAACACGGTGGCGACACCCTCCCTGGTGGTGAGGCAGGTGGTGGCAGGAGAGAGATGCTGAGGCCCGGTAAATCGGGCCTCAGCATGACATTTAGGGCAACGCCTCTTTAGCAACTAGAGTAGCTCCTAGACACGGATGCTCACGCCGTCAGCCTTCCTTCGTTTACCAAACCTTTACCAAAGATTGTCGAAACCGTTACCTTTCGTTGACCATTCCTTGATTGTTTCCCAGCCGAGGTCAGATACGCTGTGGACAGATAACCATGAACAGGGAGTGATTGCCATCATGAGACCATCCAGCAGACACGAGTGCGCGAACTGCTTTATCGAATTCTCTTGGCCCTCGACGGTGGTGGAGAGACAAGAGTACTGCTGCGCGGGTTGTGCTCGGGGAGGCCCGTGTGTTTGCACCTACCCCAGCCCTGGGGCAGCACCCATGCTCGCAGCGGCATCACGTTCCTCTAAGTCTGCTGGTCTTGCCAGGGTGTTCCGATGGCGAGGGGGGGGTCGACAGGGCGTTGCGGAGGCTCGGCCTTGCTCTTCGACATCTTCTTGCGCCGGGCGCGGCCCAGTGTGCCAATTGTTTTATCGAGTTCTCTTGGTCAGCCTGGATAAGGGACGGGCAAGAGTACTGTTGCGCTGGCTGCTCTCGGGGTGGCCCGTGCGCCTGCACGTATGACCAGCCAGCCGCAGCAGCGGCGCCGCTGGGGAGGGCCGGGTGGCTCATCCTTTGGCCGAGGGAGGCCATCCAGTCTCTGGCCCACACCTACGCGATCATGGCGGGCAGCCTGCTTGCGCTCGGCGGACATGTCACGCGTCATCGGCAGGCCTACGCGACGGCCAGCGCGGTGCTCCTGGCCCTGGGAATAACGGCTGGCCTTCTGGTACAGCAGTTCCGGACCAGGGCCGGAGCTCCATCGGAGGTGGTTACCGTCGTCACCCCCACTCCAGTTGTCATGCCTACGGCGCCTGAGCTGGTCAGCGTCGTTACCCCCACTCCGGCGGTCACGCCCACGGCGCCGCAGGTGGTCCTTCCGACCCCCACGTCTGCTGGCCCAACTCCCACGCCTGCTGGCCCAACTCCGACACCTGAGCCGAGATTCGTGTCGGTCGTGAGAGCTCTGAATGCCCCCGTGGAGATGCGCTCCAGAACTGATGCACCATGGGTAAGTGTCAGCGAGGACATACTCATCTCCCCCGGAGCCTCGGTGCGTACAGGGGCGCAAGGACGGGCGGGCATCTACTTGGCCGATGGTTCCCAGATGATTCTGGTTCCAGACTCGGAACTCACCCTCGACGCCTTCGCCTTCGAGCAAAAGAACAGCAAGATCACGGCGCGGATAGCTCGCGTCTCTCTCAAAGTCAACGAACTACAGTTTGATGTGCAACAGTATCCCTCACCGCCATCCTCCTTCCAGTTTGTAGCCGGCAGCGACGTAGCAGTCATCGCGGGCACCTCTGGCATCGTCAGGATCGGCACGGCTGGCTTTGCCATCGGCCTCACCGATGGTCTGGCGTTGGTTGCAAGTGTAACCACTGACCCAGTCACCAATGCCCCCACCATAACCTGGGGAAGCGTGAGCGCTGGGCAACAAGTTGAGCTTCCACGTACGAGTCAGCCGCCGGCTAGCCAGCAGACCGTCAACGCGGTACTCGACGCAGTGGGGCTAGCCTTGACAGGCGGGCCTCAAGCTCTGGCCGCCATGGTCCAGGGCGATACAGCCAAGGCCGTGGAGGTCACGCTGCAGGTCATTCAGTCTGCCGAGAACATCGGCTCCATGGCGCCTACTCTGACAGGTATGGCTACTCAGACCAACACGTCTGTCCCTGAGGTCGTGCGCAATCTCTTGAGATCCGTCACAACTCAAGTCGCTGGACCACCAGGGCCCCCTGGCCCCGCCGGACCTGCTGGTCCCGCTGGTCCCGCTGGCCCTCAAGGCCCTGCCGGTGTGGCCAGTAGTGTGCCAGGCCCTGCCGGCCCTGCTGGCGCTGCGGGCCCTGCCGGACCCGCCGGACCTGCTGGCGCTGCAGGTGCGGCCAGTAGCGTACCAGGCCCCGCCGGACCTGCTGGCGCTGCGGGCCCTGCCGGACCCGCCGGACCCGCCGGACCTGCTGGCGCTGCAGGTGCGGCCAGTAGCGTACCAGGCCCCGCCGGACCTGCTGGCCCTGCTGGACCTGCTGGACCCGCTGGGGCTGCTGGACCTGCGGGTCCCTCCGGCCCCCAGGGGGCCCCGGGCACGGGCCTAGACCCCAGTGGTGACCTCGCCATAATTGGTAATTTGTCGGTGCAGGGGAACACCACCCTGGGTAACGATGCTGCCAGTGACACCCTCACCCTCACTAGCAGAGTCGCCGGGAACGTTTCGTTCTCCGCCGGCACCGCTCACACCATATCCATCGCCGCCCAACAAGTGGCGGCTGATGGCACCAGTCTGACCGTCGCGGCGGGCGCCGGTTCGGCAACAGGCATCGGCGGCAACCTGGTCCTCCAGGGCGGCGCCGCCGCCGGCTTTGCTGGCGCCCGGACGGGCGGCGACATTCTCTTGCAGCCAGGCGCGGGTGCTGGCGGAGGCGCCCAAGGCGTGGTGCGCCCGGACGCGGACAACGCTGTGGACTTGGGCACGGCCGCCAATCGCTTCCGCACGGGCCGATTCGGCAGTTCGGTCGTTGTAGGCTCTTCTATCACCATCACCACCAACTCGATGGACGCCTCGGGGGCCCTCGGCCTCACCTCCGCTCTGGCTGCGGGCGGGACGACCAGCTCCGCTTTCAACATCACGTCCACCCAGAACCTGGGCGCAACCGACGAGCTCCTGCAGATCGGCGATGCGGGTGCTACGTTCCTCACTCTCCTCGGCAATGGCAGGGTGGGCATTGGGACCACGACTCCAGCGGTAACCTTAGCTATCAATGCGACGGACGCCGTCCTGTTGCCGGTGGGCACGACGGCTCAGCGACCCACTGCCGCTAGCGGCCTCATAAGGTTCAACACCACGACCACTAGCTTCGAAGGTTATAACGGGGCCACGTGGTCCGGTCTGGGCGGAGTGATCGATGTCGACCAGGACACGCGAATTCTCCCTGAATCAGTGCCGGGCGCGGATGAGGATATCCTCTTCTTTTACACGGCCGGTACTGAGAGAATGCGCATCGATTCCGCCGGAAGGCTCGGTGTTGGCGACACGAGTCCAACAACGAGGCTTGCTCTGGGCGGCACCGGCGCAGCCAACGGCATCACCTTTGGCGACGACGCTGCCAACCCGGCCAGCCTCTACCGCTCAGGCGCCGATGCCCTTACAACCGACGACGCCCTCGCTGTGACCAACACCCTCACCGCCTCTAACGGCCTCGTCTTAGCGACAGGCGCGTTGAATCTGATGGCAACATCGGGCTCAGCGGCACTTACCTTGAGCTCATCAACAACGGCCTTCAACGTGAACTCCGGCCTTTTCAACATCGACACCACTAACTCCCGCGTAGGCATCGGCACTACGGCACCGTCGGCCCTTCTTACCCTGGGCGATGGCGCTGATCGGACCATCAACGTTCTCACCCGCACTAGCAACGCCGCAGGCAATGCCCTGTCGGTCCAGGCAGGCAATGCAGGGGCCGGCGCAGCAGGCTTCGCCGGCGGCAACCTGCTCCTGCAGGGCGGCAACGCCGCTGGCACCACTGGTAATGCCAACGGCGGCGACGTCGTACTTCAGCCGGGAACCCCGGTGAACGCTGGAACCCGAGGGGTAGTACGTCCCAGCGACGACAACGCTGTAGACCTCGGCACAGCAGCCAACCGGTTCCGAACGGGACGGTTCGGCACTTCGGTCCTCGTAGGCTCAACCATAACCATCGATACCGACTCCGTCGACGCCAGTGGCCTCCTGGCCTTCACCTCTGGTGCCGGCAACAACATTGTCTTCACCCCGGCAGGCAACCTGAACCTCGCTGCCGGCAACTTCCAGATCGGCGGCGTTACCGTTTTTGACATCACTGGCGGCATCGCTATCAGCCTGGTACCCAGTGCCGACAACACCCTGACGCTGGGTTCCGCCGCTCGCCGCTTCTCCAGCGCTGCTGCCAATTCCTTTAATGTCTTCGGAGCGGCCGCTGACGCCAACGCGGTGGCAAGCCTCTCCGCCAGCGGTTTACGGCTGGGTGCAGGCGGCGTTTCAGCTGTAGACGTGCAGCTCTCCCGCGGCGCCGCCGACCGGCTGGACCTCGCCTCGGGCGACTCCCTGCGCCTGGTCGCTGGAAACCTCTCCTTCGGCCCCGGCGCCGCTCGCTCCATCTCCGTCGAGCAGGCCTCAGCGGCAGGCGATAACCTGACCCTCGCCGCAGGCGCGGCAGGCTCGGGCGGCACCGGCAACAACGCCGGCGGCAACCTCGCTCTCAACGCCGGCGCGCAGGCCGGCACGGGGGCCGCTGGCCAGGTGCAGATCGGTGCAGCCAACACCTCTGCCGTCGCCATCACGCCCAATACGACGATCGCTGGCACGCTAGGCGTGACGGGTGCCACGGCCCTGAGCGGCGCCCTCAACGCTAATGGCAACACCACCTTAGGCGATGCCACCAGCGACACCGTCACCTTCACGGGCCGTGTCAACAGCAACGTGACCTTCACCACCGACAACGCCAACGACATCGGCGCCTCCGGCGCCAACAGGCCTCGCACCGGCTACTTCGGTACCTCTCTGATAGTGGGCGGCACGGTCACCATCGATACGGACTCGGTCGACGCCTCCGGCGCCCTGACCTTGAGCAGCTCTGGCGCTAACAACATCACCCTGACGCCCGGTACGGGCAACGTAAACATCTCGGCCGGCGACTTGCAGCTGGCTGGCAGCACGCGCATTTCTAACGCCGGTGCAGCCACCTTCACTACCCTTGCAACCTCCGCTCAGAACATCTTCAGTGCGGCAGCAGGCACCGCGCCGGTTGTCGCCCGTTCCGCCACCGCCACCGACGATGACTTGAGACTCCTGCCCCAGGCCGGCGGCGCGGCACGGTTTGCGGGCATCCTGACGTCGGCTGACCTGACGGCGGACCGGACGTACACCTTCCCGGACCTGACGGGCACGGTGACCCTCACCACCAATAACCTGAGCGCGTTCGCGGCCACGACCTCTGCCCAGTTGGCGGGAGTGATCTCCGACGAGACCGGGTCTGGACTGTTAGTCTTCGGCACCTCGCCCAGCATCAGCGGGGTGACCCTGACCGGCTCCCCAACAGCCGCCGGCGCCACCTGGACCGACCTCGGCTCCGTCACCACCATCGATATCAACGGCGGCACCATCGACGGGGCGACGATCGGGTGGAGCAGCGCAGCGGGCGGCACCTTCACGTCCTTGAGCGCCACGGGCAACACCACCTTAGGCGATGCCACCAGCGACACCGTCACCTTCACGGGCCGCATCAATAGCAACGTCGCCTTCACCACCGACAACGCCAACGACGTCGGCGCCTCCGGCGCCAACAGGCCTCGCACCGGCTACTTCGGTACATCTCTGATAGTGGGCGGTACGGTCACCATCGATACCGACTCCGTCGACGCCTCGGCCGGTCTGGCAGTTACCGCTGGCGGTGCCAATGCGCTCACCTTCTCAACCAACAGCGCCGAGCGTATGCGGGTTGACAGTGCCGGTCTGGTTGGAATAGGCAATGCTGCCCCGGCAACCCGTCTTGACCTGACTGGTTTGACCATCTCCACCGATGCTGACAGCACCGTTGGGGCGGCGAACTTCACCACCAGCCTGACCAAGAACGACGTCAACACCAGGACCTTCGCGGGCGTCCAGATCAAGCCCACACTCAATACTGGCGCCGCCAACACGACCACAACCCTGAACGTCCTGAACATCGACACCACCAATACCGCGACCACCGGGCTGACCACCAACCTGATCAAGGCCTCCTACGGTGGCACCCAGAAGTTCCTTGTTGACTCCTCCGGGAACGCCACGCTCGCTGGCACATTAGGAGTTACTGGCACCACCACGCTGACCGGCGCCCAAACCTTGGTTGGCAACACCGATCTGCAAGGCGTTCTAGCTGATTCGACCGGCAACTTGACCATTACAGACAACGTAGACCTAACAGGCACTCTCGCCTTAACCGGAGCGCAAACAATCTCTTCCACGCTAGCAGTCACCGGCACCACGACTTTAACTGGTCTAGCCACGGCTACAGCCGGAGTTACCACTCCAGCTAATCTGACTACTACCGGTACAGGTGACCTGGTTTCAGCCGATGATCTCACAGTGGCTGACGCTGCCACCATTGGCGGCGCTCTTGGAGTTACGGGCGCCACGACCCTAAGCGGAGCCCTCAACGCCAACGGCGGCATCACCTTTGATAACGCCACCGATACCCTGGGGGCCTTCACCCTGGGCGGGACCGTGGCCCTGGGGGGGCAGACGCTGTCGGGCAACGCCACGGCCTCTGGCACCGTCACCTACTCTGGGGCGGCGCCCATCATCCTGAGCAACGCAGCGCCGGTGATCGACGCCAGCGCGGCGACCGCCAACCTGACCATACTGTCGCGCAAGACGGCGGCCAATACGGGGACGGCGCTGACGGTGCAGACTCTCAACGCCGCAGACGCGGCCACCAACCGGCTCACCATCTCTGGGGGCGTCGGTACGGCGGTAGCTACCTGGAGCGCCCTCACCCACACGGGCTTGGTGCTCAGCGGGGCGCTGGACGCCAACACACAAGTAATCTCCAATATTGGCAACGCCGGCACCGACTTCTCGGGCACCGGCGGGCTCACCCTGGCCGATGCCCTGACGGTGTCGGCGGGAGGGGCTTCCATAACCGGTGGGCTGAACAATAATAGCGGCGGGATCACCAACGCCGGGGCTATCAGCGGTGGGACCACAGGGGTCTTCGCTACCTCCCTGGCAGCCCCTCTCTACCAGACGGCGGACAACGCCGCTGCTCTGACGGTGAACATCCCGGTGAGCGGGGCTGACGCGGCAGTCCACACCCTCTCCTTGCAAGTGGACGGCAACACAGGCCTCTCCATAGCGGCGACGGGGGACGGCCTAGGGGCCGTGGGGGCGCGGACGGTGCAGGTTGGCGTGTCGGCGGCAGCGGACACGGTGACCATTGGCGACGGCAATGCCGACGTTTCTCTCACCGATGCCAACTGGAGCGTCAGCGGGGCGGGGGCCGCCTCGCTAGCCAGTTTGAACGTGAATTCTGGCGGCATAACCAACGCCGGAGCTATCACAGGGGCTACGGGCATCACGAGCTCCGGCACCATCACCTTCTCTGGCCTCACGGCCTCTCGGATGGTGTTCACCGACGGGAGCAGCGCTCTGGCCAGCTCGGCGGCCTCCTCGGTGGTGGCGGCATCTGTCACCGACGAGACGGGGACAGGGGTATTGGTCTTCGACACAGCGCCAACGTTTACGACCAGCATCACCGACCCGTTAGTCATTGGGGGAACGGGCACCACGTCAACCTTGACCCTTCGATCTACCTCCGGAGTAGGGGCCGCGGGCGCCGACATCGTCTTCCAGGTGGGGAACAACGGGGCAACTGAGGCGATGCGGATCCTGAATAGCGGCAACGTGGGCATCGGAGACGCCAGTCCAGCCGCCTTGCTAACGGTTGGCAGTGGTGACCTGTTCCAGGTCGATTCATCAGGCAGAGCTTTCCTGCCAAGTGGGGCTCTCGGGGCGGGGACTCTCGCGCTCTCTTTCACCGGCGATACGAACACCGGTATTTACCGCGGTGGGGCAGACATACTGCGCTTAGCAACCGCCGGGAGTGACAGAGTCAGCATTGATGCTAGTGGAAACGTGGGCATTGGAACGACGAGCGCGGGGCAACATGTCCATATCTTCGATTCTGCGGGTAGCGCCACCGGACTTCGTCTTGAAAACTCAAGCGCTGGCGCCTACACACAGCTCGAACTGAAAAACGACGCTGGCAACCGGTTCGACTTCGAAATCGGCGGGAGTACCGTAGCTGATATACCCAATATGTTCGCCATCTGGGATAATGCCGCCTCCGCCTACCGCCTTGCCATAGCTACATCAGGCAATATAGGTATTGGCACCATCACCCCAGGTACAAAGCTGGACGTCAGTGGAACAGGGCGGTTTTCCTCGACCTTAACGGCCTCCAGCGGCCTGACCCTGACCACGGGCGCCTTGAGCCTGACGGGCACCTCTGGGAGCATTGCGCTGACGGGCTTCGGCACCACCAGCATCACCTCGACGACGGCCACCGGCAACATCAACACCTTTGCCGATTCCTCCCTGGCGCCGGCGGCCGCTGCAACAGCTAACCTGCTGAACCTGACCTTCTCCAACGGCTCCACCAATACCACGGGTACGTCCACCACCACCGGTCTAAACATCGCCCCGACGAACAACGCGGCTGGCGCAGGCGGGACCATGGAGACCTATGGCATCAGAATCCAGGACCTGGCGGGGACGGCGGGTGCGGGGACGCAGAATAACTACGGGATGCGGATCGGGAACCAGGGGCTGGCCAGCACGGAGACCAGCTACGGCCTATACGTGGACTCCCAAACCGGCTCCACCAGCTCGTACGCCGCGGTCTTCGCAGGTGGCAACGTGGGCATCGGGACGACGGCGCCGGCAAAGACGCTGGATGTGGCCGGCAATATCCAGCTCGATTCCCAACTTCAATTCACCGGAGCGATAGGAGGGTACGCGCAGATTCAGGTATTGAATAATCTGAATCTGGAACTCCAAACGATCAACACGGGCGCCATTCTGTTCCTGCCGAATGCCTCGGAAAGGATGCGGATCGACAACAACGGCAACGTCGGCATCGGAGACGCCAGCCCCGCGGCGCTCCTGACGGTGGGTAGCGGTGACCTCTTCCAGGTGAACTCATCCGGCAACATTGTGAAGCTCAACAATGTGACCACTTCGTGGCCAGCATCGCAGGGAGCAGCTAACTCGGTCCTCACCAATGATGGGTCTGGCAACTTATCGTGGTCAAGTAGTGGCAGCTTCACCAACCTGGTCGCTACGACGCTAACAGTCGGTAGCGGCGGAAGTCAAATCAACAAGATCACCAAGAGTTCCGCCACTGTAACTACGACCGGTAAAGAGGTAACCATTAACGACACCAATGTTACTGCGGACGCAGTAATTGCCGTCACTCTGCGTGGCGGAGCCACTGCCGGCGCGACGGCCTGTTTCGTATCCGACAAGACGGCAAGCACCTCTTTTGTGCTGGAGTGCAACAATGAACTCACCACCAAGACGGTGGACTACATAATCATTGACCCACAGTAATTGAGGAAAAGCGCCATGAATCCAAAATGTAACTCGGCAATGCCGCTCGTGAAAGCTAAGGGCCCTCGACTAGCATCTTGTCTCGTGATCGGAGCCCTGACCTTCTTTGCAATCGGAGCGGCAGGCTTGCAGAGTCCCCCCGCTCGTGAGGCCAGCGCTCAGGTCGCGCCGCGAGTTGAGACGTCCGCGAATTTTAAGGTCGCCTTCATCGGGGACCAGGGCCTGGGCCCAAACGCAAGGGCCGTGCTGCAGCTGATCAGGGATGAAGGCGCTGATATGGTCATCCACTCCGGTGACTTCGATTACGCCGATGACCCAGCCGCCTGGGATGCTCAGATCGACTCCATCCTTGGTCCTTCCTTCCCTTACTTCGCGTCCGCCGGTAACCATGACGAGGCTAGATGGCCAGAGTACCAGACAGCCCTCCTCGCCAGAGTCGCAAGAGTCGTGGGGGCGAACTGCGTCGGCGACTATGGCGTGAACTCCGCCTGTACCTATCAAGGCCTGTTCTTCATTCTCTCCGGCGCCGGGAGCATGGGCTCAGGCCACGCAGGGTACATACGGGACCAGCTAGCGTTGGACAACTCGATCTGGCGGGTCTGTAGCTGGCACAAGAACCAGACTGCCATGCAGGTGGGCAGTCAAAGTAACTCGGTAGGCTGGGGCCCGTACGAGGAGTGTCGCCGAGGCAATGCGATCATCGCGACAGGTCATGAGCATTCTTATCATCGCACCAAGACCCTGAGCAGCACAGAGTTTCAGACCATCGACCCAGCCTGGCTGTCACCCAGTACGCTTCGCGTGGGTGGCGGTTCGACCTTTGTGTTCGTATCGGGTCTCGGCGGGCAAAGCATCAGGGATCAGGACCGCTGCCTGCCAACAACGCCACCTTATGGCTGCAATGGCGAGTGGGCCAACATATACACGACCGACCAGGGAGCCCAGTACGGAGCATTGTTCGTAGAGTTCAACGTGGACGGCAATCCCCGGAGAGCCAACGGATATTTCAAGAATATCGCAGGGGTGACGGTCGACACTTTCACCGTAACGGCGGAGGATAGCCCACCAGCGCCCACGCCGACACCAGCACCATCGCCCACCGCCACACCTGCGCCGGGTGGCGGCGGCGGTGGAACCCTGGATGTACGCGTAGCTACCGGCTCCGACGATGCAGAGGAGAGCGCCTCCGGCTCGGTCAGCCTCACAAGCTCCGATCTAGAGCTTGTCCGCGATAGCAGCGACCAGACGGTCGGGATCAGGTTTGCCGGCGTGGCTATCCCTCAGGGCGCCACCGTCAGTAGAGCCTACGTCCTGTTCCAGGTCGATGAGGTGTCCTCAGGAGCGGCTTCCCTCACCATCTACGGTGGAGCTAGTGATAACCCCGCTACCTTTCGCTCGGTAAGCAGAGATATCTCGTCACGAGCGCGCACGGCTGCCTCCATCGCCTGGTCGCCACTAACATGGCCAACGGTGGGTGCAGCAGGTGCTGACCAGCGGACTTCTGATATATCCGCCGTCATTCAGGAGATCGTGAACCGCCCGGGCTGGGCCAGCGGCAACGCGCTTGCCCTGGTCATCACTGGCACCGGGAAGCGCACGGCTGAGGCTTACGAGGGGAGCCGTACCGGAGCTCCGCTGCTGCATGTCGAGTATGAAGCAGCCGGAGGGGGGCCATCTCCTGCC
>Ga0082335_1008196_pt1 | contig 12066 bp, 13 predicted proteins | sample Subgrocontami58m_FD_72375 | JGI IMG/M metagenome (GOLD analysis project Ga0082335, IMG submission 72375) | Subsurface groundwater microbial communities from S. Glens Falls, New York, USA - GMW37 contaminated, 5.8 m (SPADES assembly) (version 2) ...
CCCCCCCAGGGGCGCGGTTTTTGAAATGGTTTTGTTTTTTTTTTTTAGCGGGGGGGCCCTACCCGGCCCGCGCGGGGTCCGGATAGCCCCCTACCGATAAATAACAAATGTTCCGGTTCCAAGGGCCGTCGCCCTTAGCGGGGTCGAGGGGCAGCGCCCCTCGTGGGGTCCGGGGCGGAGCCCCGCTACTCGGCCGCCTTCGCCACCTGCGCCTCCGCCCATGCTCGGCTGACCGGCATATCCGCCTCGAACGGGCTCTTCAGGTCCAACTCCTTCGCGGTCTCCCGCAGCGCGGGCATCACTTCCTGGCCCAACAGGCGGATGGATGTGCGGGCATCGACCTGTGCCATGCGCCCGTCATTGCCCCAGAATGCCATGATACCCGGGCGGGTTTCCCGCATGATCGTACGCAGCGCCTTGACCACCTGCTCCGGCGTGCCGGCGATAATCTGCAAGTCCGCCACCTGCTGCTCGAACGTCTTGCGCGGGCGAGACGGCGACGCGCCCTGACCGGCCACAAATTGCACGAACGTCTCCCGCGACGATGGCGAAAAATACCCCGATGGGCTGGCCCAGACCGGCTTCAGGCGACCGGTGAACTCCCCATCCATCCACAGGAACTGGCGCGCGTCGGCCAGAGCCTTTTCCTCGGTTTCTGCGACGTGGCAGCGGATCAGATAGCCACGGTTCTCCGGGCCCGGCGTGTAGCCGGCCTCCATCGCCGCGGCGTCGTAACGCTGCCAGATCTTCTTGGTATCCTCGATCGAGGTGTTCAGCGCGATATACGGGTAGCCGTGCTTCGCCGCCCAGATGATCGTTTCATGGCTGATCACACCGGGGATCCAAATGCGCGGATGCGGTTGCTGCAATGGCAGCGCCCAAGGATTTACCACGCGTTGGTGGTAATGCTTGCCTTCCCAGCGGAACGGTCCCGGCACTGTCCAGGCCTTCACGATCAGGTCGTGCGCTTCCTGGAAGCGTTCGCGGTTGTAGGCGGGATTGGCGTTGGTGGCCAATTGCTCCTGCCCACCGCCGCGCACGAAGCCCGACACCAACCGGCCCTTGGAGATCATGTCGATCATGGCCAGTTCTTCGGCCAGCCGGACCGGATTGTCGGTCAGAGGCAGCGGATTACCGAGCAGGACGATCTTCACCCGCTTGGTCATGCCGGCAAGGAGGGAGGCGAACACGTTGGCCTTCGCCTGCATGCAGAACGGAGCGTTGTGGTGCTCGTTCAGCATGATGCCATCGACGCCCATTTCCTCGGCGTAGACATAGTTCTCCAGGAATTCGTTATAGAGGCGGCTGCCGACGACAGGGTCGAAGTGCTTGTTCGACATCAACAACGACGTGAAGCCGATCTCCAGTCCGGCGTCCGCCGGGTAGTCCTTCATCGGCTGTTCGGTAAAATACATCAGATGCATGGTAGGTCTCCGTGCCCCCAAGTGGATCGGTGGGGTGGGATCGATGGGGTGGGATCGGTTGGGTGGGATCACTTGGACGCGATGAACGATGCGATCAGGCTGGCGAGCCGCTCCGGCTGTTCCATCTCCACCAGATGCCCGGCGCCGCCGATGGTCTCACGGGTCGCGTTCGGCAGGCGTTCGGCATAGAGCGCGCCTGCGCTGGCGGGAACGATCCGGTCGTGCTCGCTGGTCACGACAAGCGTGCGAGCCTGCACGCCGGGCAGCAGATGCGGCAGCGAGTCGCTGTACATGTAGGGCTTCCAGGCGACGCGGAACGACATCTCCCGGCACAGATCCCATTGCACCAACTGCTCCAAGGTCTGGGTCGCCCCATAGTTGCGCTCGAACGCCTTGGGGTCGGCGAAGCCTTCGCGGACATATTCGATATAGCTGATCAGGGCCTGGTCCAGGATATCGCCTTGCGGTGGCTTTACGCCCATGGCGCCGGCCAGCACCAGGCGTTGCGTGTCGACCGGGGCGAAGGTTGCCATTTCGGCCGCGATCCAGCCACCGAAGCCCAGGCCGACCAATGTTGCCTGGTTGAGGCCGAGCGTGCCGAGAAGGGCGCGGTAGAGGACGGCGATGTCGCGCACGCTGGCGACCCATTCCGGCCGGGGCGATGCGCCATAGCCGGGATGGTTGGGGATCACGACCTCGTGAGACTGCGCCAGAGCGTCATAGAAGGGCAGTTGGTCCAGGGTGCCAATATCGCGATGCAACACCACCACCGGCGATCCCGCCCCCCCGCGCGTTATGTGGATATCTGTCCCCGCGGCTGTTACCGTGCCGCGTTTCCAGTCGATCGTCGCCATACGCTTACTCCCGAGGCTTAGGGGGACACTGTGTGGGAACGGGCGTGTTCGCGCAAATTTCCGCGGATGGTCGGCCTGAGGCAGAAGGGTGGTGGGACGCGATGCCGGAAACCGACGATGACGACGATGTGCCCCGGTTGGCTTTGGGTGGACGGTTCTACATGACCCCCACGGGCCATGCGCGACTGCGGGAGGAGTTCGACCAACTGATGCGCGTCGAGCGGCCTCGTGTGGTGGAAGTGGTGTCCTGGGCTGCGTCGAACGGCGATCGCAGCGAGAATGCCGACTACCAGTATGGCAAGCGGCGCCTGCGGGAGATCGACCGCAGGGCCCGATTTCTGACGAAACGATTGGAGAGTGCCGAGGTGGTCGATCCGTCCCGCCAGACCGTGCGGGATCGGGTGTTTTTCGGCGCGACGGTGACTTATCTGGACGAAGCCGACGCTGAACGGACGGTCACGATCGTCGGCATCGATGAGGCAGACATGGCGGATGGCAAGATCAGCCTGACCGCGCCGATCGCGGTGGCACTGATCAAGGCGAAGGCGAAATGCGGCGATGAGGTCGCGGTGCACACGCCGCGCGGTGTCGAAACGATCGAGGTGGTGGCGATACGGTATCCGGAGGTGGTGGCGACGGTGTGAGCCATCATTCGGCCGCCTGGACGTCGGCTTCGTTCCAGGCGGTCCGGATGATCTGGGATCGGAACTGTATTCTCTATCCCTCGGCAACCACCTTGTTGCGCAACACGCCGATGCCGGTGATCTCGACCTCGATCGTGTCGCCGGCCTTCATCCATATCGGTGGGGTCTGGTAGGCGCCGACACCGCCCGTGGTGCCGGTCACGATCACGTCGCCGGCTTCCAACTGCGTGAAGGTCGAGCAGTATTCGATCAGCGTCGGAATATCGAAGCACAGGTCGTCGATCGTGGCGTGCTGCTGCTCCTTCCCGTTCAGCCGGGTCATCAGATGCGCCTTCGTGATGTCGCCGGCTTCCTCCGGCGTGACGATCCAGGGCCCGAACGCGCCCGACTTGAAGAAATTCTTGCCCGGAATGAACTGGGTGGAATGGCGCTGCCATTCGCGGATCGACCCATCATTGTAACAGGAATAACCGGCGACCACGCTCTCCCAGTCCGCCTTCTTCACATGCCGACAGGTCCGTCCGATGACCACAGCCAACTCACCCTCATAGTCGAAGGTCTCCGAGGCATGCGGACGGATCATCGTCTGTTCATGCCCGACCTGAGAGCTTGGGAACCGGGTGAAGATGATCGGCTTCGGCGGCGGCTCCCGCCCGCCTTCCTTGATATGGGACAGGTAGTTCAGGCCCACGCACAGGATCTTGTCCGGGTCCGGGATCGGCGGCAGAAACGTGACATCGGCCAGGGCGAAATCGACGGGACGCGCGGCTTCCTCGGCCAGCGACGTCATCGCCCACAGCGCATGTTTCAGCCCCGGCGCTCGGCTGCCCATATCGACGATGCCGTCGCCCTTGGCGATCCCCCAGCTTGTGGCGCCGTCGGGGCGGCGGAAGGTCATGAGTTTCATGTGTGGTTCTCCGTCGATGTCGGAAGGCTGATAGGGCGGCGCGGCGGGCGGGTAAAGCGGAATGGGGGACCGCCAAGATCCTCGTCTATGCCGTAGTCTATGCCGTTCCGGGCATCCCAGCCGACCCAGCCGGAATCTCGACCCCTTCGTAGAAATCCGCCATCGCGACCTCGACGCCGATTTCCGGCATGTGCAGCGTGTCGCCCTCGGTCAAGGTCTCGCCGACGAATTGCCCGTCCTTGCGGGTGAAGACCATCGCTCCGATGGAATCCTGTTCCAGGATCAAATGACGCAGGATCGACGTGGTGGCGGCGTATTCGCGAAGCTTCTCGATGTGATCAGTGCGGGCGGTGCTTACGCTCAAGACCTCGAACACCACGACGGGCTCACGCATAACGGTCGCATTGCGGGCAGTGCGAACACAGCACGAAGGCATCCGGATAGCGAATGCGGCCGGCGACCTCGATTGTCAGTGTCGGGCCGACCGCGACGCATCGGGGCCCGCGCAGTCGGTTGTGCAACTCTGCTCGGATGTTGCCGCCGATACGCTCATGCGCAAACGTGCCGCCCGTCATGGCAACAGGCCCGAACCCGTCGAATTCGTAGCGCACTTCCTGGCGTTCTTCCCATTCGAGGAATTCCGCCATGGTCATGGGTTTACGAAGGGCCACGCTCATGCGGCCATCATAGCACAGCCTCCCGTCCGCAGCACGCAAACCGCACATGCTTGATTCCCGCCCCCATGCCCTGTAGCGGAACAGAACCGACACGCCATGAAACAGGGGAAATCCAAATGCCAATCATGCCGGGAAAGACCGCGCTGCTCGAACTGCTCAAGCAGGAAGGCGTGCGCATCATGTTTGGCAATCCCGGCACCACGGAACTGCCGTTGATGGATGCCTTCGCGGCCGAGAAGGAGTTGCGCTACGTTCTGGCCCTGCAGGAAGCGCCCGCGATGGGCATGGCCGACGGTTATGCCCAGGCGTCCGGACAACTCTCCTGCGTCAACCTGCACGCCGCCCCCGGCCTCGGGAATGCCATGGGCATGCTGTATGACGCGCAGAAGGCCGGCGCGCCGATCATCGTCACGGCCGGCCAGCACGAGCAGCGCTTCAACTTCACCGAGCCGCTGTTGTGGGCTGATTTGCCCGTGGTCGCGCGCCCCTTCGTAAAATGGTCTGAGGAAGTGCGCCGCCTGTCCGACCTGCCGCGTGCCATCCATCGCGCCGCCAAGACCGCGCTCGCCCCACCCACCGGCCCGGTGTTCCTGTCGCTGCCTGGCGACATCCTGACGGACTCGGAAGACCTGGATCTGGGGGAGCCGACCCGCGTCGCCACCGGCATCCGCGGCGATGCCAACGGCATCAGGCGCGCCGCCGAGATCATGGCCAAGGCGCAAAGCCCGGTCATTATCGCCGGTGACGCGGTCCCCCAAGGCGACGCGCTCATGGAACTCGTCGCCCTCGCCGAGGCCCTTGGCGCACCCGTCTACGACGAAGGCATGGCGACGCGCTGTATGTTCCCGTCGTCCCACCCGCTGTATCGCGGCGCCTTGGTGCGTCTGCCCGCGGCGATCAACGGCATGTTGAGCCAGCATGATCTGCTGGTCTCCATCGGCGCCGACCTGTTCACCCTGTCCTTGCCGGACGATGTGGATTCGATGCCGGAGGGCATGCCGATCGTGCATCTGGACACCAATCCTTGGGAACTGGGCAAGAACTATCCCGCGAAGGTGGCAATCCTGGGCGATCCTAAAGCCACCCTGCCGGAACTGACCCAGGGTGTGCTGCAGGCCCGCTCCACCGGGGAGGCCGATCGCGCCGTCAAGCGTCTGGAGCATGTGCGGATCGAGGGCATCGCCAGCCTGGCCAAGCTGAACGCGATGGCGGATGCGGTCGCTGGACGGCATCCGATCCATCCGCTGGCCCTGATGCAGGCGATCGGGCGGATGCTGCCGGCTGAAGCGGTTGTAATCGATGAGACCGTGTCCTCGGGCACCGGGTTGCGGCGATTCCTGAAAAGCGACGACCCGCAGAGTTTCTTCGGCATGCGCGGCGGCGGCATCGGCTGGGGCCTGCCGGCGGCGATCGGGGCCAAGCTGGCGCTGCCGGACCGTCCCGTAGTGGCACTGATCGGCGACGGGTCGGCGATGTACACGATCCAGGGGCTGTGGACCGCGGCGCGGGAAAACCTGCGCATGGTCTTCATCATCATCAACAACTACTCGTATCGGATCCTGAAGCAGCGGACCAACTCGATGAAGGCGCTGGCGGCGCAGACCGACACCTATGTCGGCATGGATCTCGACCGTCCGCGGGTCGATTTCTGCTTGGTCGCGCGTGGGCTGGGGCTGACGGCACACCGGGCGACGACCTTGGACGATCTCCAGGACCTGCTGGGCCAGGCGCTGGCCGCCGATGGTCCGACCTTGATCGATGTGGAGGTCGACCGGTCCTGGAAGCCGGTCTGATGCGGCTTGGTGTGGCTCTGGCTGTGCTCTGCGGCTTGGCGCAGCCGGTCTGGGCCTCGTCCGGGTGCGACCTGGATGAGGTCGTTGGCTACCAGTTGGTGCGCAAGAAGACAATCGAGGCCTTCATCGACGGCGGGCGCCGCCAGCGCGGCTATCAGGGTTGCATACCGGATCGCGTGCTGGTGTTCACCGATAACACCGGCGTACGCTGCCGCGGCACGGTCGTGCAACGACTGGAAATCCCGGTGGCCTACCTGTTTGCGCGTAGCGAGTCCGACATGAAACTGTGCGTCGGGGACCAGATGATCGATGTCGTCCAGGCGCGATAAGGGCGGGAAGGGACAAACACATGTCACGACTTCAAGGGCGCAAGATACTCATCACCGGCGGTGGTTCTGGGATCGGGCGCGCCACGGCGGCGTTGTTCGCCCGGGAAGGCGCCGCGGTTGCGGTTCTTGACCAATCCGCCAACGCGGCACGTGCTGTCGCGACCTCGATCGGTGGCACCGCGGTGACGGTCGATGTCTCCGACCCGGATTCCGTTGCCGCCGCGGTCACCCTGGCTGCATCGGCCTTGGGTGGATTGGACGGGGTGGTGAACGCGGCGGGTATTTTCTCGCCGGCCGGCATTCCTGACACATCAGCCGCTTTGTTCGCGCGTACCCTCGCAGTGAACCTGACGGGTACTTTCCTCGTGGTGCAGGCGGCGGCGCCGTTGCTGCGCGCGGCCGGCAAGGCGACGATCGTCAACATTGGTTCAGGTGTCGGGCTTACGCCAACCGGGCCGGGCAGCACGGCCTATGTCGCGTCGAAGGGCGGCGTCATCGCCATGACCAAGGCGATCGCGATGGAGCTGGCTCCAGATATCCGGGTTAACGTCGTCTGCCCCGGCGCGGTGGAGACGCCGATGACCGCGGGCATGATCCGCAACGCGGCGGGCGAGGTCGATGGATCCATATCGCGCCGCTACGCCCTGCGGCGCCATGCCGAACCAGGGGAGTTGGCCGCGGCGATCCTGTTCCTGACATCCGACGCATCCTCCTTCGTGACCGGGATCGCGCTGCCGGTGGACGGTGGGCGCACATTCCACTGAGTCTGGCGTGCAGGAGGCAGCGAAGGACGCATATCTCGCACTGACCCTCCCCCTCCCCGGGTTGGCACAATGCCGCGCTTGCGCTTCCACCCCGTCTTGGCGCTATGCTCTCGTATCGCGTCGGAAGACCTAGCGGCGCGCGCGAGGACCACGTGATGTACCGCCATCGGACCTGGTCGCAACCCGACGACGATGAGGCCAATCGACAGACCGCCAGCCTAGCTGCCATGGCCGTGATCCTGGCATTGATCGTGGCCGGATTGTTCCTGGTGCAGACGCTCCGCACATCCACCGCGATCGAGGACTGTCTGCTGGCGGGTCGGCGTAACTGCGACAAGCTGGTCACGTCGACCGCGACCGCACCGGGACATTGACGCGCATCCCAAACTCTGGCCAGCGTCCCCGTACAAGCAGCAAGACAAGGGGGCATCATGCGCATTGCCGATATGGACTGGCGGATGGTGGAGGACTGGGTTCGTCACGACGATCGATGCATTCTACCGTTGGGTAGCACGGAACAGCACGCGGGGTTGTCGCTCGCCACCGATGCAATCCTCGCGGAACGGGTTGCGCTGGAGGCCGCGGAACCGCTGAACGTGCCGGTGTTCCCGGTGGTGCCCTATGGTCTGACACCCTATTTCAGTGGCTTTCCGGGCACCGTGACCTTGCGGGTGGCAACCTACGCGGCTCTGATGCGGGACATTCTGGACAGTCTGAAAAGCGCTGGATTCCGCCGTATCCTGATCGTCAACGGTCATGGTGGGAACCAGCCGGCCGCGGCGCTGGCGCAGGAATGGATGATGGATAACCCCGATGCGAGGGTGCGTTTCCACGACTGGTGGCGCGCCCCACTGACCCTCGCAACCGTTCGGCGCATCGATCCGGTCGCGAGCCATGCAAGCTGGATGGAAAATTATCCATGGACCCGGTTGCCCAATGCCGAGGTCCCGGCCGATGCCAAGCCTATGATCGATACCGATCTGATGCGCACCCTGCCGCCGTTCGAGGTCCGGTTGATGCTGGACGATGGCAATTTCGGTGGTCGCTATCAGCGCGATGATGCCGAGATGCTGGAAATCTGGGACACCGCAGTGCGCGAGACACGCGATTTGCTGGAGATCTGGTAGCGGACATGGGTGGCCCGCATGTCGGCGGGCCCGCCTTCTGAAAGCACTCTGTATCCCAGGAGCCACATCGATTGCCGCCGATCGCCCGGTCGATGAAGCATCGGCGTCGGCGGGCATTTCGTGCTTGCGGGGGGAAGTGATTTCCAAAAAGATATCGCTATCCTTCAGTGCGAATCGGAGGTGTGCGATCAGGCGGTCGATCAATCCGACCGGGCGATGACAGCGCACCCAATCTCGGGGAGATGGATGTCAATGGCGACCATTCCAAAATCGGATACAGAAATCCGGCCAATGTCGGCCGAAGAGCGAAAAGTCATCATTGCCTCGTCCGCCGGGACAGTGTTCGAATGGTACGACTTCTATCTATACGGATCACTGGCAACAGTAATCGGGGCAAAATTCTTTGGCCAGTACGACGAGACGACCCGGAACATCTTCGCGCTGCTCGCCTTTGCCGCCGGGTTCCTGGTCCGGCCGTTCGGGGCGCTGTTCTTCGGACGCCTGGGCGATCTGGTCGGGCGCAAATACACCTTTCTAATCACCATCCTGATCATGGGAGCGTCCACCTTCATTGTCGGCCTGCTGCCAACCTCGGACCAGATCGGGGTCGCTGCCCCAATCATCCTCATCGCCCTCCGCCTCCTACAGGGCCTGGCGCTCGGCGGAGAATACGGCGGTGCCGCGACCTACGTAGCCGAACATGCGCCTCACGGGCGACGCGGTTTCTACACGAGTTGGATCCAGACGACGGCGACCGCCGGGCTGTTCATGTCGCTCCTGGTCATTCTGTTTACCCAATCGTCGATGAGCCCGGCGGACTTCCGTGGCGACGCGGAATCGACCCTGTGGTTCGGCGGCTGGCGCTTCCCGTTCCTGTTGTCCATCGTGCTGCTGGGGATTTCGGTCTGGATCCGATTGCAACTGGCTGAAAGTCCGGCCTTCCAGAAGATGAAGGAGGAGGGAACGCGGTCGAAGGCGCCGTTGACCGAAGCGTTCGGTCGCTGGAGCAATGCCAAATGGGCGTTGCTGGCGTTGCTGGGCATGGTCGCCGGGCAGGCTGTGGTCTGGTACGGCGGGCAGTTCTATGCCCTGTTCTTCCTGATCAACACGCTGAAGGTCGACGGCTACACGAGCAATCTTCTGGTGGCGTGGTCGCTGCTGCTGGGGACCGGCGGGTTCGTGCTGTTTGGCTGGCTATCGGATAAGGTGGGCCGCAAGCCGATCATCCTGGGCGGCTGCCTGATCGCCGCGATCACCTATTTTCCGACCTTCCACCTCTTGTCCGCGCTGGCCAATCCGGCCTTGACCAAGGCGCATGAGACCGTGACCGTCACGGTCATCACCGACCCAGCCAACTGCTCCTTCCAGTTCAACCCGACTGGCACCAGCAAGTTTACCAACGACTGCGATATCCTGAAGGCGACGCTAGCCCGCCTGTCGGTGCAATATTCGGTGCAGGATGCCTCTCCCGGCACCATCGCCAGCGTGAAGATCGGTGACACGACGATCCAGGGCTTCGATGCCAAAACCGCCGGCGCCGAAGCCACGGCCAAGACCACGGCTTTGACACGGCAGATTGGTGAGGCGCTGACGGCGGCGGGTTATCCGGCGGCATCGAACGCGTCGGTCGCCAAGATGTCCAATCCCGTCGATGTGTTCCGTGCTCAGACCGGTGGGATCGTCCTGGTCCTGACGTTCCTCGTAATCCTGGTGACGATGGTCTATGGGCCGATCGCCGCGGCGCTGGTCGAATTGTTCCCGACCCGAATCCGCTACACCTCGATGTCTTTGCCCTATCACATTGGCAACGGCTGGTTCGGCGGGCTGCTGCCGGCGACTGTCTTCGCCATGAACGCGCAAAGCGGCAGCCCGTATTTCGGATTGTGGTATCCGGTCGCAATCGCTGCCGGCACGGTCGTCATCGGCGCGATCTTCCTGCCCGAGACGAAGGACCGCGATATCTTTGCCGAGGGCCTGGAGAACAAATAGCCAATCATCGCGGAACGCGACGCACGGACAGGGGCCTATTGACCCCTGTTTCGCGTTCAGGGTCGCAGCATCACTTTAGATGCGGCACGCTGGCGGGACAGTTCGAACCCTTCGACCCCGCGATCCAGCGGCAACCGGTGGGTGATCATGGGACGGAAGCGCTCGGGCTCGCGCCCCATCAGGGTCAGGACCTTGTCCCAGGTCGGGCGGTCGCAACCATGCGTGGCGCGCAACTGATGGCGGGCGCGGACGAAATTGGTCAGATGGATTGAGACCGGGCCGGGATGGATCCCCGCCACGACGAACACGCCGCTGGTGCGTAACACCGCCAATCCGTCGTTGACGGCAGGAGGATAGCCGGTGGCCTCGATCACGATATCGACCTTGCGGCCACTATTCGCGGTCAGAATCAGGTCGGTCAGGGGCGCCTCGGCCACATCCAGTATGTCGTCAAAGCCGAGCAGACGCATGACGTCGAAGCGCGGCCCGTCGGCGCGGCCGGCGATCAGCACGCGTCCGGCCCCGGCGGCGCGCGCGAACAGCGCGATGGCCTGGCCAATGGTGCCTGGGCCCATCACCAGCACGGTATCGCCCAGTCCGACCTCACCGGTCAGCACCGCTTCGCAGCCGACACCCAGCGGCTCGGTGAGGGCACCGAGCTCGGTGTCGACGTTGGCGGGGAGGGGCATGCAGTTGGTCGCGGGGATCGTGACATGGCGGGCGAAGCCGCCGGGCAGGGTCAGGCCGATCGACTGACGGTTCAAACAGTTACGGGCGTCGCCGCGTTGGCAGTTGGCGCAGTGCCCGCAGGTGACGGCGGGCATGACGGTGACGGCCGCGCCTTCCTGCAGCGCTGCTCCGGCACCCAGGGCCACGATGCGCCCAGCGAATTCATGGCCCATGGTGACCGGAAGGTGCGGCACCATGAACCCGTAGCCATCGGTCCACTCATAGGCATGCACATCCGAGCCGCAGATGCCGGCGTTTTCGACCCGCACGGTCACCTGGCCAGGGCCAGGGGAGGGCGCTTCGGTGCCCTCATACAGGTCCAGACCGAAGCCGGGCTTGGTCTTGCGCAGGGTCAGCATGGGGCGGTCCTCCGTTTTTCCGAGTTGTATTGGTAACAGCGCACCGCGCGGTCGGGGAGTGGTCGTTCCGTTCGCCCCAAGCGACCATGGCACGCCGGGAACAGAGCAATCGGGTGACGGAGAAAGAGCCTTGGGGCGCTGCCCCAAACCCCGCGAGGGCTTCGCCCTTCGAACCCACCAGGGGCTCGGCCCCTGGACCGCGATCAGTTGGATCAGGGGAGAAAGGGGGGCCAACCATGGCGTTTCAACACCTGTGTCGCCCCCCTTTCTTCCCTGACCCCAATAAATGGCATCCAAGGCCCAGCCTTGGTGGGGGTCGAGGGGGCAACGCCCCTAGCGGGGTCCGGGGGGTACAAACCGGGCACATAGGTAACACTTTGGACCGGGCACATGGGTAACAGCGGAAGCTCGGCATCCGGAGGTAACCCCGATGCCCTGGACCGAGCAAAGTGTCATGGATCTGCGTATGT
>Ga0082335_1008197_pt1 | contig 12066 bp, 17 predicted proteins | sample Subgrocontami58m_FD_72375 | JGI IMG/M metagenome (GOLD analysis project Ga0082335, IMG submission 72375) | Subsurface groundwater microbial communities from S. Glens Falls, New York, USA - GMW37 contaminated, 5.8 m (SPADES assembly) (version 2) ...
GTGACCATCTCATCTTTCCATTCGTTGATCCAGTTGTTAATTACCGGATCGGTTAGATAATTAGAACTCCATAGTTTTTCTTTGACTCTCTCTCTTAATTTAGCCAGTGAGTAAAAAGTGAATCCAGCCGAGGTAATCCAATCTGACTCTATGCTGGTACTGCCACCAATTCCCGCCGAATTCCTGAAGTAGGTTCTATAGGCATAAGAAGCCGATCCTGCGGTATCATCAAATTGAGTCACCAGTGAATCGGCAGCGTAGGTTATCGTCCCGCCTGTCATCGGAGTGGCCGTCCCCGCGGTTCCGGTGGTAGACCTTTCAAAAACAACTGTGTTAAATCTGATGTCGTAAACTGGTGTATCTGCCGGGTGAGCGTAGCTACCAGCAACCCCGGTTATAGTTCCGTTGTTTGTTACCGTGCCAATCAACACCTCCGAAAATTCTTGCCCCGTCTCTCCTACTTGAATCGCCCAGCTGGTGGTGAATCCGGTTGTATTTCTGACAGGGTAGACAGTGGCCGCCGCGGCCACAGAAGATGACAAAAACGTTTTGGGAGCGTCTTCGTGTAGTAAGTTACGTGAAGAGACTATCATAATTACCAATATTTGCTAGTTAAGTCCAAGTTTCCACCAGCGGATACTATCGCATCATTCCCCAACCAATGATCTAATATTTCCTGCGTGCCCAGGGCACGATTAAAAACCGCGAAGTCGTCTATCCAGGCGTTGGCAGGTTGTTGCCCCGCATATCCTCCGCCAATGGTGAAGTCGTCTGCGTCAGCACTTGCTCCGTTACCACTAACAGCAATTGATCCGATTTGCGTTCCATCAACAAAACCTCTCAAGGTTGTGGCGTCGTAGGTCATCGTGACCATATGAGAACCTGTTGTTCCCATGTCATTTGCTATTCCGGTCCCGTCTCCAGCCACGCCCCTTCTTTGTCTTTCAAAAAACAAGGTAAGAGTGTTGGTGACATTTTCATAACGCAAGTCATAGTTGACGTCAACTCCGGTATCAAATTGAGAACTAAAAAACACCTGACCACCACTCGCTGGAGTTCCAAACAATCTAGTAAAAAACATCATTGTTATAGACCCACCAGCGATCCCCAAGTCGTTACCTGTCCCCAAATAAACACCAGCAGCTGTTCCGGTTCTGGCTGCGTTATTAAACTGGCCTGCAACAAAAGGAACTGTCCCGTTGTTGGTTAAGGTGAATGTTCCTGTTGTAGGAGCAGTATCCTCTAATTTGTGATAAGAAATTAAATTTGCATCTGACCCAAGAGTAGTGGAGGATAACTCAAGTGCAGGCATATATCAATCTATGTAGCCAATGGCCATAATTGACATCCCCGTATTGGCTGACTGTTGGTAAACTAAGGCCGAACCTGACGAGGTTCTCAGTGGGGGGTCTATTGGCAAGACAGCAGCCCCGGCGCTTCCAGCAAAGAATAATGTCCCCAAAATTGGTAGAGAGGTGCCCCCATTACCAATGACCACATTTGACGCTGCTTGAACCGAGATAGTTATTCCTGTCACATAAATAGCTGATCCTGACACTCCGGCCCTTATTGTCCCAAGTGTGGATGTTCCAGAAGTTACCAGGGTTGCGAATTCGTCAGCGTGTCTGATTCCTAATGTGAGTATGGTTCCATTAGTTATAGTACCTGCCGCTAGGGCAGTGACGGTGCCCCCAGCCAGGTTGGTAACAGCCAAAATAGTTCCACTAAAAGCAGACAAGGTTGTACCAGCCCCTATGTCCAGTTTAATTACTTGAATTTCTGTCCCAGCGTTGACGACGGTGTAGATGTCCGTTTGGGTTCCCTCTGTAATCGTGACTGCCATTTTATGATCTGGGTGCAGTGAAAGTTAATTCACTGGGATAAGTAATTGTAAGTAATAATCCCATAGGTGATCCCCTTAAGATAGTTGCTGTATCGACATAAGTAATTGTTTCTCCAAAAACTAAACCGGTTCTGGGCTTAATATCTATAACAGACAGATTTCTAGGCTGAATGTCGATAGCCGACAAAACTTGGGGCATGTTAAACAAGGGTTCCTCGATAGCCAAAATCTACGACTGCATTTACTCCATGTGCCACTGTTCCAGTTGGCCCTGCCGCCCATAAATAAGACAATCCCGCACTCATTTGTCTACCGTAGGGTCCAAATACAATATCTCTAAAAGCTGGTGTTCCCGCACCAGAAGTTCCACTATTAAGAGGAATTGTGAATGTTGGGGTTCCCGCACCTGAGTCAAAAGTACCATTATTATAAATCTGAAGATACCCCATTGAACCACCAAAATTAGATACACTGACCTGATAGAGAACGGTGGGATTAGCCGTCACCTCAACCAGAGTATTCGAACCCACTATGCTATAAGAATATGTACCTGGATCTGCAAAATTAGCCATTTTGACAACAAAAAAGAGACGCACCCTCGTCGTCTCAAAGACAATAACATTCTTATTTTACATCTTCAGGAGGCTTTGTCAAGGGGGTCAAAAGTTTAGTCTGGCAAATTCACCAAAATATTTCTTGGCTGCATTATCATAGGCTTCTAGTGCAACATGTTTTTCAGAAAAGAGACCCAAATACACAGATTTGTTGTTTACAGATATAGATGTTTGCCATTTGTTCCTACCTTCTCGCCAACAAATACCCTTTGTAAATTTACCGGGGTTGGGTAATTTGTTACGAGAATTCTCCTGCCTTGTGGCGGGACGCAGATTGCTCCTTCTATTGTCTAATCTGTCACCATTAATATGGTCTACTTCTTTACCATTCTCTGGCTTAATAATCTCCCGATGCATTCTGACTATTGTAGTTTTTTTCTTTCCGTCGAGTCCCTTTCCTAGGTATTTTGTTCTGATAGCATAACCATATTGAGGATCACATCTCCATTTCCACTGAGAAAGGGAGAGGAAATCCCCATCATCTACTAAGGTAGACTTATTCCGATTTAATATTATTGTTTTCATTTTTTATAGGAAGAAGCTCATCCTGCAGGTTCTCCAGAAAAGGAATCCACTTGTCCTTAACCAGCGTGTCTATATTAAAGTTTTCTACTATCCAGTCCCTACATACTTTTGCCACACCTTTTTCATCATTCTTAACCGCTTCATGGGCTTTCTCCATACAATCATAAACAGATTTAGGATCCGCCACATGAACAAAACTTAGATCACTCGTAAATCGTTTATGCATGGTTTCAGCCACCCATCCGGTTTTACCCTCGATTACCAGTTCTGGCATGGACTGACATCTTTGAACGACCGTTGGAATTCCACATGCTTGCGCTTCAATAATACCCAGACCAAAGCCTTCAGTTTGTGAGGGATGTAGTTGCGCATTGCAAGCGTTGTATTCTATGGCAATCATGTCTGAGGTGGACATAAACATTGATTTGTAGTCATCCACAAAAAACGTCCTACCCAAAATACCTAAGTGCTGAGCGTATTCTTTTATGGGAAATGCCCCAGGGCCGCGTTGTTGAGTATGAAACAGCAGGGCCGCCTCCGGATGTTTGTCGTGAAACATTTTAAACGCTTCCAAGGCTTCCTGATAACCTTTCCTTGGAGGATTTTCCTTATTCGCTCCTACCATAGACCAGTAGAAGTTCCCATCTGGTAGTCCCAATTTCTTCCTCGCTTCTGTTCTGTCCGCTGGTTTAAATATTTCCACATCGGTTCCTTCGGTGATGAATGTTGAACTAAAGCCCGACTTTAAGAGCAAGTCATACCCAAACTTGGAAAAACACATAATTTTGTAGGCATAACGGAGTTTATCTAGTACGTTTGGTGGGATGGGTTCCTTATCAACCGGAAACCACGGAATGAATGCTGGGAGTTTAGATAAAAATTGGGGATCCAGTACCCATACATCCTGCATACAAAAGACGGCGTTGGCTTTCCAGTCCCTGCCATGATGAAACATCCCGTCTGACCCCCAACTTTCGCTCATTATTGGATAATGTTTTATCTTCAGACCCTTAAGTCGGGGGTTGAGATGTGGGGGATATTCTATCTCTGCCGGGCCCCCCTGAACCCCATAGAAGGCTGAGAGAGCTATAGGCCAACCGTCTTCAACTAAACGGTATAGAAGGTCGCGCATTTCAATCGAGTACCCTGAATTTGCGTGTGGCGCATTGCTTGACCAAAGAATACGCAAATCCCGGCGCTTTTTTTGCCCCTCTAACTTTCGTTGCTCCTTTGCTATTTTTTGGCTCATGGTTTTATAAGTTTATCTATATATTTACTTACTTCCTCTGAAAATCTAATCTTGTGATTCATTTTATTGGCGATATTTCCTCCAGCCACATGCCAACAAACCACCTCTTTATCTTCATCAGTTGGCCACTCTTCATTTTTAGGTAGGATCAATTTACCATCTTTTAAAATTACATTAGGCTCGAATTGTTTAAATACTAATCCGTGCCATTTATTACTATCATCCAAATGTCTGACTTTATATGGCCCACCAAACAGTTCACTCATGTAAAAAATCATTATGTTTAGTAAATCCTGCTCCCGATACTGAAAGTTATTAAAATGTCCAGACATACATAATTTCAGCCAGTGCTCCACAAATGGTTTAGACTTCATAACCACAAAACCGCAATTGGCGTAAGATGCTGGGGAAATGTCTAAAAGTCTCACTGGATAAACTTTGTCTTCTCTAGGATTGGAATTACGGACAACAGCCACATCCCAATCACCTTCCCAAATATGGTCGAGATTTCCCAATATAATCTGGTCCACATCTAACTTACACACGGCATCGTAATCTCGAAGAAGACCACTGGCAATGATAGGCGTGGCTCTATAAAAGAAGTTGGGATCACCCAATTGATTTATCTTGGCTTCGTCTATGAGAATTAAAGGATCTTGGGTTACTTTAGCAAGAGAATTTTTTAGACCCTCGTAGTATTGTATGTTGGCTCGATCAGCGATGGTAAAAAAACAGCGAGATTTATTCATAACCATGCATCCTGCGCCTATTAATAACCTCGATAACCAAGTCCCTCTTTAGTTCTTTCAATTGTGCCTCAATTAATAGCTCTAACTCTGCCATCGGCTTGGCCAGCGTTTTGGGATCAATCAAAATACTTACACAAATTGGGGTTTTCTTAGTTATTTTCATTTTTTGTCCTTCTTAAATCTTCCGTAAAAACACTTTTCGCAATATTCCACCTCTTGATTTTTTTCAGGAACCATGACCCCCGTTTCATGCCATTCTGACATAAGTTTTTCCAGGCCTGGTCTAGCCTTCTCATAATCTATTTTTGCTCCAACATACATTTCCAAATTATTAAGAACCCCGGCGTCAGTGTGTTCACGGCCGAAGAATATAAAATCTGTGCAGCCTCCTGGGTATAAGTCTTCATACTTCCAGCACATATTATTTTTTATCCTCTACTAAATCGGTCACTAATGTTTCTGTGGTAATAATCGCACAAGCTATTGAAACCGCATTTTCCAAGGCTGACCGTGTGACTTTAATCGGATCAATAATTCCAGATTCTATCAAATCCTTTATTTTGCCATCAGTCACATCAATTCCCTCTGGGTACCCATGTCCTGCCATCTTCTCCCTCACCTCGGCATAATCAAGTCCAGAGTTCTCTACGAGCCTGCGGAATGGAGACAAAAGGGCCGTTTTTAGTATGAGAGCACCCAGGGTACCTTTGGGTGGTACTTTGACCGTTTTAGAGGCTTCCAGCAGGGCAATCTCACCGCCAGCGACGATTCCTTCCTCAACTGCCGCCTTGGTAGCGTTTCTGGCGTCAATTACCCGCTCTCTCTTTTCCTTAATCTCCACCTCAGTGGCTCCACCTACATTAATTACGGCCACACCACCCGCCAACTTAGCTAATCTTTCTTCTTTAATATCGGCATCGTAGGGGCTATTGGCGTTTTTTATTTGTTCTCTCAGGTCTTCAATTCTTTTATTTATAGCCTTTTTGTCGCCCCTCCCTCCCAAAATAACAGTCTTATCCCTATCTACCACGACCTTGTCCGCTCTCCCCAGTTCTACAACTTCTACCGCCTCTATTTGCCGGCCAGCATCCTCCAATATAGACGTTCCACCAGTTAAGATGGCCATATCTTCAAGTTCATCTATTCTTCTGTCTCCAAAAGCCGGAGATTGTACAGCCACAACATGTAAATTACCCCGAAGTTTATTTACTACCAAAAATTGCAATGCTTCCTCTACTATCTCACCCCCAAAAATAACGATATTTTTACTTTTGGTTTCTTTTAAGAACTTATCCAGGAAAAGGGCGAGCTGGGAGGCATAATTTATCTTTTTATCAGTCAGTAGAATATATGGATCTTCAATAACCGCTTCATTTGTTTCGCCGTCTGTCTGAAAGTAGGGTGAGGTTGTAGAATATCCCCGGTCAATTTCCATCCCCTGCTTGTAAGTTACCGTAGTTTCGTAACTCTTGCCATCCTCGACGCTTATCACACCGTCTTTGCCTACCTTTTTAATTGCTTCTGCTACTAACTTACCAATTCCGGGGTCTGCGGCTGAAATTGAGGCCACAGATTCCATTTCTTCATCCGTTTTGATGGGTTTTGCCATCTTTTTGAGTTCCTTGACCACTAACTTAGTTGCTTCTTCAATTTCCGCTTTGATGAGCATAGGGTTGGCCCCAGCGGCGATATTCTTAAAGGCTTCATTAACTAGGGCTTGGGCTAGAATTGTAGAGGTGGTTGTGCCATCGCCTGCCACTTCGTTGGTTTTCATGGCCGCCCCCTTGAGGAGGCGGACACCCATGTCTTCATGGGGATCGGGGAGGTTGATAGCCCTAGCAACACTAACGCCGTCGTGTAAGACGGCTGGTGGCACATCTTGACCTGGGGCTTTGTCTACTGCCACATTGTGGCTTCTTGGACCCAAGGTCGACCCCACAGCATCAGCAAGGATGTTAATACCCCGTAAGAGCTTTTCTCTGGCCTCTTGACCCTTGATAATATCTTTAATAAATTTACTCATAGGAATTGTCCCAAGGCATTCCTTTCTTTCTGGTTTGCCCATTGTTTCTTATATAATTTCCACGGCTCTGATTTTTTTAGTTTCCCCCTTTTGGCCTCGGTTTTAATATGCTGGCTTTGATTTTCAAACAATCTTAAATTTTTTATCCTATTATCACTTTTTATTCCATTAATATGGTCTACTACTTCACTTTCATCTAAATACCTACCAAGGGACTGTTCCATGACATGCCGATGTTCCAAAACATAGTGGCCCCTTTTTCTGCATCTGGGATGGCCCTCAACTCTAATGTATGCATATCCACCAGTTCCAAATACCCTACCGCCTTTCCAATTTGGTGCCAAGGCTCCTACTCTCTTTTTTCGGGAAATTGAGAGTTTTATTTTATGTTTTTCGGATAGTGGTTTTCTAGTTTTTTTCATATACGGCCATGAGATCCTTAAACTGTACTAGTCGGTACTCTTTTGACCCTTCTTTGACATCCTGGCCTGCCCAACGGTGAAAAATCACAATATCGCCTTCATTTATGAGGCAATATTCATCTGGTATATATGCTTTTCCGTTCTCAAGTATCCCCGCAGACTCAAAGTGAAGTATTTTTTCCCCCACTTTAATTACTTTTCCTTTTCCCGGCTTCTCTTTAGCCTTCTCCGGCATTACCAAGCCACTAGCGGTTGTTTCTTGGTCGTCAATAGGCTCGATCAACACATACCCAGCTAATGGCCTCAATTTAAGCTGTTTCATAGACAATACTCTCTCCTTCTTCTGCCCTTACTTTTAAATTATTTAACTGGGCGCATTTATCTATATTGGGAGCGTTAATAAATATCCTTCCGCCAGGATTGAGCAGTTTTCTTAATTTGCCCATAAATTCAAGTTTGAACACTTGGGTAGGATACCAGCCACCTTTCCACAGATCAACCAGTATCAGATCGAATGTCTTATCACAATCCTCTATATAGTCAAAAGCGTCCCGTTTAATTACCTCTGGCTGTTGAGTCTCAATATCAACCCCCACTATTTCTACCCCAGGCCATTTTTCTTTAATTATAGAGGCCGTAGTCCCTAGGCCAACCCCCAACATCAAAACCCTTTTGGGCTCAACCTCTGGCACCATATGTTTCCAATACCCCCAGTCAGGGGGTGGAAGTATAGATTGAATAACACCATCAACCACTAATTGGGCCATTCCAGTTCCTTTCTCTTGGCAAAAAACATAGTTTGCTTTTTAAGTTCATATTCCCTAATGTTTTCATGGTCATCAAACTCAAGAGTTAAAAACAGATTGTCTATCGGCAAAAACTCCACATCGAAGCCCATATCGTCAAGAATAAGAGGTAGATAATCAGGTATCAACATTTGACCCACTTCGTTTAAATAATGAGACTCCCCAACTATATAATCTATTTTTTTTGATGATTTCCTAAATCCCAGACTTGGCAATATCAAATACTCGCTCCCCTCGACATCAAGTTTAAGCAGATCAACGTGTTCAATACTATTTTGTTTTAAAAACTCATCTATCGACAACAAACTTACGGGGTCAACTTCCTTCCCCTGTCCAAATAGGGTTTCAGCTATCTTTGACCCCTTGTCTTCTTTAAGAAGCCCGGCGGTTGTCTTGGCGGACAGACCAATATTAAAACATTTGATATTCCCAAATTTCTCGGTATTCTTCAAAAGAGCCTCATAATTCTGGGGATTAGGCTCTATTGCATATATAATTTTGGCGGTGTCTTTAAAGTAAAGAGAGGCCATTCCCACATTGGCCCCACAATCTATTATCACCATATCCTCCTTTATTTTGCCCTTTTTGTAATGCTCTCCATCAAAGATTTCACCCAACTGTCTTTTAATATAATCCTCGGTATTGGGTGTCAAAATGGTCGTTTCCAGACCATCGTTCAATCTAGGATGGATGAGAGTTACTGTGTTCATTTTCTCTTTGCGACAAATAAGTTTGCGTCATTCTTGATAGTTTCAACCGTAAACCCATTACTTTTGAGCGCGTCTTTGAACTGGTTGGGGTGTCGGCCTGACCAGGCATGAGTTTCCCCGACAATACAATCTATTTTGTCAGCCACCTTGGCAAATCCATTTGAAGACACTATCTCTGTTTCCGACCCTTCCACATCCAACTTCAGAAGATTAACCCTCTCTATTTTTTCGTCTTCGAATAGCTTGTCTATGGTTATACATTCCACAACCTCGTCACCTTTCTGATCTTGCCAGGTACCCATGTGAAGACTTCTCATGGTTCGGTTGTTGGTTGGCCCTCCAAATGGCAGTTTGCCCTCTCGGATAAAGAGTGCTTTTTTAATCGGAGTTACGTTGGTGATATTGTGGCTGACTAGATTCTTGTTAAGACATTCAAAATGTTTCTCGGAGGGTTCAAGCGCAATAATTCTCTCAAAATATTTAGATAGATATAGGCTCACTAGACCGATGTTTGCTCCAATATCCAAAGCTAGGGTTCCTTCTTTAATAATAGGCAGATAGGGACGATAGACTGCGTCTTTCCAAATCTCCGCCATCATGTGCCCAATCCAATTCTCCTCGACGCTTCCGTAGAAAAATATTGCTCTTAATTGATCAAGGTCTTTCATAGCTTCTCAAGGCTGTTGAAATGATTATAGCACAACACAAGAAGCCCCAGTTTTCACCGGGGCTCGTTGTTGCATTATATCCCAATGACCGTTGTCAAGCGGGAATAATTGCCGCACTGCCTATCGCAAGGGCGACGTCCCTAATTCCGGCTGCAGTACCCGTGAAAGCTGGAGACTTATACATACTAACTCCACTTCCCAATTGGGTTACGTTCACAGCACTACAATAGCTGAATAGTACCGGAGTATCTGCTCCTGCCGCTCCGCTATATACGGAAGCGTTCAAAGTACCGGACTCCACGTTTAAGAAGTTACAGTTCTTGAAAAGCATGTACTCGGTATTTCCAGTTCCTCCTGTTACGAACGCATCGGTTGTTGCCTGTGCATCCACAACGAATACGGAATCATGAAACTCGGCTCTGGAAGGACCCGCTGTCCCAACAAGGTTTACTAGCGGGGTTGGACCAAAGGAAGAGTTACCGATCCAGCATCTATCTACACGAAGTCCACGAATACCAGTAGCTACGTCACCAGTCACCTCAAAAACAGGTGCGGTTCCGCCGGCTGCGGCTGCGTTGTTGTTCTCAATAGATACATCGTGCAACCACAGGTCATGCGGTGTACCAGAAGAGGCCGTCCCAGCTCTGAAGGTGGCTGTGATTGTACCCAACGCGGCAGTACCTGAAGTTCCGAGGAACTTGAGGCCACCGATTTCAACACCCGCTCCACTTACATAAACCAGCTCGGTGTCGTTTCCAGCTGGTGAAGCAATGGCAAAGCCATCAAAGGTCAGGCCATCATAACTCTGGATTCCTGGCTTGTGGCCAAGTCCCAAGATATGTAGTCTGTCTTCATTGACATCAACTGCGGTTCCCAGCCTTCTAGCGGTTCCACCGTCAGTGGGGACGACTAAAATATAATCGTTTCCATCTGTTTCGGCGGCATCAATAGCTTGCTGGAGACTGATCTTTACAGCCTGGTTTCCGAGTAGGTCTGTACGTTCTCTGTGATCAGAGTCAGTAGTAGACGATACCCAAAAAACTTCTCCATTGGTAACGATACCCGCATTGCGGATTTCGGATAGAGGATCAATTTTGTAGACATTAAAATTTCTAAAAGGATCTCTCATTTATACTTCACCTCCTTTTTCCATACTTATTTTTGATAAATCTGAGCATGGCAATCTTTTGCCGAGGGTTGAATTGAACAACCCTGGCAATCTCATCGAGCGACATTGGGCTGTGTTTTGTCCAGCGGCCTTTGTTGTTTTTTCTTGGCACATAGATATTATAACGGCATTAATTGACCCTTATCAGCCATTCTATTTTTTAACTTTTCTACTATTGCTGGGTTGGCCTTCAATTGTTTGACGATTTCTTCACCCCTCAAATAGGCTAAATGTCTCCTACCAAAATATTGTTCGACCGTAGATACTCCCCTACCTTGAGATACATTATTTAAATATTGGGCCACGGCACTTGTGCGTTCGGCCAGTTTACCTTTAAATTCTCTGTCCCTAGTTCTGTCCATCTGATCGTTCCATGCGCCCACCTCCGCTATTACACGGGCGTTGTGTTCTTCTGAAAACCCCGGATCACCGTAGGGGTTCTGCTCCATAAACTTAAAATCCTTGGGATGGATAGAGTTTTTCTTTGCCATGCGGGAGTGCGAGAGTCGAACTCGCTAACCCCTCTCCCGACAGATGGTTTGTTGATGTGCGCACATCTTGGCAATGCACAAACCATCCAAAAGCATTGTGTTACGCGCTCTTGCGCGTTTGTTTTCCGTTTGCCGCCGGAGCAAGACACAGGACGTTTACAAACCAGTGCATTACTGCCTGGTATTGGATTGTGTTCGACAAGCGAAGCAACCCACCGCCACTTGGATCTTCCATCCAGCTGACATCAGAAACCTGACAGATCTTCCATGTAGAGAGGTTGATTAAGAGAACCTCACCATCTGGAACGTCATAGTCTCTAAAGACACCGACCACGTTTCCGCCTGCTGCGAATTCAAGACCTTGCCATCCACCAAGCAAATCTGCTTTGTTGACGGTTCGTCTCATTGCAGTCAAGAGATCGCCATACTTTCGATTGAGCGTCTTATTGACCAAAATGATGTACTTGTCATTCACATCGGCATATTCCTGTACGTCGCCATCCATTGTCTCTAGCCGTGCCAATGAGAGTGCCTCACTGACAGAACCAAAGCTTGGAGTCCAACCTACAGTATTTCGAGCCAGACCTGCGTATGTACTTGTACCAGTTGTAGAGGAAAGAGCCGCACGGATACCCAGAAGTTCTGAAGTACCTGCACCTGCACCACCACCATCAACAATGTATACCGAGTCACCCGCCGCAGTCACGATTGCTGTTGGAGCACCAGAGACAATAGAGGTACCAGTTACTCCCGTAAGAGTACCGATTGCCGCAGCCGCCGGACCAACACCAACAATTT
>Ga0082335_1008199_pt1 | contig 12063 bp, 13 predicted proteins | sample Subgrocontami58m_FD_72375 | JGI IMG/M metagenome (GOLD analysis project Ga0082335, IMG submission 72375) | Subsurface groundwater microbial communities from S. Glens Falls, New York, USA - GMW37 contaminated, 5.8 m (SPADES assembly) (version 2) ...
ATATCCAGAGCCTTTGCTGAATGGGTAATGGCGCCAACAGAAATCCTGTCCACGCCCGTTTGGGCTACAAGATGCACATTCTCCAAGGTAATATTTCCTGATGCCTCCGTAAGTGGCTTGTATTTTCCTTTGGAAGGTTTCCAGTTTTTAACCATTTTTACAACCTCTTCGAGTTGTGCAATGTTCATATTATCAAATAAGATTATATCTACCCCTGCTTTAAGGGCGTCTTTGACCTCATCCAGTGTCCTTGTTTCTGCCTCTACCAAAATACCCTTTTTTATTTTTTGCCGTAATGCAGATACAGCCTTTTCAATAATACTGGCTTGGGGAGAAGTAGAGACAGGTTTGAAACCTGTCTCTACTTTTAGAATATCCAGGTGATTGTCTTTTATGAGTACCTGATCGTAAAGCCCCATTCTGTGATTAACACCGCCACCCATCACTACAGCATATTTTTCCAGATAACGCCAGCCAGGGATGGTTTTCCTTGTATCCATAATAGCGGTTTTTAAGGGTTTTATCCGTTCAACAAACCGTGCTGTTAGGGTTGCAATCCCGGAAAGTCTTTGCAGGAAATTCAAGGCGATCCGCTCACCCGAAAGCAAAGTCTTCGCACTACCCTTTAGAGAAGCAATGGTTTCTCCCTTTTTGACAAAAGTCCCATCCCTAACGTTTTGTTTTAAAGAAACACCTTTGTCCAGTTTTGAGAAAAAGTATTCAACAACGGGCAATCCTGCGATAACGCCGCCTTCCTTCGCAATAAAAACCCCTTCCACAATCAAGCTATCGGGAATGAGACTTTCAGTCGTGATATCCCCTGTCCCAATATCCTCCTGGATGGCCAGTTTAATAAGAGTATCTATCTTTTCAGGTTCAAGTTTAAAGTTCATAATCCTTCAACATATCAAAAACTTTGTGTAATTTTTTGATTAAGCGAAACATTGCTACCGCAGATAATCTGACAAAACAAATAACCAGGCTAAAAATATCTTTTTCATCACCACTTTCATAAAACTTTTAACAAGGAAATTTATATTAAAAGTATAGCTTATAACTTTTAATATGAGAAGATTTATTAAATATTTTTCGTAACAGTTTTGGTTTTTAAAAAACACCTGGAACTATAATAATTTGCCATGCAGGGTAGAGACAGGTTTGAAACCTGTCTCTACAATAAATGTCATTAGTTGACTTTTTATTGGTAAATTGGTATATATCTTGTATATTTACTAAAGTCCAAAAATCTTTATTCCCTCTCACAGGAGAATGAACTCATGTATGCCTCCTCCTTAAATTCCATTACAGCCGAATATATTAAATCAATTACAAACAATGGAGTCTTTACCCGCGGACTCTCCTATTTCAGAAGCGGCCGTGTCCTTAATTTAAAATATCGTAACGGGGAATTAACGGCGGCGGTTTCAGGCAGCAAACCATTTCCCTACGAAGTCTCCATTCATGCCGATGAAGAAGAAATATACGATATGGATTGTATGTGCCTCTATGCATCGGATGGGGAAATATGCAAGCATATCGTTGCGACACTTTTGCAATGGATTGAAAATCGAAATAAGAAAACCGCCTATCAGCCATTATTGCCGAGAAAACCAAAATATTTTAATCCTTTACCCTTTGTAATACCAAAATTCAAGGATATTGAGGAACCTGATTCTTTTCCATTCTTTGACAACAATCCAACTCATATCTTAAGTGAAATTTTTTCTGCGTTTGGCGATTTCAATCTCAAGGTAGACTTGCTCAATGGCGGGCCGCAGCTCGAACTCAAGCTGGTCTCTGAACAGGGCGATGAATCGGTATTTCACATCTCCGCGACAAAAAGCCCTCGCATCTTCGAAAAATTAAAAGAAATGGATGACGCTCAGGTGGAATTATCGGAACGGGCAAAACACACGAAGCTTTATAAAACTCCCTTCGCTCCGCATCTCCATGCCGATATAAACGACCAGGGACACCTTGAATTATCCCCCGTCCTGAAACTGAATAGTACCAGTAAAAAAGAGCAATTCCTTCTTGTGGAAAAATTGCGTGATTGCAAGATCAATGATGAATGGGTATGGCTCAATAATTCCTATCGACCGGTAGCGCCGATTCCACCACAGTTTAAACCGTATTTTAACAATGAGAAACCGCTCGTTTACAAAGAAAAGGATGCTATTAATTTTCTCAGGGAAGATTTCAACCAATTACTTGCCGAACCTTCCTTTCGTCCATCGGAACGATTAAAACTTGTAGAAGTCCACGACAATCCCGATGTTTCATATATGCAGGTAGAGGTTTGTGATAGCGATTGGTTGTGGCTTGACCCCGTATACAAAGTAGGAAAACATACCATAACACTACAGGAAATCCTGGCATGCATTGATAAAAACCATTGCATCAGAAAGGATATGGATTATATAGAAATCCCCAAAGATATCCTGGACATCTGGCAGCGCGGCAGTGGTATCATTGAGAACGGGCGACTCAAAATGCCGAAGCTAGGGTATCTGCGCACCAGAGCAGAATGCGGCAAGCATGTTAAAGTAGACGCATGCGATGAAACGCGGAAATTCCTGATGAAGTTTGACCGCATCACACCACCACAGCCAGCACCACCTGTTGATTCATACAAGGGAGAATTGCGCACCTACCAGGAGTCCGGCTATGACTGGCTCTGGTTTCTCCACACAAACAGTTTTCATGGCATCCTTGCCGATGAGATGGGACTCGGCAAAACACATCAGGCAATGGTAGTAATCCTCTCTGCCTTACAAACAGAGCCGAACCTGCCCAATCTTGTTATTTGTCCAACCTCAGTGCTGGACCACTGGGAATCCAAGCTTCAAACGTACGCCCCTGAATTAAAGTTAACCCGATTCTATGGGAAAGAAAGAAATAGCATCCTTTCTGGCAATCTCCCGCCGGTCGTATTAACGACCTATAGTATCCTTTCTCGTGATGCGGAAGCTCTTAGTAAGGTTCATTGGAATTACGTAGTTCTGGACGAGGCGCAAAAGATTAAGAACCACAATACCCACATGAGCAAGGCAACCAAGTCCCTCACAGCGCGGCATCGCCTTGCGCTAACAGGCACCCCAATAGAAAACAGATTGTCGGAGTTGTGGTCTATCTTCGACTTTTTGATGCCAGGCTATTTGGGAAGTATGCAGGATTTCAGGAAACGATACGAGAACCCGATCACGAAATATCAGGACAATGAAAAACGCGAGATATTAAAGAAGATCATCCATCCCTTTAAACTCAGGAGACTCAAGAAAGACGTTTTAACAGAACTGCCGCCGAAAACAGAAGAGAAACGGTATTGTACCCTGTCATCAGCTCAAATTGTCATGTACAAAGACATCATTAATGAACGGGGAAGCACGCTTATCGCGAAATTACGGGACGAAAGCCACCCTGTGGAATACATTCATATCTTTGCCTTGCTCACCAAATTGAAGCGGCTCTGCGACCATCCCAAACTCGTCCTGAACGGAACAACACCGAAAGGAGCTTCTTCAGGCAAATTCGAACTCTTCAAGGAGATCATGGAAGAGACTTTAGAATCCGGGGAAAAGGCCGTGGTCTTTTCTCAATACCTGGAAATGCTTGATATGATCGGTGATTGGCTAAAAAATATCGGAGTGAAATTTGAATCATTGCGAGGGAGTACCGTGGATCGCGGTAAGGTCGTAGAGAGATTCCAGAACAACCCTGACTGTAACGTATTTCTGGGAAGTCTCATGGCAGGCGGCTTGGGCATTGACCTGACCTCCGCTTCAGTGGTCATCCACTACGATCGCTGGTGGAACGCCGCACGGGAAGACCAGGCCACCGACCGCGTCCACCGCATCGGACAGACACGCGGCGTCCAGGTCTTCAAACTCATCACCAAAGGTACCTTAGAAGAAAAGATCGACGCCATGATCACAAAAAAGGCCGCCCTTATGAACTCCATCGTAGAATCAGACGATGTCGTGTTTAAGGCATTTTCGAGGAAGGAATTGATCGAGTTGTTGACGTTTTGAGATTTATTAAAGTCTGCAAAAACAAAAATAAAGGGATATCCAAAGTTATTGTCAATTGCCATATAGGAATTGTTATGCAAACACATTAAGATGTGATAGAATGATTCAAAAAACTTTATGAAAATTTATTTTGATGTCTGCTGTTTAAATAGACCATTTGACGATCATACTCAAGACAGGGTTCGTCTTGAATCAGAAGCCGTTCTTACCATTCTTGATAGTTGTGGAATTAAAGGCAATATTTTTTTAAGTAGTGAGGTTATTGACATTGAGATTTCTAAAATACCCGATGACGATAGAAAACAAAAGGTAATCTTCTTATCTACAATTTCACAATCTTTTATTATTGTTGACATAGACATAGAAAAGCGAGCCATGGAACTTGAAAAATTAAATTTTAGCTCCTTTGACTCATTGCATATTGCCTGCGCTGAAAGAGGTAATGCAGATATTTTATTAACCACAGATGATAATTTGCTGCGTAAAGCATTGCAAAACAAAAGTATTTTAAAGGTAAGGGTGGAAAATCCCGTCAAATGGTTAATGGAGGAAATTGAAAAATGAGTACTCAAACATTGAGTCCTTCTATTTTAAGAAAACTAGGTTTGGAGGCTTTAACTAAAGCTCTGGGACCTGTGGGCATGGCACGGTTTCTTCAGCAGTTTGAGACAGGAATGGGCGACTATACCAAAGAAAGAGCGCAATGGCTAGAAGATTTGGATGTTAAAACAATTACAGGGGAAATAAAAGACAGAAGGAAAACAAAATAGCAGCGTTCTCCGAAAGCCACCCTTCCATAATAAACTAATTTTTGATTTTAATCTTTTTAAATTTAGAGATAAGTCAAAAGGCATAAATTCGGCTAGAAGAAACAAAGGAATATCCCACAAAGAAATTGAAAAAGAAGGGGCAAACGGCTTAAATTTAACTTACCATAACCACCAATGTACGGAATCAATAAACATTTAATAGCATACCTGAAAATTGCGGTGTTTAAATGGCAAAAATAAAACAGCAAGTTATCCAAATAATACAATCCCTTCCGGATGATGTGACCTTAGATGATATTATGGCAGAGTTATATTTCAAACTACAGGTTGATGCAGGATTAAAGGAACTTGACGAGGGTAAAGGAATACCCCACGAAGAAGTTGAAAAACGGATGTCAAAATGGCTTACAAGATAAAATGGTCACCACGGGCTGCTTCTAATTTTGAAGATATCTATTAAATTACTAAAGATCCCAAATTTTGAGGCACGGTTTGAAATTTCTTATTGATACAAACGTCTTTATTCCGCTTGAACCAACCGCGCTTTCTGATATTGAAGTGGGAACTCATAAAATTGTTGAGCTTGCCCGACTCGTATCAGAAGCACAACATCAGTTGTATGTTCATCCTGCTGCTCTTTCAGACATCCAGCGAGATTCCAGCGAGGAACGCCGTAAACTAAGAGAAATTCTATTCAAGAAGTATCCATGTTTGCCAGACCCTCCCGCCATTTCTGAAAACTTGGAAAATATCCTGGGTTACGTAAAACCAGATACCAATAATTGGGTCGATCATTGCTTGATTGCTGCTTTAGCATCTGATGCCATAGATTTTTTGGTTACTGAAGATAGTGCACTTCGCAAAAAAGCCGCACGTCTAAACCTGCATAGTCGTGTTGCTACTGTAGCTGAGGCAATATCAATCATCCAAGATCTCTTTGATAAGGTTCCAAGACCACCTCCAGCAGTTCGAAATATCAAGGTTCATGCTCTGAATGAGAATGATCGCATATTCCAAAGCTTTCGCCAAGACTATTACAATTTCGACCAATGGCTGAAGAAGTGCAAGTTGGAGCATCGCCAGGCTTGGGTAATTGATGCAAGTAAAGACCACTTAGCGGCAGTATGTATTATTAAGCCAGAACAATCTGGAGAATTTGGCCTTAAAGGAAAAATTTTAAAGGTTTGCAGCTTAAAAGTATCTGAGGATTGCAATGGTTTACGTTTTGGAGAACTCCTCCTTAAAACTATATTTGATTACGCTACTTCAAACAAATATAATTGGATTTACATTACAGTATTTGAGAAGCATAATGCCCTAATTGGTTTTCTTGAAGAATTTGGTTTTCAAATTACAAAGGATAAAACAGAGATTGGTGAAACCATTTTGACAAAACCAATGTCATTCACAGAAAAAGAACGCGAATCAATGGATTCACTTCCATTTAACGTTCGGTACGGTCCATCTGCTATAAAATTCAAAGGTGTTCCAACATTTATAATCCCAATAAAACCAGAGTATCACATTTTACTTTTTCCTGAGGCAGAAAAACAACGCGCACTTATGCCGGGCATGCATCCATTTGGGAATAGTATTCGCAAAGCTTATCTATCTAACTCCGTTATTCGCACAATTACTCCCGGTTCTAATATCTTCTTCTACCGTTCAAAGGACATCAGAGGTATAACAGTCCTTGGCGTTGTAGAGGATACTCTCGTATCATCTTCACCACTGGAGATTGCACGACACGTAGGAAAACGGACGGTATATAGATTTGACGAAATAAAAGCACTCTGCCAAAGGGAAGTATTGGCAATTCTTTTTAGACAGTCACGAATCTTGAAAAATCCGATTACTTTTAAAAACCTCAAGGTAAATGGTGTTCTTTCATCAGCACCTCAATCAACAATAACGGCAACCAAGGAGGCAGTAGAATGGCTTCAAACTCGTCTAGACATATAGTACTTATGCCTGTTAAGCCACAATTTGCTCAATTGATAATGAAAGGGAAGAAGAAAGCAGAATTCAGGAAAGTAAGGTTCCTCAAGCAAGTATCATATATCGTTGTATATGCAAGCAGCCCAGTTCAAAAAATACTTTGTTATTTTGAGGTGTCACATATTGACGAAGGTTCACCAAAGTATCTATGGAAACGTTACAGGTCGGTAGGGGGAATTATTTATAAAGAATTCCAGGCATACTATGCCAATTCAACCCGTGGTGTCGCAATCGGGATTGGAAGAGTCTGTACTCTAAAGCATGCGATACCGCTGACAAAGCTAAATGACTCTTTGGTCGCACCTCAGAGTTTTGTATATCTTTCTTTTAAATCCTTTGAAAGAATACTAGAATATGTATGACCCGTTATCAATACCCAAGCTGGGTTGACCAAGGCAAAACCTAACAAGTTAATAAGGTAGCAAGTATAAGAAAAGGAAAATATTGTGCCAAGAGACAAATGTGGTGCTGATGCGAGAAATTCGAATCGTTGGGCTTTGTTTTACTATGCCTAACCTGTCACACTTTTTGTTTTGATTACAAAATTATTTCTGTATATTGAATTGCCAACAATAGTACATAGTACCACATACCATACCAGTGGAAGCGTAGCCAAATGTTGACTCTATCCAAACATGTTGCAGGCTTCAAACAAAAAGACGCTTTGAGCGAGGTTGAATGTCTAGACCAAGACTTATATCATCACTTCAATGACAAATTTCACCTTGATCTTTCTCTGTCCCGTTCAATCGTCAGTTTTCAGGCTAATAAGACCAGAGAAGTTTACCGATGGTACAAATTTAAAGAAGCGTTTTCCGCTTCCTTAGTCGAATATCTGTTTGAAAAGTACAGCGTCGTTGACGGCGTAATCCTGGACCCATTTGCTGGCAGTGGAACAGCCTTATTTGCGGCTATTGCAAAAGGGGTAAACGCCGACGGAATCGAATTGTTACCAATTGGCCAACAAATAATCAACACGAAAAAAATACTTGCGTTAGAATTCACGAAAGATGATTTTATCACCCTCAATCGGTGGTTTCTTGAAAAACCCTGGAAAACATCTGAGTTGCGAGTACCACTAAACGAGTTGCGCATTACAAAAGATGCATATTCGGAGCAAACGAAGGAAGCAATCGAAAGATACTTAGGCGCATGTGAGCAAGAAAATGAACGCGTAGGGGCAGTTTTACGGTTTGCTTTATTGTGCATTTTGGAATCGGTGAGCTATACACGCAAAGATGGTCAATATCTACGCTGGGATTACCGGGCTGGAAGACGACAGGGTAAAAAGCCTTTTAACAAAGGAACAATTCACAGTTTTGAGAAGGCTATTTGCGATAAAATAGATGAGATCATTTTTGACTTACAAACCAAAGGAAAACAAAAAGCACTTTTTACCTCGAAGTATTCGCAAGGTACGATTAATCTCTATAGCGGTTCGTGTCTTGATATATTGCCAACAATTCCCGCGAGCACATACGATGCAATTATTACCTCACCACCATATTGTAATCGGTATGATTACACACGCACTTACGCTTTAGAACTTGCTTTATCCGGCATAAGCGAGCAAGAGCTAGTAAATCTCCGCCAACAAATGCTTAGTTGCACAGTTGAAAATCGTGCCAAAGACTTGTTAAAGATAAATCAACAGTGGACAGAGGCCATTACTGCCGCTGACCGGCAAGAACTGCTACAATCTATCTTGAAATACTTAGATGATCAAAAAGCGCAAGGTATGCTAAATAACACTGGTATCCCTCGAATGGTTCGTGGTTATTTTTACGAGATGGCTTGCGTAATTGCTGAATGTTCAAGGGTAATGAAACCAAATGCTCCTTTATTTATGGTGAACGATAACGTCCGATATGCGGGGGCTAGTATTTCGGTGGATATAATACTTTCAGATATAGCCGAAAAGTTGGGGTTCCACGTAGAAAGCATTCTGATATTGCCCACTGGAAAAGGTAATAGCAGTCAGCAGATGGGTGAGTATGGACGCAAACTGCTTCGAAAGTGTGTTTATGTTTGGAGAAAAAATAGGTGAACAAACCAAATATTCCACACTTTAAATCAAGCAAAGACCTTGAAACCACGTATGAAGCAGTTCGCGCTGGTTTCGTTGCGCTGGCATTAGAAAAAAACAGACAGGCTACGCCATATATTGAAGAAGCACGGGCATTGAAAGTTGCTGCTTCAACTGCCAAAACTCCAGGTGATTTGCTCAACATTCCAGATATACAATCAGCTTTATTAACTGCTGCTGGTGTATCAGACAAAGCAAACAACCATCTGCTTACAAGAGATAAGAAAGAAGCAATGAGAGGGCTTATCGATAATTTTCTTGAACCAGCAGGGAAAAAGTTTGTAGAAGAATTGGTTTTTAGATTTTTATTAATACGCGGAGATACCTTAGGTGGTTCAATGCGGAATATCGGTGGAGTCTTAGCGCAAAGGAAGTTAACTCGCTCTATTATTTCTGCACTCAGAGTTGCCGGTAAATCTTATGAATGGCTTCACTCCGAAACAAACGCATGGGCACAAATGCCAGAAAATGATGCAGAAATTGAGATATTCGTAAGGGGACTCAGTTGGAAAAAAGACGACCAGAGTCGTACGGCGCTTTTTAATTTGAGCGTGCCAATTGTCGGCAATAACGTTGATTTATGTTTGTTCAATCGCGAACAAAAAGATTTTTCCAATAAGAAAATGGTCAAAGACATACTTAATTCTCCCGCTTCGTATATTGCCCTTGGAGAACTCAAGGGCGGAATAGACCCTGCTGGCGCTGATGAACATTGGAAAACTGCACGAACAGCGCTCAATCGCATTCAAGAGTCATTTAAGAAAGTGAGTCATACACCACATCTTTTCTTTATTGGAGCAGCTATTGAAGCGAAAATGGCAACTGAAATATGGAATCTGCTGAAAAAAGGTGTGCTTTCAAATGCTGCAAATCTGACAGATGATAACCAAATAGCATCTTTATCACGCTGGTTATGCAGTTTATAAGGTCTAAGTTGTTTTTAATTGTTGGGTTCACTTTGAAATGATAATTATTTTAAGAAATTCAAATAGGTAATGAATATGATCGACACTGAAAAAATTATTTATTCCATCAACATTGAAGATGTCCAAAATGTTGCAGAAGAGGAATTAGAGAGAAAACTAACGGCAAAAGAATTAAGATTAGTCGAAGATAAAGTAGGCGATTACATAAATTGGTATGAAACCATTCTTAATGCTATTTATGAATTAAAAATTAAACCATAATATGTGCCTGTTACTTATCAAAGTGGATATTGAAATGTCTCCAATCCTTTGGCATGCCATAAACCGAGGCATGATATCTCACATAATTCCTTACCATTAGCTAATTGAGAATATATGGAAGAACCAAAATTTCAGTTTTTTAACGATGACGGCACGGAATTCAACCCTGATTTGGTGCGTAAGCCAGACCTATGTATTTCTTGCAAACATGATGAAGACCCATCGCAGGAGGTCTTGTGCATATTGAACAGACACGACCAGCGGGGTGAAGATAATTTCCAATGTGGCGACTATGAACCGAAGGTCGTCTAAAATCAGAACGGACGTGAATTCTTGTCTTTTCATTTGCTTTCTCTACGTTCTCCGTGCCCTCTGTGGCGAACTATTACAAAAATGGATTCAATATGGAAAAAATAACCTGGGATGAAAGCTTCAGTGTTGGCGTTCGAGTCCTGGATGCACAACACAAACAGATCGTTACAATGGTAAATACATTGATTGAAATGAATGAAGCAAAAGTTGATTCAGAAATTATCTCTGATACCTTGACAAAAATGACCAAGTACGCCAGTGACCATTTTGAAAGAGAAGAGCAATACATGCTCGAATATGATTATCCAGAGTATTCAATACAAAAAAAGCAACACCAGGAATTCAAGAGAAAAACCGTTGATTTCTGTATGGAAACTATGGCCCATAAAGTGACAGTTCCGACAGAAATATTCAGTTATTTAAAATTATGGTGGACGAATCATATACTGCAAGAAGACATGCAGTACAAAAAGTTTTTTAACGACAGGGGACTGAAGTAACCAAATTCAGCCTTTGGCAGCGACTTTTAAGCTCCCCCCTATCGGTAGGACAGACGTCCCGTCTGTCATTACAATGTCAGGCGAGGACGCCTGACCTACCAATGGGCCGGGGGGGTTGCGGCAAACTTACACACCCCTTTATCGTCCAACTGACCCTTCGATAGACTCAGGATGTAGTGTCGTGCATGGTGAGCTTGTCGAACCATCACAACGAAGTCCCCTCTTTCTAGAGGGAAATCACAAAGTTTGAAATTCCTTAACATGAACAACAACGCAAGGGTTATCCACCTTCAAATCAAACCTGCACGCGGTGCGCCGATGCAGTCGGTAAGCGCAGTCGAGGCCGTTGCAGAACAGGGACTCCGCAACGACTCGCAGTTCGGCCGTTCTAAACGCCAGGTGCTCATCATCGAGCGTGAAACACTGGATGAGTTCGGCCTGCCGATTGGAGATGTCCGCGAAAATATCACCGTGGAAGGAATCAGACTCGCAGGTTTACCCGCCGGAACACGCATGCACGTGGGCAGCGCTCTGTTAGAAGTGACCATGGATTGTACGCCGTGTAAGTTCATCGAGGTCAAGCGACCGGGACTGCGGGATCAGATGGCAGGTCGCAGGGGCACGCTATTCAAAGTAATCGGGGGAGGAGAAATCAAGCTGGGAGACGAAGTGCGAATTGTCGCCTGAGTTGCCTTTCTTTGACTTCGATGTAAAAATTAATATTTAGTATATCAATTGCAGAATTATCGTGTATACTGTGCTTATTATTAAAGCGGTGCTGCGCGTAACAAAGGTCACAACAAATTAGTTACGGACAAAAAGTTAACATCTCATCCTCACACGCCTGACATTTTGCGGCGTATTAATTTTATGGTGTATGATGTATGCAGTGCTGCGTAAGAGTCTCTAGTTGAGATTGTGAGTGGCTGTTTTGCATGTACATCAATACTATAAAACCAGACAGGCGTTACTTGCCAATTCTTCATGGTTCGTGCCACCATTCAGATCTATTTACAAACTTTTAAGACAATTCTCGTTAATTAACAAATATAATAACCATCAGTTTTCCATTCCAGCGAAACATGTCCTTACGAAAGTGGGGAGCAGGAATCCGTAACAAATATCAAATACATGGATTCTTCGTGACCAGGAATGCCTTAAGGAACAACACTTTATTAA
>Ga0082335_1008200_pt1 | contig 12060 bp, 7 predicted proteins | sample Subgrocontami58m_FD_72375 | JGI IMG/M metagenome (GOLD analysis project Ga0082335, IMG submission 72375) | Subsurface groundwater microbial communities from S. Glens Falls, New York, USA - GMW37 contaminated, 5.8 m (SPADES assembly) (version 2) ...
AAAATTCTGGCAGACCATTTTGGTAATTTTGTTTCTGGGCGTTTTGACCAGTTTTACCTCTTTTAAGCTGTCACCCATCGCCGGTGGAATCGTTGCATTTGCCATCGCGGTGGGTTATGCTATTTTTTGTATTTTTCTTTTTAGCAGCTATAGCGTATGCCTGGACATGATTTGTCCATTAGACGCTATACCACTCACCTACACGGCAGTATTTACCTATCGATACACCATTGAAGATAAAGAGAAAAGGCGCATCAAAACGATATTTAAGCACTATGTAAGCGACGAGGTGGTTGAGGAATTATTAAAATATCCGGGCGAAATACCTTTGGGTGGAAATCGTGTCGAGGTAACCGTGCTCTTTGCTGATATTCGCGGATTTACTGCGCTTTCGGAAAAGCGAGACCCACGACAGGTTGTGTCAATATTAAACTCATATTTTGCCATGATGGCCGAGATCATACTAAAAAATAAAGGCACGCTCGATAAATATATCGGGGACGGACTCCTCGCCTTTTTCGGCGCCCCCATAGTTCGAAAGGAACACGCAGAGATGGCAGTAAGCTCTGCAATAGAAATGATATCCATGCTCGATGTACTTAATAAAGAACTTATGCTCGACATACCCCTGCGTATTGGCATTGGAATCCATTCGGGGGAAGCCGTCGTGGGAAACATTGGTTCAACACAAAAGATGGAATATACGATAATCGGTGACACCGTTAACACGGCATCCCGTGTAGAGGGTCTCACAAAGGAATTTCAAGCGAATATCCTGATAACAGAAGAAACCTTTTCCCGATTAAAAATTCTGGATAATATTACGCCGGAAAAAGAGATTACCATGCGCGGCAAGACAAAGCCTATTAAGCTATACCGGGTTGAAACCTGATTGTATAGAATTTCATTTTATTTATGTGGATTTAGTGTAGGATAGGTTAAGCCTGTCCTGAGTGTACGAAGGGCGGAGCGAACCCACCATTTACAAATACTCATAATTTGAACGCAATATTTGATATAACATCAGTCATATTCGGAGGAAAACGACCCGAAAAATAATTTTGAGAATTGTGACGTACGTCACAGACAACACCAGATGAATATATATAATATCTTTAAATAATGCATAAATCTGAAACTCAAGAAGAAAGGAAAAATGCGATGAAGTTACACAGAAGAGTTTATGTAAAATACCGTTTGATTTTTACGCCGATAATCTCCATAATGCTTTTATGCTTGTTCAATTTTACTGCCTGTTTATATTCCCAGGATGCAGAGTCGCCTGAAGTCGGCATGCTAAAGGCCGTTACCGGGAACGTGTGGATTCAGCGCGGAGGTAAAAAGGAATCTGCAAAAAAGGCCATGGAACTGAGGAAAGGCGATGTGCTCGAAGTTGAAGAACAGGCAAGCGCCACAGTTGTCTATTTCAAAGGCGGGAAAAAAGAAGAATATAAATCCAAAGCGCTTATAGAAATCGGCACAGACAAAAGTATGGTAAAGGAAGGGACGGTAACCGTATTAAAAGAACCTCAGGAAAAAAAGATTATTACCGATAAAAAGGAAGGGAGTGTACTATCGCATGACAAGGATATAGCACACGCCGGAGGTCAGTTTATTCGCGGCATATTGCCGCCGAAACAATATTTTGAAGATAATCATATCCAGCGTTATGCAGTCGTGGTGGGCGTATCCGATTATAAAGACCCCAAAATACCCGACCTGAAATATGCCGACGCTGATGCCCAGGCTTTTTATGACTTTATAACCAGCCCCATCGGCGGCAATTTTAACAAGGAAAATGTCCTGCTCTTAAAAAATGAACAGGCAACCCTGAAAAATGTAAAATTGGCCATTACGAATTTTCTTAAAAAGGCAATTGATACGGACTTTGTCGTTATCTTTATGGCCTGTCATGGCGAACCAGAACCCGACCGTCCCAATAATATCTATTTGCTGATGCATGATTCTGAACTCGACAGCCTTTCTGCGACGGCCTATCACATGGAAAATGTCAATACTGATATGAAGCGATACATCTCCGCCAAGAGGCTGGTCTTCTTTGCCGACGCCTGTCATAGCGCAGGTTTGACTGAAGGCGCTGTAGGTACGAGGGGATTTTCCAATACCGTGAACATTGCCCTCTCAGAACTCAAATCAACCAGGGAAGGCTGGGGAATAGTAAGCGCAAGCCGGGCAGGTGAGGTGTCTATGGAATCCAGCCAGTGGGGAGGCGGACACGGGGCATTTACTTACTATTTGCTGGAAGGAATGAAAGGAAAGGCGGATGCAGAAGGAAACAAAAATGGTATCGTGACTCTCGCAGAATCATTCGACTTCCTGGATGACAAGGTGAAACGGGCAACTCAGAACGCACAGCATCCTGATACCGCAGGAAATTTCGACAACAACCTTCCGATTGGTTTCCCCGGTATAGAAATTTCTCCGGAGGAAAAAGGACAAATAACAGCAGCGCCTCGTTTTGGAACACTCAAAGTCGGCACAAGCCAGGAAGGGGCAAGTGTATTTGTAAAGGGGAAGGAAGTCGGTACAAGTCCATTAAGCATCAAACTGGTTAGCGGTACCTATCCCATAACCATAAAAAAGAAAGGTTATGCCGATGTGACAGACACCATATTTGTCAATCCTGAAGAAACGACTGATGCTTATTTTGAATTGACAGGCGGGGAAACACGGAAGGCCACAAAGACAGAACCAATAACTTCCAATGGAACTCAACTTGAATACGCCGAATCTGCACGCGATAAAGAAGATAAACAAAAAACAAGAGACAACATCGATGCGCTCATCAAAGAATTAGAGGCAGTAGTGAAGGAACAAACGAAAGAAGAAAAACCCAAGGCTGCAAAAAAGCCTAAAGAAAAGAAACCTGAGCTTGTAGAAGTTCCGCAGGCCGTGCCTATATCTCTTAAAGAATTTACTTTGAAAATGGGGCTCTTGTCAAACAGGCGCGATATGGAAAGGTTTCGGCAAAGGATTATTGATGCGCTGCTCAGTCAAAAGGGTTTGAGTGTGGTTGAGAGAGACCTGGAATTTCAGGAGGAAATTTTAAGAGAACAAAGACTTGGCGGTTCTATCCTCGCCGATCAGATGTTTAGAATTGGGTTAGGGAAGATACAAGGAGCGGCGTTTCTTTGTTTTGGTGGGGTTTCTCCTGGCGATACACAAGATCAATTTGTTTTAAGGATGGAAATTGTAGATACCGCCACAACCCTTGTTGACACGCTTGAATATGTCTTTAAGAGTGATGAGAATCTGAAAACTGTAGCGAGTGATATCGCTGTAAAAATCAGGGAAAAGATCGCTGCAAAACGGAAATTGTAGAATAGGTGATAGTTCACCGCCGAGAGCGCGGAGAACGCAGAGAAGGCAAGGCAAAACATAGAGAAGCAACACAAAATCCCCATTAATAAAGGGGGTGGAGGGGGTTGTGAAAAATTTGCTAATAACATGTCAGCATAAAAATGGAGAAGAGAAATTTTTTCATAGTGATACTTTAGTGCCTTTTTCTAAATAAGGAAAACACATACTTTCAGGTAGATACAATGGTTTATAAAAAATTCAAATTCATTGCCTTATTATTTTTATTGTTACCAATGTTTGTCAGTTGCGCCACGGTTTCCAATATTGGTACGGATAACTGGCGAGACTATTTTAAACCAAGCTCTTCGAAAGAAGAAATAACCAGGGACTTTAATCTTTACCGGGGCAAGTGGTGGAACTATTACGTACGAGGCCGCTGGTATGCCGACGGCGGATACTATGATGAAGCCGTACAGGATTTCAAAAGATCCATCAGCCTCAGAAGCAGGGATGAACGTTCTGCCAGAAGCTACGGACTTCATTTTTGGGAGTACTTTGCCCACCGTGAACTGGGGATTGTTTACTATAATCAGGGAAAGCATGAAGAGGCAAAGAAGGAACTGGAAACTTCTCTTTCCACCGCTGATTCTGCCAGGACTAAATTTTATTTGAACAAATCCAATGAGGTAATCCTGAAGATTACGAAGAGCGACCAGGAACCGCCGCAGATTAAAATATCCTCGCACGCAGATGGGGAATTTGTAAATACACCCATAATAAACCTAAAAGGTGTCGTCTCAGATGATTGCTGTGCGAATTGTAATAATATCCTTATTCAGGGAAAAAAGCTATTTATAGAGCTTGCTGAAAAGAACATCAACTTTAGCGAAGACGTGTCCCTCCATCCCGGTGAAAATGTAATTAGTTTGGAAGCATCAGACCTTACGGGTAAAAGCACAAAGAGAAATCTCACGATAATACGGGATATACATCCTCCAATTTTATATCTGGATGATGTTCAGATACGTCAAAAGGATGGAAAACGAATAGCCTCTGTTAAGGGGACTGTTATGGATGATTACGGCTTAAAGGAACTATATATTAACGATACCGAGGTACACATTCATTCACATAAAGAGGATCATTTTGATGAGGATATTGTCTTGACAGACGGTAATATCATTTCTTTCAAGGCCGTCGATATAGCAGGGAATGAAACAAGAGGCAAACAACAGGCAGACGTCAAAGCCTCATTATGGCCAGAAGGTCTGCAGAACAACGCGAAATACGTCTATCATTCAGCAAATAAACGCATCTTAATTGCCGCAAGTAAATTCGACAAATCCAGCATCAAATCATTATTGGCTTCTCAGGATGTTGATGTATCGCAATCGTCTCCCCCGGACTCTTCTGCGCCGGACGAAAACAATGGGGAAGAGGAAAAGCCAGAACAAACCCTTCCGCAAAGCACGGCGAAGGATACAGTTCCTCCTACAATACATACTGATATAAAATCGGCTATTGTTAATGATGCAAACATCTTCTTTAGCGGAAATGCACATGATGACAACAGCGTTGCAAAACTATTTGTGAATCAAAATCCATTAGAAATTCGACAGGGGAAGCACGTCTTCTTCAATCATTTTTTAACGCTGACCGAAGGGGAAAACACCATTACCGTGAAAGCCGTCGACTCGCAAGGCAACGAAACACAGCTTCCGCCGGTGAAGATTACAAAAAAGACCTTTGAGCTTCTTGAAACAGATGCCCGGTATACCGTTGCGCTGCTGCCATTAAGGATTTTTACAGAAAAAGGCGTGCCCTCTGAAACGATTTATTCTATGCTGCTCAAGGCATTCGATGAAGAGCCGAAGAGATTTAACTTCGTTGAAAGAGACCGAACAAAGCTCGAAGAAATTCTCCATGAGCAAAAGATCAGTAACACCGAACTCACATCACCTGATGCCGCCATCAGGATTGGCAAGATACGTGCGGCTGAGGGTATGTTATTTGGAGCTGTGGAAGAGGATACCAAAGGTATTAACGTCACATTGCGACTGGTAGACACGGAAACAACCCAGGTGCTTGCAAATGCCGATGTATACGATGAAGATAAGAGCATAAAAAACCTTGAATGGCTTATGCACGGATTGTCATTAAAGATGAAACGGCAGTTTCCCATGATTGAAGGGAATGTTATTCACGTCTCCGGCAACGGATTCCATGTTAATACCGGCGCTAAAAGCGGTGTTGGTGTAGGCATGAAGTTCCTATTATTCCGTGAAATCAGGGAAGGTGACCTTGTATTAAAAGAGCCGCTCGATACGGTTGCCAGGGTAGTACAGGTACAACCCGAAACCTCCTTTGCCAAGATAATAAGCACGAAAGGCACTGAAAAGGTAGAAAAGAAAGACCTGGTGATAACGAAATAAGCGTAATTGTTATTTTGTTACCAAGACATAAAAATATAAGGCTTGTCATTCCCGCATGTTTTTAGCGGGAATCCAGACCTGTCCTCAACTTGGCCCTGTGCTGGTTCAGAGCTTGTAGCCTGAACCGAAACATTTTGGTTCAATCGAGGACGATTGAACCAGCAGAAGGATTTGAAAGGGGAGGAAAAGGTGAGTTTATTCAGTTTCTTGGAATATCTAAAGGTTCCTGTGGAGAAGTCCGCTCTCAGCTATATAGGGCACTAGACCAGGAATACCTTGATAAAGAAAAGTTCGATATGTTATATTACTCCTCCAATGAGATTGGCAAAATGATTAAAGGATTGATAACTTATCTTAACAATACATCAATCAAGGGACAGAAATACAAAAAATAATCAACTCTAAACAAGAAACTCGAAACTCTAAACACGAAACAGGTGTTAATATGAAACACAAACGCATTCTTTTTATACCGATGTTTCTTTTCATTGTATTACCTCTGGTGCAGACTTCCTTTGCCCAATTCTCACTTACCCCCCCAAACATCAACTCAACCCCCCTTCCTGTAGGTTCTGGTGCAAGGGCTATAGGTCAGGGAGGTGCATTTATCGCGGTTGCAGATGACGCAACGGCTGCATCGTGGAATCCTGGGGCATTGATGCAATTGGAAAGACCGGAACTCTCCGTAGTGGGTTCTTTCCTATCGACACAGCAGGATTTCGATCCCGGCAGTACCGGCTGGTCGCTCGGTGACGAAGCGGTGTCTCGCGGTGACCTGAATTATGCAAGCGTTGCCTACCCATTCAGGGTATTTAGGAAAAACTTTGTAGCCGCCTTGAATTACCAGCAAATATACGACTTCCACATGAACCTGGATTTCAAACAGACAACCGAAGACCGGACACCTCCTTCATTAAATTACAGGCAAAACATAGACTTCGAATCAAGAGGAGGAATTGGGGCATTGACTCCTGCAATTTCCATGTTGGTCGTGCCGAAACTATCTGTAGGCGTGGCTATAAATTTTTATACGGACGAATTTTTCGGGAACTATGCATGGAAACAGTCAACCAGGTCAGTCGGAAGCGGCAACCTTGCAGGCACAAACATTACTACCGCATACAATTCAGACACAACGTTCAAGAATTTTCAGGCAATTAACGTAACAACCGGTTTACTCTGGGACGTCTGGGAAAAAGAAGATAAACTCCTTACCTTTGGAGCCGTTTATGATACCCCATATACGGCAGACGTGGACCGCATTACCAATTTTAAATCGTTATCCACCCTTGGACAATCTACAGGCCATGAAAGAAAAAATTTTGAGGTAGATTACCCCATGTCTTTCGGCGCTGGACTTGGTTTTCGCTATAACGATGCATTATCCTTCTCGATGGACGTGACATGGACGGATTGGTCTGAGTATAAACAAGAAGATGAAGACGGAAACAAGTCCCGCCCTCTGGGCGGTGTATCTACAGATAGAAAGATCGATGACACCTATGGGGTTAGATGCGGTACGGAATATTTGATATTTGGGAAAAAGGTAATTATTCCCGTTCGCGGCGGGCTTTTCTACGACCCTCGCCCATCCCTGGATGATCCCACAGATGTATACGGCTTTAGCGTAGGGAGTGGAATTACATTCAAACGGTTCAGCCTCGATGGTGCATACCAGTTCCGGCGGGCTAACGACGTCGACGGGGAAGACTTCGGTCTATCTGGGGCAGATTTCGACCTCAACGATCACATGTTCCTGGCATCCGTCATTGTTTATTTCTAATTCTTTGGAAAATTAAGTGATTGCCATAGTAAGAATAAAGACCCCCAAATTAACTAATTATTTATAATTTTGTTTAATCCAATCATTTAATTCGTTTGTTAGTTTCACAACAGATGGAAAAACAAGGAATAACGCATATACTGAATCATATGTAATTAAATCAATAGTTGATGGATGCCCAGCGTCATTTCTAGAAATACGTATTTGGTGGATAAATGATGACCAATACACTTGATAATTTTCAAATAAAGATTTTTCATTTCTTAAATCTGAATTATCAAATTCTTTTTTAAGTTCTTCAATAACTGTTTTTACTTTCCAATCATTTAGTTTTTTATTAGGTATTTTATTTAAACTATTCATTTTGTCTATTAGATTGTCCCTAATCTCTAAAATTAGACTTTCTGAAGCACATCCTAACATTACGGCTGCAGATTTAAAACACCCTGAATTAAAAGTGTTAAGTGCTTCTTCTAAATAAGATAATGAAATTGGATTTAATTTAAAATTATTTAATAGATATGCCTTATAGCCATCGGGATTTACAGGATCTCTACTGATATTTTGTAGAACTTTTTTGCCTTGCTCAGTAAGATGACAAAAAGGGAATTGTGGATTAGAAAAATCATACCCCCATGAAATATGACCATTTCGAAAAAGATCATATATAAATGTTAAAATTGCTTGTTCTATTTCTAGGTTAATGTGTGTTGTTCCAGTGTAATCCCTAATTTTTCCTTCAATTTCATTTATAACTGAAGAAAATTGAAAATGAGTGTTGTTTTTTGAAAGTTGATTTATAGTTTCTAGTACTGTATTTCTTATAAATTGGCCATCAATTTTTTTGCCATTGATTATCATAAAATCCTTTTGTCTATTTAACATTTATTTTTATCTTTATTCTATAATTGTCGACATACTATCGTAAGATATGATAGTCGAGTAGGATGGGTTAAACGGGGTGAGCCCATCGGTACTATGGCTTTGTTAGGTGCGCTTTACTTCACCCAACCGATAAACCTTTTGCAGCAAACATGCGTATTGATCAACCCTGAATCCTACCAAAGGTGACATTATTGTTTGATAATCTGGCATTACCATATATATTTATCAATTTTAATTTGATTAGGTATAACGCGACGCATCGCCAGTGGCACCAATGAATTTGCCGCGCCAGCGCCGACACGCTTCTCGCCATCTGGTGAATGCAATTGTTATGCATATACTCATTTATTTTTTTGTTGAAACTTTTTCTTTGGCCATCCATTTTCAGAATAATTGATATAATTTCCATCATATTTGATGATAATAAATAAAAGACGGTAGAACAAAGCGATACACGTATAAATCTGATCTATATATTTTTGAAGTGCGCGAGGGTCTTCGTTCAAATTGTCCGGGTGGACTGATTTATTCCTGAGTTTCTGCCATTCAGCAACCATTTCCTCACTCAATAAACCATCTTGGGCCATTTGGTATAATGCACCCTTTGGGGATGTATTTTGTAATAAGTCACCAATGCTACTTAATAACCTATCTTTTATTCTTTTCCCTATGTCTATATCATTTAATTTCTGTTTCGCTTCATTTGCTTGTTGAGTAATCTCCTTATCAGGCAACCCGCATTTCCCAAAATATGTTCTTGTTATTCCTTCGATAGCAACGCCCAGCGCGAGAGAAGAATCCTTAATGTTTACCTGCCATGCACGATTAACTTTGTGCCAAAAGCCAAATAAATCAGAAAATGGAGAATCAATAGCTGCCATATATTTTTCAAAAAAACAGGAAAATGATTGAAGGTCACCTGGTCTTGAATGCTTAAAAGGTATAGGAAACTTTTTGTTAGAGTAAGAATTTGTTACAGATTTTATCTTTAATATAGCATGGTCTTGCTGGGTGTTTTTAACAACTACTGGGTGAATAATAAGCCCCGTAATAATACTTAGAGCTTCGAGAATTTTAACATACGTGTCTTCTTTTAGACAGTCCGGTGCTGAATTTGCCTCTATTATTAAACAGTTATCAAGTTTTCTAAATTCAAATTCAATGTTCTTGGCTGAAAAAACAGATCTATTGAGACGACAACCCCCATTTGGCAAATCTTCTTTTTCATTACAAGGAATTTCGTGTTTCCCTGGCACTATAATGAATAGATAGTTTTTTTCAGTAGTTGACCCACCCTCTTTTGTTTCAATTTCTCTTAACCTCGATTTAATAACTTGACCACTGGCAGGAAACGATACATTAGCAGATACCCAAATATTATCCGCAACCCACTCTTTGCCTGACATGTCAGTGGCCTTAAGGGTGAAATAATTATCGTCCGCAATGATTTTACCCGGTGCGTGATATTTGAATAGATGCGAAAGTTCTTTCTTTGTATCGTTTATTTTCGAGTATAATTTTAGCTGCAATACTCCGTGTTCATCTTGGTAAATCGTTCCAGGACCAGTATATACTATAGGCTCTTTTTCTATTTTTTGAGTCAAACAAATATCAATACAATCAATTTCGATTGTATTGGAAATAAACTTTTCGATTGTTTCTAAATTAAAGTTCAAAGCATTAAGCCTCTATTCTTCCTGTATAACATTTATCTTTATTCTATAATTGTCGGCATATTATCGTATGACACGGTGGACGTCAGGCAAATCATAACAGAATTAGGCTTATACACGAAGATAGTATCGACATAATATTACACTGTTTATTATTATGCTGAATTCAGATAATTGTTTGTTCATTATGCTTTTGGCTTTCAAAGACCTTTTCATTCAGCTTGCCATTACCTACATCTTAATATTCCGAATAACCCCTAAAACTCCTTCGATATTTTTCATTACATCTTCATCACAAAATCTCAGTACCGTTAACCCTATTACCTGTAAGTTTTCCTGTTTTGATTTATCCTTATCAGAAGCACCGTGTGGTTCGATTTCACTGCACAGACCCGTTGGGCATCTCATGGTTAAATTTATGAGTGTACCAATGACCCATTCATTCTGAGGGATCTAATTGTTTTTAATTCTTTTGCTTCATTAAGTTTCGCTTTATATATATCCCATCTAAGTTGCAGATTCATCCAAAAATCTTCTGAAACCCCAAAGAATTTTGCAAGCCGTAAAGCTGTACTGGGTGTCACACCACGGCGTTTGTTGATAATTTCATTAATCCTCTGGTATGGAACATGAATTTCCTTTGCCAATTCCCGCTGAGTGATACTCATAGGGATTAGAAATTCTTCAAGAAGCATCTCTCCAGGGTGGGTTGGCTCTCTATGTGTTGGTATGCGAATCATATTTCCCTCCATAAAATATCTTAATTTCTATCAATTATAAATTATTTGTCCAATGCCTGGCGCTCACCGATATTTACTTTTATCTTTATTCTATAATTAACGGCATATTATCGAATGACACGGTGGATGTCAAGCAAGTCAAGACAGAATTAGGCTTATACACGAAGATAGTATCGGCATAATATTACACCTAAAAATTGCAGTTGGACACGGATGAACACTGATTCTTAAAAAGAAAAAGCCACTCATTTGTGAGTGGCTTTATGTTTCTTGACTTTGACTAATGTAGGTGTTTGTTTCCACTTCCATAATCTGCATGCTGGCAGCCTATGACAGTGTACTTAAGATTTATTTATATCTTCCAACCCTTCTGCCTTTACACCCCATTTTCCCATGATTCGCCCGCTTACTGCGCCACGATAGCCTTTGTCTTCTCTTGTCTCTCATATTAATTACTCCTGTTTAAAATCTTAGTTAAAAGTGAAATATCCATCTAAAGTCCAGCGGAACATTTACGAATTACGATTTTATTAAATCCCAAATCATAAATCTAAAATCATAAATCGTTCGACTGAGCTCACGACGAAGTCTGAAATTATTCAAATTACTTATTTTCCTGTTTTGTGATGTCTTTTTCAGTCTCTATCTTCTTCTGCGTGGTTTTACTGCTCGACTCTTCTACTTCATCATCGACTCCCTTGACACCCTTCTTGAATTCTACAATACCCCGACCCAAGGACTTCATTACTTCCGGGAGTCTTTTACCGAATATCAGAAGCGCCACAATCAGGATTATGAGCCATTCCCAACCACCTGGCATACTAAACATATTTATGCCTCCTTATGTAAAATTATGAAACAATTCAAATTATAGCGTCAAACCAATAAAAATCAATGAATTAATTTCTGTAAGGCCTCACGTCCCTTAATGTTTTTACAAGGGCGGAAATATCATCAGGCATGGCCACTTCAAATTCCATTTTCTTGTTATGTATGGGATGGAAAAATTCGATCCTGTGGGCATGAAGCGCCTGTCTATCTATGATGGGCAGTTCCCCCTCTTCCCTTTCCTTCTGCAATAAATCTGAAAGATAGCATGATTCCCGGCTGCTATACATAAAATCAGCAACGACAGGATGCCCTATCGCCCGCATGTGTACACGAATTTGATGTGTTCGCCCGGTTTTGGGCATTACTTTTACAAGGGTATATCCACGGAAACGTTC